>Ga0102589_1001458_pt1 | contig 32094 bp, 40 predicted proteins | sample AraplaMF_Col_mLB_FD_76858 | JGI IMG/M metagenome (GOLD analysis project Ga0102589, IMG submission 76858) | Arabidopsis root microbial communities from the University of North Carolina, USA - plate scrape MF_Col_mLB | ecosystem: Host-associated > Plants > Roots > Endosphere | place: USA...
GGGCAGTAATACTCCCACCTCAAAATTCAGCGAAAGCATTGTCCAGCTCCAGCGGCTAGAATCTCCGGTCGTTTCGCCCCCTCGGACGAGGCAAAAAGCGCCTCTTTGTCAGGGGCGTGGGCGTCCTGCGATTCTGAACGAGCCGCTTCTGCTTTTCTTAAGAAGTTAGGTGGGAGATAAACTGCCCGTAAAAGCCCGATTGGTTCAACTAATAATCAGTGGGGGATGAAAAAAAACCCCACTGATTAAAGTGAACTGGACCACTGATGTGAGACAGGAATAAAACACCTATGCTACCTGTTCCCTATACTCAATCGGGGACAGGTAGTTTAATTTTTTAAACGGTCGCATGTGATTATAATAATGCATGAAATCATTCACTTTTTCTAGTACAATAGAATTTGTAAGGCGTACCCTTTTTGGGGTATAGAATTCTTCCGACTTTATGGTGGAGTGGAAGGATTCTATGACGGCATTATCGAAGCAGTTCCCTTTCCGGGACATGCTTGTGATAATGCCTTTTTCTTCGGCTAAATTCTGAAAGGCATAATAAGTATAGACGGATCCCTGATCACTATGAAGCGTGATTCCTTTTACTTCACGGTTCTCGCAAGCAGCTTGTAAAGTCTCTAGCACAAGAGATACATCTTGACTTTCTTTCACCCGATACGCAATGATTTCGTTATTATACAAGTCCATAATCGTCGATAAATATATCATAGACTCACCAAAAGGTAAGTACGTAATATCCGTTACCCACTTTTGATTCGGTCTGTCTGCTTGAAAGTTTTGTTCTAAACGATTTGGTACCACTTTCTGACTTTCTCCTACTATCTTCACTTTTCGTTTTGGTTTTACGCTACACTGAAGGTTGTATTTTTGCATAATTCTTTGTACTGTCTTTCGGTTAACGTTTATTGTTAATTTTGTTCGTAATAACCCCGTAACGGTGCGGTGTCCAATTCGAAATTTGTAAGTTATACAAAAATTTTTAATTTGCTTTCTAAAGGAGACAAGTCCCATGACTTTTTCCTCCAGCGATAATAGGTAGCACGGGAGATTCCCATGCATTCACAGATAAGACCGATGGAATAACGATTTTTCATTTCCTCTACGAGTGTAATGATGATTTCTGGGACCATCTCCTTTCGATTTCCTGATACTTTTTTTTCATCTCAAGATAAGCATTTGTTCGTTTTAACGCTTCCACTTCCGTTAAGTCTGCAGGGCATTTCCCATAACTATACTGCTTGCCGATTGGTTGTGCTAATCGATGTTCTTCCCCATTTCGAAACCATTTCATCCATCTTTTGATCTGCGATACATCACGAATACCGAACTTCTCCATAATTTCACGATTGGTTAACTTTCCCTCCAACTTCAATTCAATCACTTGTCTCTTCACAAATTCAGGATAATAATTTTTCTTTTTACCCATAGAAAAAACACCTCCAATTTGTCGTTTACATCTACATACGACAGATGGGGTGTTTTATCCTTGTCTCATTTTACTGGGGCATTACAAAGTTTCACTTTATAGCTGCTTCTTTTTGACCAGAAAAAGATAAATCTTAATATATTTATAAAATGTTATTCTTAACCATAACGTTTGACTGTACAGTTTATGTATTGTATGATATTTGTAACACATACTGGGGAGGGAAGGTCGTTGGGAAGGTGTACCGAATCGGACAGTTGGCTCACATGGCTCATGTTTCGAAACGAACGATTGATTATTATACGAATCTAGGTATTTTGAAAGCGGAGCGATCTCAATCCAATTATCGCTACTACGACGAAACAGCAATTGAAACATTACGTTTTATTGAGAGATGTAAAGAAATGCATATACCGCTTTCTGAAATTAAGGATAGGATCGAGGAGAAAACAAAGCTGCTCGGTGTTAATGAAAACGTTTCGGAACAAGTAAATGATGTAACAGAGCGTATCCACCGTTTGGAGACGGAATTAGTAGAATTAAAACCGTTATTAGATGGGTTAACAGATTCACAGCGCGAAAAACTAACGAAACATTTATCAACTCAAACGACAGCTTTAATCCAATCTCTTATCTTACTATTATAGTAGATAGAGCTATCCACGCTTTTAATTTCTGTATAGCGCTTTATTTTCTAAATTTAAAGAGTAAAAGAAAGTAATTATTTATACAGGAGGTGGACACCTTAGTTTTCAAACTAAGGGGGATTCTTTGGAAATATTTAATTTAGTTATGATTGCGATTTTAATCGCATTTACTGGATTTTTCGTGGCAGCAGAGTTTGCTATGGTTAAGGTGCGTTCAAGTCGTATTGATCAACTTGTCGCAGAGGGAAGACGAGGCGCATTAGCAGCCAAAAAGGTAACAGCGAATTTAGATGAATATTTATCGGCGTGTCAATTAGGGATAACTATTACAGCTCTTGCGCTCGGATCGCTTGGAGAGCCTACGGTTCATCGTATATTACAGCCGTTATTTCAAGATCTACATTTTCCAGATACAGTTGCCAATTCAGTATCGTATATTCTTGCATTTGCAACGGTTACCTTTTTACATGTAGTTGTTGGTGAGCTAGCACCGAAAACAGTAGCAATTCAAAAGGCAGAAAAAATTACAATGTTGTTTGCAGCACCGCTTATCATGTTTTACAAAATCATGTTCCCGTTTATTTGGATGTTAAATAAATCGGCGCGTCTTGTAACGGGGTTATTCGGATTAAAACCAGCATCTGAGCATGAAGTAGCGCACTCGGAAGAGGAATTACGTTTAATTCTTTCAGAGAGCTATGAAAATGGGGAAATTAATCAGGCGGAGTATAAATATGTAAACAATATTTTTGAGTTCGATAATCGTATTGCAAAAGAGATTATGGTGCCACGGACAGAAATCGTTGGTTTCTATCTTGAAGATTCAGTAGAAGATCATATGAAAGTAATCCGAAGTGAAAAGTACACACGTTACCCAATCTTTGGAGAAGATAAAGACGATATTATCGGGATGGTAAACGTAAAAGATTTCTTTATTCGTTATATGAAAAACGATAAAGAAGACCTACAATCTATCAAAACATTTATGCGTCCTATTATTGAAGTAATGGAGACAATTCCAATCCATGATTTACTTCTGCAAATGCAAAAGAAGCGAATTCCAATGGCTGTGTTATATGATGAATATGGCGGGACAGCGGGAATTGTGACGCTCGAAGATATATTAGAAGAAATTGTTGGTGAAATTCGTGATGAATATGATGAAGATGAGCATCCTCCAATTCATCATGTTGATGAGCATCATAAAATTGTCGATGGTAAAGTATTGATTAGTGAAATTCAAGATTTATTTGGATTACACATTGATGAAGTAGAAGTTGATACAATTGGCGGTTGGGTGATGACACAAAATCACGAAATTCAAGAAGGACAATCGGTTGAAGCAGAAGGATATGAATTTAAAGTTTTAGAAAAAGATGCACATCAAATCAAGCGTATCGAAATTCGTAAAATGGATGTACAACAGGAAGAAGCAGCAACTGTATAGTTGCTGCTTCTTCTTATATTCATGTGAAAATAATGACCTGTGTTATGTTTGAATATTTTCAATTATTTGTAATTGTGATAAAATGAAAATTGCGTCTTTTCAAACGGGAGGTGGAGTCCTATGATATTTTCTTCTTTACCTAGTTGGTTTTGGGCAATCTACTATGGTGGTTTATTAATCGCATTCAGCCTTTCTTGTCTTTACCTCTCCCAGAAAAAGAAACAACGCATCAGTATGATAGGCAGTATCATTAATATTTGCTGTATTTTGTTTGTTCCAGTGTTCTCAGCCTTGAACAGTATTGCAAGAGAGGGAAATGAGTGGGATCATATTAAGTTGTCTGTCTCTCAAGGAGAAAGCTGGACGTTTTATACACTTGGTGGGCATATATATATTCTAGTTTGGACCTTGTTGCTGATTTGGTTACTTTTTCGCCTTTTTAAACGGAAGAGAATGGAAAGAACTATGAAAGAATAGCTTTTCTTTTGCATATTTGAGGATTTTTTAGTGGCTCTTTTTAAAGAGTAGAGTGTTTTTGGTTAATGTCTTTAAGTGTATAAAATTTGTTAGAATGAAAGTTACGTCTTCAATTAAGAAAGGAAGATAGAGTATGAATAAACAGCAAATTATTGATGCATACGATATATTAGCTAGTCATTATGAACATTGTGTTGATTATGAGAGTCCGTATAATACAGATTATGAACGTCCGGCTATGATGAGTCAGTTGCCTAGCAGTATGACAGGGATGAATATACTCGATGCAGGGTGTGCAGCAGGATGGTATACAGAACAGTTTCTAACTAGGGAAGCAAATGTAATGGCGATTGATGTTAGTAGCGAGATGGTTGCGGCTACCAAAAGAAGAATAGGGGAGAAAGCAGAGGTTTATCAACTAGATTTTGAAAATACGTTACCTTTTGCGGATAGTACATTTGATTGCATTGTCAGTTCGTTAGCTCTTCACTATATTGCAGATTGGAACCGTACATTTGCTGAATTTGAGAGGGTATTAAAACAAAATGGAACACTTTTGTTTTCCGTTCATCATCCAGCGATGGATATTCAGTTATCGGAGAATAAGGAATACTTTAACTGTGAATTTCTTCATGATAAATGGAAGAAAAGCGGTAAGTATATTGATATGTATTTTTATCGCCGACCACTGCAAGACATTATAAATGATACACTTCATCATTTTGAAATTGAAAAAATAATTGAACCGATCCCAACAGAAGAATTAAGACAAAATTACCCATCATCTTATGAAAAGTTATTAAAACAACCAAGTTTTTTAATTATAAAGGCAAAGAAAAAGAGACTCTAAGAATGCAATGGAAATTGTCGTGTAAGATGTTACATTTTAGTGGTGTCGATAAATAAAAAATTACAATAATTTCAGGAGGAAATTATGTATACATACATTTACATGGTTAGACATGGTGAATCGCCAAAAACAGAAGGAGACGAACGAACACGCGGATTGACTGAGAAGGGAAAAATTGATGCAATTAGAGTAACTGAATTATTGAAAGATGAAGGAGTAGACACGTTCATTTCAAGCCCATATAGCCGAGCTATGTTGACGATAGAGGAGTTAGCTCATTTTTACGAGAAGGAAATATTAGTAGACGAAAACCTTAAAGAATGTATGTTTACAAGTGGGGATACGATAATATCAGATAAGGAATTATATCCGCTTGTAAAGAGAATGTTTTCGAGTCCGGATTTTGCATTACAAGGCGGGGAATCAAAAACAGATTGTCAGAGCCGTGCTGTGGCAGTGTTGAAGCAAATATTAAAGGATTTTAGAGGGCATAAAATTGTAATGGGTACTCATGGACTTGTTATGACTTTAATGATGGAACATTTTGATAGTCGATATGGATATGAGTTTTTAATGGAGACATCAAAACCGGATGTATACAGGATGAAATTTAATGGTGAGGAATTAATTGATATAAAGAGATTATGGGCAGAATGATTTTGACTATTTTAAAGAAGGCGAAGCTGAGCAGCTTCGCCTTTTCGTTGTGTGCCCAGCATGCGTCTATTCTCTAAGGTTCAAGTCCCGAGTCGTGAAGGCAGTAGTAGCGATTAGCTTAAGACAAGTGTGTCCGTGGTGACGCGGAATCTGAAGGAAGTCGGTGGCAAATCTCCGGTCTGAGGAACACGAACTTCATAGAAGGCTAGGTATCATTGGATGAGATTGCAACACAAATTAAAGTCCTTACTGCCAAAGGTGATACAGAGTAAATGAAGCAGATAGATGGAGAGGAAGAATATGCGCTTACCTGGGGAGGTCTGACTGATACATCAAGTGAACTTGATAACCTTACTTGTGAAAGTAAGCTGAACAGTCAGAAGTCAGCAGACGTCATAGTACCAATCTTATCGCGAAAAGAGTACAAGATAAAAGAATTCTTCAGCTCATTCGAAAATACTTACAATCATTAGGAGTTCCCAAAGCAAAAGCATACGAATGGGGAAATTCACGGAAGAAATACTGGAGAATTTCTAATAGCCCAATCTTAGCAAAAACCCTAAACAATTCATTCTTGAATTGTCTAGGGCTTAAAAGCTTGAGTAGCAGATATTCACTGATTCGTCAGACTTAACTGAACCGCCGTATACGGAACCGTACGTACGGTAGTGTGAGAGGTCGGAGGTTAATCACCTCCTCCTACTCGATTTAGTATATCGATAGATATTTTGTTGTATATTCAAAGTAAACACTATTTCAATTAGCTCTGAATAATGTATTTTTTTATTGTAAAATTAAAACGTTTTTCCATGTTCTTCTTGAACAGAATTTAGAGCATCTGACTGTTCCAAGAATGTTTTACCATGTTCTGCCTGTAATGTGTTTGAAGGAGTATACCCAATAAACCCTGTTAGCAGTAAAGTTATTCCGAATGTAATTCCAAAAAATTTAGCTATTTTTTTCATTATTTTAAAGCCTCCTTATCTTGTAGTTTTTGTTCGGCTTCGTGTGACTTATAAAAATATTGACCTGCTTTATCCGGTTGATTAGAAGCATAAAACTTTAAAGCCAATTGTTTAGAATAGTCATGTACGAACCCTAATAAACCTTCTTCCTCAAAGTATTGAATTCCTTCTTTAATTATTGTTTCAAATGTATTAGTTGGTACTTCTGTATTTAATGCATGAAGGATGGAAAAGTGGTGTTTATATTCAACCACTTGTAAACGATTACAAATTTCCAATCCTTTTTCAATAAATTTATTTGTTTCTTCAGTATGACCTAATTTAAAATGCTCTCTTGCTAATAGGAAGGTACATTTATAGTCAGTTTCAGGATCTTCAATGGAAGCAGATAAATTTCTAATAGCAGCTTCAGATAAGTTTTGCTCGGCATATAAGAAACCTAAATTATGTCTGATTTTTTGAGCAAGTAGTGTATTATTCTTTTTATTAACAATATCTAAAGCATTTATGAAATATTCTTCAGCTGCTTCATATTGACTTAAAGAAGTACATGTAAGTCCTAAAATATTTGTACAACCAGCAATATTAATCTCATATCCTAATAAGTTTTGATAATATTTTTTGGCTTTTGTTGCATAATTGATAGCCACAAGCGGTTGACGAATTTGATAGTAGAATGCTGCAGCTTTGTAGAAAAATTCAGCTTTCTCAGCTTCGTCAGGTATATTCTTTAATAACTCTTTAGCATTGCTAAAGTACTCGTTAGCTTCTTTAAATTTACCAACCTCAGTAGCATGTATTGCCTTAAAAAAATAATAGTAATACGTGATAAAATCATCAGCTGGTTTTTCAAAGCTATTAATTTTTTCTAGTAAAGTTTTTGATTCTTTATAATCATTTATAAGTAATTGATATCTAAATTCTAATAAGGAATAGTATAGTAAAATGTTTTGATTTTCATCAATCCTGTCAATTTTCTCCTTTATATCATTTCTAATTTCAAGTGCAAGAACAGTATCTTGACTACGAATTGAATCATACCATTTATTTAGTAGAGATGTGAGTTGTTCTAACGTAACTTTTGTAATCTCCATGTATAACCCCTCCTAATATATTCATTTAATTGTACCAAATTTTGGGATATTTAGTTATTGAGGAAGTTATTTTTCATGAAAATGCTATTGTTTTTTTGGAAAAAGAAAAATTTTTTGCTTTTATATATATTTGAAATTGTAAAGTAAATCCATTACTTTGTTGAATGAAATATACCTTAGTTTATTAATTGAAACTAGGCACTATTTTTTATCTATAAAAAATAGTGATAAATTTTTATAACTCTTAATTTACTATGAGTATTTATATATATTTAAAGTAAAAGAAAATTTTAGGGAAACGGGTATGTTGCTTGTCTTATTTAAAGATAAGGAGGGAATCAGTAAATCCATTATGATTTTTAATTCAAGTGTTGATTATAGCGATAAGTCTAAATGTGGAATAATGGTTTTAGGGAAATTGCCAGCGAACTATAAGAGGAAAAAATAAACCAAAGTATTACTTATAAAAAGGGGTAATGACATTTGTCTATCTTGGACAGGCTGTTATTTGCTTATGTGTTTTGTATGGTAATTTTACTGTTTTTTGACATTTTAGGAATTACAGTTTTTTATAGTTTTCCAGTAATGATATTTAATATATTTTGTACAATTTATCTTAATATGCGTTGTTTGAAAGGCAGAGATAAAGATATCTATTCTAATAATGAAAAGTAAGTGGAAAGGATTTATGTCTATAAATGTTTGTCATCTAAAGAAATGATAATTTTGGAGGGGTAAATGTGAAATGGGGAATAGAAGCAATTAAGAATATCGAATTTAATACTGCAGAGAATTACACTTATATACCTTTTGAAGATGAATATCAAAGTACCATGTGGACATACTTATCATTATCCTATCTTCAAAATTTTTTGGAGTCATCGGGATTAAGTAGAGAGGACATATTAGAGTTACTCCCAGTCAGTTTTAAAGGGGTTATATGGGGATCATTAGAGACTGAAGACATTGATTTTATACGTAGGCTTACCAAACCTAAGAGATGTCTGGAGATAGTAGAGCAATTTAATCTTATGGAATCAGCTGCTTTATATGAACCCAACCTGGAATATAAATTAAGATGGTTAAAAGTACGATGGCAGAAAGGGTATTATGTATTTGCAAATTGTTAAAAATCAAATCTCAGTTTCATTTACATTCAATAGGTAATTGATATGCTTGGCTAAATCATTTAAAAGAAGAACAACATAGTTGGTTCACATTTGTAAATGAATTATTTAAAGGCTTTCCAAGAGGTTTTTTACACGATAAAAACGATTTTGAATGTTACTGAAATAATGAAAAAGAAATAATTATAAATTGGATAAGAAGAAGGGAGATAGTAGAATTTGCTCAAGAGGTCAACTACCCACCACTTCACATCCTTCTCATTCCTTGAGGAAGGGAAATTCTTTTGGGAAAATGTTAAACAGATTTTATTATGCTTTACTCAGAACAATAATGGCAATACATGAATTATGGGTTCCTCATAAGGATGAATACTATTGATAATGCTTAACACTTCTTCAATTTTCTCATACAAACATCTAAATTCCATTGTATATTCCGTGCCAAAGCATATTTCACCTGTATTACCGTTAAAAGGTTTCGCTCCTTCTAGTGGCCTCCAAGATCCTTTAACAAGTGAGTAAGAAAGAACATGATCATACTTACCTACCGCTAAAATGCCCATTTCGTTTAGTTTATTTCTCAATATTTCTATGTATCCTTCAGGTAATAACACCTCAATTTTTACAAATGTAAATTCCATTTTTTTAGCTCCTTAAAGTAAATATTATCGTAAATAACTAGTTATATTAGATAATGCGTTTTTGCTGATTTAGCTTTGAGGGGGAATGAAAAGCCATGAAATACCACAGAATATTAGCGATTAATGTAGCAATGCAAAGTACTAGTAAAATAGGGGATTTACCCATCGTTAAAATAACCGCGAGTATTGTCAAGATTGCGAGAATCCCAAATCCACAAAAAACGGCCATGATGATTTTCATTACATTTACTCCTACCATATATAAAATTAAAGGCAGAATATAAAATACAAGAATCATACCTATACTTGCCCACATACCGTAAGTACCAAATTTATTGACTTTAGGCCCAGAATCAGTAAGTGGAGAAAGTGAACCTGCGACTATTAAAGAGCAAAAGAGTAACGCGGAAACTAACGTCATGAAAATAACACGAAATTTGTTTGTGTCTTTTGTCATAATCTGTTTCATTCCTTTCAAAGTAATTTATTCCCTATTCACATTATAACAAATATATGAACAAGAGGTTATATTTGGAATTTTATAGAGTGACTTAACGTATACGAAGGTGAAAACAGAGTATGTAAAAATGTTACATACTCTGTTTTATATGCAATAGATTTTCATCCATTTTAACAGCTCGATTTAAAAAATGAAGAAGTGAAAATCCAACAACGCCTAAAAGGCCAAAAATAATCCAAGGGAAACTCATATTTTGCCAATATTTCGTAAAGAAAGTTCCTGTATAGTTGCCAATCGTAAATCCAAGGGCAAGTGATAGTTGGAAAAAACCAAAATAGGTTGCTGTGTATTGTTCGTTGCTAAAGTTTGCAACAGCGATATCGGCATTCGGTAATACAAGTGTTTCTCCGATTGTAAATAAAACGACACACATTAGTAGCCAATTTGGATGAAAAGAAAACGGGATGAGAAGAAAAGAGATCCCCATTAGTAATACACCATACTTTACAAGAGAAAGAGCATGATATTTTTTGAAGAAATATTTAAATGTGATCATAAATAAAAAACCTGTAATGGCGTTTATTGTAATGACGAGTCCTACTAAGTTTTGATCGTGGCTTATATTATTCATATGAAGAGGTAATGCAACCGTAAGTTGTGTAAACATCGAATAAAAAAACACCATGATCAGTGAAAAGGATAAAAAGGATTTGTTTTGTCCAGCTGCTTTTATTCCTGTTAAAAGTTGTGTTTCATGCACTGTAACATGAAAGCGAGATCTAAGAAGAAAGAATAGGAATGCTAGAACTAACATGAGTGATCCGGTAAATATAAAAGGGTACATAGGATTCCACTTAAGCAATATACTCCCTACGATCGGTCCAATAATTGCTCCGCCGTTTAGAAAGAGGTTTAAGTATGTAAAGGTATCTTTTCTAATATGGGCTGGTTGGGAACCAAAGACAGCGCGTGCAGAAGGTTCATAGAAAGCCGTTCCAAATCCAATGAATATTGTTGCAATCATAATGGGATGGAATCCAGAAAATATGCCTAAAGAAAGAAAACCGATCCCTCTTAAAATCATTCCGATTATCATCATTGTAATATAGCCAATCCGATCTGCAAGTATTCCAGTACATAGTGGGAATATTCGAGAGGTAATCGTAAGGGCTGTTAAAATTGTACCAACTTGCATAGCGGAAAAATGTAAAGAATTAGATAAATAGATAGCAAGAAAAGCCATCACAGCAAAATGACCGAGCGTCATGAAAAAAGAAGAAAATAATACAAAACGAATAGGTAATGAAAAAGATCTCAAAGTATTCACTCCTTTTTGTTAACCATCTATTATTTTTAATGGTTAACTATTTTATGTTATGATTATACTGAAAATAAGAGATAAAGTAAACTTTGGAAAGTTGGTGGTGATTTTGAGTAACAATCAAACTGCACCAGAGATGTTAGAAAGTATAAGGTCACTTTTAAATACATGGCGAATACCAAATGAGACGAGAGAACCAGTTGATTTTTTTGAATCAGAAGAAGATATACATCAGTTTATGATTGAACAGTGGAATGAAAAACTCCCTTTTGATTCAGTGAATGAAGTGAAAAATTTCCGGGATACGATTCGTGAGGCAGTGGAACAACAAAAGCCATTAAAGCCATTGTTTGAAAAATATCCATTGCAAGTAATGACGATGGATGAAGCTGACATCATTACATATCGAGCAATTGGTGAGGAAAATTTATATACGTTTTCATTGCGAATTATAATCTCTGCGATTACAAACAAACAGTGGGAAAGATTGAAAGCTTGTCCAGATTGTAAATGGGTATTTTACGATCAATCTCGTAACGGTAGTAAACGTTGGTGTGGTATGTATGCAGAAGGAGAAGGGGGACGAGCTTGCGGGACAATCGCAAAAGTAAAAAGGCACCGAGCGAAGAGAAAAGCAAGTTCAAGTTATATAAAATAGTAGAAGCCTTGCAGTTATGCAAGGCTTCTGTTATTTTCTCAATTTTTGGACTGAACAATATGCTGCATAACATATTTATGTTGAATGCAACTTGCTGTTTTGGCTGTATAATACGGACGTTGTTGTTCTAATTTTACTCTTTGCTCCATTGTTTTCTTGTCATGGTCGGATATACGTAACATGAAAATCATCTCCTTTTATCTAACAATATAATTGAATTACATAAAAAACATATTGTTAGAGTTAAGGAGGAATGCTTGGTAGCATAAGTAAAAAGCACCTTCCTCTCTCAATGCGCTTACGAGGTTAGCTGTCGGACTCGGAATGTGAGAGTATCCCTACTAATAAGATTCGCCCCAAGTGGCATATGCCACAGAAGTGGTTTCCCCGCTCCAAAATTTGGATTCAACAAAAGGTTATATAAATAAAATTAACATATTGATCCAAGTTAATCAATCTATTTTAGCTTTGTTAATTGTACAAGAACGAGACCGTCTGGTAATGGAATTTCTTTTGTTTCTATAAAATTATACTTCTTATATAAAGAAATCGCAGGCGCGTTTTTCTTACCAGTTTGTACTATATAGTTTGTCGTTTCTTCATGTAGTTGAAATAGGTGTTGCAGTAGTGCGGTTGCGATTCCTCTATGAAAATACGTAGGAGAAACAACGAGGCGATGAATATCAACGACATCATCCGCATTTAAAAATGAAATAAATCCAGCTAACGTATCATCAATGAAGTATCCGTAAAAGACTTCATTGCAATTTTGAATATCAGTAATTGTGTCATATAATCGTGGAATTGAATTGTTTTCAAGGTACTGTGCTTCAATTTTATATGCGGGAATTTGAACTTCTAAAATTTTAGTAGCTTCTTCAATAGAAGAAGGAGATAATTTTCGAATCATATAAAGGTCTCCTTTTATGAAAAGAGTGAGAATATAAGATTCTCACTCTTTCGTATCATTATTTTTACATCTTCACCAGTAATTCATTGGCATATCGGCGTGCCCATTGATCTGCTGCTAATACTTCTTCTAATGAAGGAGTCGCAATATTATGATGAGCTTCTAATGCAGAATAGATCGTTTTTTCAATGTCAAAAAATGAAATTTTATCTTGTAAATATAAAGCATTCGCAATTTCATTTGCAGCATTTAATACAGCCGGAGTTGTCCCTCCAATTTTCCCGGATTCATAAGCATAGTGAAGGCAAGGGAATTTCTCTAAGTCAGGTTTTTCAAAATGCAAGCTGCCAACTTCTAATAAATTTAATTTTTTAAAAGAAGATGCTAAACGCGATGGATAGTGGAATGCATATTGAATCGGCATACGCATATCAGATGCCCCAAGCTGAGCCATAATAGAGCCATCTACAAACTCTACAAGAGAGTGAATAATGCTCTCCTTATGAATCATAACATCGATTTTTTCATAGGGAACGTCAAATAACCAACGTGCTTCCATTACTTCAAATCCTTTATTTAGTAATGTTGCACAGTCAATTGTTAATTTTGCTCCCATTAGCCAGTTTGGATGTTTTAGCGCATCTTTCGCTTTGAGAAGTTTCATTTCTTCACGTGTTTTATCTCTAAATGCACCGCCAGATGCTGTTACAATTAACTTTTCAATTTCTTTATTATTTTCACCATTTAAGCATTGGAAAATAGCAGAATGCTCACTATCTACTGGAATAAGGCGACAATCATTTTTCTTTGCTAATTCTGTAACAATATGACCTGCTGCCACTAATGTTTCTTTATTCGCAATCGCAATGTCTTTTTTCGCTTTTAATGCTTCGATTGTTGGAAGCAGTCCTGCTACACCGACGACAGAAGTTAAGACAAGATTACTATCGGGGTGCGTAGCAACTTCAATCAAGCCATCTTCTCCGTATACAACTTTTGTTTGAGTAGAAATTCGTGAGCGCAGTGTATCTGCTAATTCTTTCTTACTCACGCTTACAATACGTGGTTGAAATGTTTGGATTTGTTGTTCCAACATTTCAATATTTTCATTTGCAGTTAAACCGATAATTTGAAAATATTCTGGGTGAGTAGCGGCTACATCTAGAGCTGATGTCCCAATTGAACCAGTTGATCCTAGAATTGAAATGTATTTTACCATAATAAATCCTCCATAGTTGAATGAATCTTTTCCGTAAACTTATATATAATTAAATAAAAAAAGGAAAATTCCTGCTTGATAAGACAGAAAGTTCTCTTTTATCTAAAAAAGCACTGTGGTATAATAAGGGAAAATTAAAGAAAAAGCGATGAAAGAGAAGAGTACATATTTGGAACTTCGCAGAGAACTGATGGTTGGTGGGAATCAGTAGGGGGAAAATATGGAATGGGCTCTGGAGCTGCAAGCCGAATTGAGTAGGATTTGACGGTTGTTTCGACGTTATTCGAATCATAAAGAGAACTATGAATTTGTAGTTAATAAAGGTGGTACCGCGGGAGTCCCTCGTCCTTTTTAGGATTGAGGGGCTTTTTTATATGTAAAAGGAGGGGTAGTTGTGAATAAAAAGGTTATGTTAACAGGAATTAAACCGACTGGACATCCGCATCTTGGAAATTATATTGGAGCAATTAAACCAGCATTACAGCTTTCTAAACAAAGAGAAGGGAAAGCTTTATATTTTATTGCCGATTATCATGCATTAAATGCTGTACAAGATCCAAGTAAGTTTCGTGAGTATACGAAAGAAGTAGCAGCGACATGGTTATCATTAGGCTTAGATGAACATGTAATTTTTTATCGTCAATCAGATGTACCAGAAATCTTAGAATTATACTGGATTTTAGCTTGCCTTACTCCGAAAGGCTTAATGAACCGTGCTCATGCTTACAAAGCAAAGGTTGATCAAAATATAGAAGCAGGAGTAGATGTAGATACTGGTGTAAACATGGGGTTATATACGTATCCTATTTTAATGGCAGCTGATATTTTATTATTTCAATCAAATTATGTTCCAGTTGGAAAAGATCAAATTCAGCATGTAGAAATTGCGCGAGATATTGCTTCATATTTTAACAACACATTTGGGGAAATCTTTACATTGCCCGAGTACATCATTCAAGAAGAAGGAGCAATTGTACCAGGCCTTGATGGACGAAAAATGAGTAAAAGCTATGGAAATGTCATTCCATTATTTGAAGAACAAGAAAAGCTGAAAAAACTGATTTTCAAAATTAAAACAGATTCTTCCTTACCAAGTGAACCGAAGGAACTTGAAACATTATTTATATTGTATAAAGAATTTGCGACAACTGAGGAAATCGCAAAAATGAAAGAAAAATACGCAACAGGCATCGGCTGGGGTGATGTAAAAAAAGAACTATTTCATGTCATCAATCGTGAGTTAGAAGAGCCGAGGAAGAAATATAAAATGTATATGGATAAACCGCACTTACTTCAAGAAGCAATGGAAAAAGGGGTAGAGCGGGCAAGGGAAATTGCTAAGGGGAATTTAGCGGAAATAAAAAAACGGATTGGGTGTTAAGGTGAAAACCACCCAATGGATTTATTTCACTTAGGTGTGGAGGGCGTTTATGACCTGCACAAAAGTGAGCATTATAGGTTAAAACAAAAGGGAAAAATATGGAATGGACTCTGGAGCTGTAAGCTGAATTGAGTAGGCTTTGACGGTTGTTTCGACGTTATTCAGATCATAAAGAGAGCTATGAAATTGTAGCTAATAAAGGTAGTACCACGGGAGTCCCTCGTCCTTTTTAGGATTGAGGGGCTTTTTTATATGTAAAAGGAGGGGGAGTTGTGAATAAAAAGGTTATGTTAACAGGAATTAAACCAACTGGACATCCGCATCTTGGAAATTATATTGAAGCAATTAAAAAGGAAACATAATTTTTTGTTGATTAACTCAGGAATGCTTAAAAAAGAAGTCCGGGGTATACGGGACTTCTACGGGTAATGTGTCAAGTAATGGCGTACTCGACTAAGTAAATTTAACGTGAATTTTCAAAAAATTATATTGGTAAATGTGTCCAATTCAAAGGTTCGTATTTGCGCTAAAAAAGAGGTCTCGTTAATATACGAGACCTAAAATGTAATACTGACATGTAAAAACTTATGCTATGCAACTTTAACATGATTTTTCGAGAAATAACATTAGTAAATATAGCTAATTTGTTTTGAAAAAAGAGCAGATAGCGAAGGCTCAAGGGAAGTGGAGACTAAGAATTTACTCGTACAACTGATTCTATTAAACAGAGTATAGAAAGTATTTCTAAAACACAAACAACACAAGGTGAACAAATAAAGCGGACACAAGCAACACTTGAAACACAAGCAGAAGCCATTAAAGGAAAAGTAACCATTACAGAAGTAGGTTTCTATGTATCTCATCATATGTATAGTTCCTATGGATTACAAAATGTAAAAGCTGATTTCCTTTGGATTCCTCGTTATGGGACAAAACCTGCATATCCTTGTGATCTTTGGCAATATGCAGATTTATGTTGAAGGAATTGGAAATTGTGATGTGAACCGTTTAAATGGCGATAAGTCACTAGAATGGTTTATAGGAAGTGATTCTCAACTTGTTCCTCCACAAGTAGAAGTTTTAGGATACCTTACAACGACTGCTGATGTAGCTAATATTCGTAAAGAGCCTAATGTAAATGCAACTATTATGCATCAAGCCACAAAAGGGCAAGGGCATACGTATTATTAGTGGTCATATGATGGTACTCATTTTTGGTATAAGGTAGCTATTGACAATTGGATGAGAGATGATGTTGTATCAATTAACAAGGATGGTAAAACGAAAGGTGTTGTATGGGTAAATGCTACTGGTGTAAACCTTCGAAAAGGTGCAAGTGCTGGCGATGTTGTCATCAATAAAATTACAAAACGTTCTGCTTATGAAGTACATTATCGATATGCTGACTGGATTTATGTCGCAGGTGAAGGTGTTGAAGGTTGGGTGTATTTTGATGAATCTTATGTAAATTGGCTTAGATAAGACGAGAGCCGGCTCTTATGAGTCGGATTTTTTCTGTATTTTTGTTTTTAAAATCACGTAGTGAGGGGAAATCTTTTATATTACGACTAGTAAGATAAATATATAACAATATAATATAATATTATATAACTTTAACTGTTTCTATAAAAAGGAGAGATAACATGTTTCATCAAATAGATAATAATTCAAATAAATCCTTAGGTAACGAGAATATTGAAATGGAAACTAATGTGAAAACTGAGGACTCAACTTTTCCTTATGTTGATGTAAGAATGTATGGTGCAAAAGCAGACGGAACACAAGGTACATTAACAACCGAAGCTATACAAAAAGCATTAGATATTGCATTAAATGAAGGAGGAGTTGATATTTTTATTCCTTCAGGTATTTATCGTATAACAAAATATTTAACTGTTTACAAAAATACGAAAATACGTCTGGGGAAAAATGCGATTTTATTAAGAGGGCATCCAGGAGGTATTATGAAAAATGGAAATTCAGGAGATTTGTTTGAAGGTTATAATGGTAACGGCAACATAAGTATTGAAGGTGGAACGTTTGATGGTAATGTCCTTGAGTTTCCCCAAGGGTTTAACATGACAGGATGGGCTCGAGGGGGAAATCTAACGTTTAGAGATATTACTTTCAAAGATGTTATTAATGCTCATATGATGGATATTAACGCTTGTCGTAATGTTGTAATTGAGAGATGTAAGTTTTTAGGCTACAAAGATGCAACCACGGATAAATCAAGAGGGTATGCAGAATCTATTCAAATCTCTAACCATACTAAGTTAGGATTTTCTGATTTTGGAGCATGGGATGGAGAACCTTGTGATAATATAACTATTCGTGACTGTTATTTTGGTAGTAGTGATACGAAAGGGATGAATCCGATAGCCACGGGAATAGGAAATCATTCTTCTGTAATGTTCCTTTTCAATAGAAATATTAAAGTTATCAATAATACATTTGAGAATGCAACTTATGCAGGTGTTCGTGCTTTAAAATTTGGCGATATGACTATACAAGGAAATACATTCTTAAATTGTGAGAGAGCTATAGCACATTCGAATCCTGATGGAAGTCCTGGTGAGGGGCAAAAAGACCGCGAAGGTAATGACACAGGAATGCCAGAATCAGGTTATAACTTTGTTGTAAAAGAAAATACATTCTCAGGAACAAGACGAGAAGATATCTATATTGTTGGATGGCAAAATGATAAGAAAGCAGCTTTCTTTGATAGCGTTAAAATTATTGATAATGAATTTAAAGAGAGGAATTCACCCGAAGATTTTGCTACTATCGTACTTTCGTATGTTGACAGATGTAAAATTAGAGGTAATACATTCAAGAAATCATTTAGACATATTCTTTTCAAACAATGTAGAAAGTTAGAAATTAAATATAATTCTTTTGAAGATTCACGAAATGAATTCATCTATAATACAGCATTAACTTCTTCAGATAACACTGATTTTTTAGAGGATGTTGATATTTCTAATAATATTATGATTAACTCAGGTCGTGTAGGGATCTTCCTCCAATCTATTACAAGATTCTTTATTGATAAGAATAACATTCGCAATACTTCGCTTGAAGCTGACAATCAACGTAGTGCTATTTTAGTTGGTAGTGCTTCTAAAGAAGGGTACATTCGTGATAATAGAGTGAGGATGTCAACTACCGAAAATAAAAATAAATATGGGATTGAAGTTACTCCTACATGTTCTAATGTACAAGTATTTAATAATGATGTGGAAGGGAAAACAGGTTGTGTTTTAGTATCCTCATCTGCAGGATTTGTTGGTTTCTTCGCTTATGATACGAATGGTGTAAAAAGAAAAGTAACCATTGACAATAATGGTACTTTAGTTTCTAGCCCTGTATAAGTAGAGGACGAGATGGAAAAAAGCCGGCTCTTATGTAGTGAACCCGAAAAGTTAGACAGATTATTTCATTAGGCAGCTTCTTGGGCATGAGCTCGGTATTGTACCGGGCTCATGCCCTTTAGTTTTGCCTTAATTCTTTTATGATTATAGTATTCAATATACTTTGCTAATTCTTGCTTAAAGTGTTCAACACTTTCAAATTCTTTTAGATAAAGTAATTCTGACTTCATGATGCCAAAGAAGTTTTCAATCACTGCGTTATCGTAACAGTTCCCTTTACGGGACATACTCTGTGTAATGCCACGTTTATTGAGGGAATGCCGGTATTGTTTCATTTGATAGTGCCAACCTTGATCAGAATGGATAAGGAGTGTGTCCTCATCTGTTAAGCGTTCAAAAGCTTGGTCTAACATCCTTGAAACTAGTGAATAAGTTGGTCTTGATCCAATTGTATACGTGATAATTTCGCCATTAAATAAATCTAGCATCGGTGATAAATATAACTTCTCTCCAAACAATTTAAACTCCGTAATATCTGTAACCCATTTTTCATTTGGTTTTTCAGCTTGGAAGTTGCGATTTAAAATATTCGGTGCAATCTTTCCAACAGTTCCTTTATAAGAACGATATTTTTTCATACGGACTAGACATTTTAATCCTCATTCTTTCATGATACGTTGTACTTTTTTATGATTTATTTTGTGTCCGCAACTTGTAAGTTCATCACGAATACGACGATAGCCATAACGTCCCTCATGCTCGTCATAAATAGCTTGAATCAATACTTTTAGCTCTGCATCTGGATCAGGACGATCGAAATTTTTCACCCAATAATAATATGTGCTACGCGGAATATCTGCGAGTTGAAGTAGTGCTTTCACCGAAAATTCATGCCTTAATTCATAGATTACTTGGGCCTTGTCTTGTTTTGTGATTTTTCTTTGTTTTGAACTAAGGCATTCAACTTTTTTAAATATGCATTTTCCATACGTAAACGCTCATTCTCCGCTTGTAGTGCTTCAATTGAACCTTCAACTACTTTTTGATTTTTAGTTGTGCTCAGTTTTTTATTTTGCATGGATGGACGCCCCTTTTTCTTTGGTTGTAGGGCACCCAATCCTTCTGAGTCATAAGCCACTTTCCACTTCCGAAGTGTTTCGTAAGACGGAATATTGAAAATCGCCGCTGTTTCCCTGATAGATGTCCCTTGTTCGTTCATATACTGAAGTACATCTAGTTTATACTGAAGAGAGTAGAATGCATAGCGTTTTTAAAAAGCTTTTTCACCTAAAGATTCATATCGTTTAATCCACTGATAGAGTACACTGGCAGCAACACCTATAGATTTAGCAATTGTCTTTCCGCCTTCAGTACCCTCTAAATATCGTCTCACTGCTTGTATTTTTTCTTTTGAAGAGAATTTAGCCATAAAAAAATGCACCTCCAATTGTTAGACCGTGTCTAACAATTGGAGGTGCACTACATTTTGAGGGGTGGCTTGTCCTTTAATATTTTATTTTTCTTCTTTGTAGTTCAATGCAATCTCTACTATCTCTTCTGGCGTTAAGTCTCTAAAATCCCAAAAAATTATATCACTTGGAGCCGGGTGGGGTACGTTGGCTTCTAGAATATCAATGTACTTACTACCTAACTCGTCTGGTAAATCAGGTTCGCATATTTTTTTTGCAAGTTCAATAAGCTCCGCTTTAGTTAGTTTACCTTCCATATTATCCATCCCCTTTTTATAGTTTATAATCCCTTTTTCCAAAAATGATATGAACGATCTAAAATATTTTGATGCATTTTAGGAGATACAATTATTAAATTATCAAGATCGTAGACCGCACCACCTTGGTGAATAGGTTGTTTATGATGAAGTACATATACTTCATGTTTACCATGTTGTTGTGCACACCCTTTAATATTTATCTATTCTTATTATACAGAAAATAATGTTTTTGTTTCATTTTATTTATAAATAATATCCATAAAAAGGAAGATGCTGTTTAACAGTAGCTTCACACATACTTCCGATGCACCATCTTCGACCATTAAATATGGAAAACCGCTGTTTGTTCTCGTATTGACTAACTAATCCCGAACATTTTTCCAATTTTTATCAACGATTTTATATTCCTTACTTTGCCACTGGAATAAATACATACTCTCAAAAATTTCTTTACAGAAGGAACAAAAGAAGTTTATTAGAATCTTAAATGATTCTTAAGCATAATATCCCGTTCTTACTTTCAACAATAACATTTCTATAGCTTGTACAACTTCCTCTTTATTTCTCGTATCAAAGGTTTCAAGCGGTTCATGCCAGTTTTTATTTTTTATTAGTTCTAAACCGTACATGCCATCTGGATCTCCTTCTGGGTACCATCCAACGTCTAAAATAATATCTTTTTGTGTAAACTCAAGTTGCAATAAATCTTGCGTAAAGCTTAGCCAGATTTTATCACCCTTCTCTAGCTCTTCGGGATTGATTTCTAGAAAGCCATTATATGTAACACTCCATAGCTCTGGAATTCGTAATGATTGAAATTTAGGCATATGAGCAAAAATAGGTAATGCTTTCACTTTCCATAATAATGCCTCTATAACTTTTACAACTTCCTCCCTATTTTTTGAATAAAAAACTTCAACTGGGTTCTGCCAGTTCCCATCCTTAACAAGTTGAAGCTTATAACTTCCCTTAGGATCCATTTCAGGATACCATCCAACGTCTAAAATAATATCGTCCACCTGATGCTTGACTTGTAATAAATCTACAGTAAAATATGACCACCCTTTTTTATCATCTACATTTAATTCCTCAGGATTCATTTCCATAAAATTATTATGAACAATAAACCATGTAGCTGGGATTCTTAATGATTGAAACCTTGAAAACTCTTGAAGCACAGACATTATTTCTCACTCCCAAAATGTGTATTAAAAAATTCTTCCCTCGTTAAAGCACTTTTTAAATATTCCTTTACACGATCATCATTCATAGGATGTCCGTGATATATCCAACTATCATTTAATTCTGCTCTAATCCAAGTTGCTTCTTTACCTAAATCATAACCGATTGTTTCTGCTGACTGATAGAAAAAATATATGGCGCCTTTATCTTTATCTTTATAAATCAATCCTTTTTGCAAAGCTTCTTTTTCAAGCATCCCATTATCTACACTTGGAAGATATTGCGCTTGCTTTCTTCCTGTTTCACTAAATAATTTTGTTTGTTCTTTCGTTTTTGCTTTAATATGTTTATGCCCATGTTCACTATATTGAGCATTATTTAACTTTGTACGGAATTCTTTAGCACTATAATAACTATTGTGAGCCACATAATCATGTTGTCTAGAAATATTTCCTTTTCCTAAATTATTACCTACTATACTAGAATGTGTATCTTTAGCTTTTATTCCTAAACCACTAAAATATGACTCTCCACCATAAGCTGGCGCCCATCTATTTCCCATATGATAAGAAGACATCCGTGACAAATCTCTTCCCCATCTTACGCCATTACTTAAAGCACCAGCACCTTTTGTACCAACTGCGAGGAACGCAAAAGAAGTCACTCCGTATGCTATCGATTCTGTGATACTTTCTGCATCTCCGTACTCTACGTTCTTTACATACCAATCAGACAAAACATTTCGTATAGCGTACATCTCTTGGACTTCCTCGTCCCACTCACTTTTTAATGTTCCACTAGGATCATTCCACAAGGCTTTAATAAATTCGTATTTATCTTTAACTTCCTCTTTCTTTTCATCAATAGAACTCTCCGCAAAGTCCCTAAGTCCATATTTTGCATCTTCCAATGTGTCCATTGGATCATCAACTAAGTGTCCGAAAAAGTCTGTTACTTGATTTCCTGCTTTTTTAAGCGGATCAAAAATAGTGTCTCCTGCTGCTCTAGCGCTTCCACGCAGATAGGCGTCAGATAGCTTGTCAAGTAGATTAAAATCCCCATAAGCCTTCTCATCCACTTCACGGAATGTTTTCGCAGCTTTCTTTAATTCGAGTTCAGTATGTTTTAAATGTTTGACTAAATCATCCATACTTCTCTTTTTTGAGAAAAATTCATCGAAAAAGCGTTGGTGTGCCATTCCTTCCCAAGACATTTGCAATTCAAACGTGACTTGTAAAAGTTCTCGAATTATTTTTTCCATAGCTTCTCTATTTCGCGATATAGAATCTGCAGCTTCTTCGAGTTTATCCGGATCAACTCGTACTTGCCCCAATTGCTTTTTCCCCACCTTTCTGTTTTATGTATAAAATTGTCAATAAAAGTATAGCAGATTGTATAGATAAATTAACCATAATTTTACACATGTTCAATATTCAATTGTTAAAATTTTACACAAAATAACAATTAAGGGGATGATTTTAATGGAATTGACAGTAATCGATGAACAAAAGATAACATCGTATTTAGTACAAGTATCTCAGCTAGACAAAAATTTCTTGTTTCACATTCGGGAAATTGATGAAAACATAGATATTAATTTTATTGATGAAAATAATAAATTTTTAACACCTGTTCCTGTTGGACTATTTCTTAGTAAACTTCCTAGCGAGAAAGATAAAATGAATTCTAGAAGAGAGTATAGAAACATGTCAGGATTGGTATTATTAGAACCATTGACACGTGAGGAATCAATTTATGTAAAAGAAATGAAAAAAAGAAGAGGTTGCTGCATTTAGGTACTTAGAAGAAACTTTTTCACGAGACTTAATGAATAAAGTAAAAAGCCCTCTCATATGAGAAGAGCTTTTGTGTATAAGATAAAATACATTTAACTCTACCTTTTTTGATGAATGTTAAATTGAAGTTTCTTCTTTACGAGCTGCGTCCATCATAATAAAGATAGCCGATAAAATGTGCATAATCATCCCGACAAATGGAATCCAAGCAATACAAGATGTTACAATTCCTAAAATATTACCGTTAGCGTTCATACCACTCTGTTTAGCTAATACTAAAGTAATGATATGTAATGCTAACATGAAGAGAAGAGGTAGCCAAAATAAAGAAACAATAATTGTTCCACCTAGTACAGGTATTCCTAATAGGGCTTCCAAACCACCACTTACCCATTTTAGTATTTTTACAGTGTCTTTCAAAATATGTCCTCCTTAAAACTAACATGAATCTATTACATTATTCAGTATAACAAATAAGTCATGGGGTTTTAAGGTGTTATTTTCTAATAATAGAAAGAAGTTTACTATATGGAAATTTATAATTAAAAGTATAGGCCCGTTCGGTGAAATCTTTATATTGCCAGAATATATCATTCAAGAAGAAGGAGCGATTGTACCAGGCCTTGATGGACGAAAAATGAGTAAAAGCTATGGAAATGTCATTCCATTATTTGAAGAGCCAGAAAAGCTGAAAAAACTTATTTTCAAAATAAAAACAGATTCTTCCTTATCAAGTGAACCGAAGGAACTCGAAACATTATTTATGTTGTATAAAGAATTTGCGACAGCTGAGGAATTGCAAAAATGAAAGAGCAATATGCACCAGGAATCGGCTGGGGAGATGTAAAAAAAGAACTATTTCATGTCATCAATCGTGAGCTAGAAGAGCCGAGGAAGAAATATGAAATGTATATGGATGACCCGCACTTACTTCAAGAAGCGATGGAAAAAGGGGTAGAACGGGCAAGGGAAATTGCTAAGGTGAGTTTAGCGGAAATAAAAAAACGGATTGGGTGTTAATGTGAAAAAGCTGACCCAAAAGGCACATAAGTGCCTTTTGAAATCAGTCCTTTTCTCTGTTATCGACCGTTCTTTGCAATATATCGGCGCTTCGACACGATATAAAGACTGTTCGATGATATTCGACATAATAGTGGTCGATTTGCTGAGCTGAATCATACCGAAAAGTGAAAGAGGCTGACTAAAAAGTGGACTTTTTAGTCAGCTTCTTATCTATATTGTTCATTAAAAACGTATCTAAAACTAATTTATGCACTGATCCAACATTGTCAGGAAGATCATGGATGGAAAAGAATCGTAAATCTTTTGATTCAGCGTCATCGATGCGTAATGTTCCTTCAAAATCACGACAAATGTATGTAATGAGAACACCGTGTACTTGATCTCCATTTGGATACACATTGAAAAATTCTTTACCAGAAAAGTTTTGAAATGGTTCTAACTGTTTCACGATTAAACCTGTTTCTTCATAGACTTCACGTTTAGCGGCTTCTTCTAACGTTTCACCACATTCAAGCGCACCGCCAATAATGCCCCAGCAATTGTAATCACTGCGAAGTTGAAGAAGTACTTCATTATTTTTGTTTAAAATAATTACATGTGAACCTACTAAAATGAGTGGTCGATTTCCAACTAAGCTGCGCATTTCTTCGATATATCCCATATAACACCTATCCTTTATTTATAATACATACGTGCAAATTGTAAGTATGTTTTTGTATAGAGTTGGAACAGGTTGACCTGTTCTTGCTGCAAATAAAGTTTATTCTTTGTATTTTGTATATATAAATCTATTTTGATTTTTCGACATATAAGTCACTACTATGCGGAAGACAACATGATACTTGCTTTCTCACTTTGTTTGTAAACCACGCATGTAGCAGAAAAAGGTCCTGACCGCTTCTATGCACGGCCAGATGCTCTTGTCCTCCCAAAAAAGAAAGAGGGTTTTTTAATTTGCATAAATGTAGTAGCGACATTTATGCTTTCCCACTATAAGTTAATAGAACGATGGCAGTTTATTTAACATCGCTTCTGCTTGTGATGCTAAATAACTAAACTGCATATTATGTATAGTTCTAAAGTATAAACTGCGTAGGAAGGTTTTAATATTTGTACATAAACTACAAAACTCATTGACTAGAAGTCTTGTTTTGTATTGCGGTAGCAAGTTTAGTTTGACATGAATAATCTCAAATAGCTGATTTTGCGGGAATCCTTTTGATATCATGGAAAGAAGAGGGGTAATAATACGCTCATCTTCATCAAAATGATACACAATAGAATAAACGAATATTTTATTTAAAAGACAATGTGCTAGTTCTTCGTAACATTGTTGTAGCAGTTTTGAATTTTGAATAAGGGCATCGAAAGCATCTGCTGCATGAGCAACACTATGCGCCCAGCCGTGAGGATCTACATATCCCCTTAAATCAATTTCTTGGTTCATATAATCTACCAATTTTTCTTTTACGATCATAACCGTTTCTTGTGTTAAAAAATTTGTTTTATTATCTGCACATAATATTAATGCAATTAATAACGTTGTGAAAGAACGTGTAAACACGCTATCATCGATATTAGATATGATGCCGCAATATAAGTATTGTTCTTCTAAAGTTAGCGTAAGTAATTTTTCTAACTGAGCTGTATCGAAATAATCACCTGAAATAAAGTAAGAAAAGGTAGAGTAAATCAATTGATCACGTAAATAGCTGTCTAACGTACCAATATGCTCTAGCATATGTAAACTCAATTGATTTAAATCGGTATTTTGAGGCAATAAATATCCGTTTTTTTGAATCGTTTCTAATAATTGCTGCAGCATAATGGTATTCAATGATGTTCCTCCTCATTGTAATATTATCGATACGATCCCTTTTCTTAACTGAAGATTGCTGTTATAAACATCAAATTTCTAGTATTCTACATTTTCATAAAAACTCCTGCTCATGAAATAAAAAACATGTTATTTAAAAAAATATACAGAAAGAGGTTAAAGAATGAATCAATTTGTTAATTTGGAACGAGATTTTAAGATATTAGTAGGAGAGCCACATTATATTACAATTGAAGAAAATAATACAGTTTCCTTTACAATGGAACAAGTGTTAGAGGTTGTGCAATATTGGATAGAAACAGCAACAGATAAAGGAGTTTTCCATTTACATTTTGTTGTTTCATCCAAAAGTCCAAATTATACACATTATGAAGAAGTGTTTCAGCGTTTACAATTTCAGTATCAGAAAAGTTGTGTTACGGTGCTGAAAGATTTATCTGATGTTACAGATGTGGAAGTTCCGTTTACGCTGAAAACGATCGATGAAGTAGGAGAAGGCACGTTTAAAACAATTTGGCTGGAATCTATGCGGGATTCTATACATACGAAAGAAACATTATCTATAGACCAATTATTATATGCTTTTCAAACAGAAATTGGCGGCAGATGGAATGAACATTGTTTAGTTGCTGTTCAAGGAGAAGATCCAGTAGGTGTTATATTGCCGCATATAGAGCCAGGTACGGTAGAAGAAGGAAGATTGTTTTATCTTGGTGTTGTTCCGAATATGCGTGGTAAACGATACGGGGCAATGCTTCATGAGAAAGCATTGTACATCTTAAAAGAAATTGGTGCCTCATATTATATAGGGAGTACTGACGAAATGAACGATGCTATGAAACAAGTTTTTTTTAACAATAACTGTATACAGTTAGGGGAAATAGAGAAATTCACAAGAGTGATTAGAAAAGGATAAATGAAGATCTCTCTTGAAGTCTTGAAGAAATAAATGAAGGGGGAATTGGATGTTAAAGCAATCATTTAAAAGAATCATTCCGTTATATCCAGAAACTTTATTTCCAGACTGGCATGTAGAACATATTTCGCAGCGGCAGGAGAGTGAAAAGTGGGAAACGCTTTGGTTTCAGGTGATTACTCCTACGGGAATATTTCGAGTGAAACAGTTTTTTCTAGACTTTATGGAACCAACTTTTCCAGACAGTTGTCTGTATCACGCGCAGGGGGAGTGTTTTCAATATAATACACTTATCTATTGGCGCGGTATCAATTATAAAGGGTGCGATAGTTACGTCACTTCTAAGTGGAAAACACAAATCGAAATTTCTATTGATGATGGATTTATCAAGCAGCATGAGATGCAAGAATTTTTATATGGATTGCAGCCGTTTGAATTAGAGAATGCAAAACAACAAATGAAATTACCATTTCATCAACTAAGTTTTCATGCTCAAATAGAAAAGGGTGGAGGCGAAATCAGTCGTTGCTCTATATGGTGTACTCCTGAAGAAAAGAAATTCGTATCATTACCGCTTTTAGTCCCTCATTCATGGGAATTAGAGTCTGTTGGTTTTGGTGATAATGAAACACAATATGTATATTGGGATGCAAGAGAGCAGTTATATACATTATGGGCATGCCGGCATATCAATTATAGCTATTATCCTGTATCTTCATGGATAAGAAATTATAGCTCCCCGCAAAAGATTGGAAATTGTGAATACTACGTGCATCCGCAAAGAGGTACAGTTGTATATCAAGATCTTGGGAATGAACAAATTGCATATGTCTTTCGAGGAATCCCATGTACATCTTTTACAGATATAGAAAAAATGTTTTCTCCGTATTTATAAATTGATTACAAAATGTCATGAAATATGTAAGACGCGTTACAATATGTGGTATAGAATAGGGGGAGAGAAACAATAGAGAAAGTGATAGGTGAAAGAATGGAAACGAACATGAAACAAACAGGTTTAGATGTAAAAGTAGAGCGAGAAAATAATAGCACTTTATCTATAAAATGGGGTAGTGTAGAAGAATCAGTGCATGTATATTGGAGTGCATCTCCTGAGGCTATTGAAGAAAATGGACAATTATTAACGATTGTAACAGACGCTTCTGCGGTTACAATTGAAGATCCAAATCCTGCAATGCGTGTCTATTTTCGATTGGTTACGAATAAAGGAGATCGTATTACAGTAGCAGAGCGCCGCCTATCACTGCAAGGTGCGTTTAACTTTCGTGATTTAGGCGGGTATGAAACAAAAGATGGACGTGTAGTCAAATGGGGGAAATTGTACCGTTCTGAAGAATTAGCAGGATTAACAGAAGAAGATATTTGTTATATACATAATTTGGGCTTAAAAACTATCTGCGATTATCGTACAAATTTCGAAGTGCAACATAAACCAAACCCAAAGATACAAGATGTTTGTCAAGTTTCCTTGCCAGTTATGCAAGATTTAGCGAAAGATTTAAATATTAATGAATTCTTCCGTTTAGGAGATTTATCAATGCTTGGCAAGCCGGGAGAATATTTAGTGAAGATGAACCGAGATTTTGTAACTAGTAATGGAGCATTTGTGACATTTTTAGAGCTGATCCAAGATGCTAACAACTTACCGCTTTTAAACCATTGTACAGCAGGAAAGGATCGAACCGGCTTTGCATCTGCTTTATTATTATTGTTATTAGGTGTACCAGAAGAGACAGTAATGCAGGATTATTTACTAAGTAATGGATTTCGTGAACAGTTGAATGAAAAAATGATGGCATTTTTAGGAGCGCAGCTTCAAGATGAAGCAAGCATAGAAATTTTAAGTGCAATGTTTGAAGCGAGGGCTGAATATTTACAAGCGGCATTTGATGAAATTCATAATGTATATGGTTCATTGGATCAATATGCTGAAAAAGGAATTGGACTTACGAAAGAACAGTTAGATGCTTTGCGTAATTTATTGCTAGAAGAAAAATAAGATAATAGATAGAGGTTTTAAAAGTCATAAGGTTACTTTTAAAACCTCTATCTTTTTTATTTTCTTTATTTTACAATTAATTTGAAAATTGTTGAAATAATTACAAAGATATCCACGTTATAAATAGTATAAATAACGTAAAATTTGAAATGAAGGGAGAGATGGGGAAATGTTAGCATGGATATTAGGGGTATTCATCATAGTAGCAGTGACAGTTATGTTGACGATTATGGTAGGGAAAAATGAAGAAGAGAATTATGGAACTTCAACGAAAGGAAATATTACAAGACTTTCAATTATATATCTACTTTTAGGAGTTGTTTTAGCGGTTGGAGTAGCTTCTTATATATATTTTTATGGATAAGGGCGAACATAGATAGTAGAAAAAAGGTGAGGCTTCCAGAAGTGGGGGTCTTGCTGTTCGTTTATTCGGGAAAAGATAAGGTGTGTGCTGTTTGATAATTCTAAAATATTCTAAAGCATAGAAACGTATTATGTTATAATCAAAATGTAATTGTTGGAAAAAACGAGAAGGGCTGGATATGAATGATTGAAATTGTTAATGTATCAAAGAGTTATAATGGTAGTAAATTTGCAGTGAAAGATTTGAACTTAACAGTGCCAAATGGAGAGATTTTTGGATTTTTAGGCCCAAATGGTGCAGGGAAATCAACGACAATTAAGATGATCACAGGTATTCATTCTCTTGATAGTGGGACAATTTCGGTAAATGGAAAAGACATTGCGAAAGAGCCGCTTGAAGCGAAAAGGTTATTTGGTTATGTTCCTGACAGTCCTGATATGTTTTTACGCTTAAAGGGGATTGAATATTTAAATTTTATGGCGGATATGTATGATGTTCCGAAAGACGTGCGCCAAGAAAAAATCCGAACGCTAGCAGAACGTTTTAGTTTGTACGAGGCATTGTCTGATCAAATTCAAAGTTATTCACATGGAATGCGTCAAAAAATTATTATTATTGGAGTTCTTTTGCATGATCCAGATGTCTGGATTTTAGACGAGCCAATGACTGGATTAGATCCAAAATCGGCATTTATATTAAAACAAATGATGCGTGAGCACGCAGATAAAGGGAAAACGGTGTTCTTTTCAACGCATGTGTTAGAAGTTGCTGAAAAATTATGTGATCAAGTTGCCATCATTAATAAAGGGACACTTCAATTTCAAGGGAATTTAGCAGAAATACGAGAGCACTTTGAATCTAATGAATCTCTAGAAAAAATGTTCTTGGAGATGACAGAAAATGAATAAAATTTGGATGTTAACAAAAATATTATTAAAAATGAACTATGCTGATATGTTAACTGATAAGAAGAAGCGTGTTGTATCTTTACTTTCATTATTGGGTCTTTTGTTTGTTGGATTTTTATTTATAGGTCCACTTGCAAATGGAATGTATGTTGTATTAAAACAATTTAATCAGGAAAATTTATTGCTTGGCATGGGATTAGCGGTTGGTAGTATCTGGGTGTTTTTGTTAAGTATTACGACGATTTTAACAGTTTTTTATTATAGCGATGACGTTGAAATGTTATTACCATTACCACTTAAGCCAGCGCACATTATTACGGCGAAGTTTATTACTGTTTTAATTACACAATATGTGATGACTTCGTTTGTTTTATTTCCAGTCTTTATTGTGTATGGATTACAAAGTGGTGCATTTATTACATACTATGTTTATTTTTTAATCGTTTACTTATTTTTCCCAATTATTCCGTTAGTTCTTGCTTCGCTTCTTATGACACTCATTATGCGTTATACAAATATCGCAAAAGATAAAGATCGAAGTAATATGCTAATGGGGTTATTTACTTTATTACTAATTGTCGGTATTAATATATTTATACAATGGAAAAATAGAAATGCTGCTTCTGGGCAATCAGCAGCAGATTTTCTTACAAATAATCAGTCTTCATTTCTAGTAGAAATGACAAACTATTTTCCGACAACCTATTTTGGGGTAATGGCGTTAACAGAAAGTGCTTCGTGGAAAGGAAGTCTATTTTTACTTCTTTTCGCTGCGATTTCGTTAGCATTTTATGGTTTGTTTTTCTATGTTGCAGGTCGTACATATTTAAAAGGGGTTATTGGCATTTCAAATAGCACTGCGAAAAAAGAAGTGATTTCTTCTGAGAATTTTAATAAAGCTACTGTGCAAAATTCACATTGGAAAGCATATGTGAAAAAAGAATTTCGTATTTTGTTTCGCACGCCACAATTTTTCCTTAATTGTATTGTGCAAACTTTTGTAATGCCAATTATGTTTTTCTTTATTATTTTTGTACAAGACGGGAACTTAGCTTGGTTAAATAAATTTATAAAAGATAGTGAAACAACAGGTCTTGCGCTTGGTCTTGCTTTTTGTGCAGGTATGTTTTTAATGGGATCCAATGTTATTGCGACAACCTCTTTCTCGAGGGAAGGTCGTACTTGGTTTATCAATCGTTATTTACCAGTTAAAGCAGAAGGTGTTTTCTTTGCAAAAGTATTTACTGCTTGGCTCATTAATACGACTATTTTAGCGGTCTTTGGTATTGTGCTGATTATTGTAGGCGGTGTGTCACCAATGTTTACATTGCTTTGGTTCTTGCTTTGCGCAAATGGACTATGGTTAAACAATTTAATTGGCACACGGTGGGATGCACAAACAGCTGATATTCATTGGGATTCCGAACAAAAAATGTTTAAAGGTCGTTATACTACGCTTTGGAACTTTTTTGCGAATATACTGTTAGTCGGCATTACTGTAGGCGGAGTATGTGCGTTATATTTCTCATTAGGACTTGGAATGTGGGGGATGTTTTTAAGTATCCTCGTTGTTTTCACAATTGTAAATGTAATTGTGTCGCGTAGCTTGCAGCTTGGTGCTGAACGTATTCTAGCAAATATTAAATAAATCGT
>Ga0102589_1001463_pt1 | contig 31962 bp, 33 predicted proteins | sample AraplaMF_Col_mLB_FD_76858 | JGI IMG/M metagenome (GOLD analysis project Ga0102589, IMG submission 76858) | Arabidopsis root microbial communities from the University of North Carolina, USA - plate scrape MF_Col_mLB | ecosystem: Host-associated > Plants > Roots > Endosphere | place: USA...
CAGGTTTCAACTTCTGGAGCTTTCCCATGTCTGCACTTTTCGACGCGACCGCCCTGGTCGTACCGTTTGAAAACCTGAGAATGACCGACGTCGAGGCGGTTGGCGGCAAGAACGCCAGCCTCGGCGAAATGATCTCGCAGCTGCCGCAGGGCGTGCGAGTGCCCACCGGTTTCGCGACCACGGCGCACGCATTCCGCCAGTTCCTGGCCCACGACGGCCTGGCCGACAAGATCAGCAAGCGCCTGGCCGCGCTGGACACCGAGGACGTGCGCGCGCTGGCCGTGGCGGGCGCCGAGATCCGCGCCATGGTCGAGGCCCAGCCCTTTCCGGCCGACCTGCAAAAAGCCATCGGTGAAGCCTTTGCCGCGCTGAGCGCCGGCAACCCCGCCGCTTCGTTCGCCGTGCGCTCCTCCGCCACGGCCGAAGACCTGCCCGACGCCTCGTTCGCTGGCCAGCAGGAAACCTTCCTCAACGTGGTCGGCATCGACGACGTGCTGCACAAGATGAAGGAGGTGTTCGCCTCCCTCTACAACGACCGTGCCATCAGCTACCGCGTCCACAAGGGCTTCGAGCACGACGTGGTCGCGCTCTCGGCCGGCGTGCAGCGCATGGTGCGCTCCGACCTCGGCGCGGCCGGCGTGATGTTCACCATCGACACCGAATCGGGTTTCGAAGACGTGGTGTTCATCACCTCGAGCTACGGCCTCGGCGAAACGGTGGTGCAGGGCGCCGTGAACCCCGACGAGTTCTACGTGCACAAGCCGACGCTGCGGGCCGGCAAGCGCGCGGTGATCCGCCGCAACCTCGGCTCCAAGCTGATCCAGATGGAGTTCGCGACGCCCGAAGAGAAAAAGGCCAGCGGCAAGCTGGTCAAGACCACCGATGTCAAGGCCGAGCAGCGCAACCGCTATTCGCTGAGCGATGCCGATGTCGAACAACTCGCCAGGTACGCGCTCGTCATCGAAGAACACTATGGCCGCCCGATGGACATCGAGTGGGGCAAGGACGGCACCGACGGCCAGCTCTACATCCTGCAGGCGCGTCCCGAAACGGTGAAGAGCCAGCAGCAGGGCAAGGCCGAGCAGCGCTACAAGCTGCTGGGCAAGGGGGCCGTGCTCGCCGAAGGCCGTGCCATCGGCCAGAAGATCGGCACCGGCCCCGTGCGGCTCGTGCACAACATCAGCGAGATGGACAAGGTGCAGGCCGGCGACGTGCTCGTCACCGACATGACCGACCCCAACTGGGAGCCGGTGATGAAGCGCGCCGCCGCCATCGTCACCAACCGCGGCGGGCGCACCTGCCACGCGGCCATCATTGCGCGCGAGCTCGGCATTCCGGCCGTGGTCGGCTGCGGCGACGCGACCGACCTGCTGAAGGACGGCACGCTGGTCACCGTGAGCTGCGCCGAGGGCGACACCGGCTTCATCTATGACGGCCTGCTCGAAACCGAAGTGACCGAGGTGCAGCGCGGCGTGATGCCCGAGATCGACATCCAGCTGATGATGAACGTGGGCAATCCGCAGCTCGCCTTCGACTTCGCGCAATTGCCGAACCACGGCGTGGGCCTGGCGCGGCTCGAGTTCATCATCAACAACAACATCGGCGTGCACCCGAAGGCGATCCTCGACTACCCGAACGTCGACAACGACCTGAAGAAGGCCGTCGAGTCGGTGGCCCGCGGCCACGCCTCGCCGCGCGCCTTCTACGTCGACAAGGTGGCCGAAGGCATCGCGACCATCGCGGCGGCCTTCTGGCCCAAGAAGGTCATCGTGCGCCTCTCGGACTTCAAGTCGAACGAGTACCGCAAGCTGATCGGCGGCAGCCGCTACGAGCCGGAAGAAGAGAACCCGATGCTGGGCTTCCGCGGTGCCGCGCGCTACCTGAGCGCCGACTTCGGCGAAGCCTTCGCCATGGAGTGCGAGGCGCTCAAGCGCGTGCGCAACGACATGGGCCTGGTCAACGTGCAGATCATGGTGCCTTTCGTGCGCACCCTGGGCCAGGCCGAGCGCGTGACCACGCTGCTGGGCGAGCACGGCCTGAAGCGTGGCGAGAACGATCTCAAGCTGATCATGATGTGCGAGGTGCCGAGCAATGCGATCCTGCCCGAGGAGTTCCTGAAGTACTTCGACGGCTTCTCGATCGGCTCGAACGACCTGACCCAGCTCACCCTGGGCCTGGACCGCGACTCGGGGCTCGAGCTGCTGGCGGCCGACTTCGACGAGCGCGACCCGGCCATCAAGGCGCTGCTGAGCCGCGTCATCAAGGCCTGCAAGGCCGAGGGCAAGTACGTCGGTATCTGCGGCCAGGGCCCCAGCGACCATCCGGACTTCGCGCTCTGGCTGGCGGAAGAGGGGATCGAGTCGATCTCCCTCAACCCCGACAGCGTGATCGACACTTGGCAGCAGCTCGCCCGGCGCTGAAGCGCCGGATTGCGGAAATCCCCATGGGGGGATTCCCGCGACCCGGAGGGGTTGCCGAAACGAATTGCGTATTTGATGCCAGACTCGCGAGACTCACGGGCGTATCCCGGAAGGGAAGACCACCATGATTCTTGTGAAGACACCAACGGGCCACCAGGCCCTGAAGGACCGCTCGGTCCCCCTGTCGCCGCGCCAGCGCTCGGCCTTCATCCTGTTCGACGGCAAGCGCTCGGTCGACGAGGTGCTGGCCAACGGCATGGGCATCGCCCGCGAAGACATCGATCAGATGGTTGAACTGGGCCTGCTGGAGCCGGTGGCGGGCAGCGTGCCTGCCGAGGCGGCAAAACCGGCTGCGTCGGCCGTATCGGCCGCGCCTGCGCCGGGCTCTTCCGGGCGCAGCAAGCAGCAACGCTACAAGGACGCCTATCCCATCGCCACCCAGCTGACCGGCGGCCTGGGGTTGATGGGCTTCAGGCTCAACCTCCAGGTCGAAGGCACCACAAGTTACGACGACCTGGTGGCGCTGGCACCCAAGATCCGCGCCGCTGTCGGCCCGGAGAAGGCGGCGGCCCTGGACAAGGCCCTCAACGACTGAGGCGCCTTGCCGGAATGCGAAATACACGGCTATAATCGCCGGCTTTGCCTTGCCACACTGCGCCCGACGCTGCAGGTGGCTTTTCCTCTTCCTCGGAAGAATCCACAAGGAGTGCCATGCGTCACTACGAAATCATTTTGCTGATCCACCCGGATCAGAGCGAACAAGTTCCGGCCATGCTGGAGCGCTACAAGGGCCTGATCACGGCCGGCGGCGGCAAGGTCCACCGCGTTGAAGACTGGGGCCGCCGTCAGCTGGCTTACCAGATCAACAAGCTCAACAAGGCTCACTATCTGTGCGTCAACATCGAAGCTGAGCAAACCGTGATGGGCGAACTGGAACACGCGTTCAAGTTCAACGATGCCGTGCTGCGTCACCTGACCGTTCAGAAGAAGAAGGCCGAAACCGGTCCTTCGTCGATGATGAAGACGGTCGAGCGCGAAGAAGCCCGCAAGGCCCAGCAGGCCGAATACGCCGCCAACAACAACTGATGGCGTGACTGCTGCCGCTGTGGCAACGGGGGTGAACCAGCTGCTGCTGACCGCCTCGGTTGCCGAACTCGGAGCCTTGCGATACACGCCGGCCGGCCTTCCCGCCATCGATCTGAAGCTCGACCACGAGTCGACGCTTCTCGAAGAAGGAAAAGCCAGGCAGGTGAAGACGGCCCTCAAGGCCGTTGCCTTCGGCGCCATCGCCGAACGGCTCGCAAAACAGTCGATGGGAAGTCTCTGGCGTTTTCAGGGTTTTCTCGCGACACCGGGCAACGGCAAGCATCCGGTCCTGCACATCCAGGATTTTCAGCAAGATTAATTTTCGACAAGAGGTCCCCAAATGGCCACGTTCAAGAAATTCAACAAAGACAAGCGCCCGAAGCGCAACACCCAGTCGCTGCTGTTCAAGCGCAAGCGCTTCTGCCGCTTCACCGTCGCTGGCGTCGAGGAAATCGACTACAAGGACATCGACACGCTGCGTGATTTCATCAGCGAAAACGGCAAGATCATCCCCGCGCGCCTGACCGGCACGCGCGCGATCTACCAGCGCCAACTCAACACCGCCATCAAGCGCGCCCGCTTCCTGGCCATGGTCCCGTACAGCGACCAGCACCGCGTCTAAGGAGCCGACACCATGCAAGTCATTCTTCTGGACAAGGTTGTCAACCTTGGCACGCTGGGCGAAATCGTCAAGGTCAAGGACGGTTACGCACGCAACTTCCTGATTCCGTCGGGCCGCGCTCGCCGCGCCACCGCTGCCAACAAGGCCGAATTCGAAGCCAAGCGCGCCGAACTCGAAAAGGCTGCGGCCGCCAAGCTGGCCGAATCGCAAGCCCAAGGCGAAAAGCTTGCCGGTTCGACCGTCAAGCTCACGCAAAAGGCCGGCGTCGACGGTCGTCTGTTCGGCTCGGTCACCAACAGCGACATCGCTGAAGAACTGGGCAAGCAAGGCTACAAGGTTGCCAAGTCGCAAGTGCGCCTGCCCAACGGCCCGATCAAGGTCGTTGGCGACAGCACCGTGAGCGTTGCGCTGCACACCGACGTGGTCGTCGAGATCACCGTGACGGTCTACGGCGAAACCGCCTAACTGTTACTCGCCCCCAGCCTTCGCGCACTTCGTGTCGCTGCGGCTACCCCCTACCGGGGGCGGCCGGGCGCGGCGGTCCTCTGGCACTGAACTTCAGTGCCTTTGCGTTGCCGCAGAACAAAAGCCGCCTCCGGGCGGCTTTTGCTTTTTGCGCCCGAAGTTTTCCAGTGCGTTGCACCGGAAGATCACCGTTTATTCACAACCTTGTCCACACGCGCAGCGCCGCGCGCGGCTTAGCATGCAGGGTTGCAAGGGAAGTCCATGTCCGCCGTTTTCTCCTACGCCGACGGCAATCCGTCGGCCGACCGCCAGATCGCCCAGCTGCGCATTCCGCCTCACTCCATCGAGGCCGAATCGAGCGTGCTGGGTGGCCTGCTGCTCGACAACAGCGCCTGGGACCGCATGGGCGACCTGCTGGTCGATGGCGACTTCTATCGCCATGAACACAAGCTGATCTATGCCGCCGTCGGCGGGCTGATCAATGCCAGCAAGCCGGCCGACGTCATCACGGTCTACGAGCAGCTGCAGAACCTTGGCAAGGCCGACGAGATCGGCGGGCTGGTCTACCTGAACTCGCTCGCGCAGTACGTGCCGAGCGCGAGCAATATCCGGCGCTATGCCGAGATCGTGCGCGAGCGCTCGATCCTGCGCAAGCTCGTGTCGGCCAGCGACGAGATCGCAACCAACGCCTTCAACCCGCAGGGCAAGGCGGTCGACAAGATCCTCGACGAGGCCGAGCAGAAGATCTTCAACATCGGCGAAGAAGGCACGCGGATGAAGCAGGGCTTCCAGAGCATGGATGCCCTGGTGGTCGAGCTGCTCGACCGCGTGACCGAGATGGCCGAGAACCCGAACGACATCACGGGCGTGCGTACCGGCTTCCATGATTTCGACAAGATGACCTCCGGCCTTCAGCCGGGCGACATGATCGTGCTGGCCGCGCGTCCGTCGATGGGCAAGACCTCGCTCGCGATCAACATCGCCGAGCACGTGGCGCTCAACGAGGGGCTGCCGGTGGCGGTGTTTTCGATGGAAATGGGCGCCTCCCAGCTCGCGGTGCGTATCGTCGGCTCGATCGGCCGCATCGACCAGGGTCATCTGCGCACCGGCAAGCTCAGTGACGAAGAGTGGCCGCGCCTGACCGAGGCCATCGAGAAGCTGCGCACCGTCTCGCTGCACATCGACGAGACGCCAGGCCTCTCGACCAGCGAGCTGCGCGCCAACGCACGCCGGCTGGCGCGCCAGTACGGCCGGCTCGGGCTGATCGTGGTCGACTACCTCCAGCTCATGTCCACCAGCACGAGCGGCGACGAGAACCGGGCGACGGCCGTGGGTGAAATCTCGCGCGGCCTGAAGATGCTGGCCAAGGAGCTCAAGTGCCCGGTGATCGCGCTCTCGCAGCTCAGCCGCGGCGTGGAAAGCCGCACCGACAAGCGTCCCATGATGAGCGACTTGCGCGAGTCCGGCGCCATCGAGCAGGACGCGGACATCATCATGTTCATCTACCGCGACGACTACTACGACAAGAACAGCAAGGAGCCGGGCGTGGCCGAGGTGATCATCAGCAAGCACCGCAACGGCCCGACCGGCACCGTCAAGCTGGCCTTCCTCAAGCCGCTCACCAAGTTCGAGAACCTGGCCGGCTACAGCCACGACGACCAGTACTGAGGCTGCGGATGCCGCGCGGCGAGGGGCGGATGGCCCCGGCTATTTCTGCTGCGCAAGCAACTTCGCGTCAGCCGCCTGTGCTTTCACCTGGCGCAGCATGTCGGCCAGCGTCTTGCCCGGTTCGTCGCGAAAGCGCTCGGGCAGCACGTCGACCGCGTCCATGCGATCGACGCGAAAGCCCCGAAAGTCGTTGCGCAGCTCGCACCAGGTCGAGAGCGTCCAGACCTTGCCCCAGTAAAAGCAGCCGAGCGGCCGCACCGTGCGCTCGCTGGCATCGCCCGACACGTCGCGGTAGCAGAGGCGCAGCTTGTGATGCGCCTGCACGGCCTCGCGCAGGGTTTGCAGCCGGGCGCCCATGACGTCGTCCAGGCCCAGCGCGGGCGCATAGAGCGCCAGCGCTTCGGCCGAAACGCGTGCGGCCGGCGGCAGCACCGAGAGGATCTTTCCCAGCCCCGTTTCGATGTCGCGCGCCAGCGCCGGATCGACCCAGCTCTGCGCGAGCCGCGCCGCGGCCACGAGCGCCGAGGCCTCGTCCTGCGTGAACATCAGCGGCGGCAGCTCGAAGCCCGCGCCCAGCCTGTAGCCCACGCCGGCCTCGCCTTCGATCGGCACGCCCTGGTGCTGCAGGTCGGCCACGTCGCGGTAGACCGTGCGCTCCGACACCTCGAGGCGCTGCGCCAGGAATGCAGCCGTGGTCAGCCGCCGTCCGCGGATGAGCTGCACGAGCTGGAAGAGACGGTCGGCGCGGCGCATCAGCGTGTTCTTGCCGGCTTCGCCGCGAAGTCTTCGACGAAGTGGTGCTCGCCGCGGACCCTGTGCACAAGGGCGCCCTCGCCGTGCCGCTTGCGCATCGGCAGAGGGATCTCCTTGACGGTCGGCAGGTGAGGGTGGCTGGCGAGCCTGTCGCGCCAGCGCTTCTGGATGCTCATGAAACTCCGATGTGGATCGCCACCTTGTCCGGCCCCTCATAGGCCTCGAAATCGCTGCGGTAGCGGCGCGCGATTGTCGGGTGCGCGTCGAAATACTGCCAGATGCGCTGCCAGGTGGCGATCACCATCTGCGGCATCTCGCCCTGGCCGGTGAAGACGAGGTAGTCGCCGGCTTCGACGGCCACGCCGTTCTCGCCGCCCGAGACGGCCACGCCCACGGTCACGTCGAAGGCGCCATGGGCGTCGGATTCGTAGGCGGAGTAGGCGCTGAAAATGCGGCTGTCGCCTGTGCGATGGGGTGTCGATTCGTAGGTCTGCTCGCCGAAGAAGCGCCCCCACAGCGCGCCGATGCGGGCCGTTGCGGGGTCGTTCTCTTCGCGGTTGGTGGTGCGGGCCGTGAGGCCTGCGATCTGGAAGGCGTCGTGATGTTGGCGAATGGGCTCCATCGGGTTTTTCTCCTGTATAGGTGGTGTTCAGGCCGGGCTGCTCAGAGCGCGAGCGCCTTCAGGTCGGCCTTCATAGCCTGGGCGATCAGTGCCATGTCGGCGTCGGTGATGTCGAACATGCCGAAGCGGAACTTGTAGCCCCATTGCCTGGGGTCCTCGATGAAGGCAAGGCGTTCGATCAGCGGTGCGATGGGCGCCTCGTGCGCGGCCACATAGGCCACGTCGCGGCGCCAGGGAACAAAGCCATCGCCCATGTCGAATTCGTAGGGTTCGCCGGGTTGCACGATGCCGATCGATACGAAGCTCTGCAGCCTGTCCGTGCCTCCGAACACCGTGGCCGGCGCATAGTAGGCCACGCGGTCGCCCGCTGCAACGCGCTTGAGCGGGCCCAGCTTGCCGTGGCCGACCTGCATGAAGCCGAGCGGCTTGTGGTCGCGCCCGCGCCGGGCATGCTCGGCGCTGGCAACGGCGATCCAGTTGCGCTGTGGCATGGCGGTTCAGGCGAGGGCGTGCAGGCCGACTTCGTTGCCTTCGGTGTCGCGCAGGTGGGCGATGAAGCCCATGCCCGGCGGCAATGCAGACTTGGGCGCCACGATCTGTCCGCCGGCTGCCTCGACCCGCGCGAGCACGGTATCGATGCTCGGCATGCAGTCCAGGTAGATGCGGATGCCGCTGCCCGCGCGTGCGCTGGCATTCGCGCCGGCTTGCAGGGCGCCGCCGGTGGCGGGGTCGTCGTAGGGGAACACGGCCAGCGTCTGGCCGCCGAAGTTCTCGCGGCGCAGCTTGCGGCCGAGCACGGTTTCGTAGAAGGCCTGGGCGCGGTCCATGTTGTTGACGGGAATCTCGAACCAGCTGATGGCGTTTTGCATGAAGGGCTCTCTTTCGTTGCGTTGGAAGGAGCCCTGATGGTGCGGCCCGCCTCCTGACAACGTCTTGTCAGGAGGCTGTCATTGCGGGCGGAAAAAAGCCCGCGATGCCCAGGGAGCATGCGCGGGCTCGATGGCCGCGAGTTTGGCGGCTTGGTTAGAGCACGTCGCTCGCGAAGTCGGCCAGCCGCGAGCGTTCGCCGCGCGCCAGCGTGATGTGCCCGCCGTGCGGCCAGCCCTTGAACTTGTCGACCGCGAAGGTGAGGCCCGAGGAGCCTTCCGTCAGGTACGGCGTGTCGATCTGCGCGAGGTTGCCCATGCAGATGATCTTGGTGCCGGGGCCGGCCCGGGTGATCAGCGTCTTCATCTGCTTGGGCGTCAGGTTCTGCGCCTCGTCGATGATCACGTACTTGTTCAGGAAGGTGCGCCCGCGCATGAAGTTCATGCTCTTGACCTTGATGCGGCTGCGGATCAACTCGTTGGTGGCCGCACGGCCCCATTCGCCGGCGCCACCGCCGTCGCCCTTGGCCAGGAACTCGAGGTTGTCGTCGAGTGCGCCCATCCAGGGGCCCATCTTTTCCTCCTCGGTGCCGGGCAGGAAGCCGATGTCCTCGCCCACGCTCACGGTCGCGCGGGTCATGATGATCTCGGTGTAGCGGCGGTCGTCGAGCACCTGTGTCAGGCCCGATGCCAGCGCCATCAGTGTCTTGCCGGTGCCGGCCGTGCCGGTCAGCGTGACGAAGTCGACCTCGGGGTCCATCAGCAGGTTCATGGCGAAGTTCTGCTCGCGGTTGCGCGTGTTCACGCCCCAGACCGCGTTCTTGCCCGAGCTGTAGTCCTTGAGCGTCTTGAGCACCGCGGTCTTGTCGCGGATCTCGGTGACGCGCGCGTACATGCTCGGCTCGCCGGGTGCCTCGAAGAAGACGAACTGGTTGATGTAGAGGTTGGGCACGAGCGGACCGCTGATCCGGTAGAAGGTGTTGCTGCCGCTCTGCCAGCTTTCGACCGTCTTGCTCTGGCGGGTCCAGAAGTCGGGTGGGAGCGCCAGCGAACCTGCGTAGAGCAGGTCGCCGTCTTCCAGCGTCTTGTCGTTCTGGTAGTCGTCGGCGGCCAGGCCCAGCGCACGCGCCTTGACGCGCATGTTGATGTCCTTGGAGACCAGCACCACTTCCTGCTTCGGCTTGCCGGGGCGGTCCTTGGCGTATTCGTCGCGCAGCGCATGCACCACGCCGAGGATCTGGTTGTCGGCCTTGCCCTGGGGCAGGCTGATCGGCAGCGCGTAGTCGAGCGGGGCGGTCTGAAAGAACAGCCGGCCGCCGGCCTCGCGATGGCCGGTGGTGTCGAGCTTCAGGCCCTTGTCGATGTCGGCATCCTGCGCACCGGCCAGTGCGTCGAGCGTGCGGCTGGTCTGGCGGCCGTTGCGCGCGACTTCGGTGGTGCCCTTCTTGTGGCCGTCGAGCTCTTCCAGCACGATCATCGGCAGGAAGATGTCGTGTTCCTCGAAGCGGAACAGGCACATCGGGTCGTGCAGCAGCACGTTCGTGTCGAGCACGAACAGCTTGGCCGGACCGATGGATTTGCTGCGCTTGGGGCGTGCCGCGGCTTGCGGTGCCGCGGCAGCGGGCGCTTGGCTCGGGATGGGGGGCGTGGGGACCCGGGTCTCGACCTGTACGGCGGCCTGGACTTGAGGCTGCTGTGGGGCGCTCGCCGGTGCGGGGGCCGTCCGGGACCTGGACCGGCGCGAGGGGCGCGCGGTTTCGCTGCCGCCCGCCGCCTCGGAACCCAGGCTGTCGAACAGCTCCAGCGGCTGAGGCCTGTTCGGCGCGGCTTCGTCGGCGCGCTGGTCGCCGGAACGGCGCGAGCCCCTGTGCGAGGACCGGGCGGGCGCGTCGAGTGCATCCGGCGAGAGCAATGCGGCGCGTTTCGTGGGGGCGGGGGGCAATGGCATGGGTCAGATCGCTCGCAGGAAAGTGGAAACCAGAAAACGAAAAAGCCGCCTGAAGACCAAGGCGGCTTTGTTCGGGGATGCGGTCGTGGAGCTCAACGGCATGAGGCCATTATGCACACCGCAGATGACGCGCCAGGGGCTCTTTTACGCGCTGCGTTGGGCATTCCCCACGCAAAGACGCAAAAGCGCACGCCCGGCGCTTCTTGCTGCGGTCAGGCGGCCTTCTTGAGCGCCTTGACTGCCTTGAGCACGTCGTCGACGTGACCCGGAACCTTGAGCCCGCGCCATTCGGCCTTCAGGATGCCGTCGGCGCCAATCAGGAAGGTGCTGCGTTCGATGCCCTTGACCTTCTTGCCGTACATGATCTTGTTCTTGACCACGCCGAACATGTGGCACATTTTTTCTTCGGTGTCGGCGATCAGCTCGAAGGGCAGCTCGAGCTTGGCCTTGAATTCGTCGTGCGACTTCATGTTGTCGCGGGATACGCCGAAGACCGTGGCACCGGCCTTTTCGAAGTCCTTGTAGCGGTCGCGGAACTGCATTGCTTCGGTTGTGCAACCCGGAGTGTTATCTTTCGGGTAAAAATACATGACCAGCACGTGGCCGAGATGCGAGGTATTCGAGACCTTGAGGCCGCCCGTGGCGTTGGCGTCGAATTCAGGAATGGGTTTGTTGACAACGATCGCCATGAAACTTGTTTTCTCCGTTAGATTCCATGGATCGAGTTCTTTTGGGCACACTCGATGCACGGAGGATTGGTCGTTGCTAACTTTGGGGTAGCTGGCCTGTTCGCAACCCGCTATTTTACCCCGAAAACACCCCTCTCAGTCAGCCGGCGGGCTCTCGACCAGCAGGGCGGCGATCACGTGCCTGCCTTCGCCGGCCAGGATGTTGTAGGTGCGGCAAGCCGCCGGGGTGTCCATGGTTTCGACCCCCGTGCGCTGCGCCATCAGGGGCTGGAGCCAGGCGGGCTGCGGAAAGCGGATGCGAGTTCCGCTGCCGAAGATGATCAATTCGGCGCCCAATGACGCCAATTGCGCGAAGTGTTCGGGGCCGAGTTCGTCGAAGCGGGTGCAATTCCACGCGAAACGCTCGCCGCGCGAGCCGACCACCACGCTGCCCTCGACCTTTTCATTGTTGATCGCGACCCAGCCGGGGCCGTGTGCGGTGAGGGACTGGGCGTCGGATTTGTCGGGCTGGAGCTTCATCGGGGCACTGGGAACTGTGGTCAAATTATAGGTTTTCCCTAGTGACACGAGGTCCGCAAGGGCCTTTGACCTTCGAGTACACCCGCCCGGGAGGGCCCCTTTGAAGCAGCTCAAGAAATCGGCCAAGCTGGCCAACGTTCTCTACGACATCCGCGGCCCGATCATGGATGCCGCCAAGCAGATGGAGGAGGACGGCCAGAAGATCATCAAGCTCAATATCGGCAACCTCGCCGTGTTCGGCTTCGATGCGCCCGAGGAAATCCAGCAGGACATGATCCGCAACCTGCCCACCTCGGCGGGCTATTCGGACAGCAAGGGCGTCTTCGCCGCGCGCAAGGCGGTGATGCACGAAACCCAGAAGCAGGGCATCGCCGGCGTCACGCTCGACGACATCTACCTCGGCAACGGCGCCAGCGAACTGATCGCCATGGCCACGAACGCGCTGCTCAACGATGGCGACGAAATGCTGCTGCCGGCCCCCGACTACCCGCTGTGGACCGCGTCCTCGAGCCTGTCGGGCGGCACGCCGGTGCACTACCTGTGCGACGAAGCCAGCGGCTGGATGCCCAACCTGGACGACATCCGCGCCAAGATCACGCCCCGCACCAAGGGCATCGTGGTCATCAACCCGAACAACCCCACGGGCGCGCTCTATTCCGACGAGCTGCTCAAGAGCATCGTCGCCATCGCGCGCGAGCACGGCCTCGTGATCTTTGCCGACGAGGTCTACGACAAGGTGCTGTACGACGGCGTCAGGCACACGGCCATCGCCAGCCTCTCGACCGACGTGCTCACGCTCACCTTCAATTCGCTCTCCAAGAGCTACCGCTCGTGCGGCTACCGCGCCGGCTGGCTCGTGGTGTCCGGCGACAAGCGGGCCGCGCAGGACTACATCGAGGGCCTGAACATGCTCTCGAACATGCGCCTGTGCGCCAACGTGCCGGGCCAGTGGGCCATCCAGACGGCGCTCGGCGGCTACCAGAGCATCAACGACCTGGTGGGCGACGGCGGGCGCCTGCGCCGCCAGCGCGACCTGGCCTACGAACTGATCACGGCCATTCCGGGCGTGAGCTGCGTCAAGCCCAGCGCGGCGCTCTACATGTTTCCCAAGCTCGATCCGGAGGTCTACCCGATCGAGGACGACCGCCAGTTCTTCCTCGAACTGCTGAAGGAAACCCGGGTGATGCTGGTGCAGGGCACCGGCTTCAACTGGGCCACGCCGGACCACTTCCGCATCGTGTTCCTGCCCCATGAAGACGATCTGCGCGAGGCCATCCACCGCATCGCGAAGTTCCTGGAGCAGTACCGCTTGCGCCGCAAGACGAGGCCATGAAATCCGCCTGCATCGCTGCGGCGCTCTCGCTCGCCGCGCTGTCCGCCGGTGCCGCCGGGAAAGACTCGGTGGCGTTCTCGCACAACGACTGGGAGCTGGCCTGCGACAACACGCGCACCTGCCGTGCCGCGGGTTACCAGTCGGAAAGCGGACCTTCGGATCCGGTGTCGATGCTGATCACCCGCGCTGCCGGGGCCGGCACGGCCATCGGCATCGAACTGCAGATCGGCGGCGAGGGCGAGGTCAAGGGGCCGCTGCGTCTCCAGGTCGGCAAGGCCACCGTCTCCGGCCTCGACGCCGGCGGCGCGAAGCTCGATGCGGACCAGATCCGCACCCTCCTGCCGGAACTGCTGAAGAACGACGACGCTGCCGTGACGGGTGGCGGCAAGAAGTGGACGCTGTCGCTCGCCGGCCTCAACGCGGTGCTGCTGAAGATGGACGAGGCGCAAGGCCGCGTCGGGACACCCGGTGCGCTGGTGCGCCGCGGCAACAAGCCGGAGTCTTCCGTGCTGCCCCCGGTGCCGGCGCCCGCCGTGAACCTGGTCAAGCCGCCGAAGGCGCGCCCCGGCGACGCTGCATTGGCCGCGCGCATCTTCCCGTCGCTCGACATGGGTGACGCCAAGGAACAGTGCAACAACCGCGACGAGATCAACGCCAAGGCATTGACCGTCTCGCGCCTGAGCGACCGGAAGGTGCTGCTGTCCCTGGGCTGCGGCATGGGCGCCTACAACTACTCGAGCCTGCTCTGGATCGCCAACGACAAGCCGCCGTATGCGCCGGTGTCGATCGAGGCGAACGGCGATTTCGACGAGAAAGAAGCCAGCATCACCTCGGCCATGAAGGGCCGCGGCATCGGCGACTGCTGGTCGAGCGAAACCTGGCACTTCAACGGCAAGGACTTCGTGCGCACCGGCGCGGCCGGCGACGGCATGTGCCGCGGCTTTGCCGGCGGCGCCTGGAGCCTGCCCCGCTACGTCAGCCGCGTCGTGACTGCGCCGACGGCCACCCCATTCAAACCATGAACGCGAATCTCCCAATGAAACCCATCCAAGTAGGCCTGCTCGGCACCGGCACGGTCGGCAGCGGCACCTTCAAGGTGCTCCTGCGCAACCAGGAAGAAATCAAGCGCCGCGCCGGCCGCGGCATCGAGATCACCATGGTGGCCGACCTCGACGTGGCGCGCGCCCGCGAGGTGGTTGGCGAAGGCGTGAAGGTGGTCGACGACGCGCGCGCCGTCATTGCCAATCCCGACATCGACATCGTCATCGAGCTGATCGGCGGCTACGGCGTCGCGAAGCAGCTCGTGCTCGAGGCGATTGCCGCCGGCAAGCACGTGGTCACGGCCAACAAGGCGCTGCTCGCGGTGCACGGCACCGAGATCTTCGCGGCCGCGCATGCCAAGGGCGTGATGGTGGCCTTCGAGGCCGCGGTGGCCGGCGGCATCCCGATCATCAAGGCGCTGCGCGAAGGCCTCACGGCCAACAGCATCCAGTGGCTGGCCGGCATCATCAACGGCACCACCAATTTCATCCTCTCGGAGATGCGCGACAAGGGGCTGGACTTCGGCACCGTGCTCAAGGAGGCCCAGCGCCTCGGCTATGCCGAAGCCGACCCGACCTTCGACATCGAAGGCGTCGACGCCGGCCACAAGGTCACGCTGATGAGCGCCATTGCCTTCGGCATTCCGGTGCAGTTCGACAAGGCCCACATCGAGGGCATCACCAAGCTCGCCGCGCAGGACATCAAGTACGCCGAACAGCTCGGCTACCGCATCAAGCTGCTGGGCATCACGAAGCGCACGGCCAAGGGCGTCGAGCTGCGGGTCCACCCGTCGCTGGTGCCGTCGAAACGCCTGCTGGCCAATGTCGAGGGTGCGATGAACGCGGTGGTGGTGCATGGCGACGCCGTCGGCACCACGCTCTACTACGGCAAGGGCGCCGGCAGCGAGCCGACCGCCAGCGCGGTGATCGCCGACCTGGTCGACATCACCCGCCTGCACACGGCCGACGCCGCACACCGCGTGCCCCACCTGGCCTTCCACCCCGACGCGATGAGCGACCTGAAGGTGCTGCCGATGGCCGAGGTCGTCACCAGCTACTACCTGCGCCTGCGCGTGGCCGACCAGGCAGGCGTGCTCGCCAAGGTGACGGGCCTGCTCGCCACCGCCGGCATCAGCATCGACGCGGTGCTGCAGCGCGAAGCCGACGAAGTGGGCGGCGAGGGCTCCACCCAGACCGACCTGATCATCCTGACGCACGACGCGCGCGAAGGCACCGTCAACGACGTGCTGGCCGAGCTGCAGGCGCTGCCGACCGTGCTGGAGCCGATCGTGCGCATTCGCAAGGAAGAGCTGTCCTGAGGACGGCGCAAGAGACATACCGTGAACTACCTGAGCACCCGCGGCCATCCCGACCGCAAGCGTTTCTGCGAAATCCTTCTCGAAGGCCTCGCGCCCGATGGCGGCCTGTACCTGCCGGAAAAGTACCCGCAGGTCGACACCGCCACGCTCGCCAAGTGGCGCGCGCTGCCGTATGCCGAGCTGGCGTTCGAGATCCTCTCGCTCTACATCGACGACATTCCGCCGGCCGACCTGAAGGCGATCTGCGCGAAGACCTACACCGCCGAAGTGTTCGGCACCGACGAGATCGTGCCGCTGCGCGAGCTCGAAGACGGCGTGTACATCGAAGCCCTGTCCAACGGCCCCACGCTGGCCTTCAAGGACATGGCGATGCAGCTGCTGGGCAACCTGTTCGAGTACGAACTGGGCCGCCGCGGCGCGGAGCTCAACATCCTCGGCGCCACCAGCGGCGACACCGGCAGCGCGGCCGAGTACGCGATGCGCGGCAAGAAGGGCGTGCGCGTCTTCATGACCTCGCCGGACGGCCGCATGAGCCCGTTCCAGCAGGCGCAGATGTTCAGCCTGCAGGACGAGAACATCCACAACATCGCGATCGCCGGCGTGTTCGACGACTGCCAGGACATCGTCAAGGCGGTGTCGAACGACCTGGGCTTCAAGCGCAAGTACCGCATCGGCACGGTCAACTCGATCAACTGGGCGCGCCTGCTGGCGCAGGTGGTCTACTACTTCGCCGGCTACTTCCAGGCCACGGCCGGCAACGACAAGCCGGTGAACTTCACCGTGCCCTCGGGCAACTTCGGCAACGTCTGCGCGGGCCATGTGGCGCGCATGATGGGGCTGCCGATCCAGACGCTCGTGGTTGCCACCAACGAGAACGACGTGCTCGACGAGTTCTTCCGCACCGGCATCTACCGTGTGCGCGCAGCGGCCGATACGCACGAGACCTCGAGCCCGTCGATGGACATCAGCAAGGCCAGCAACTTCGAGCGCTTCGTGTTCGACCTGGTGGGCCGCGATGCCGCCAAGCTGCGTTCGCTGTTCGTGGACGATCTGGGCCGCGAAGGCCGCTTCGACCTGAGCGGCAACCCCGCCTTCGCGCAGGCCGCGGAACGCTTCGGCTTCAAGAGCAGCCGCAGCACGCACGCCGACCGCTTGGCCGTCATCCGCGACACCGAGAAGCGTTTTGCGACGCTGGTCGACCCGCACACCGCCGACGGCCTCAAGGCGGCCCGCGAACACCTCGCAGCGGGCGTGCCGATGGTGGTGCTCGAAACCGCGCTGCCGATCAAGTTCGCCGCCACGATCGTCGAAGCCCTGGGCCACGAGCCCACGCGGCCCGCGAAGTTCGAGGGCATCGAGGCGCTGCCCAAGCGCGTGGTCAAGCTGCCGGCGGACGCCGAGGCCGTCAAGGCCTACATCGCCCAGAACTGTGACCGAGGCTGAGCTCGCCCCCAGGCTTCGCGCATTGCGTGTCGCTTCTTCTTCCCCCTGCCGGGGACAACACCGACGGCCCGGCGAAGCCGGTTCCGCGGTGTTCCAGCAAAGATTCACATGAAAGTCGTCGGCTTCGCCGGATATTCGGGCGCGGGCAAGACCACGCTGGTGGAGAAGCTGATCCCCGTGCTCAAGCGGCTCGGCCAGCGCGTCTCGGTGGTCAAGCATGCGCACCACAAGTTCGACATCGACCATCCCGGCAAGGACACCTACCGCCACCGGCAAGCCGGCGCCTTCGAAGTGGTCGTCGCCTCCGACAAGCGCCTCGCGCTGATGCGCGAGTTCGAGCAGCCGGCCGAGCTCACGGTGCACCAGTTGCTGGCCGAGCTGCACCCGGCCGCCGACTGGGTGCTGGTCGAGGGCTTCCGGCACAGCGACGTGCTCAAGATCGAGGTCTGGCGCCCGCCCGAGGCCGGCGAGCCGCTGCGGCCCGTGCTCTACACCGGCGATCCCTTCGTCACCGCCATTGCCACCGACGCGCCCGCCAGCCTGCCGGCGCCCACCGAACGGCCGCTGTTCGACCTCAACGATGCCGAGGCCATCGCGCAGTGGTTGATCGCCCAGGGCGAGCGTTTCGAGTACAACCCGGAACACCATGGCTGACTCTCCCGTTCCGTTCTCCGCGTCTTCCTCGCGCCCCCCGTTGATGCCGCTCGACGAGGCGATCGCGCAACTGCTGGCCAAGGCCGAACCGAAGCTCGCCGCCGAAAGCGTCGCCACCTTCGACGCCGATGGCCGCGTGCTCGCGCAGGACCTCGTCTCCGGCCTCACCGTGCCGCCGCGCGACAACAGCGCGATGGACGGCTATGCGGTGCGCGTGGCCGATTGCGCCGCGCCGGGCGCCGTGCTGCAGGTGGCGCAGCGCATTCCCGCCGGCACCGTGGGCACGCCGCTCGCGGCCGGCACCGCGGCGCGCATCTTCACCGGTGCGCAGATTCCCGAGGGCGCCGACGCCGTCGTGATGCAGGAAGACACGGCCGCCACGCCGCAGGAAGGCGGCCTGGGTTCGGTGCGCATCGCGATCGTTCCCGCCGCAGGCCAATGGGTCCGCCGCGCGGGCGAAGACGTGGCCTCCGGCGACGTCGTGCTCAAGAAGGGCGAACGCCTCACGCCCGCCGCGCTCGGCCTCGCGGCCAGCGTCGGATTCCACGAGCTGCAGGTCGCCCGCAAGCCGCGCGTGGCGATGCTGTCCACCGGCGACGAGCTGGTGATGCCCGGCGAGGTCGCCCCCGACGCCATGAAGCCCGGCGCGATCTACAACTCCAACCGCTTCTTCATGCGCGCCTTGCTGCACCGGCTCGGCTGCGAGGTGAACGACCTGGGCATCGTGCCCGACAACCGCGAGACCACCATCGCGGCGCTGCGCGATGCAGCCGAGGCCAGCGACCTGATCATCACGACCGGCGGCGTCTCCGTCGGCGAGGAAGACCACATCCGCGCCGCGCTGCAGTCGCTCGGCGAACTGCAGCTGTGGTCGCTGTCGATGAAGCCCGGCAAGCCCTTCGCCTATGGCTCGATCGCGCGCAGCAACGGGCAGGGCCTCTGCCATGTGACCGGGCTGCCCGGCAACCCGGTGTCGAGCTTCCTGACCTTCCTGATGCTCGTGCGCCCCTTCCTGCTGACGCTGCAGGGTGCCGCGCGCGTGGCGCCGGAGGGTGCGCAGATGCGCGCCGATTTCGATTGGCCGCGCGCCGACAAGCGCCGCGAGTTCCTGCGCGCACGGCGCAACGCGGCGGGTGGGCTCGACCTGTTCGGCAACCAGAGTTCGGGCGTGCTGACCTCGATGGTCTGGGGCGACGGCCTGGTCGACAACCCCTCGGGCCGGGCCATCAAGTCGGGCGATATCGTGGACTTCATCCCTTTCGCCTCGCTGCTGTCCTGACGCCATGAAGGTCCAGATCCGTTATTTCGCCTCGGTGCGCGAGGCACTCGCCACCGGCGGCGAAACCATTGAAACCGGCGCCAGCACGCTGGCCGCCCTGCGCGACGAGCTCATTGGCCGCGGCGGGCGATACGCGACGGCCCTTGCACGCGGCAAGGCCGTTCGCATGGCGCTCGACCAGGTCATGAGCGACGAGGCGGCCGCGCTGCGCGACGGCGCCGAAGTCGCCTTCTTTCCGCCCGTTACGGGCGGCTGAGCCGAGCGTTCAGTTCTACCAACCGGTCGCGCAACGCATCGGATGCGCGGGTCATCGGCGAACGCAACTCATCGCTCATCGATCCATCGTGCGCCAGCAGCGCCTTGAGCGGCGCCGGGTTCGGTTCGGCAAACAGTATCTCGATCAACGGCTGCAGCGGTTGCCATTCGGCGCGCGCTTCCGCAAGCCGGTTGTCGGCCAGCAGGCGCAGAACCTGCGCAAACCGCCGCGTCTGCACATGGCCGCTCGCTGCAATGGCGCCCACGCCGCCTTCGGCCACCGTGCTGAAGATCTGGTGGTCTTCGCCGGACAGCACCTGAAGCCTGCCGTCCGCAATCACGGCGCGCGTCTTGGCCATGTCGCCGCCGCAATCCTTGATGGCGCGGATGCGGGGGTGCTCGGCGAGGGCCAGTAGTGTTTCGCGCGCAATGGTCGCGCCGGTGCGGTAGGGAATGTCATAGACCAGCACCGGCACGGCGCTGGCGTCGGCAATGGCGCGGAACCATTCGAGCAGGCCGGCTTGCGATGGCCGGATGTAGTGCGGCGCGGGCACCTGCAGCCCCGCGAGGGGCCGTTCGGCGAGTCGCCGTACCCAGGCCGTCGTCTTGCCCAGGTGGTACCCCGACAGGCCCATGATGATTGGCAGCCCGTCGGCGGCAGCCTGCACCGTGTCGAGCGCGGCCAACTGTTCCGCTTCATCGAGCGCGGCGGCTTCGCCCGTCGAGGCGCAGACCACGAAGCCGGCCACGCCGTCATCGGCAAGCCGGCGTGTCAGCGCCGACAGCGCGGCATGGTCGACGGCGCCGCTGCGAAACGGCGTGACAAGAGGAATCCAGAGGCCCGAGAAATCGGGATTGGCGGAGGGGGTTGACGATTGCGGCACGCGAGCTTCCTTTGAGGAATCGACCGATGGAAAAGAACCGTCGTTCGAATGCGCGCGCAACCCCATCGTGGCCAAAGCCTTTGCAGGTTCCGTCGCTCATCCGACGACGGAACCGCAGCTCCGGTCAGACGAGCTTTGGTTTTTTGGCTTTGCTGCCCTGGCGCGCGCAGCCGCTTTCGGAGTGCGAAGGCACCGTGAAGAGCGTGGCGAGGCAGGGCATTGCAGCAGTCTAGCGCGATGCCACAATCCGCAGATGAGCGTTGCGCGTGTTTCGATCCAGACAGCCGATTTCGACCTCGGACAGGAGGTCGCAGCGTTGCGTGCCGGCGACAAACGCGTGGGCGCGGTCTGTGCCTTCGTCGGCACGGTGCGAGATCGCAACGACGGCAGCACCATCGCCTCGATGGAACTGGAGCACTACCCCGGCATGACCGAGAAGGCGATCGAGGCCATGATCGACGAGGCGCACAAGCGCTTCGACATCCTCGGGGCGCGGGTGATCCATCGCGTCGGCCTCTTGCAGCCGCTGGACCAGATCATGATGGTGGCGGTGGTCTCGGCCCACCGCGGCCAGAGCTTCGAGGCCTGCGAGTTCCTGATGGACTATCTCAAGACCCAGGCCCCGTTCTGGAAAAAGGAGCAGACGCCGGAAGGCGCCCGCTGGGTCGATGCGCGCGTCAGCGATGACGCGGCGCTGGCGCGTTGGGGCATCACGGCCCCGAACGCTTAAAGAGGCTTGAAGCCGGTGGACTGGATGATCCGTTCCCAGGTCTGCGTGTACGTGCGCACGCGGCCCGCAAACTGGCCCTGCGGCTCATAGGCCACGCTCAGCCCCATCGTCGTCAGCTTCTGCTTCACGTCAGGCATCGCCAGCACCTTCTGCAGTGCATCGCCGTACTTGTCGATGATCGGCTGCGGCGTGCCCACCGGCGCGAAGATGCCGTAGTAGGGCAGGTCTTCCAGGTTCGAGAAGCCCAGTTCGGTGAAGGTCGGCACGTTCGGCAGCACGGCCTGGCGCCTGGCGCCGATGGAGGCCACGATGCGCACCTTGCCCGCCTTGTGGTTCTCGATGAAGTCCGGCACCGAGGCGATGCCCGCGGTGATCTGGTTGCCCAGCATGTCGGCCGTCATCGGCGCGCTGCCGCGGTAGGGCGCGGGCTGCACGTCGATCTTGTACTTGTCCGAGATCATCTTCACGAGGAATTCGGGAATCGATGCGGGCGCCGGGATGCCGATGGTTTCCTTGCCGCCGCGCTGGGTGCGGACCCACTTCACGTACTCGTCGATGCTCTTGGCCGGCGTGCCGCCCGAGACAGCCAGCACGTTGGCGAAGGTGGCGAAGCCGGCCACGGGCACGAAGTCGGTGGCGGGGTTGAAGCCGGGGTTCTTCACCACCTGGGGCAGGATCGAGATCGTGTGATCGTGCGAGAGGAACAGCGTGTGGCCGTCGGCGGGCGACGACTTCAGCGCCGTCGCCGCAATCTGGCCGCCGGCACCGGCGCGGTTCTCCACCACCACCGGCACGCCCAGAACGTCCTTGAGTTTTTCGCCCAATGTGCGTGCAATGGCGTCCGAGCCGGCGCCGGCCGGAAAGCCGACCAGCAGGCGGATGGGCGTGCCGCCTTGCGCCTGCGCAAGGCCGCCGAGCCCCATCGCCGCTACAAAGAGGCCCAGGCTGAGCGTCCGGCGCACCGGAAGAATGCGCCGCATTGAAAAAACCATGATCGACTCCATTCGATAGATATGAGCGGGCATGGGTGCAATAGCCGTGCCCGAAGCGCCCGGCCGCCCTTGAATCGCGGCCGAACAGTCCTATTTTGAGTGCAGGAATACCACCATGCGACAAGACAAACTCACAACGAAATTTCAGGAAGCACTGGGCGATGCCCAGTCGCTCGCGCTCGGCGCCGACAACGCCTACATCGAACCGGCCCACCTGCTGGTCGCGATGCTGCGTCAGGAAGACGGCCCGCGCGCCTTGCTGGAGCGCGCCGGCGTCAACGTGCAGGGTCTTGCGAAGGCGGCCGAGGCCGCCATCAAGAAGCTGCCGCAGGTGCAGGGGCATGACATCGTGCAGGTCGGCCCCGAGCTCGGCAAGCTGCTGCAAGCGACCGAGAAAGAGGCCATCAAGCGCAACGACCAGTTCATTGCGGGCGAGCTCTTCCTGCTGGCCGTGGCCGACAGCAAGTCCGACATCGGCAAGATCGCCAAGGACAACGGCCTGAGCCGCAAGTCGCTCGAGTCGGCCATCGACGCCGTGCGCGGCGGGCAGGGCGTGAACAGCGCCGATGCCGAAGGCCAGCGCGAAGCCCTCAAGAAATACTGCCTGGACCTCACCGAGCGGGCCCGCCTGGGCAAGCTCGACCCGGTCATCGGCCGCGACGAGGAAATCCGCCGCGCCATCCAGGTGCTGCAACGCCGCACCAAGAACAACCCCGTGCTCATCGGCGAACCCGGCGTGGGCAAGACCGCCATCGTCGAAGGCCTGGCGCAGCGCATCGTCGCGGGCGAAGTGCCCGAGTCGCTGAAGGGCAAGCGCGTGCTGTCGCTCGACATGGCCGCGCTGCTGGCCGGTGCCAAGTTCCGCGGCGAGTTCGAGGAGCGCCTGAAGACCGTGCTCAACGAACTCGCGAAGGACGAAGGCCAGACCATCGTCTTCATCGACGAGCTGCACACCATGGTCGGCGCCGGCAAGGCCGAGGGCGCGATGGATGCGGGCAACATGCTCAAGCCCGCGCTCGCACGCGGCGAACTGCACTGCGTGGGCGCCACAACGCTCGACGAATACCGCAAGTACATCGAGAAGGACGCCGCGCTGGAGCGCCGCTTCCAGAAGATCATCGTGGGCGAGCCGAGCGTCGAAGCCACCATCGCCATCCTGCGCGGCCTGCAGGAGAAGTACGAAGTGCACCATGGCGTGCAGATCACCGACCCGGCCATCGTGGCCGCGGCGGAGCTCTCCGACCGCTACATCACCGACCGCTTCCTGCCCGACAAGGCCATCGACCTGATCGACGAGGCCGCGGCCAAGATCAAGATCGAGATGGACTCCAAGCCCGAAGTCATGGACCGCCTCGACCGCCGCCTCATCCAGCTGCAGATCGAGCGCGAGGCCGTGCGCCGCGAAAAGGACGAAGCCTCGCAGAAGCGCCTCGGCCTGATCGAGGGCGAGATCACCAGGCTGCAGAAGGAAATCGCCGACTACGACGAGATCTGGCAGGCCGAGAAGGCCCAGGCCCAGGGCAGCGCGCAGGTGCGCGAAGAGGTCGACAAGATCAAGTTCCAGATCGAGGAATGGAAGCGCAAGGGCGACTTCAACAAGGTCGCCGAGCTGCAGTACGGCCAGTTGCCGGCGCTCGAAAAGCGCCTGAAGGAGGCCGAGGCCAACGAGGCGAACAAGGGCAAGTCCAGCGCGCCCACGCTGCTGCGCACCCAGGTCGGCGCGGAAGAAATCGCCGAGGTCGTGGCGCGCGCCACCGGCATCCCGGTCGCCAAGCTGATGCAGGGCGAGCGCGACAAGCTGCTCGTGATGGAAGACAAGCTGCACGAGCGCGTGGTCGGCCAGGACGAGGCCATCGGCGCGGTTGCCAACGCGATCCGCCGCTCGCGCTCGGGCCTTTCCGATCCGAACCGCCCGACCGGCTCCTTCCTGTTCCTCGGCCCCACGGGCGTGGGCAAGACCGAGCTGTGCAAGGCGCTCGCGGGCTTCCTGTTCGACAGCGAAGACCATCTCATCCGCATCGACATGAGCGAGTTCATGGAGAAGCACTCGGTCGCCCGCCTGATCGGCGCGCCGCCGGGCTACGTGGGCTACGAGGAGGGCGGCTACCTCACGGAAGCCGTGCGCCGCAAGCCCTACAGCGTGGTGCTGCTCGACGAGGTCGAGAAGGCGCACCCGGACGTGTTCAATGTGCTGCTGCAGGTGCTCGACGATGGCCGCCTGACCGACGGCCAGGGCCGCACCGTGGACTTCAAGAACACGGTGATCGTGATGACGAGCAACATCGGCTCGCCGATCATCCAGGCCATGGTGGGCCAGCCTTCCGAGGAGATCAAGGAGGCGGTGTGGGGCGAGCTGAAGAACTACTTCCGTCCGGAGTTCCTGAACCGCATCGACGAGACCGTCGTGTTCCACGCGCTCGACGCGAAGAACATCGAATCGATCGCCGCGATCCAGCTCAAGGTGCTGCAGGCGCGCCTGGCAAAGATGGACCTGGGGTTCGAGGTGTCGCCGGCGGCGCTGGCCGAGATTGCCAAGGTCGGTTTCGACCCGGTGTTCGGCGCGCGGCCGCTCAAGCGCGCGATCCAGCAGCGCATCGAGAACCCGCTCTCGAGACTGCTGCTCGACGGCAGCTTCGGCCCGAAGGACACGATCGAGGTCCATACCGACCCGATCCAGTCGCCCGGCCAGTTCTCGTTCGGCAAGGCCGGGGAACCATCGGCGGCCGTCCCGGCCTAAAGTCGGATGATGAACTTCATTCTTCGCGTCATTCTTCTGCTCCTGGGGCTGGTCTTCGCGGCCAGCCTGGCCGTCGCGGTCATGCTGCTGGCGGCCGTGTGGGGCGTGCGCTACGCCTGGGGGCGCCTCACGGGCAAGCCCGTGACGCCCTGGGTGATGCGTTTCAACCCCCGCTCGGGTTTCGACCGTTTTCGCCAAGCGGCATCGCCGGCCGAGCCAACGGCGGCCGACGTGGTCAGCGCGCGTGCGCGCGGCGAGTCGGTGGTGCGTCCGGAGCGCATTCGCGGCAGCGCCAGCGACGTGACCGACGTCTCGCCGAAATCGGTTTCTCGCGGCTGACCTGCCACATCTGACCGGCGATCACCCGCAGGCGACAGCCCGCAGCGTCGTTCGCCGTCAAAATCGTCCTCCTGCGCCCGCCGTGGTCGGCGGTGCGCTTTCATCCAGGAGAGACGTTTCCATGACCCAACGCGACATCTTCGTGGTCGGCACCGCCCGCACCGCCATCGGCACCTTCGGCGGCGCGCTGAAGGACGTGCCCAACACCCAGCTGGCCACCACCGCGGTCAAGGCCGCCATCGAACGCAGCGGCGTGGCGGCCGATGCCATCGAGCATGTGGTGATGGGCAACGTGATTCCCACCGACGTGAAGGACGCGTACCTGAGCCGCGTGGCCGCCATCGACGCGGGCTGCCCCATCGAGACGCCGGCCTTCAACGTCAACCGCCTGTGCGGCTCGGGCCTGCAGGCGATCGTGTCGGCGGCGCAGGCCATTGCGCTGGGCGACTGCGACATCGCCATCGGCGGCGGCTCGGAGTCGATGAGCCGCGGCCCGTACTTCGACACCTCGGCACGCTACGGCGCGCGCATGGGCGACGCGGTGCTGGTCGACTACATGCTCGGCATCCTGCACGACCCGTGGGAGAAGATCCACATGGGCATCACCGCCGAGAACGTCGCGGCGCGCTATGGCATCACGCGCGGGCAGATGGACGAACTCGCCGTCACCAGCCAGCAGCGCGCGGCGGCAGCGATTGCCGCGGGCCGCTTCAAGGAGCAGATCGTTCCGGTCGAGATCAAGACGCGCAAGGGCGTCGTGGTGTTCGACACCGACGAGCACGTGCGCGCCGACACCACGGTCGAAACGCTTGCGAACATGAAGCCCGCGTTCAAGAAGGACGGCCTCGTCACGGCCGGCAACGCCTCGGGCATCAACGACGGCGCCGCTGCCGTGGTGCTGGCCGAAGGCGGCCGCGTGAAGGCGCTGGGATTGAAGCCGCTGGCGCGCCTGGTCGGCTATGCGCATGCCGGCGTCGAGCCCGCGTACATGGGCATCGGCCCGGTGCCGGCCACGCGCAAGGTGCTGGAGCGCACCGGCCTGAAGGTCGGCGATTTCGACGTGATCGAGTCGAACGAAGCCTTTGCGGCGCAGGCCTGCGCGGTCACCAAGGAGCTGGGCTTCGATCCGGCCAAGGTGAACCCGAACGGCTCGGGCATTTCGCTGGGACACCCGGTGGGCGCGACCGGCGCGATCATCACGACGAAGGCGATTGCGGAGCTGCACCGCACGGGCGGCCGCTACGCGCTGGTGACGATGTGCATCGGTGGCGGACAGGGCATCGCGGCCGTCTTCGAACGGGTCTGAGCTCGCCCCCAGGCTGCGCGCACTTCGTGTCGCTACGCCAACCCCCTGTCGGGGGCAACACCAACGGCCCGGCAAAGCCGGTTCCGTGGTGTTCCTGGACAATGTCCGGATGAACCCGCGTCCGCCACCCGTTGCCATTGACCCCGACGAAGTCGAGATCAGCGCCATCCGGGCGCAGGGCGCGGGCGGGCAGAACGTCAACAAGGTGTCGAGCGCGGTGCACCTGCGCTACGACATCCACGCGAGTTCATTGCCCGCCGACGTGAAGGAGCGGCTGCTCGCGCTGCGCGACAGCCGCATCACGCAGGAAGGCGTCTTCGTGCTCAAGGCGCAGCAGCATCGCACGCAGGAGATGAACCGCGCCGATGCGCTGGCGCGCCTGCAGGCGGTGATCGACAGCGTGGCCACGCCGCCGCGCGTGCGGCGCGCCACCAAGCCGACCTACGGCTCGAAGCAGCGCCGGCTCGAAGGCAAGAGCCAGCGCGCGCAGATCAAGAACCTGCGCGGACCGGTGCGGGACTGACCGGCCTGCCGCCGCGCAGCCGCTTGATCTGCAGCGTCACGCCGACCAGGAACAGCACGCCAAGCACTGCGGTGATCGCCTTGAGTTCGGGCGCGTCGGCGTTCGGCAGCAGGGGCGCGCCCAGCGGGAGTCGGGTCAGGGTTTCGGTGAAGGCCGGAATCCAGTGGAACAGGAAGCTGGCCGAGAAAGCCACGGCCTCGACATAGCGCGAGGCCTGGCCGAAGAAGGCGCCGCGGCCGGCGGCGGCACCCACGGCCAGCGCCACGAGCGTCAGGATGCCCAGCGCGTGCGGCTTGCCGAAGCCGCCATGCTGGAAGATGCCGAAGCCGGTCAGGCAGGTCAGCACGGTGGCCCACACGAAGACCTGGCCGAGGCCGGTGCGCAGCGTGATTTCCTTGTAGCGGAACAGGGCGATCAGCCCCGCGATCACGGCGATCAGGCTGATCGCGGTGTGAACAATGCCGAGGGACGTGAGTCCCAGCCAACCTGTTGCTGCCATGCGGATCTCCTCGAAATCGTGGTGCGGCATTCTGGCGCTTTGCCCGGAATTCGTGCGATTTGCTTGAAAAACGAGGCCAAAAGTCCCCTCTTTACCGCTCTGACACATGGACCAAGCAGAATCGAGGCCATGAGAGATTTCCTCCCCCGCGTCCTGGCGGCGCTCCTGCTCGCGTTGGCAGGCACGCTGCTCGCCGGCTGTGGGCCAGGCTCAGGGGCGATGAAGGATGCCGACGTCGCCGCGGCCCCGGAGCTCAAGTGGGAAGCGCTGATCCCCAGGAACTGGGACCCGACCAAGCGTTACCGCGACATCAGCCTCGAAGCGCTGCGCGACAACGATCCGCGTGCGATCCAGATGCTCGACGAGATGCGTGCCGTCTGGGACAACGCGCCGGTCAACGTGGCGCTCGACGGCACGGCGGTCAAGCTCTCGGGCTTTGTCGTGCCGCTCGACAGCACGCAGGACGGCATCCGCGAATTCCTGCTGGTGCCGTACTTCGGCGCCTGCATCCACACGCCGCCGCCGCCGGCCAACCAGATCGTGCGCGTGATCGCGGCCGACACCGTCAAGGGACTGCATGCGATGGACACGGTCAAGGTCAGCGGCATCCTGAAGGCGGCACGCCACGCCTCGGCGGACATGGGCGTGAGCGGCTACGAGATCAAGACCGCCTCGGTGGAGCGCTTCGTCGCGGCCGGGCCGAACTGAGCTTGCACGCTCAGGTCATGCGCTGGGTCAGAAAGTCCAGGAACGACGTGATCCGCGCCGACAGCTGCGTGTTGCGGTAGTAGACCGCGTTGACCGGCTGGCGCACGTCCACCGTGTCCTTGGCCAGCACCTGCACCAGCGCACCGCTCGCGCGGTCGGCGCCGGTCATGAAATCCGCCAGGCAGACGATGCCCGCACCGGCGAGTGCGAGCTGGCGCAGCGTTTCGCCGCTCGATGCGGCGAGCGTGGGCGCGATGGCCCACTCGTCGCCATGCACGCCGCGCAGCGGCCAGCGGTTGAGCGATTCGGGCTGGGTGAAGCCCAGCAGCGCATGGTCGGCCAGCTCGGCCACCTTGCGCGGCTTGCCGTGGGCTTCGAGGTACGCCGGGCTCGCCAGCACGCGCAGGCGGTGGGTGCCGAGCGGCCGCGCATGCAGCGTGGAATCGCGCAGCGGCCCGATGCGGATCGCAATGTCGGTGCGGCGCTCCAGCAGGTCGATGGGCAGGTCGTCGGTGTCGAGCTCGAGGTCGATCTGCGGAAAGAGCCCGCGGAACTCGGGCACCAGCGGCACGATGGCATGCAGCATGAAGGGCGAGGCCGCGTTCACGCGCAGCCGCCCGGCCGGCTGCTGGCGGCGCGCAGCCATCTGCTCCTCGGCATCGTCGATGGCATCGAGGATCGCGCGCGTGCGCTGCAGGAAAGTCGCACCTTCTTCCGTGAGTTCGAGGCGCCGCGTGGTGCGGCGCATCAGCGTGGTGGCCAGCTTCTGTTCGAGCCGGCTCAGCGCGCGGCTGATGCCCGAGACGGTTTGGCCGAGCTGCTCGGCCGCGGCGGTGATCGAGCCGGTGTCCACCACCGCGCGGAACGCGACCAGCTCTTCGATGGTGGTTTTCATGGCGCCGGTATCAGGCCGCGGCTTCGGTCTCGGCGGGCAGATCGATGCGCGGCATCAGCGCCGCGAGCGCCTCGCCGTCGGTGCGGTAGCTGAAGAGCATCGGTCCGGGCGCCAGCAGGCCGGCACGCTCGAGCACCTGCATCGCCGGCAGCTTGAGGCCGCTCAGGTGCAGGCGGACGCCCCTGGATTCCATCATCCGGCGGATCGAGCCGAACACCTCGGCGCCGGTGATGTCGATGCGGTTGATGGGCTGCGCGAACAGGCACACGTCGGTCAGCTCGGGGCGCTCGGCCAGCGCGACGGTGAGCGCACGCTCGAGCGTGGAGGCCGAGGCGAAGTCGAGTTCGGCATCCATGCGCAGTGCATAGAGCTGCGGCGCCAGCGGCGGCAGCTTCCAGAGGTTGCGGTCGCGCAGGCTGCCGTCCGGATGCAGGCCCACCTCGATGATGCGCGGATGCAGGTGGCGGTACATGTAGTGCGCCAGGCTTGCCAGCAGCCCGCCGAGCACGCCCCAGTAGATGCTGGGCGCGGTGGCGATGGTGAGCACGAAGGTGCCGAAGGCAATGCCTGCCTCGATGCGCGAGATGCGCCACAGCGCGACAAAGCTCGCGGGCTTCACCAGCCCGAGGATGGCCGTGACCACCACCGCCGCCAGCACCGCCTGCGGCACGTGATAGAGCAGCGGCATCAGCCAGAGGAGCGCACCGGCCACCACCCCCACGCTGAAGAGCGTGGCCCAGCCGGTCTGCGCGCCCGCATAGAGCGTGATGGCCGAGCGCGAGAACGACGAGCTGGTCGGGAACGCGCCCGAGAAGCCCGAGGCCAGCTTGGCGAGGCCCTGGCCGATCAGGTCCTGGTTCTCGTTCCACAGCGTGCCGGCGCGCGCGTTGTCGACCTTGGCGCTGGAGGCGGTCTCCAGGAAGCTCACCAGCGTGATCATCAGGGCGGGCAGCAGCAGCGCGCCGAGCGTGCTCAGGGGCAGCAGGCCGGGCCAGTAGAAAGAGGGCAGGCCCGACGGCAGGCTGCCCACCACGGCGCCGCCGCGCAATGCGTAGTTCATGACCCAGCTGATGGCCGCGGCGCCGGCCACCAGCGCCATCGTGGTCGGAAAGCGCGGCAGCAGCCGCTTGCCGAGCCACAACGCCGCGATGCTGCCGAGGCCGAAGGCGATGGCCGTCAGGTCGGGCAGCGGCCCACCCCGCAAGACCTGCGGAATGCTGCGCCCGGTGAAGCCCAGCAGCGAGGGCAACTGCGAGATGGCGATCAGCACCGCCGCGCCTTGCGTGAAGCCGATCAGCACCGGCGAATTGACGAGCCGCAGCAGCCAGCCGAAGCGCCCTGCGCCCAGCACGATCTGGATGGTGCCGGACATCAGCGTGAGCCATACCGCCATCGCCACCCATTCGGCGCTGCCCGCCACCGCCAGCGGCGCGAGCGAGGCGCCGACCAGCAGGCTGGTGAGTGCGGTGGGACCGACCGAGAGCCGTTGCGAGGAACTGAACATCACCGCGATCAGCGCCGGGAACAATGCCGCATACACGCCGGTGACCAGCGGCATGCCGGCCAGCGCGGCATACGCCACGCCCTGCGGGATGACCATCAGCGCCACCGTGATGCCGGCCATCGCCTCGCTGCGCAGCAGCGCTGCGGAAGGGCGGGGCCATGCAAGGCAGGGAACCCAGCGCGCGAGGCGCTGGCGCAAGGAGGAAGAGGGGGCTGCCGGGGTCATGAGTGATGGATAGTGCTCGAGACGGCGTTCATGCGCCTTGAGCGAAAAACTTACGCGGCCAGATGGGGAACGCCGCGGAACCGGCTTCGCCGGTCCGCTGGCGTTGCCCCCGGCGAGGGGGCGTGCGAAGCGACACGAAGTGCGCGAAGCATGGGGGCGTGCCTAGATCAGCGAGGCTGCGTTTTTAAGCACGTAATCGCAAGCCTTTTCCTTGACCTTCGACGACAGCATCTTGAAGTTCAGCGATTTGCCGTCGCCGCCCTTGAGCAGTCCCTTGGCACCGTTCGCGAAGCCGGTCTCCTGCTTCTTCTGGCCCGTGATCTTGGCCAGCAGCTTGTCCTTGACCGAGGCCGCATCGCCGCCGAGGTAGTTGTTCTTGATGCAGTACTGCAGCACGCCGGCCGCGTTGCCGATGGTGCCGGCGCCGATGGCGGGCATCTTGAAGCCGAGGTTGCCGAGTGCGGAGCCGCCGCCTTGCGAACCGGCAGCGGCGCCGGCCTGGTCCTTCAGCTGGTCGAGCAGGTTGTTGGCCTGCGCCGAGGCGCCTGCGGCGAGCAGGGCCAGGGCAATGAATGTGGAGCGAGCGTGCATGGTGGTCTCCCGTGGCAGGCGAGGGTGGAGAAGCGCCCACCAGCATACCGGAGAGCTCGGTCTCCCCTTCGTGAAACACCGCGGAACCGGCTCCGCCGGGCCGCAGGTGTTGCCCCCGGCAGGGGGAAGGCGAAGCGACACGAAGTGCGCGCAGCCTGGGGGCGAGCCTAATGCTTGCGCTTCTCGAGCAGCGGTGCGCTCGTGCCCTGCACGCCGACCAGCCCCAGCACCGTGACGAGCGAGTTCTGCGCGCCCTTCCAGCCATCGGTCACGTCGATCCACTCCGACAGCGCATGGAAGCCGCCGGTCTTGCCGCCGGCGCCGATGATGATGGCCGGGATGCCGAGCGACATCGGCACATTGGCGTCGGTGCTTGCACCCGACAGCAGGGTCTTGTGGCCGAAAGCCGTGTTCGAGCGTGTGGCTGCCTCGACGATCACCGTGTCGGATGGCGTGCGTCCGCCGGGCCGGTCGCCGATGAGCTTGTGGCTCGCGCTCAGCGTCGTCACGTTCCAGCGCTTGTTCTCTTCGGCCACGGCTTCGTCGATGGCCGCGAGGATCTTCTTCTCGGTCTCGAGCAGCGGCGCCATTTCGTCGGAGCGGATGTCGATCGCCATGCGCGCATCGGGCGCGATGGTGTTGACCGAGGTGCCGCCGCCCACGGTGCCGACGGTGAAGGTGGTCTTCGGGAAGCTGGGCGTGCGCACCTCGGCGATCTTGGCAATGGCGCGGCCCATGCCGTGGATCGCGCTGGGCACCTGGCCGAAGGCGCCGAAGCTGTGGCCGCCCGGACCCTTGAAGGTGACTTCGTAGCGGTGGCTGCCCGTGCCGAGCATCAGGACCGTGCCGTCGGCTGCCGGTTCGAGCCCCACCATGCCGTCGATGTCGAGGTGGTCGCGGAAGATGGCCTTGATGCCGCGAAGGTTGCCCAGCTCTTCCTCGCCGACATTGCCCACGATCAGCAGGTCGCCCACCGTCTGCACCTTGTTGTCGTTGAGCACCTTGAGCCACGACAGCAGCACCGAGAGGCCGCGCGTGTCGTCCGAGA
>Ga0102589_1001468_pt1 | contig 31808 bp, 28 predicted proteins | sample AraplaMF_Col_mLB_FD_76858 | JGI IMG/M metagenome (GOLD analysis project Ga0102589, IMG submission 76858) | Arabidopsis root microbial communities from the University of North Carolina, USA - plate scrape MF_Col_mLB | ecosystem: Host-associated > Plants > Roots > Endosphere | place: USA...
TTCCACCGAATCCTGCAATAGAAAGAAGCCATAAATAAACTGTATCCTCTGCATATATACCAGATAATAAAGAAAGACAACCAAAAATCATACTTGTAATTAATGCATAAATAGGAACACCCTTTTTAGATAACTTCCCAAAAATTGGACTAATCATCCCTTGATTCGACATAGACCAAAGCATACGAGAAGTTGCATATAAGCCCGAATTTGCTACTGATAACACCGCTGTAATAATAACAAAGTTCATAATATCTGCAGCATATGGAATCCCAATTTTATCAAATACAACTACGAATGGACTTTCTACTAATCCCGCTTTTTCCCACGGGAATAACCCAGCGAGTATGAACATAGAAAGTATAAAGAAAACCAATATACGCCAAGCTGTATTTTTAATTGCTTGCGGAATGGCTTTCTCCGGATTTTCACTCTCACCGGCCGCAATCCCAACAATTTCGGTCCCCTGAAAGGAGAAATTAACGGCAATCATTGTAATTAGAACCGCTGTCAGTCCATTCGGGAACAGTCCCCCGTGATCAGTAAAGTTTGAAAGTATCGGTGCTGCTTCATTTCCTTTCATATGTAAAAATCCGAACATCGCTGCCCCGCCTAAAATAATAAATGCAATAATCGTAATGACTTTAATGCCCGCAACCCAAAACTCAACTTCCGCAAAACTCCGTGATGATAATGCATTAATCGAAAAAAGAAGGACTGCAAACACGACGCACCATATCCAAGATGGTACATGAGGAAACCAGCGCTTCATTAAAATGCTTACTGCAATCAACTCAATCCCTATCGTAGCAGCCCAGTTTAACCATGACATCCAACCAACTACATAACCTACCGCAGGCGAAATATTCTTTGCAGCATACATTTGATAAGATCCTGCATTCGGCATAGCAACTGCTAATTCGCCAAGGCAGAGCATCGTTAAATACATAACAAAGCCCCCAACAAGATACGCAACAAGTGCACCGCCTGGTCCGGCTTCATGAATTGTATAGCCAGATCCTAAGAAAAGCCCTGTACCGATAACCCCTCCAAGTGCAATCATAAATATGTGCCGACTTTTTAGCTCTCGCTTTAACTCCTGGTTTTGCTTTTCCATATGAATCCCCCTTGCCCAAAGATGTAAACGCCTTAAAAATAATGTAAAAAAATAAAAGTGCATTCTCATTATTACTATAAATTTGTAACAGGAGGGAGATGTTTCAAAAGAAACTCTCCCAATCCAAGGAAATACCGATAACTCGATAGATAGTTGCTACAAAAAATTTTTTATCATTTACTACAATTGTTTAAAAGACTCTTAGAAAACGGTACATTATCTAGAAAGACTGTATTAATCACTTCCTGTGATCAATAAATCATCTCTAACTGATATTAATAATGTTTCATTCGTGATAGCTTGTCCTTCTTCTACTTCTAGCAATTCCACATAGCCGCTAATTCCCACTTTTACTTCTACTTTCCGCTCATCCATCGTTTCAATTAAAGCTAATTTCTCCCACTCATAAACATAGGAGCTTTCGTTAATAAATAATTTCGCAACTTTGCCATAACAAGGACTGTACACGTTTTCTATCACTGTTTTCATCTTTTAAACCTCTCTCTCTTATGAATTGCGCATGTAACCCCTTTAACCCACCTCCAAATTGCTAGAATTCAACTATTATTTATGCAAGATGTATACCAACCTAATTTTTTTACTTGGATTTAAGAGTTCGTACTGAAAACATCTGCATTTTACACAAACTCTTTCTTCTCTTTGACAAATTTTTAAGGTTAAAAACGCAAATTTTTTTTGCATACTTGCAAAAATTTTATTAAAATTAAGAAAAATCAGTCTTCATAGAGTATAACGAGGAGAAGATGAAACATGCATACAGAAGAAATCAATTTCAAAAAATTAGTTGAAATGAATTCGTTATATGAAACTTTACTGAATGAAATTGATATTGGGATTCACATGATTAACGAAGAAGGCAAAACGATCATCTATAATCGTAAAATGATGGAAATTGAATCGATGGATCATAAAGATGTACTCTATAAAAATCTTTTAGAAGTATTTGCATTTGAAGAAAATCAAAACAGTACTCTTATCGAGGCGTTAACACTTGGAAAAGCAAAGAAAAATATCAAACAAACGTATTTTAATAATAAAGGACAAGAGATTACAACGATTAATGATACCTTTCCGATCGTGAAGAACGGAAAAATCAAGGGCGCTGTTGAAATCGTAAAAGAGTTTCTTCCATTAAAACAAGTGAGTAAAGGAAACGCCATGCGAGTGCATCATACGAAATTTACCTTCGATCATATAATAGGGAATTCTAGCGCTATTCAATCGGTTATTACAGAAGCGAAAAGGGTAACACGGACCTCTTCCTCTGTACTGATCGTCGGAGAAACAGGAACCGGAAAAGAATTATTTGCACAAAGTATTCATCATGAAAGCCAGCGTGCCGGAAAGCCTTTTATCTCGCAAAATTGTGCAGCCATTCCTGAAACTTTAATGGAAAGCTTATTATTTGGTACAAACAAAGGAGCTTTTACAGGAGCAATCGATAAACCTGGTTTATTTGAGGAAGCGCATGGAGGAACTTTATTATTAGATGAAATTAACTCATTAAGTCCAGCACTGCAAGCTAAATTATTGCGTGCCATCCAAGATAAAACAATTCGAAGAATCGGCGGAACACAAGAAAAAGAAGTAGACGTTCGCATCATAGCTACAATTAATGAAGATCCAATTGAAGCTATCACGCACAATCGATTACGAAAAGATTTATATTACAGATTAAGCGTCGTTACTTTATTTCTCCCATCTTTACGGCAGCGTAAAGATGACATTTTACCGCTTCTTCATCGTTTTATTGAAAAATATAATATGCAGTTTGGCTTACAAGTACAAGGTGTGGATGACAACGTAATCAACTTTTTCTATCAACACGATTGGCCCGGAAATATTCGCGAGTTAGAGCACATCATTGAAGGTTCTATGAACTTAATTGAAGATGAGGAAATGATTACAACATCCCATATTCCAACCCGTTTTTATGAGCTAACAAAAAATGAATGCTCTATTCAACCTCCTCTAGCTAGATGGGAAAGCAATCAATCGAAAACTTTAAAGAACACAATGAAAGACATGGAAAAAGAATATATCATTGAAATTCTTAGCGAGCATAATGGAAATATCTCGCAAGCCGCAAAGTACTTAGGATTAAGTAGGCAAAACTTGCAATATCGGTTAAAAAAGTATGGGTTGAACTAGTAGCTTTATATGTATTCTAGAGACCTTTGCTTATATTCGATGTTTATAGATAGGTGGTTTGCAAATGGATAAGCTGGAACAAGTCATAAAAAAATTCAAACTACACGTATTAACAATTGAAGATGTTCCTCAATCTTTTAGTTCAACAGTTTATAAAATCAAGTTAATCAATCAACGTACAGTTTATGTTAAGATTCCTTCTTCTAAAGTAAAACTTGAACGTGAATATACCATACTTGATCGATTACGCCATGAGTTATCCGTACCACAAGTATTAGATTATTGGGGAGGAAATGAGGAATGTAGCGGTGCATTGTTATTATCCGCAATCAACGGTGTACCGGCTACAGAGAAGGTAGATGCCAAATTAGCTTATGATATCGGAGTGCAACACGCTACGTTGCATGCAATTATTCCGAATGAGCAAGACTTCAAAAGTTCCATTCCCAATGTGTATAATCAATGGTCTGCGTTTATTCAGCAATTTTTTTATTCCTTTACAAAATATGCAAAAGAAGTAATCGACCCACATTTATACGAACAAAGCTTGCAATATTTTGAACATCATTTGAAATTACTTCCGTCTCCAGACGGACCTAGTTTTATACATATGGATTTTCGCCCTGGTAATATTTTAGTTTATGAAAATCAAGTAGCGGGTATCATTGACTTTGAAGGTACCCGCATCGGAGCAACCGAAATAGATTTCACAAAAATCAATCGTGATATCTTTATAAAATATCCCGGCACAATGGAAGCTTATCAACAAGGCTACGAGTCCGTTCGCCCTCTTATTAATTTACAGGAAGTTTTACCATTTTATCGCTTTATGGATGCATTTAACTCAATTGGTTGGTGTAAAAAAAGAGGCATTGAAAAACATCAAACCTTTTTACAGGAGAATTTAGCAATTCTAAACACGTTTTTTTCAAACGTGCGATAAATTTGCCCCCAATTCAAAGCTAATGTGTTTTGAAACGGGGGCTTGTTTAAATTAAAAATCAACTTTCTCCAAATACAATCCACTTGCCTCCGCAAGACAATTGATTTGATTTCGTTGTTTTCCCTCTAAAATTTGTGGTATTGCTTCAGCGTCTAACTGGTCTAATCCGACTTCTATTAACGCTCCAACAATTTTTCTCACCATATTGTGAAGAAATCCGTTTCCGCTTACTCTAACTTGAACGAAGCCATCCTGTTCCATTACATCTAATGAATAGATTTCACGAACCATTGATTTTTTCTTCGACTTCGCATTAGAGAAAGCTGTAAAATCATGCGAACCGATAAAATATTGAGCTGCTTTTCTCATGCTTTCAATATTCAACTTTTTTCCAACATGCATGCTATACTTTCGCATAAACGGATTCGTATGTTCTTCATTCCAAATCTTATATAAATACGTTTTCGCTTTCGAATTGTAGCGAGCATGGAAACGCTCCGAAACTAATTCCACATCAGTAATACTAATATCATTTGGTAAGTATTGATTTAAACTTTTTTTCACTTTATGCTCCGTCAAATTCTCATCAATCTTAAAGTTAGCTACTTGATTCAAAGCATGCACACCCGCATCTGTTCTGCTGCAGCCGATAATTTCAATTTCTTTTCCGAACATTTCAGATAATACATTTTCTATTTTTCCTTGAATGGTATTCTCGCTATTACCAAGACGCTGCCAGCCTTTATAGCGGCCGCCGTCATATTGAATTGTTAGTTTGTAGTTGTTCATTATTTTCTGCTACTAAAGTTATTCTGTTTTAGTAGCAGACTCACCGCCTTTCTTTTACCTGTACCTAAATATACACCTTCATATGAAAAAATACCACGCTACAGGGTACCGTGGTAGATTATGAATACAAAATCGGTCTCTTGTATTCGGTATTATAGGAGTAATTACAGGGTCTTGTTGTAGACCGCAAAGTAATTATTCATATCTAAAAATATAGAAGTCAATTCACAGGAAAGGGTTCAACCAATAACCTTGTTTAGACCGGATATCCACCTGTTGGCGGTGGCCAAGCACTAAATAATCTGCGAATCAGTACAATTTCTCCTAAATGGTAGGAGTTGTGAGATGCAATATTGCGTAGCACACCGCCTCGGGTTTCACCAGGCCAGCTCTCCAATGGTTCGTCCAATTGAGCAGTTTGGGCAATCATGCATGCCTGCTCAATCCCCTGAAGAAAATACTGAATCGTCTGTTTCCACTCTTCCTCACTGCCAGGACATTCTCCTTCAGGCCAGCTCTCTCTTACATGAGCAGGCAGTGCAGGTTTTTCCCCCTGAGCAGCTAATAAGAGAAAGTCTTGCCAGTAGGTCATGTGTTTCACTAATTGATAAATAGAATAAGGTAGTTCCTCTCTGCGTTTTCCCGCAAGAGCCACGTCTATATCCGACAAAGCATTCTTGATGGGAAGATGTCCTCGTTCTCCCCTTAACGATTTTACTAATGCCTCGCTAAACGCTTTATTTGATTGCTCCATAATAATCGACTCACATCCTGTTTTATTTTCTAATTTGCTAATTTTATTGTTCTGTTTCTTTTATGAACATTACAAGAAACAAAATATCAAGAATCATCGACTTTTTAACGTACAGGAAATCGGTGATTTTTATTTAAATGGTACCTTAACATACAATTTTCTTGTTTTGTTCGTATCAGAACTATATTTCAAATTATTCTACTGTTTGGAATGGCTTTGTTTGAGTTACTTTCATCATTTTCATACGAGCAAATCGCTCATCTAAATTATTTTCAAGTACCCATTCATGATGTGTTTCCGCAACCATCGGTTTATCATCAACAGAAATACCTTCCCATTCAAAATCTACGGAAACATTTATCGTGTTATCCGCATTTTCTGTAACTGAGAAATTTTTCGGATAATGTCCGCTTTGTTTCACTTGATTTGAAATGGTTGCCAACCATTCGTTAAATCCTTTTAATGTATCGATTTTAGAACCTGTACTTAAATTCAATTCAAATTGTTCCGCTAGTAGTTCTTTGAATTTATCACCGTCCACAGATACCGTTTCCATTAAATATAACCAGTAATGCATAAATGATTTTGCTCTATTGTCTGCATAGGCCGATGTAAATTGCGGATTTTCTACATTACCGATTGGTTTTAAATGAACCTTTGTAAAAAGAGGCAAGTCATTCTCTCTAAGTGTCAAAATTGTTGAATAATGAATTTTGTAGCTGTATCTACTATTATCTGGGCGTATATTTTGATAAAGAATATCTGCTTCTAATGAAAGTTCCTCATCGTTCAACTGTTTGATTGATGTGTTTTCAACATGATGTGCATTTTGCCATCCTTCAAACATTTTTAATTTATCTTCTATACCCATTTTCCCTTTCGTTGTTCCAATTTGCGATGAAATGTCGATTTCTTCCGCTAAAATATCTAACTGATTGTCAATACGTGCTTTGTTAAATGGAGCTTCATATACTTGATACCAACGATGATATTGTGTTAATACTAAATGATTATTTTGAATGTCTTTAAATTTGTTCATGTTTTTTTGCTCCTTTATGATCTAACATTTCAAATTGGGTACACAAAATCATTTTATTATTTATATTTATATATAGATAAAACATATTTATTAATTCGAAGTCATACGTTTCTCTATTTGATTTTTCATATGATTATCAATCTTAATATCGATTACCAATCGTACCGCCAATTGGCGCAATCGTGTTTAAATATGCTAGTTCTTCTTCTGTTAAAGTTACTTCAAGAGCTGCTACATTTTGTTCTAAATACTTCACTCGCTTTGTACCCGGAATTGGCACGATTCCTTCGCCTTGGGCAACAACCCAAGCAAGTGCTAATTGTGCAGGCGTGCATTCTTTCTTTAGCGCAAGCTGCTTAATTCCTTCGACAATTTTCATATTCGAAGCAAACGCTTCTTCTGAAAAACGTGGATTATAATATCTCCAATCATCAGGTGTTAATTGATCACGACTTGTTAAATTTCCTGTTAAAAATCCGCGGCCAAGTGGACTATACGGAACGAATCCAACGCCTAATTCACGGCAAACTGGTAAAATATCTTTCTCTGGATCGCGTGACCAAAGAGAATATTCTGTTTGAACAGCTGAAATTGGATGAATTGCATGAGCTGTTTTTAATTGCTCACCTGTTACTTCAGACAGTCCAATATAACGTACTTTTCCTTCTTGCACTAACTTTGCCATTGCCCCTACAGTTTCTTCAATTGGTGTATTTGGATCAACTCGATGTAAATAATATAAGTCAATGTAGTCTGTTCCTAATCTTCTTAAACTTGCTTCACATGCTTCCTTCACATATTGAGGAGAACCGTTATATCCTAGTGATTTTGTTTCATTTCGCAACGCTCCGAACTTCGTTGCAATTTTCACATCATACCGAACCTTTTGTAACGCTTTCCCTACTAGTTTTTCATTTGTTCCCATTCCCTCTTCATCATATCCATAAATATCCGCTGTATCGAACATTGTAATTCCAAGTTCAAAAGCACGATGAATTGTTTTTGTCGCCTCTATCTCATCTGTTTGACCATAAAATTCAGACATCCCCATACAACCTAATCCGATTTCCGCTACTTCTAAACCTTGTGAACCTAGTTTCTTCTTTTTCATAAGTTCCCCTTCTTTCGAAAAGATAATGTAAAAAGAGAATAACACACAAAAAATAACAAGTAAACTGTTTTTGTGTTTTTAGTTCAATTAGTTTAATTTGTATAAATCCATAAACTAGCCTATAATAAAATGAATGCAAGGAGGGTTGTTATGTTAAATAACAATATCGATAATCAAGCAGAAATGAGAAAAAAGCTCATTTTTAAATTATTACCGATTGTAAAAAAACAAGGTATAAGCCCATTACGAACAGATGATATTGCTCGTTATATGGATATTAGCAAAGCAACTATGTACAAGTATTTCTCATCAAAAGATGAGATTATCCAATACATCGTCAAGATTTATGCCGAATATATTACTAGTATCGATCAAACCATTTTTGAAGAAACAGTCCCGTTCGGAGAGCGTTTTCAAAAAACATTTGAGCAGTCATTACTCATTGCTTTTTATATATCTGATACTTTTATATTAGATTTAAAGCATAGTGCTCCTGTACTATACGAGCAAATCGTACAAGCTCAAAACGAACGAAATAATAAATTAAAAAAATTCTATGAAAAACATATAAAAACAGAAGTGTTCAACACGATAAACCCTGCACTCATCCTTATCCAAGACGATATACTACTGCGGAAGCTCTTTGAACCTACAATCTTAATTCAAAACAATATGACTTTATATCAAGCACTTTTTGATTATTACATTCTTAAAAAGCAACAAGTCATTCATCATAAATATAAGGACGAGATAGATGATTCGAAAATGGAATCCACAATACAGTATATTGTTCAAAAAGTATCGAATTATATATAGACAGGTTACCAACTAACACTTGTTTCACATTTATTTCTTTCAACATTTAAAGACCTTATAGGGGGCACGATATTTCCATCAAGCTAATCCCCCTAAAATGAACAATACGCTATCCTTTCCATAGAATCATAAGAAAGGATAGTGTTTTTGTATGTCAATTTCTATATCTGATGAATTACAATTATTTGCTCAAAAGACTTAAAGCTTTTCATCTCTAAATACTTACAAAACTTAGGAGAGATATAGACCGTTAAAGTTAATCTCCAAAACTTAACCACAATTCCATCGCCGAATCTAGTTCATGATTTAATTCAAATTTCCTACCATATAGCTGATTGAGTTCCTCATACTCGATAGGATCAGCAGCCATAGCTATATCTAGCTGTCTTATTTCCTCTTCAAGCCTTTCAATCTTCACTAGTGCCTTAGTCTTTACTGCTTCCCCCTTTATATCGTCCGCATCATTTCTTTGTTTCTTCACCTTCACGCTCTTTTTAACCGGTTCCTTCACATTCTTCAGGCTTAACTCCTCTTTTACGCTTTTATAATAATCGTAATTTCCAAGATAGCTTTTACAGGAGTGATCCTCAATATCAATTACTCTTTCACCGATTTTATTAATAAAATATCTGTCGTGAGAGATAAAAAATATAGTTCCCTTAAAATCCTCTAAAGCTTCCTCAAGAGTCTCTATCGAATCAATATCCAGATGATTGGTCGGCTCATCCAGTATTAATAAATTTACATCTTGATATAACAACATACCAAGTTTGAGTCTAATTCTTTCCCCACCTGATAAATGCTTTACTTTTTTGAAGACGCTATTTTTATAAAACATAAACTTTGATAAATATTCCCGTGCTTTTCCCTCCAGTATCGAGATATCCTCTCTAAAGCATTCCAGTACCGTAAGTTCTTCACTTTTAAAAGTAATTTTCTGCGGTAAATATGCCGCCATTACATTAGCACCTAATTCCACTACACCTTGATCCGGCTGCTCTTCCCCTAAAAGCATCTTTAAAAACGTGGTTTTCCCGCTGCCATTAGAGCCGATTAGCCCCACTCTTTCCCCGTAATGAACCATTACATCAGCATCCTTAAAAATTACTTTATCTCCATAGCTTTTAGAAAGTCCTACTGCTTTAATGGTTTCATTTCCGGATCTTTGCGCAGCCTTTACATGTAGCTTCATATTTTGTCTCTCAAACACCGGCTTTTCAATCCGCTCCATTTTATCGAGCTTTTTTTGTATACTAGCAGCTCTTCTAAAGAACTTGTTATTATCGGCTCTCATAGCCCAATCTCTCAAATCCGTTACGGTCTTTTCCATGGAATTAATCTTTTTTTGCTGCTCTCTAAAATGCTCATACTGAATGCGTAAATTCTCTTCCTTTTGATTCACATAAGATGAATAGTTCCCCTTGTAGGTGATAGACTCCATATCCTCTATTTCTACAATTTTTGTGACTACATTGTCTAAAAAATATCGATCATGGGATACGATAATGACAACTCCCTTATAGCTCTTCAAATAGCCTTCGAGCCATTCAACGGAATCCATATCTAAATGATTGGTCGGCTCATCAAGCAACAATATGTCTGGATCATGAATCAGCAGTTTCCCAAGTACAACGGTCGTTTTTTCACCGCCGCTCAATAAATCAAAATCCTTGTTTAAAAAGCTCTCATCAAATTTCAGCCCTGTGCAAACCTTGCCTAATTTTTCTTCTATATCATATCCGCCCTTCGCTTCATATAATTGAACTAAATCACTATACTTTTGCAGGGCTTTTTCTAACGCGGCATCTTCTAACGTCTTCATTTTCCCTTCTAATACACGCATTTCTTTCTCTATACAATGAACTTCCTCAAAAGCCATGTTTAAAACATCAATCACCTTTAAACCTTGTGGATACGAAGGCGTTTGCTCGAGATATGCACAAGTTGCCCCTCTCGGAAAGTGAATAAGACCTTCATCATATCCAGGGCTTGAGGTTTGTGGATAACCTGGATAATAATGCATAGACTCTATCCCCGCAATTAATTTCAAGATCGTACTCTTTCCACTGCCATTTGCGCCAACAACCCCAACCTTCTCTCCTGCATAAACCTCAAAACTTATATTTTTAAGAACAAGTGTAGCATCCATATATTTCTTAATACCGTTTAACGTTAATTCAAACATGCAATTCCCTTCTTTCATCCATAATACAAGTTACGCATTTTATGGACAGGACAAAGCAGACCTTCATTACTATTTTATTGTTAAAAATAAAAAGACCATAAGAAGATGATCTCTTCTTACAGTCTAAATAATCTGTGTAATATAATTTATGAAACTGTATACAAGCAGAAAATGTGTACGTCAAAAACACATTGTTATGCCTATACACTTCGCCTACTAAACAGAGGCGAACAATTTCAAAACCACTTTTGAAATATGTTATAAATTATAATCTCGATTTTAGTAAAGTAAGTTACCTTCTACATTGCCTTGATTCCATAAAGAGCATAACCAAATAAACCTAGTAAAATTAGGAAAATTAATACTCATTATAAAATCCCTATTAATTTTAATTTAAAATCAATATTAGCAATTAGTTGGTGTCATAACTTACTTTCCCCCTTCGGAATTTTCTTTATTATCTCACTTTTCGATATTTTTGTAAATACAATTAATGGAATTTCCAGTTCGCGGATGCCAACCATGTTCCTGCAAGAACTTCTGCAATTCTTCTTCAGACGGTACATTTTTCTCCCACTCTTCGCACTCCTTTAGAAACTCCTCAGTCTCATGAACGACAGAAGGTTCCTTCTTCCGAAACCGTACTGTTGCTTCCTCTACTTCACTAAGCTTCGTATATCCTCTCTCATGCCAGTCCCGTAAAATGCCTTTCACATAAGCAAGCGTATGCTTGTTATTTTCATGGGCAACCTGGAGTGCTTTCCATACAAGTTCATCTGACAAATCATTCATCCACGTATTCAGTTCCTCCTTCGTATACGGTGACAAGCTGCCAAAGTTTTGTTCATAAAACGTGAATACATCGCTATCTGGAGTCATTCCTTCATCTGCTTCACAGCTTTCAGCATCGGCTTGAGAATCCTTAACTGGTACGCCAAAATGCTCTAATAATAATGGAATATTCATCTCTTCCTCCAAACATTTTTCCAAAAACATGTGTACAAACTTTTTGCTTTTCACAGTCTTTAACTCACGCAACACACATTTTTCGATGTTCGTATTCGTAACCGGGTTATAGCGTAACCAATTTTTGATGTATAACTCCTTCGTTTCTGCATCATATACTATTTTTCCATAGTCGATGAACCGCTGCAGCAGCTTCTCAACAGTCTCTCGGTTATAACCTGTTTCCATCTCCGCTAAACGCTTCGGCAAGGAATAAATGCCGCATTGCGTCGTTTTAGAACATGTCAGCAAGTATATGTAAAAGTATCGTTCCTCTGGCGTTAACTCCAATACAAAATCATCCTGCCAAAAATCCACCTGTACATTTCGGTATACCGCCATATTAATTCCTCCCATCTTTGATGACACATATGAGATTTCCGTCTCCTTAATAGATATAAGGACAAAAGAGGAGATTTGGTAATTTGATTTTCAAAAAAATGACTACTACGGTTTTAGTTCTTTCGGGGGTGATTCTTGTAGTAGTAGTTTTTTATTTTGTTTTTTTAATGATTTATTACTTATAAGGGGCTTTTAAGGGGCTTGCAAGGGGGTTATAATGGGCTATTCAGTGTCATTCTATTTAAAAAAATCCAAATTTGTCCAATTTAGAACAATAAAATCTAGTCAAAAGTAATGAAAATTTAAGAAGAATAAGGTACACTAATCAATGGTTTTAGTTTAAAATCGATTGACGTTGATATATACGGAGGAATAGTTTATGAACAACAACACAATAAATGAATCAGTTGAAGAAGTTGATAAAAAACGGTCAAGATCAAGCAAACGCTCTACAAATTGGAAACTTATCACAGCGGGCGGCGTTGGTATTATCGCGCTTCTTATTGGGGGAGTGAGTTATTATCAGACAACCCACTTCAATTCACAGATTACGATTAATGACACAAAAGTCGGTGGTATGACTGCTGATCAGGCAATCCAGAAATTAAAAGTATCTGGATTAGAAAACAAGGTCTATGTCGGAGAGAAACAAATTTTAGATGAAAAAAATACACAAACGGAACTTACAGAAAAAGATTTGCCTAAAGTTAAGGAACTATTAAAAAGCCAGTGGACATTTTTCCCTTCTTCAAAGGGAAAAAATTATTCACTGCTACCGAAAAATGCGGATCAGTATCGAAGCGAAACGCTGAAAAAACTTGTAGAAGAAAAGCTCATCTCTATGAATGAAGATTTAAAAGCGCCTCAAGATGCTATGGCGAAACTCGAACAAGGTAAAGTTGTTATTTCAAAAAGCGTTGACGGAAAACAGTATGACGTTGCTAGTCTATTAAAAGATTACGACAAGCAGAAGTATAAAAGTGAAATTCATTTGAAAACTGTATACATAAAGCCTATTAAAGAAAACGATTCGATTGTTAAAAAAGAAGAACAAGCACTACAGAATCTTCTTCAACAAACCATTGATTATAAGGTACAAAATAAAGTGCACTCTTTAAAAGCTAAAGATTTAATTAAAAACGCCTCTATGTCAAAAGATATGAAGGTTACAATCGACGCAAGTGACATTAAGAACAAGATTGCTGAAATTAATAATTCTCAATCAACATTAACTAAAAACTTCACATTTAAAACCCATTCTGGTTCGGTCATATCAGTAAGAGGACAAGGCTATGGCTGGGCAATAGATATTGAAAAAGAAGCAAAACGCGTCAAAGAAGCCTTCGAAAAAGGGGAAAAATCGCTTTCTGCTTCTCATATTTACGGAAATGGCTGGAATAATGAAGGCATCGGTTATGAAACAACAGCGAATAACGGCATTGGAGACACGTATGCGGAAGTGTCAATTGCTGAACAGCAAATTTGGATTTACAAAGATGGACAATTGGTAGTCACAACGAATGTAGTAACTGGTAAACATAGCACGAGTGAAGATACATCACCAGGTGTATGGTATATCCTTTATAAACGAACACCGTACACACTAAAAGGCAGTGCAGTAGGTAAACCCGATTATTCCGTTAATGTGGATTACTGGGCTCCATTTACAAACGGCGGACAAGGATTCCACGATGCCGGCTGGCGAACAAACTGGGCAAATAATGCCTATTTAACTGGAGGTTCGGGCGGATGTGTTAACCTCCCTCCTAGTATTGCGAAAACTGTGTATGATAATCTTAGTACTAATGAACCGGTTGTTGTGTACTAACAATATTTTCTTTATAAAAACAAAGAAGCAGGAAATCTTAAGTGATTGTCTGCTTCTTTGTTTTTTATTATTTATGCCATGTACTTATGGTACGGTTCAGCGTAATTCATTTACTTTTCTTTTCTAACAAGCCTAACAACATTCTCCACATGCGCCGTATGCGGGAACATATCAACTGGCTGTACATACTCCACGTCATAACTCTTCATTAACGTTTTCACATCACGCGCTAATGATGACGGGTTACAAGATACGTACACAACCGTTTCCGGTTTTACTTTTAAAATCGTTTCAAGTAGTTTATCATCACAACCAGTGCGCGGCGGATCCACAACGATGACATCTGGACGCCAGCCTTCTTTTACCCATTTTGGCAGCCATTGTTCCGCTTTTCCAGCCTCGTACTTTGTATTTGTGAAACCGTGACGCTTTGCATTTTTCTTCGCATCTTCAATCGCTTCTGGAATAACATCCATACCGCGCACTTCTGCTGCATCTTTTGCAAGCCACAGTCCGATTGTTCCAACGCCGCAATAAGCATCTACAACTTTTTCAGTTCCTGTTAAAGCAGCTGCTTTTTTCGCCTCGTTATATAACACAACGGTTTGCTCAGGATTTAACTGGAAGAATGCGCGTGCAGATAATTCAAATGATAAATCTCCGAGTGTTTCTTGAATTACTTCTTTTCCAGCTAAGCGGAATGTTTTATCGCCAAAGATGACTGATGTTTTACGCCAGTTTACATTTTGCATAATCGATTTTACAGACGGCATTTGTTTTTGCACTTCTGCAATAAACTGTTCTTTATTTGGCAATTCTTCTTTTGTCGTAATTAATGTAACTTGCACTTCCCCTGTTTGCACTGCAGCACGCGTTACAATTGTACGTACAAGACCTTTTTGTTTTCTTTCATTGTAAATAGAAATGTTCAGTTTTTCTAATATACGTCTGACAACTTTTGTTGCTTCGTTCGTTGCTTTATGTTGAATCATACAATGCGAGATATCAATTAAGCGATGTGAGTTTTGTTCGTATAATCCTGTGATGACCTTTTCATCTTTACGTCCGACTTGCAGTTGGCTTTTGTTACGATAATGCCATGGGTCTTCCATACCAAGCGTCTGACGAATCTTATCTTCCATACTGCCGTTCATATACTTCTCAAATGCTTGTACAACGATGTCACGTTTTTGATTTAATTGTTCTTGATAATCTAAATGCTGAAGCTGACAACCACCGCATTTCTCATAAACAGCACATGGCGGCTTCAAGCGATGCGGGGAAGCTTTACGAATTTTTTTCACTTTTGCTTCTGCAAAGCCACGCTGAATTTTCGTTGTTTCTGCAACAACTTCTTCTCCTGGTAGTGCTCCTGGAATGAAGACAACCTGGCGCTTAAAGTAACCTACGCCCTCTCCGTTAATCCCAAGACGCTTAATTGTCACAGGAAATGTTTGACCAACTTCTAACTTACTCTCGTGTTGTTTTTGTATCATTGTTACACCTCTACTCTATACTTTTCCATAAATATAATGATGCATAGCTGCAATATGGTTCACACTCTTGTTTCATTCGTTCTAAAAATACGTCATCTGGCTTTTGTTCTAATTGAAATAGCTGTTGAAGTGCACGTTGAATCCCAATATCAGCTTTTGGAAACATATTTTGACGTCCAAGAGCAAATAGTAAGAAATTTTGTACAGTCCATGCCCCAATACCTCGCACTGGTAATAGCACCGCTGCAACTTCTTCGTCTGTTTTCTCCTCTAGCTCTTCTAAGTTTAGCTTTCCGTCCACAATGCGCTGTGCAAGTCCAATGATATACTCTGCTTTACGCTGACTAAATTTTTGATTTCTTAATTCTTCTACTGTAATATTTGCTACTTGTTCAGGCGTCGGAAAAAAGAAAACGCCTTTTCTTTCTGTTCCATATGTTTTTACAAATTGTTCTGTCAGTGCTGTCGCAAACTTTAGGTGAACTTGTTGATGAATAATACAACGAAGAAGACAAGCAAAATAATCGAACTCTAAAATAATTGGAGTATATGCAAATGTTTCAAAAAGCGGCCGTAATGATGTGTTCAAAAAATGATGTTGAATCTCATGAAAAGGTTGATTCCATTGAAAAATAGAAGAAATGCGCTTCATAATTTCGTCTTGTTTATCGCTTTGGCTAGAAATCCAAAATTGCGGTGCTCCAGTTGTCCCCTTCCCTTGTACACGGACAATAACTTGCTTTCCATCTAGGGTAAGTGGGACATGAATGGTTTTATCTTCTAAATGAATGATATTTAACGGGTCAAAAGATAAACGTTTTAATACTTCTTCAAAACGATACGGATAATCTAACGTAATTTGTTCGCTCCACATGCATTCCTCATCCTTTTTACACATCATTATAGCATGAGAAAACCGCAAGCATACATGCTTACGGTTGATTGCCCTTTACTAAATCATCTAAGCTTTTAAAATGATACCCCTTCTCGCGTAAATCATCAATAATTTTCGCAAGTGCTTCTGTGTTATCCTTCGAAATAGAGTGCAGCAAAATAACCGCTCCAGGATGAATCATATTCATTACATTATTATGAGCATATTGCCATCCTCTTTGCTCGTCTACTTTCCAATCGAGAAAAGCAAGTGACCAAAAGACATTATAGTAGCCCATATCTTTTGCAAGCGCTAATGTACGTTCACTAAAAATACCGCGCGGTGGCCTTACATATCGTACTTCTTTTTGTCCTGTCACCTTTTTAATTTCGTCTGTTACAATTTGCAATTCCACGCGAAGCTTTGCATCATGTACCGTTGTAAAATCTGGATGACTCTGTGAGTGATTTCCAACAATATGTCCTTCATTCACCATTCGTTTTAATAAATCTGGTTGCGTTTTAATATAGTGTCCTGTCACAAAAAACGTTGCTGGGACTTTCTTTTCTTTTAACACATCAAGAATTTTTCCGGTAAAGCCATTTTCATATCCATTATCAAACGTTAAATAAATATCTTTTTTCTTTGTATCCCCTAAATAAAATCCTCCGTTTTTCTGCAGCAGCTCTGTAAATTTTTGACCAGCATCCGGGGGAGTTTCATTTTTCGCGCGTGGAATTCCCCAATGATTTGGTGTATTCACATAAGCAAGCACAGAAGCCGGAACAAGTACCATCATAATTGAAAAGATAATACCAATGTATAACCAATTACGCTTCATTGTATAAGCTCCTTTTCCTATATAATCGTACTTGTAGTTTCTGTGTCTATAATTTTTTCATGCCGAACACGTTTTTCCATTTATACCAATACAAAGAAACCAATATATCGGCTCTTTTTTTTACGTTCGACGCACCGAACGCAAAAAAAAGAGCCGACAAACGTCAGCTCCTCATTCTTATTTAAAAACTGGTTCTTTAAACGATGCTAACTTCTCTAAAGATGATTTATCTACATCAGCATGTAAGCTATTACCGTGAGAATCCATCGTTACAACCGCTTTAAATCCTTCTATACGTAAATGCCACATTGCTTCTGGAATACCAAATTGTAAGAAATCAACGTCTTTTACTTCTTTAATGCACTCTGCGTAGTACTGTGCTGCACCGCCGATTGCATTTAAGTATACGCCGCCATGTTCATTTAATGCCGCCAATGTTTTCGCACCCATACCACCTTTACCGATAACAGCGCGAATACCAAATTTCTTCATAATATCGCCTTGGTACGGTTCTTCACGAATACTTGTTGTCGGTCCTGCCGCTTTAATTTTCCAATTGTCGTTTTCATCTTTTACAACAACTGGTCCGCAGTGATAAATAACTTGTCCATTTAAATCAACTGGGCAATCGTTATCCATTAAATGTTTATGAATTGCATCGCGGCCTGTATACATCATACCGTTGATTGTTACAACGTCACCAACGCGAAGTTCGCGAATTTGTTCCTCAGTAATTGGCGCCTGTAAGACGATTTCACGTTGTGTATTTGCTTCTTCGTTTGCTTCCTCGTGTTTTAACGTGTCTTCACCTTCTTGGTATAACCAGTCAATAATTTCACCTGATTCTGGGTGAATCGTTACACCTAGGCGGCGATATGCCCAACAGTTATACGCAACAGAAACATAGAAGCTAGCTGGAAGACGGTTGTATACACCGATTTTGCAGCCAAGTAATGTTGTTTCGCCGCCAAATCCCATCGTTCCAATACCAAGCTTATTGGCATTTTCCATAATATAATCTTCAAGTTGCTTCAATTCTGGAATTGAATTTTCATCATCTAATGAACGGAACAATTGGTTTTTCGCAAGTTCATAACCTGACGTGCGATCTCCTCCGATACCAACGCCAATTACGCCGGCGCTGCATCCTTGCCCTTGTGCTTGATATACCGCATGAAGAAGGCATTTACGAATTCCTTCTAAATCACGGCCAGCTCGGCCTAGTCCTTCAATTTCACAAGGTAAGCTGTATTGAATATTTTTATTTTCACAGCCACCGCCTTTTAAAATAAGGCGTGCATCAATATAATCTTTTTCCCATTGCTCAAACTTAATGACAGGTGTTCCTGGTCCTAAGTTATTTCCGCTGTTATCACCAAACAGAGAATCTACAGAGTTCGGGCGAAGCTTCCCGTCTTTCGTTGCTTGTTCGATTGCTTTGTAAATTGCTTCTTTAATTTGCAGTTGGTTTACACCAACTGGTGTGTACACTTTAAAAGTTGGCATCCCTGTATCTTGGCAAATTGGCGAAATATTATCATCAGCCATTTTAATGTTATTTGTAATTGTGCCAAGTGCCATCGCAGAACGAGTTCCTGCATTTTCTCGTTCCTTCGCTTGTTGAATTACACGCCTTACATCTTTCGGTAAATTCGTTGACGTTTCAACAATTAGTTGATACATGCTTTCTTGAAGCTTTTTCATAATTACTTCCCCCTCAATTGTGAACGCTACCAAAACGCATTTCAAAATTTCACAATATGATTATACTCTTTTTTTTCCATTCCTTCTATTTTCAATAGCGTCTTAATGAGATTATATTTTTTTGTATCTTTTTAAATATGCTTGTACATCATCATATGCACCGCTTTCATTTGCATATTTAATATAATTTTTAATTGTACGGAACCACTCTAACGTAGATGGCCTTGTTTCTACTATGGCATCGGTTAAATCCTTCATTGTAATCATTCGCTCTATGCCCGTTGTCATAATTTCTTCTAAAACATTTTCTAAAGCTAGCTCCACTACATTCTCAATATCAGCACCAGAATAGAGTTCTGTTTCTTTCGCTAGCAAATCGTAATCTATTGTTGAAATCGGTTTGCCTGCCAACTTAATTTTAAAAATACTGCTCCGTGCTTCTAAATCGGGCGGTGAAACAAAAATCATTTTGTCAAAGCGACCTGGTCTTTTAAATGCAGGATCAATATCCCACGGCATATTTGTCGCACCAATTAACAATAGTTTATCTGTATTCGTATCAATACCTTCGATTTCTGTTAACAATTGATCTATAACTGTTCTTAGTGTCGGATGCCCTGATGCTTTACTCCGGTTAAATCCAAGCGCATCCATTTCATCTAGAAATAAAATACATGGTTTTTTGGAACGAGCATATTGGAAAATTTCTCGTATGTTTTGTTCACTTACGCCAACATACGGATCAAGAATATCAGTAATACTCATTGTCGTAAAATGCGCTCCACATTCTCCTGCAGTTGCTTTTGCAATATATGTTTTACCGCAACCAGGAGGGCCATATAATAAAATACCGCCACCAACTTTTTTCTTAAACCGTTCAAATAACCCAGGTGAAGTAAAGGGTTTTATAATTTTCATTTGGATCGCTTTTTTCACATCATGCAAACCGCCGACATCCTGAAATGTAATCTGATCTTGTTCATATTTTTGTTTGCTTCTCCCGCCTTGAAGCACATTCATCGGAATCACATTTTCTTCCGCGTTTTCATTTACATAAGCTGTATGTAACTGTTTTTCTTTTTCAGGAGATGGCTCTACTACGTAATGCTCGTTTTTTTCAAAATGGCTCTCTTCTTCAGTTACATGTGGTGCTTCTTTCGGATTTGTAAGAGCCTGTGATAAAGCTGCGAGTTCAGCAGCAACTTTATCCTTCCATTCTTGATCACCATACTGAAGGGCTTTCGATAAAGCTTGCAGCGCATTTGCTACCTCTCCCTGCTCTTTATACTCTACCCCAATCAAATACCAAATCAATCCATTTTCTTCATCTTGTGCTACTACTTGTTTTAACACATCTATTTTATTCACCCTGCGCTCTCCCATCATGATCTTTTTATTTTTTTATATAACTTGTACATCGGTGTAGATAACCAACTCCATATACAAATGATAATATAAAATAAAAGTCCAGCTCTCAGTATAACGTCCGAATGTAACGTAGCTAATAAGCCCATCGTTCCAACACCTATTGCCCAAAAGATAAGCGGACCACCTATTTTATCGATGAGAACATTCGGAAAGAAAATCGGATGAATCATCTCTTCTGCTTCTTCTAAAATTTCAAGTAAATCTTTATTATTAGGCGCCAACAAGAACGCTTGTCGATAATATTTGTATGCTTCTCTATACCTTTTCTTTGATGATGCATGGAGTCCTAACTTCACTAAAAAATTTACCTCATTATCTGATACATAATAATTATCTTTTAAAGATTCCTCTATTTCTTGTTTCGTTCCTATTGCGAGTAATAAAATAAATTGATAATGAAGAACGGTAGGATGGTTCGGATTAACTTCTACCGCCTCTTTTATGAGTTGCTTAGCTTTTTCAATATGACCTGTTTTTAATAAAATATATGCATATTTCGCCATCGCTTGCGCATTGGAAGGGTCTGAATACAGCACATTCAAAAAACTTTGCTCCGCTTTTTCAAGTTCATTCGTATATGTATATATATGTCCAAGTGTATAGTACACTTCTTCTGGGTCATAACCATGTTGCAAAGCTGATAAGCAAATCTCTTTTGCTTCATCATATTGTTCTAAATCTGCATAACAGCATCCCAAAAAGTACAATGCTCCCGCATGCTGCGGATTATGAGAAAGCAACGTTTCCAATTTCCGCTGTGCTGTTTCAATATGACCAATCTCGTAATAATGCAACGCTTCTTGCCACAACATCGTTTCACTGTGTGAAGTTGACATGGAGCATCTCCCCTCCTGCTATCAATGCCGCTTGGGCCATGATACCAACTATTCCAACGATTAAACCGATCCGGTGTAATGACTCTACATTTTCATTTACTAAATTATGAATTCGAAACCGTTCCCGCAGCGCATATACATACACACCTGTTACGACTACAGCAGCTATTCGAGAAGCAATCTTTAGCACATATATATCACCAATTAGAGCGGCAAAGATGAACATCGCTAATAAAGTCATTATTCCTATCATAAGAAGTATATATATTTTCTTTTTGGACTCTTTTAACCAAATCGCATTGCAAGTTCCTAAAATCATAATCGGAATAATCCCAAAAATAAGTCCAATAACAAAAAAATTATAAATATTATACGTTTTTGTTTCTCTCGCTTGTTTCCCTTGTAATACAGGTTCCATTAAGTTGTGTGACATATACTTCCTCCTTTTCCATATTTACATTATAAAGTATATTTTCATCCTATTTACAGCGAAAATAAAAAAGTCGACAACATTTGTTGTCGACTTCTGATTACTCACTCTTTTTAAATTGCTCACATTTAAACTCAATATCATCTAACATTTCAAGAAGGCGATCTACATCTTCTAGTTCCACGTCTTCTGGTTCAATTGTATCAATAACCTCTATAAACATATTTAAACGTTCTTTCAAATATACTAATTGTGAATCTTTATCATAAGTAGCATTTCCCATAGGTGCTCTCTCCTTTTTGTGCGAGTTATCTTGATTATTTCTTAAAAGATATAAGTATTCCTACATATTTGCAAAAAATAATACACTTATATAACCCGATTGCTTCGACTCATACTAAGCATACTCATTCGTTTGCTTGTTGAATCTTTATTTTATTATACAGTAAAAATGATTACCACGGACATGAATTTTTGCATTAATTTGAGTAAAATGATATGTCCCGCTATTCCTCCACCTCAAAATTCAAGGAAAATCGCAGAAGGTTCAACTAGATGAATCCATTTTAATTTTTCAATATGTAAATTGCTGCAATGCAGAAAAAGGATCCTTCTCTCGCTTTATTTAAACTTCGCATGTGGCAGAACTTCTATGTATGACCAGATGCTCTCGCCCATCTAAAAAGAATGGTTTTTCTTCAGTGGGGATAACTGTCCGTAAAAGCCCGATTGGGTGGGCTAACCATCAGTAGGGATGAAAAAACTCCCCACTGATGGAAGTTTCACTTTATTAAAAAGCAATCTTCTTCTATCATAGAGGATGGACAAATTGTTATTTCAATAGTCAAAGGAGTATTTCATAAATGAATACATCACAAAAAATGAAGCCGATTACTCCTTCTTATGATCCATGGGAAGCTTATATGGATTTTGAAGAGTATGGCAAATTATTATTAACAAACGTTGAGTTTACAACGACAACATTATGCAATATGCGCTGTGAACATTGTGCTGTTGGTTATACACTGCAGCCAAAAGATCCAAATCCACTTCCGCTTGATTTACTATTACAACGATTAGATGAAGTTCCACATCTACGTTCTTTAAGCATTACAGGCGGTGAGCCGATGCTTTCTAAGAAGTCTGTTGATAACTATGTAACACCGCTCTTAAAATATGCTCACGAACGAGGCGTTCGCACCCAGATCAACTCTAACCTAACTATAGATTTAGCCCGTTATGAACAAATTATTCCTTATCTCGATGTTTTACACATTTCTCATAACTGGGGAACGATTGATGATTTCGTCCAGGGCGGATTTGCGATGATGGAACGCAAGCCGTCATATGAACAACGTGCTAAATTATTTGAACGAATGATTTCAAATAGTAAAGCATTATCAGAGGCAGGCGTTCTTGTTTCTGCTGAAACAATGCTCAATAAGCGTACACTTCCGCATATTGAACATATTCACCGTCAAATTGTTGAAGAGATGGGCTGTAAACGTCATGAAGTACATCCAATGTATCCAAGTGATTTTGCGAGCAATCTTGAAATTTTAACGAAAGATGAAATCCGCAGTGCCATTTCACGCCTTCTTGATATTCGAGATGAAAATGTGTGGATGCTATTTGGAACATTGCCATTCTATGCATGCAGCGATGATGAACGTGATTTAGAAATATTCAAGAAACTGCATGCAAGTAAAAATGTCACAGTACGTAATGACCCAGACGGTCGTTCTCGTTTAAATGTAAATATTTTTGACGGCAGTATTATTGTTACAGATTTCGGTGACATTCCAATGCTCGGAAATGTCCAAACGAATACATTACAAGAAGCCTATGACAAGTGGAGTGCCTCAAAAACAGCAAAAGAATTAAGCTGTCATTGTCCAGCTGTAAAATGTCTTGGGCCAAACATTCTTGTAAAAAATAGTTATTATCTAACAGAAAATTTCTTAACAAAACAAGCAAACATCACATTATAAGAAAAAACGTCAGCGTACTATCATGCTGACGTTTTTTGTATGAACATTTACTTTGGATCAGAAGACGGAATAAACTTAAAAGAGATATGATCTTGAATTGGTATGGATGCTCCAATTCCTTGTGATGTAATATTTTTAATCATCAATTTTCGCTGATTCCCTTTTAAAACAAGATATACCTCACCAAATGTTACTTTTCCTTTTTCGTTAACGGCTGGCGTATACGCATATAAATATCCAAGTTGTTTCGGACTAATATTATATACTCGTTCATGCTGGGTTCCATAACCAATGATTGTTTTAAACGAAAGAGGTAAACGTACTTTTTCCATCGCTTTTAGCAGCATCATCTTCTTCACATCTTCTGCATCCTTAATGTAAGAAGTAAGCCCACCTTCTACTAGTTTTTGTGCCTCTTGTCTATAGCGAAGTGGATAATATCCCTGTCCACCGCGATTATCATGAACATTCCGATTGACTTGCCTGTATTCCCAGTTCATTGTTGTTTCAGTCGATTCATAATTTAAAGGCCATTGTCCTAAATAAATTTTCGCACGGTATCCAACTGCAAGTGGTGCATTAGAAATGGATGTTTCATTAAACATCCGAATTAAATCCGGATTTTCAATCTTTATTGGCGATGTCTCAAGCAACGCTTTTGCTAATTCGCTCGGTTGTAAGCGCGGCAAGTCCTGCGTTGGATTTGGATACGTATTTTCTTTTGAAATGTTTAAAACAGATGGTGGAACCTTTACATTCAATTCTGTCTTCGCAAAGCTACTACAAGGAAATAAAAAGATAAACGAGAACATAATGGTGATATAAATATTGCACACTCGTTTCATCCGTAAAGCTCCTTCCTAATGGGACTATACGGTTATATTCTTTTCCCTGCTCTCTATTGTTATCCAAACTTTTTATAATAAATAAAAACCGATTCCCATAATGAGATATGCGGCAAGTAATGTTAAACCTTCAAACCAGTTCGTATCGCCATCATTTGCTATAGCAATTGTCAAAAATACAGCTGTAATCATTGCGACTAATTCTGGAATCGTAAATACAAGAGGCATATTTACCGCGGAGAACATCGAAATAATGACAAGTACAGGCGCAACAAACATGGCAATTTGTAATGTTGAACCAACTGCAATTTCAACAGCGATATTCACTTTATTTTTATAGGCCATAACTATAGCCGATGCATGCTCTGCTGCGTTTCCAACAATCGCCACAATAATAATCCCGATAAATAATTCACTCCAGCCAAATGTTTTAGCGACAGTTTCAATCGTATGTACAAGTGCCTCTGATACATAAGCAACCGCTATTGTTGCAATTGCCAAAACAAGCAATGCTTTTCCTTTTGACCATTCCGGTTCTTCATCATGCTCTACTACTTCGTCTTTATGCTGGTATACACCGCGATGCGTGACAAGTTTGAAAAACAATGCCGCTAAATATAAAACAATCATAATAATAGAAATGCCGACGCTAAGTTGGAACGTTTTTCCTACGTTCATGCTTTTTGAAAATATTTCAGGAATGACAAAAGCAACGACAACCGCAAAAATTAATAAAGCTGAATTATGGCGCGCGTCATATACATTGAAGCTTTGACGTTTATACTTTAGACCCCCTACAAAGAATGAGAGTCCACCCACTAGTAATAGGTTCCCAAGAACAGAACCTGTTAACGAAGCGAGTACGACTTCTGTTAACCCAGCTTGCAATGCAAAAATTGAAATAATAAGCTCAACTGCATTACCAAATGTTGCGTTTAACAAGCCTCCTATACGAGGTCCTGATACAACCGCCAAACTTTCCGTTGCTCTCCCCATAAAACCGGCCAGTGCGATAATTGTAACGCAATAGACAGCAAACATAATTGTTTGTGGCCAATGCATTACGTTACCAAGAACAGAAAGCGGTACACCAATGACTGCAACAAATAAAAAAATCTTATTAAACATCCTTTTCATCCTTCCATTTCTTTCTCAATCACTCTTTATATTACCATTATTATTCTTCTAATTTACCCAATTTTTATCATAATTACGTTTAAAAAAGAGCATTGTAGAAAAAAGTAAGAGCGAGTAAAAAAATATGAATGTTAAGTATGAGATACTCGAAAGGAGCAGAAACAAATGCATCTAAAAGAAAAAATAGAAAATATTATTCAAAGCAAACGCATTGGTGTCCTAGCAACAATGCGTGACAACAAACCGTATAGCTGTTTTATGATATTTTTTCACGAAGATTTCGTATTGTACGCTGCAACAGATCGGCAATCCAAAAAAATAGCAGATATCAAACAAAATGCGAATGTTCATGTTTTACTTGGTCGCGAGGGAAAAAAATGGGACGAAGAATATCTTGAAATAGAAGGTATTGCTTCTATTGAAGAAGACAGCACGCTAAAAAATAAATTTTGGACAAATAGTTTAAAACGCTGGTTACTTGGTCCTGAAGATCCAAATTACGTGTTAATAAAAATCAATCCTGACACCATTTATTACATTGATCATACTGGTACAGCACAACCAGAATTTTTACGCCTATAACAAATTAAGACGAGACCTCACAAAAGATGAGGTCTCGTTTTGTCGAAAAGTTCTTTTCCAAAAAATATTGAAAAAGCTGGAACTTTCTAAAGATTCTGTTATATAATAGTACTAACTTAAATAAACTGTATTAAAACAGATTGGGAGGAGAAATAATGATGATCAAAAGAGAAGAACGGAAAAACATGATTGAATTTATTGAAAAGAAGAAAGGAATCGAACGTGAAGAACTGATGTATATGACGGACGACGAAGTAGAACATATTTACAATGTGACGTACTTCTTATATGAGGAAATTGCAGAGTAATATAAAAAAACCGCTATCTACATTAGCGGTTTTTCTTAGCGTTTTGTATTCTTACATATGTATAAACAATCAAAGCGATGGCGATTGAAATGATAAAAATCCAAAATCCATATCGATGTAAATTGTACTCTACTTCTCGCCACTTTTCTCCTAATTTCCACCCAAGCCCAATAAAAACGCTCACCCAAACGAGCGCACCACCATACGCATATAAACAAAATTTTCCCCATTTTAAGTCGGACATTCCTGCAAAATAAGCAGTTAAATGTCTAACACCAGGTATAAAATAGCCAATCGCTAATAAAAAAGGGCCATACTTCTCAAATAAAATATGAGTCTTCTCAATTTGGGCTTCTTTAATCCCTACTTTAGAACCATATTTTTTCAATACAGGAAGTCCTAGTTTTAAACCAAGCAGATAACTTAATGTAATCCCAAGTATAGCCCCGGCCATGCCGCTCATAAACGCTTCTGTTCCTGACATATATCCCCTTGAAATATTATATCCGACAAATGTAAGTAGAAATTCATCTGGTATTGGTAATCCAACAATTCCTCCAGCAAGCGCAATAATAATTCCATAATAACCGTAGTGTGCGATTAATTCCCCAATATGTTGTTCCATTCGCACGACACATCCTATACGTTATCGTTATTCCACATTGTACCCTCTTCATCAATAAAGCAAACATGGTATACATATTCACTATACATTGTTTTTATGACGAACTCTACATCCAATGTTACAACTTCAGGTAGAATATTATATCCATATTATGTTATTAAGAAGAATCAATGTTGTTTCAGAAATGAAAGGAAATTGAAAAAAAACTGAAACTTTATCCATGAAAGTTCAATCCTACTCTAAAAATGAAAGGAAAATGAAATTTTTCAAAAGAAAATCTTTGCTAGAATAAAAAGCATCACTTCACGAAGGTGTTGACATATAACGAAAGATGCATTTTTCAAGATATAGTGGGGGGAAATCATGACACTAGAAAAACAATTAATAAAAAAGATATATTTTGAAACATTTTTAATGGAAAATGAAACACATCCGCCTCTTCAAGTACTTGGAGAAGCATATTTAGCTGAGCAAAAAAATGAATTTTCGAATGGATCTTATATTCGTTTTGCACAAGGTGAGTTTTATTATCATCATCAAGATTTTGAATCGGCTATTTTTAAATGGGAGAAAGTCAACAATGAATTAGAACCATGGGCACAAAAGAATATTGCAGATGCTTACTTCGAACTGAATCAATTATCGGCTGCCGAAACTGTTTATACGTCCATTACTACCGATAATAAAATACTTATGACCGAAATTTCATTACAATTACTCTCTCTTTACATAGAACAAAACAAACTTGATTTAGCTTTCAAGGTTATTAAAGAGGCTGTTTCTGTGAATCCCGATTATCCAAACGTTACAACCATTGCTCGTTCCTTTTATGAAGAACAGCAAGATTGGGACAGTGCGGTAGAACTTGCTGTAAATGAAATCATTCGAACAGAGTCCTTCCAATGGTTTGAGATTCTAAAAGAATATATAGATAAAGGATTTACGAAAACCATTTCACCAGATTATTTTTACAAAGTACTCGCTACGTTACATCATGTAGACCTCGTCCAATTTACACAAATTGTTTCATCACTTTGGCACAGTTATAAAGATGAACAAACTTATTTGTTGTGGCTGAAAACAATAAATGACTTTTTCTCGCATATCGAAGTACATTCAGCTGATGATTGGAACGACATTTCTTCTCTTTATGAAGAAACATATTTTGAATTAATTCAAAGCCAGTATATGCTGAAACAATTGCATGATATTGTTCCGAATATTTTGATGAATTGGTTTAAAATGGTCAATCCTTCTCATGCTGTGTTTCCATCTGCAGCAATATTGGCATGGGACGAGATTTTCCCTGCTAAAATAGATACACCAGACGTGAAACATGCAGAAAAATTATTATTACATTCTACCAATTACACTGATGGCTTAGACTATAGTTTACACCTTTTTGATTCTATTACACAGTGGGCACAAAACAATGATTTAGAAATGGGACATCGTTTTAGATGGTTAGTCTATGAGCTTGCAGATTTAAGAACAAATCGTCTTTTAGTAACAGGAACTTCTGGAAACGGAAAATCTTCCTTTATTAACTCTATACTAGGAGAAAATATATTAGAAAGCGCAAGTTCAAGTACAGTTATCTTTAAAGATGACGCTCACACAGAAATTAATGCCTTAACAGATGCGACAATTGTAACGACTCAGAATTTCTCTGATTTCCATAATATGATGTCTATGCACCGCCAAACATTTAGAGAAAAAACATGTATTGAATTTAAATTACCTTGCAAGTTTTTAAGCAAAAACAAACTAGCATTCGCTGTTACACCTAGCTTTACTAGAAACAGCGAGTTGAAAAATGAAACATTCGGCTATTTAGACTCAGTAGACAGTTTGTTATTTGTGTTGAATGCAGATTCACCGTTTACTGACAAAGAACGCGACGTTTTATTAAATATTCAAGAGCATGCACCAAATTTACAAATTCATTTCTTGTTAAATAAAATTGATAACATTTACAGCGAAACAGAAGTAAAACGAGTAATGCACGATACACAAACAAGAATAAACGCATATTTTCCACATGCGAGAGTTTTACCTTATTCATCGTTATATACAAACAGTCAACAGCTAAACGAGTTAACTGATTTTATTCATTTTAACTTTGAGTATAAAAACCTTGAGCAAGAACGTACGAAAAAAATGTTACTTTTCATTCGAAAAGCAATTCAATACCTGTTAGATAAACGAGTTGAGATGGAAAATAACTTAGTAGATTCAATTAGTTGGAATGAAGATATTTTAATGAGACTAAATGGCTTCATTAATAATCTGAGTGCTTTTGAAAAGGAAAAAATTCATTTCATTACAGATTCCTATCGTACAATGAAACATAAAATTACGAATGACCTTACAGAGCATATTCCAAAGCTACTGCAAAGCTCTTCTGATCTAATTAGTGAAGACAGCGATTTTAGACACATTGATACGGAATTAAATGCAGCAATGAATGAGAGAATTCGAAACTATTTAGAACAAACCGTATTACCTAGCTTCGCTTCATCCATGCAAAGTTGGATTGAAACTTCTAAAAATGAGTTCCTGCAAAGTCAAACATACTTAGAAGAAATAAGTGAAGGGCTTAACTCTTTATGCGGTGAAAATCGAATCCAGTTACAATGCGACTTTAGAGTGCTTGATGATTGGCAACGAGATACGGATCGAATGACGAGCCGAATCCAGATGGAAGAAATAAATATCTTCCGCCGTTTTACGCCCGCACAATTTTTACTAAAAAGCGCAGGGAAATTATTCGGTGCTCTTCCTAAAAATAAGACAATGCTGTATAACAAATACAAACAGTATTTAGAAAATGAAGATTTTACCGATGTAACTACTTCTATTATAAATAAATTTTTCTTACAGTTTGAGCTATTTGAAACTGCACTAGAACGGGATATTACTATGTTCTTTAGAGATTCATTTAGTTCATTGAAACAAGCTGTAGAACACACGCATTTAGAAATACAAGAACATCAAAATACATTGCATAAAATGAAATCAAATCCTGAAGTTTATCGTGATCCTGTCAAACTATTTGAACTCAGATTGCGTCAATATGAAGTCGTCTTAAGTATAGATGAACAAAATATTGATGCAGAGTCACTGTTAGAAACAAACATGGAGCAGACTTTTTAAGATCAAACCAACAAAGCAGCCTATATCGGCTGCTTTGTTACTAACTTCTTATATCCCAAATCACATCATCAACCTTGGCTTCAACACGGATTCGTTCAATAAATTGCTTACGTTCCTTTTCATGACGAAGCAGTTTCTGTACATACCGCCGCTTACTCAACAAATGTAAATAACGCTTATCTGTATGAATGACGTCTCGGCATTTTACATTTTCATATATACCCTTAAACCAATCATGCCCCTTTAACTTTTCCACGTTACGCACAAATCTTCTTTGTCTTCGCTGTTCTCGTCCTTCTAAACTTTCTAGCACTAACTCGACAGTTTCTTCTGCTACAGCTTCTAATGCAACTCTTACAACTCCGACTGTTCCTCGAACGATCACTTTAGTGGCATCTGCCGCTACTTCCGCTAGTGCAACCGCTCCTCGGACGATTCTAGCTAAAATATGGCCGACAATCTCCTCCATACCTTGCCCCCTTCTATTCGATAATCTGAACCCGGTTAAAAGGGTAATAGATTGCAACTAAACTTCCTAATACATCATCTTTATCAATGAATCCTAATCCATTACGACTATCACGACTAACTAATCGATTATCTCCCATGACAAAAATTTTATTTTTCGGGATTTTCATCGGACCAAAATCTTCTGTAAAATTCACCATAATATGCTTTGCATGCTTCTTATTTTTTTCTAAATAAGGTTCCTTTTGCAATTGACTGTTGATATACAATTGATCATTTTTCATTTCGATCGTATCTCCAGGTAAACCGATAATGCGCTTCACATAATAATTATCCGTTTTTACTACAATGACATCGCCATGATCATAATTATCAATTTGCTTTACTACCTTATTTACAATGACCTTATCCCCATTATAAAGAGTAGGCTGCATAGAAGCTCCTTCCACAGTTGTTGGAAAAAAGACAAATACTTTCATGACAAAAGCAAGTACACATGCAATCACAAATACTTCGATACATTCCCGCAAACGACTTTTCTTCTTCATACGCCTCTCCCTTATCCCTCTATTATCTATTATTATAAAATATGATTGTAAATAAATTCTATATTATCAGGAAATTACCTAGACAATTCCCAAAATAAAATCTAACATTTTCTACACAAATTTATATTGTTTAACAACAAAAAAAGAACTGCCCTCAAGCAGTTCTTCTTTCATATTCTATATCCCCACATAAACGATACACATTTGTGCTCCCACATATGTTCCCCAAACTAAAAGAGGATCATATTTTACATTCCGTCCACCGATATCAGTAATTCCAATAATAAAGTCAGAAATGACAAATAAGAAACCACCTAACGCTGGAACCCACCACATTCCTTGATTCAAATAAGCGAGCGCAAACGCAAAGCACGCCATTCCGCCAACCCAAAGTCCGTATACAAGTGCTCCGATTGTAAATAATCGATCTTGCTTATG
>Ga0102589_1001469_pt1 | contig 31802 bp, 27 predicted proteins | sample AraplaMF_Col_mLB_FD_76858 | JGI IMG/M metagenome (GOLD analysis project Ga0102589, IMG submission 76858) | Arabidopsis root microbial communities from the University of North Carolina, USA - plate scrape MF_Col_mLB | ecosystem: Host-associated > Plants > Roots > Endosphere | place: USA...
TGCTTGACCTCGTCCATGCTCTTGGCAACCTTGACGCCGCCGCCCTTGCCGCGGCCACCCGCGTGGATCTGCGCCTTGACAACCCACACCGGGCCGCCGAGCTGTTCTGCGGCCTTCAGGGCCTCGTCAACCGAGAACGCGGGGATGCCGCGCGGAACCGGCACATTGTATTTGCGCAGGATTTCCTTGCCTTGATACTCATGGATATTCATGCGTGTTTCCTTTCGGGTAGGCGTAAAAGGTAGAAGGGAAGAATCTGAAAAAGGAGACGAACTCTCTCGTCTGGCTGGCCGATCCTGAGAATCAGCCGGAAGTGCCGGTTGGCCTGTCGGCCGGGACAGCGTCGTTGCCGTCGTCATTGGCTTGACCACCGCGGTCGCCATTGGCCACGGCGGGCGCCCGAGGCGCGGTTGCGACGGCAGGTGCGGCCTCGGCCCTTGGCTTGGGCGTCGGCTGGTGACCATACCAGCGCGGGTAAAACTCACGGACCACCTCGCCGTCGAAACGCAGCGCGTGGCAGCCGTGCAACTGATAGGGCGGCTCCGGATTCGGATCGTCCTCGCCGTTGTCGCGGATACTGATGACTTCGCCGGCAAATGCCTGAATCGCGGTGCTGGGCAGCACGCCGGCGGCTTCGGTCAGGTGGGAGCAGCCATTGATGCCGCCCAGGCGCTCGCGCACCGCCTTGCGGAAGCCCTTGCGCAGGTTCAGGCCGATCAGCTTGCGGTAGGCCGGGCCGATGGTGTCGCACTGCGACGGGTACGGCACCCAGTCGGAGCAGGCCTCGGCATCCAGCACCGTCATGTCCTCGTCGATCGTGACGCGCAGCCACAGGTCGTGCAGGGGCTGCCCCACCGGGCGGATACGGTCGCCGGCAAGTTCGATATCGCGGGGCTTGGTGTCGGTCAGGCGCACCTCGACATCCCACAGGCCGTCTTCTCTCTGGTACGCCTCGGCCGTGATGGCACGGCGGTGGCGCAGGGAGCGGTTGACGGGCTGGGACAGAGGCATGGCCAGGCTGGAATACTGGGGGCTTGGGAACGGCGGCGCCGGAGCACCGAATAACCTGCGGAGTTTAACATGCCGCGCTGGTTTGCCCGGGAACATCCTTGTGCGGCGACTGTCGCGCCGCATTGTCGGGCGACGGCGCGCCGATACACCCTGATGCCAGTGCAGGTAATGGCTCATTAAATGCGGACGACGCCACACCCAGATGCTCAGTCGTCGTCGCCGTACGCTTCGTCAGCGCCCTGGATGATCTTGCTGACCACCGCGCGCGCGAATCCCCGCGCCACCATGAAGCGGATCTGCTTGGCACGCGCCTCCGGCGTATCCGGCGGCACGCCGAAACGCTTGCGCCAGACCTCGCGGGCACGCTCGGTCTCGGTGGCGCGCAACCTTTCCTGCAGTTCGCCCAGCTGTTCGCTGTCCAGCTTGTGGGTCTTGGCTTCCTGCATCACCCTGGCCGCGCCGTAGCGGGCGCCGCGGCGATGGACCAGGCTGTCGGCAAAGCGCTGGTTGGACAGCCAGTTCTCGCGCTCGAGCGCATCGAGCAGTTGCTCGAGCTGCTCCGGCGATTCGGCATGGGGCGCCAGCTTGCGCGCCAGTTCGGCCCGGCTGTGCTCGCGGCGCGACAGGTAGCCGACGGCGCGGGCCTTCAGGGACAGGGGGGGACGGGTGGCCATTGAGATCGTGAAGTTTCCACCGCGGGCCTAAACAAAAAGGCCGGCGCATCGGCGATGCCCCGGCCCTTCGGTTGCTCCAGCGGCTGGCTGGCGCTCAGTCTTCCAGCGCTTCGGCCGGCACGACGTTGGTCGGCGCCACGCCCAGCGCGGCACGCACCTTGTTCTCGATTTCTTCGGCGATGTCCGGGTTCTCGCGCAGGTACTCGCGTGCGTTGTCCTTGCCCTGGCCGATCTTGTCGCCGTTGTAGCTGTACCACGCGCCCGCCTTCTCGACGATCTTGGCATCCACGCCCAGGTCGATGATCTCGCCCTGGCGGGAGATGCCCTGGCCGTACAGGATGTCGAAGAAGGCTTCGCGGAACGGCGGCGAAACCTTGTTCTTGACCACCTTGACCTTGGTCTCGTTGCCGATGACGTCGTCACCCTTTTTGATCGAGCCGATGCGGCGGATATCCAGGCGCACCGAGGCGTAGAACTTCAGCGCATTGCCGCCGGTGGTGGTTTCCGGCGAGCCGAACATCACGCCGATCTTCATGCGGATCTGGTTGATGAAGATCACCAGGCAGTTGGTGCGCTTGATGGTGCCGGTCAGCTTGCGCAGCGCCTGGCTCATCAGGCGGGCCTGCAGGCCGGGCAGCGAGTCGCCCATTTCGCCTTCGATTTCGGCCTTGGGCACCAGCGCCGCCACCGAGTCGATCACGATCAGGTCGATCGAGCCCGAGCGCACCAGCGCGTCGGTGATTTCCAGCGCCTGCTCGCCGGTGTCCGGCTGCGAGATCAGCAGGTCGCCGACGTTCACGCCCAGCTTGCCGGCGTAGCTGACATCCAGCGCATGCTCGGCGTCGATAAAGGCGCAGGTGCCGCCCAGCTTCTGCATCTCGGCCACGACCTGCAGCGTCAGCGTGGTCTTGCCCGACGATTCCGGACCATAGATCTCGACCACGCGGCCGCGCGGCAGGCCGCCGACGCCAAGCGCGATGTCCAGGCCGAGCGACCCGGTGGAGACCACCTGGATGTCCTTCTCGACCTCGCCGTCGCCCAGGCGCATGATCGAGCCCTTGCCGAACTGCTTCTCGATCTGGGAGAGCGCGGCGGCAAGCGCCTTCTGCTTCTCGGCGCTCACGCCGGCACCTGCCTTCTTGTCGTCCATGGTCGTCCTTGAATCAAATGGTGTATAAATAGGCCGCATGTGGCGCGGCACCGGCTTTTGCCGGCTCCAGCGCCGGCCCGGCTGTCCGCGCGGCCGCCACTCAGGGATCATCCCAGGGCGGCCCCAGCGGAATGTGCGGGTACTGTATAAAAAAACAGTATGCTTGGCAAGCCCCATCGCGCCCATTCTCGAGTGCCCGGCTATGCCGGCCAGGGGTGGAGACAACCATGCGTATTCTGATCGCCGAAGATGACGACACGCTGGCCGATGGCCTGACGCGGTCGTTACGCCACTCGGGTTATGCCGTCGACCACGTCGCCGACGGGCTGGGCGCCGACTCGGCCCTCTCCACCCAGACCTTCGACCTGCTGATCCTTGACCTGGGACTGCCGCGCATGTCCGGCCTGGAGGTGCTCAAGCGCCTGCGCGCCCGCGGCGCGATGCTGCCGGTGCTGATCCTGACCGCGGCCGACAGCGTCGACGAACGCGTCAAGGGCCTGGACCTGGGCGCCGACGACTACATGGCCAAGCCCTTTGCGCTGTCCGAGCTGGAAGCGCGCGTGCGCGCGCTGGTGCGCCGCGGCGCCGGTGGCGGCGCCACGCTGATGCGGCACGGGCCGCTGGCCTTCGACCAGGTCGGCCGCATCGCCTACCTGAACGAGCAGATGCTCGACCTGTCGGCGCGCGAGCTCGGCCTGCTGGAGATCCTGCTCACGCGCTGCGGGCGGCTGGTGTCCAAGGAACAGCTGGTCGACCACCTGTGCGAGTGGGGCGAAGAAGTCAGCAACAACGCCATCGAAGTCTACGTGCACCGCCTGCGCAAAAAGATCGAGGTGGGCGGCATCCGCATCGCCACGGTACGCGGCCTGGGCTACTGCCTGGAAAAATTCCAGCCGGCCGTGGCCGCGCAGCACTGACGCGGCCCTGTTGATGTGGCCCCATTGACGCGGCCCGTACCTTAGCCCCACCCTTGCAGGCGAGCACGACCGCACCCGAACGACCACCGTCGAGATGAGCCTGCTGCAACTGCCCTGGCGGCGCGCGCACCGCGCCGTGCCGCCACCCTCCCCTGCCACGCCCGCGGGCACCGCCGACCAGGAACTGGCCGACGCACTGCCGCACCTGGAGGAAAGCACGGCCACGCCCGCGCCGCGCTCGCTGTTCGGCGAGATCCTCGACTGGATGCTGGCGCCGCTGCTGCTGCTGTGGCCAATGAGCATCGCGGTGACCTACCTGGTCGCCAAGTCGATCGCCAACGGCCCGTTCGACCGGGCGCTGGAGGCCAGCGCCATCGTGCTATCGCAGCAGGTGCGCGAGGTCAACGGCCGCGTCACGCTGCAGTTGCCCCTGTCGGCGCGCGAGATCCTGCGCGCGGACGAGACCGACAGTATCTATTACCAGGTGGTCGGCAAGCACGGCGAGTACATCGCCGGGGACCACGACCTGCCGTTGCCATCGGAAGAAGACCAGGGCCACGCCGGCCTGGTGTCGCTGCGCGACGACCGCGTCGCCGGCAACGACGTGCGCGTGGCCTACACCTACGTCGACCTGCGCCATGTCAGCGGCAACCAGCCGGTGCTGGTGCAGGTGGCCGAGACGCTCGACAAGCGCGCGCGCCTGGCCAACGAGATCATCAAGGGCGTGATCCTGCCCCAGTTCGTGATCCTGCCGCTGGCGGTGGTGCTGGTGTGGTTCGGGCTCTCGCGCGGGCTGGCGCCGCTGACCGCGATCCAGCAGCGCATCCGCGCGCGCAACCCGGGCGACACCAGTCCCATCGACGAGCGCGCCGCACCGCAGGAGATCACGCCGCTGGTGGGATCGTTCAACGACCTGCTGGCGCGGCTGGACCAGTCGGTGCAGACGCAGAAGCGCTTTATCGCCGATGCCGCGCACCAGATGAAGACCCCGCTGGCGGGGCTGCGCATGCAGGCCGAGCTGGCGCAGCGAGAGCAGTCGCCGGAAGAGCTGCGGCGCTCGCTGGCGCAGATTGCGGGCAGCTCCGAGCGCACCGCGCACCTGGTTACGCAGTTGCTGTCGCTGGCGCGCATGGAAAACCTGGCCGGCGCCGGCGGCATGGGCGAGCTCGACCTGGGTGCGCTGGCGCGCGAGGTGGTCAAGGACTGGCTGCCGCAAGCCTGGGCGCGCGACATCGACCTGGGGCTGGAAGCCGACGACCACCCGGTGACCGTGCTGGGCAACCGGCTGATGCTGACCGAGATGCTCAACAACCTGCTCGACAATGCCATCCGCTACACGCCGCGCGGCGGGCACGCGACGGTGCGCGTCAGCGCCGATGCCTTCGAGCCGTTTGCCTACCTGGACGTGGAAGATACCGGCCCGGGCATTGCACCGGCCGACCGCGAACGCGTGATGGAGCGCTTCTACCGCGTGCTCGGCACCAATACCGAAGGCAGCGGGCTGGGCCTGGCCATCGTGCGCGAGATCGTGCAGCAGCACGGCGGCGATGTGCAGATATCCGACCACGTCTACCAGCAATCGCCGCGCCTGGCCGGCGCGCATTTCCGCGTGACACTGCGCCGCCCCACCGATCTCTCCGCACCATGAACGACACCCCCGACCTCGCCGAGGCGCGTCAGCGCCAGGCCTGGCACCGCAACCTGCGCTGGATTGCCGGACTGCTGGCGGTCTGGTTCGTGGTCACCTTCGTGGTGGCGTGGTTCGCGCGCGAATTGCGCTTTGACTTCTTCGGCTGGCCGTTCTCGTTCTGGGTGGGCGCGCAGGGTGCGCTGGTGGTCTACGTGCTGATGGCCGCCCTCTACGCCTGGCGCATGAACCGCGCCGACGAAACGCACGACGAAGCTGACGCGCCCACCCCCCGGCCTTCGCAGGGCGCCATGCGCGGGCCCGGCTCCGATGCTGCATAGCGATATGCCGGCGGAGCCGCCAGGCAATGCCGGGCATGAGCCAAGGCTGGCTGCACCGCAGCATGCGCGGCCCTGAAAACGGCTAGCGTATACCCCGACAATTTTGGCGGTTGCGCGCCGAAATCTGTCAGAACTCAGTAAGTTTCGCGAACCACAATCCTCTGCAACTCAGGCTCCCGGCCAGCGGCACGGGCCTTTTCCGCGATGTTGCCGCGCCTTGCCCGAGATCCATTCCAGACGGAGGAGACAAGATGGCAAACGTGCAAAACGTTGCGGTACCCGGAGGGGGCACGCAAAACGCACCGATGACACACGAGGAGCGCAAGGTGATCCTTGCCTCGTCGCTGGGCACGGTATTCGAGTGGTACGACTTTTATCTGTACGGCTCACTGGCGGCGATCATCGCCAAGCAGTTCTTCGCCGGGCTGGATCCGACCTCGGCCTTCATCTTCGCACTGCTCGCCTTCGCCGCCGGCTTTATCGTCCGGCCGTTCGGCGCGCTGGTGTTCGGCCGCCTCGGCGACATGATCGGGCGCAAGTACACCTTCCTGGTGACCATCCTGATCATGGGCCTGTCGACCTTCATCGTCGGCCTGCTGCCCGGCTTTGCCACCATCGGCTGGGCCGCCCCGGTGATCCTGATCGCGCTGCGCATGCTGCAGGGCCTGGCGCTCGGCGGCGAGTACGGCGGCGCCGCCACCTACGTGGCCGAGCACGCGCCGCACGGCAAGCGCGGATCGTACACCTCGTGGATCCAGACCACCGCCACGCTGGGCCTGTTCCTGTCGCTGATCGTGATCCTGCTGTGCCGCGAACTGACCGGACCGAGCTTTGAAGTGTGGGGCTGGCGCATCCCGTTCCTGCTGTCGATCCTGCTGCTGGGGACGTCGGTGTACATCCGGCTGTCGATGAACGAATCGCCGGCATTCCAGCGCATGAAGGCCGAAGGCAAGACCTCCAAGGCACCGCTGACCGAGTCGTTCGCGCAGTGGCGCAACCTGAAGATCGTGATCCTGGCCCTGCTCGGCCTGACCGCCGGCCAGGCCGTGGTCTGGTACACCGGCCAGTTCTACGCGCTGTTCTTCCTGACGCAGGTGCTCAAGGTCGATGCCAAGACGGCCAACCTGCTGATCGCCGGCGCACTGGTGATCGGCACGCCGTTCTTTATCTTCTTCGGCTCGCTGTCGGACAAGATCGGCCGCAAGTGGATCATCATGGTGGGCTGCGCGCTGGCCGTGCTGACCTACTTCCCGCTGTTCAAGGCGCTGACCCACTACGCCAACCCGGCGCTGGAGCGCGCGCAGCAGACCGCGCAGATCGTGGTGACCGCGGATCCGAAGCAGTGCTCGTTCCAGGGCAGCCCGATCGCCCGCGAGATCGACTTCCGCAGTTCGTGCGATATCGCCAAGCGTACCCTGGCCCAGTCTTCGGCCAGCTATGAGGTGGTGAACGCGCCGGCCGGCACGGTGGCCTCGGTGAAGATCGGCGACAAGGAGATCAAGGCCTTCGACGCCAAGCTCGCCAACGGCCACAGCTTCGACGAGGCCAGCAAGGCCCAGATCGCGGCGTTCAAGAAGGAAGTCAGCAGTTCCATGTCCGCCGCCGGCTACCCGGCCAAGGCAGACCCGGCGCAGATGAACACGATCATGGTGCTGGTGATCCTGGTCATCCTGGTGATCTACGTGACGATGGTGTACGGTCCGATCGCCGCCATGCTGGTGGAGCTGTTCCCGACCCGCATCCGCTATACCTCGATGTCGCTGCCCTACCATATCGGCAACGGCTGGTTCGGCGGCCTGCTGCCCACCATCTCGTTCGCGCTGGTGGCCCAGAACGGCAATATCTACTACGGCCTGTGGTACCCGATCATCATCGCGGCCATCACCTTCGTGATCGGTGCGCTGTTCGTGCGGGAAACCAAGGACGTGGACATCTACGCCCACGACTGAACGGTCGGCTGGGCGAGACCGTGACCACAACGGCAGGCCGCCCCGGCCTGCCGTTTTTTCATGGACGCCGGTGCCCCGCAAAAATCTTCGCACGAGGGTGTTGACAGTGCCGAAAGCCCATGTATAATCTCAGTCTTCGTTGGCGAATTAGCTCAGTCGGTTAGAGCGACGGAATCATAATCCGCAGGTCCGGGGTTCGAGTCCCTGATTCGCCACCATCTATTTGAAAAGCCGCGTTCTCGCAAGAGAACGCGGCTTTTTGCTTTGGATTGCCAGGCGTTGGACTGCCGGGCGCGCTGCCGGCAGCTCTCGATGCCGGAAGCGTCACGCCCTACGGCTGCGACAACAGGAACTCATGCCGGCTCGTATCCAGCCGTGACACGCGGTACTCGATCCGCTCGTCGCGGTAGGACGAGGCCACGCGCAGGATCTTCAGCAACGGACTGCCCACGGCAACGCCCAGCAGCTCGTGGTCATCTTCGTCCGCCAGCGCCGAGCGCAGCCGCTCTTCGGTGCGGATGATATTGATGCCGAAGGTATCCTGGTAGAAGTTGTAGAGCGTATTGGGCCGCTCGCGCAGCTGCTTCTCCGTCAGGCCCTTGAAGCGCTCTTCCGGCACGGTGATGGCATCGATCATCATCGGCGTGCCTTCCAGCGACAGGACATTGGCGAAGCGAAACACGGGTTCGCCCACGGCCAGCCCGAGGGCGGCCGCCTCGTCCTTGTCGGCCTTCGCGCGCCGGAACCTGGCCAGGCGTACGGTCGGATATTCGCGATGGCCGTCCTGGCGCACGATACGGAAGAAGCGGAAGAAGTGATCCTCCTGCCGGTGCGTGGCGACGAAGGTGCCGCGGCCCTGGTGCCGGATCATGATGCCTTCGGCCACCAGTTCGTCGATTGCCTTGCGCAACGTGCCGATCGACACGCCAAAGCGTTCGATCAGCTTGCGCTCGGACGGAATGGCTTCTCCCGGCTTCCACTCACCCTCCGCCAGCGCGGAGAGAATGGCCTGCTTGACGTCCTTGTACAGGACGCCGCCGATCGCACTGGCGGCATCAAATCTGGCACCCACGTTAAATCCCTGTTCGCTGGCCGCGCCGCCTTACCGGCTGCGCGGGCCGATTCATCTGGATAAGCCAGATCATACCGGAGGCCCCGTCACGCCCTGCCGGTGTTATTCGGCGCGGATGTGCTTCTCTTCGATCAGCCGTGCCCACCGCGTCACCTCGCCGTTGAAGTATTCGGCGAAGGGGCCGCTGGTCTGCGGCGCCGGGCTGAACCCCGCCGCCACGATGCGCTCGCGCAGCGCGTCGGACTGCAGCATGCGCGCCACCGACGCCGCGACCTTGTCGACGATCGGCCTGGGCGTTCCCGCCGGCATCATCAGGCCGGTCCAGTTCTCGACGATCAGGTCGGGAAAGCCCGCCTCGGCCACGGTCGGCACGTCGGGTAGGAGCGGATGCCGCTCGCGCGTGGTCACCGCCAGCGCGCGCAGCTTGCCGCCCTTCACATAGGCCAGCGACTCCGGGAAATTGGAGAACACCACGTCGATCTGGCCGCCGATCAGATCGGTCATCGACGGCGCCCCGCCCTTGTACGGCACATGGGTCAGGTTGGCGCCGGTCTGGCTCTCGAACAGCGCCAGCGTCAGGTGCGGCGGTGTGCCGTTGCCGCTGGAGCCGGCATTGAGCTTGCCCTTCTGCGCCGCCGCGGCCAGGTCCTTCATCGACTTGACCGGCGAACTGGCCGGCACCACCACCAGCATCGGCGACGAGGCGATGCGCGCCACCGGCACCAGGTCTTTTTGCATGCTGAACGGCAGCTTGGGGAACAGCGTGACATTGGAGGCATGCGTCAGCGTGACCGCGAGCCAGGTATAGCCGTCGGCGGGTGCCTTCGCGACCTGGTCGGCGCCGATGTTCGCGTTGCCGCCGGGCTTGTTGTCCACCACCACGGGCCGCTTCCACTCTTCCGCGAGCTGATGCCCGACCAGGCGCGCCATGATGTCCGTCAGGCCACCGGCCGCAAACGGGACCACGTAGCGGATCGGCTTGCCTGGATAGTCATGGGCGGGCACCGACGCCTGCGCGGTGCCCTGTGCGGCAGCCGGCGCCGAGGCCAGTCCGGTAAGCGTGGATACTGCGGACAACGCGACAAGCGCGCCGGCTCCGTACCTGAGCGCGGTGCGAATCAAACCTCGATACATGGTGTGTCTCCGTTTTGTGGTCGCTGGCCCGTTCTGTGTCGGGTCCGCTTTCGTGGTGGGAATCGAATCGAAAACCGCTATGCCTTGCCCTCCTGCAGCGCCTCGCCCGCCAGTTCGCGCAGCGCATCGAGCAGGGCGTCGGGTATGTCTATGCCATGGGCCTGCGCGTCGGCCTGCGCGGCATCGCGCCGCGCGCCGGGCAGGCGCGTGCCCTCGTCATCCAGCATCGCCTGCAACAGGGCTTCGACACGCCCGGCATAAGCGTCGGAGCCTGCGAACGCGCCAGGGTCCAGCGCCATGAAGAGCTGGCCGATTCGCGGCCGGTTGCCGGCGTCGGTGAAAAAGGAATCCGCTTCGGCGCCGAAGCTGGCGCCTGCCAGCGAGGTCACCAGCAGCTCTACCATCAGCGCCAGCATCGCGCCCTTGACGCCGCCCGCGGGCAGCATCGAGCCACGCAGCGCGGCCTGCGCATCGGTGGTTGGCTGGCCAGTCTCGTCCAAAGCCCAGCCCAGCGGAATCGGCTTGCCCTGCTTCGCGGCCACCATGATCTTGCCGCGTGCGACCTCCGACAACGACAGGTCGATCACGACCGGCGCGTGGCCCCGGCGCGGAAACACCGCGGCAATGGGGTTGGTGCCGAACAGCGGGCGCCGCCCGCCCCAGGCGGGCATCGCGGCAGGCGAATTGCCCATGGCGATGCCAACCATGCCGACGCGCGCCACCGCGTCGAGCGGCAGCGCGGCCGCGCCAAAGTGATGGCTGTTGTTGACCGCCGCGACACCGACACCGGTTTCATAGGCCCGGCCCATTGCCTCGGCGATTGCCAGGTCGCATGCCGGGAAGGCAAAGCCGCACCCCGCATCGACCAGCGCGGCACTGGCGCGTCCGGAGCGCACCGTGGGCGTGGCGTGGCCGTCGACACGGTCCGCGTGCAGGTGCGCCACATACATCGGTACGCGCGATACGCCATGCGATGCCAGCCCCGCCGCATCGGCACGCACCAGCGCCGCGGCAGTCGCGTCGGCCTGCAGCTTGCTCGCCCCCGCACGCCGCAGCGCGGCGTTGGCGATCCGCTCCAATTGCGTCATCGGCACCCGGCTCATGTCATGTCCTCCAGCGTCTGCCGCACCTGTTGCGCGATCATCATCGAGACCCGCGCATTGGCCTCCTGCGTCACGCCGCCGATATGCGGCGTCAGGATCAGGTTGGGCACGTCGGCGAGCACGCTGCCTGCGGGCAAGGGTTCATGCTCGAAGACGTCGAGCGCCGCGCCGCCGAGATGCCCGTCCCGCAGCGCCTGCGCCAGTGCGGCCTCGTCGATCACGCCGCCGCGGGCGGTGTTGATCAGGACCGCGCCACGCTTCATGCCGGCGATTCGCTGCGCGTCGAGCAGATGCCGCGTAGCAGCGACCAGCGGCACATGCAGGCTGACCGCGTCGGATTGCGCCAGCAGCGCGTCGAGCGCGACGCTGCGCACGCCGGTCCGCGCCCATGCCGGGTCGGCCGAGGACAGCATCGGGTCGTGTGCCACTACCTGCATGCCGAACGCCTGCGCCAGCGCGGCGGCCTGCCTGCCGATGTCGCCGAAGCCCACCAGCCCCAGCGTCTTGCCGAGTGCCTCCCTGCCCTCCGACAGGCGTGCGCGCGGCCACTGCCCCGCGGCCACTTGCGCGCTGCTGCCGTAGGCGCCGCGCAGCAGCAGCGCCGCGGTGGTGACCACGTACTCGGCCACCGAGCGCGCATTGGCCCCGGCCGCGGGGATCACGCGGATGCCGCGCTCGCGGCAGGCATCGACATCGATATTGTCGAGCCCGACCCCGAGCCGCCCGACCACGCGCAGCGACGGCGCACCGGCCAGCAGCGCGGCGTCGACCTGCGTGCGGTTGCGCACGATCAGCGCCTGCGCGCCGGGCAGCGCATCGAGCAGTTCTGCGCGGCGGTCCACCCAGCCCGGCTCGTAGCGCAGGTCGAAGTCCGCCCGCAGCGCCTGCACCGCGGCATCGTCCATGAACTCGCTGATGCAGATCCGCTTCATCATGCCGACTCGTGGATGCGGGTCAGCACGAACTCGCGGTGACCGAGCGCTTCCGCCGCGGTCCAGCGCCCGTTGACCGTGGCCAGCATGCACTCGAGCAGCTTGTCGCCGGTCTGGTCCAGCGTCAGCTCGCGCTGCAGCAGGCCCGAGCAATCGACGTCCATATGCTCGCTCATCAGCCGCACCGTGCGCGGATTGGCGCACAGCTTGATTACCGGCACGATCGGATTGCCGATCACGTTGCCCTGCCCGGTCGGGAAGAAATGCACCACATAGCCTGCGGCGGCGCACAGCGTGACCATCTCCGCCGCGGCCGACGACGAATCCATGAACCACAGGCCCGGGTGGGTCGGCTCCTCAGCCTTGTCGAGGACGCCGTCGACCGTACACTTCTTGCCGATCTTCTGGATATTGCCCAGCGCCTTCTCTTCGATCGTGGTAAGGCCACCGGCGATATTGCCCTTGGTCGGCTGCGACTCCGACAGGTCCGAAGTCTTCCAGCGATCGATCATGCCCTGGTAGCGCTCGAACATGGCCATGAACTGGTGGCGCACTTCGTCGTTGGCGCAGCGCGCCGCCACGATATGTTCGCCGCCGGTCAGCTCGGAGGTCTCGCCGAAGACCAGCGTGGTGCCGAGCGGATGCAGCTTGTCGAAGGCATTGCCGACGGTCGGGTTGGCGCCGCAGCCGGAGGTGGTATCCGACTCGCCGCACTTGGTCGACACCCACAACTCGCTGATCGGACATTCCACGCGGTGCAGCGCGGTGGCGTACTGCACGTACTCTTTCGCGGCCTTCGACGCCCGCATGATGGTGTCATGGTCGCCATGGCCCTCGATGCCGAAGCCGACCACCGGCTTGCCGGTTTTGGCGATGCCATCGACCACCTTCTTGGTCCAGCCGTCCTCGATGCCGATCACCACCACGGCGGCGACATTGGGATTGCTGCCCGCGCCGATCAGCGTGCGGAAGTGCAGGTCGAGGTCCGGCCCGAACTGCAGCCGGCCATACGGATGGGGAATCGCCATGGTGCCCTTGATGGCGACGGCAACCGCCTCGGCGGCGGCGTTGGACAGGTCGTCCAGCGGCAGGATGATGACGTGGTTGCGCACGCCGACGCGGCCGTTGTCGCGGCGGTAGCCCCAGAAGGTGGTGTTTTGATCGATCACGGACATGGCTTGGGTCTCGGGTATTGGAGTGGAGAGCTGAGTGGCGGGGACCGGGCGCGGCTTACCAGCGCTTGGTCTTGATGTTATGGACGTGGGCGTGTTCGCCCGCCTTGATCGGCGCCACCACCTTGCCGATGTCGATCCCGTACTTGTAGACGGTGTCGTCGGGATCCATGTCGCACAGCGCCACCTTGTGGCCGATGGGGATCGGCTGCAGCGCGGTCACGGTCACGATCTTGTCCTCATCCATGATCCAGGCGTTGAGCTTGGTACCGGCCTGGATCCCTTCCACCACGGCCACCGCCACGGTGTCCTTGGCGTCGTGCAGCACTACGTGAATCATCGTTGTCTCCTCTGTGTGGGTCGTCTTGGTGGATTCATGTTAGGCAAACCAGTGATCCATGTCAACCAACTCATATATATCACTTAGTTGAGCGTGAATGGGCGCGTAGCGCGCGCGGGATTGCGGCAGGTCATCGCTGACCTGCCGATCATTCCGTGGCGGTGTCGTGGGGAAGGAGGTGCTGCCGTGGGAGCGGCCTGTTCAAGGCCGCCGTGCCGGGCATCGGCGTGCCCGGCCAGCTATCGGGAGAGCAAGCGGTGACGGCCTGCCGCAGCGGTTACCAGTAGCGTACCCGGCCCGTATCCAGGTGTACGAATTGCTCGCCCTGGTAAAAACCGACACCGCCGCCCTTCAGCGTCTTCGCGGCATCGCGCAGGTCGTCCAGCGGCACACCGGCGACGCGGATGTCGATGGCCTTGCCGTCCATGTGCAGGCTGTGCCTGGCGACGCCGCCGCCACGTGAGTTCCGCAGGCGTGAATTGGTGGCCGGACTGCGATAGCCCGAGATGACCTGGAACGGTTCGCTGGTACCGAGTTCCCGGCGCACCTGGTACAGCAGGTCGAACAGTTGCGGATCGATCACGCCTACCTGGCCGGAATAGTGGTCGCGCAGGAAACCGTTGAGCGACGTGAGTGCCTCGGGCACAAAGCTGTCGCCGACGGCATAGACGAGCTTGATGCGCTCGCCGGTATGGGTGTGGTCGAAGGCCAGCGAGCGCGCATCGGGCAGGCTGGCAAGCGCCTGGCGCGGCGCCAGGGGCATCAGGCCGGCGGCCAGTGCCAGGCCTCCGGTGGTATGTAGAAAGCGGCGGCGTGCCTTGCGCGTCGCATCATTCATGGTACTTCCTCTGCATGTGCTGGGCGCGCCTTACTGCCTGGCAGCAGCGGCGCGCGCTATGGCTGGCGGCGAGGGGCGCCCGTTGCGTTGCCGCAGCGCCTTGTCCAGCAGTTTGTCGTGACCGTAGATGTCAGGCAGGAAGGATACACGACCATCGGCCCGGGCGATGACCGTGCCATAGGCCAGCACCACCGGCAGCGGTTGCTGCAGCCTCACCGTGTTCGACTTCCCGCGTGTCATCGCCTCGCGGATACGCGCCTCGTTCCAGTCTGGCATATCCTGCAGCACGAACTGCGCCAGTGCCACTGGGGATTCCACGCGGATGCAGCCGTGGCTGAAGTCGCGCCGGTCGCGCTTGAACAACTGCGGCGTCGGGGTGTGGTGCAGGTAGATGTTTTCGTTGTTGGGGAACACGAACTTGATGTCGCCCAGCGCATTCATGGGGCCGGGGCGCTGCCGGATGCGCATGCGGCCATTGAGCACGGCCTCCAGGTTGTCCTCGGACAGCGTGGTCACGGCCTTGCCGTCGCCGGCCACGAACTCGAAGCCCTGCCGGTTGAAATACGCCGGATCGCGCCGCAGCCGGGGCACCGTCTCGCGCTTGGCGATCGATGGCGGCACATTCCAGTACGGGCTGAACTCGATGTAGCGCATGTCTTCCTCGAACAACGGCGTGCGCGTGTCCAGCGCCTTGCCGACGATCACCTTCATCTCCAGCTTGATGTCGAGCTTGCCGTCGCGGATCTCGTAGGCGCGCAGCATGAACTCCGGCACGTTGACCACGATCATGCGCGGGCCATCCAGCGGGGTCCAGCGCATCCGCTCCATGGTCAGTTCGATCTGCCGCACCCGGCTGGCCATGGGCAGATTAAGTTGCGCCAGCGTTCCGGCGCCGACCACGCCGTCGGCCTGCAGCCCGTGCCGCGACTGGAACGCCTTGACGCCGTTGACGAGTGCGCCTTCATAGCGCGCCGGTGGCTTCGTACCGGCCGGCAGGTCGCCCAGCGCCACCAGGCGCGCCGTCAGCGCGGCAGTGCCCGCCCACGGCTGTCCCGGCGTCAGCTTGCCCGCGGGCAGCGCCGGCAGCGCTTGCGCCCAGACCGGCTGCGCGGCGATCTCGCGGTAGCGGGCCAATGCCGCGCGCAGCGTGCCATACAGCGGGAAAGTGGGGGCGGCCTGGCGCACGGCGTCCGGCAGGCGATGCTGCGCGACCGCTTCGCGCAGCACCGTCGCGGCATCATACGGGCGTTCATCCTGTGGCGCGAAATTGGCCCGGACCGCGCTTGGATTGATGCGGCCGCTGTGCAGATCGGCCAGCATGCGCTCCATCGCGGCGCTCAGCGCGGCGTCGAGACGGGCGGCGGCATCCGTTGCGAGGGCCGGCCCGGTGGCCGCCTGGTGCACTGCCTGCCGCAACGCCTCGGCATCGTAGTCGTGGGGATCGAGCCCATCAGCGGCCGAGCTGGACAGCGCGTCGACCGCCTGCCTGGCCTCCGGTATGGGCCTGCCCTGGGCGAACCACAGTGGTCCCTGAGGGGCCGGAGTGGCTTGTGGCACCGAGGCCTGTGGCGCCTGTGGTACTGCTTGTGGCGCTTGTGGGGTCTGGGTCGGCTGAGGCGGCTGGGCCAGGACCGGGGCTCCTAAGGCGCCTGCCAGCAGCAGTGCGGCGAACGCAAGCTTCATGTTGCCGGGACGGCGGCTCGGACGGTCGCCGCCGACGTGACGCGCGCCCAGGCAAAGCGAAGAGAGAGCAGCCTTGGCTGCAGCAAGACCGGCGCCGGTCAGGCGCATGGCGGCTGTCGGGAACGAAGGCATCGTGCGGATGGGCTCGTTTCGTGGCACACGCCCACAGTCTACCCGTCTTGTGGAAGCGGCGTCAGGAACGCACAGCGGCCGCTTCGCGCCAGCGTCGAATCGGAGCAGATGCCCAGGCAGTCCGCCTCAGACCACATCGAACGACGCAAGTCACCGGTCCGGCTTGTTGACCAGGCAAATTCAGCCGATTCACTCAGCTTGCTCGGAAGTTTCACACGGTGGGCGTATCGCCATATTCCTACACTGGGCCCGGTTCACAAGGCAATTCCGATGTCCGGATGCAGCCACCGCCTTGGAACGCCCGCGTGTCACGGCAATCGTGCGGCGGCACGCCATCCACAACCAAGAGACCCAACATGAAATTCGCATTTGCACCCGTGGTACTTGCCGCCGGCATCGTCTTCGCGTCGCAATCCGCGCATGCCGTCGACGGCACCATTACCTTCAACGGCAACATCACCCCCAACTCGTGCGAGATCAATGGCAATGGCACCGGCTTGAAGTCGTTCACCGTCACGCTGCCAACGGTGTCCGCAAATACGCTGAACTCGGCGGGTGCGCGCGCCGGCCGCACCCCGTTTACCATTGCGCTGAACTGCGATTTGGCTGCCGGCGCGATCCATACCTACTTCGAACCGGGACCGACCACCGATGCCAGCACCGGCAACCTCGTGATCAACAGTGGCACCGGCACGGCGGGCAATGTGCAGATCGGGCTGCTCAATGCCGACTTCACGCAGATCAAGGCCGGCTTTGCGGACAGCGCCCAGAACTCGCAGGCGGTGCCCCTGGTCAACGGCGCGGCAACCCTGTCCTACTTTGCCGAATACGTCGCCACCGGCCAGGCCACCGCGGGCGCGGCCAATTCCAGCGTCATGTACACCATCGCGTACCCATGACGCCAGCGTTGCTGAGATTTCCCTGAAGGGCAAATCCGATTCCGGGCCTGGCGCACATGTGGCGCGGTCCGGTGCGTCGGCACGCACCATGTCGGCGGCGCGTGCCGCCCCATTTCCCTCTGCTGTGCTTGCCGATCCTGCCAACGAGTGGTTCCTCAAGCCCTGTTCTCCAGCCTCACCATGCTGTCCACATCCCTGCGAAACTTGCTGGCCGTCCCCATGGCCGCGCTGGCGTTATCGTGCGCATTGCCCGCCAGCGCCTCCGTCATCGTCGGCGGCACGCGCGTGGTCTATCGCGCCACGGACAAGGAAGTCACGCTAAAACTGACCAACGAAGGGCAATCGCCCGCGCTCACGCAGGCGTGGGTCGATGCCGGGACAGCGACCCCGACGCCTACCTCGATCGAAGTGCCCTTCACCGTCACGCCGCCGATCGCGCGCATCGACCCGGGCAAGGGCCAGACGCTGCGCATCCTCTATACCGGCGAGCCGCTGCCGCAGGACAAGGAATCGCTGTTCTGGCTCAACGTGCTTGAAATCCCGCCGAAGCCGTCCGCCGATGAAGCCGGTGTCAACTCGCTGCAAATGGCTTTCCGTTCGCGCTTCAAGCTGTTTTTCCGCCCCGCCGGGTTGCCAGGCAGTGCTACGGAGGCGCCGTCTGCGTTGCGCTGGGAACTCGGCAGCCGCGACGGCAAGCCCGTGCTGGTGGCCCATAACCCGACGCCGTACCACGTGTCGCCGGTTAGCGTCGAGGTCATCGCCGGCGAGCACCTTGTCAAGGCGACAGACCTCGACCTGATTGCGCCTGGCGCGAGCGCGACCTTCCACCTGGACAGCGACGTCCGCAACCCTGCCGGCGCCACCGTGCGCGTGCACTGCATCAACGACTTCGGCGGCAGGGACAAATTCAGCGCGCCGCTGAGCGCCTCCGGCTCCCGCTAGCCCTCACTCAACTCACGGTCCGTTACGCCCTCTCGGCAGCCGCTGGCTGCCGGGTGCCTGCGTGCGGCCATCGTCGACACGCCGGTGCCATGCCGCCACTCCCTCCCCGCCACGTTCCGTTTCGCCTGCGTCCGTTTCATGCCTTGCTGCTGGCCCTGTTCGCCAGCGGCGCAGGCGCAGCCGGACAACCCGACGCCAGCCCGCGGCCCGCCCGTTCCGCGCAGGACGTGGAGTTCAGCGATACCTTCCTGCAGGGCACTGCGGGCGGCGTTGCGGACCTCAGCCGCTTCAGCAAGGGCAATCCGGCGCTGCCCGGCCATTACCGTGCCGAGTTGTATGTCAACGAAATCTGGCTTGGCCGCGCCGACGTAGAGCTGCGCCAGTCCGGCGACCCCGCTGCCCCTGCGGTGCCGTGCTTCGATCGCAGCCTGCTGGAGCGCATCGGCGTCGACCTGGCCAGGCTGCCGGCCGCGCCATCGCTGGATGGCGACGGCTGCCAGCCGCTGCCAGCGCTGGTCGCCGACGCCACCGCGAGCTTCGACAACGGCGAGCAACGGCTCGACGTCAGCGTGCCGCAGGCTGCCATGGTGCGCCGCGCGCGTGGTTACGTCAGCCCGGAGAACTGGGACGACGGCGTGCCGGCGGCGCGCCTGCAATACAACGCCAACGTCTATCACTCCGACGCATCCGGCCTGTCGACCACGCGGGCCTATGTGGGCCTGAACGCCGGCATCAACGTGGGGCCATGGCGCTTCAGCCACCAGGGTAGCCTGAACCGCGACGAACGGCAGGGCATGCGCTACCAGAGCGTGCTGACCAACCTGCAGCGCGCCATTGCGCCCTGGAAAAGCCAGTTGGTGATCGGCGATGCCTTTACCGACGGTACGTTGTTCGACAGCATCGGCTTTCGCGGCGTGCGCCTGGCAAGCGACGAGCGGATGTATCCCGAATCGCTGCGCGGCTATGCACCCATCGTGCGCGGTATCGCGCGCAGCAACGCCCGCGTGCAGGTCCGCCAGCAAGGCAATATCCTCTACGAAACCACGGTGGCGCCGGGACCGTTCGAGATCGATGACCTGTACCCGACCGGCTATGGTGGCGACATCGAAGTCGTGGTCACCGAGGCGGACGGCAGCGTGCACGTATCGACGATGCCTTACGCCGCCGCGGTGAACGCCCTGCGTGCCGGCCAGAGCCGCTACAGCGTCACCGCGGGCCAGTACCGCAATACCGTGCTGCAGGGCTCGACGCTGCTGCTGCAGGGCACTTACCTGCACGGCTTCACCAATATGGTCACCGGCTACGGTGGCTTCGTGGCCGCGCAAGGCTACGCCGCGATCGCCGCGGGTGCGGCGCTGAACACCGACCTGGGCGCTTTTGGCGCAGACATCACGCATGCCAGCACGCGGCTGCAGGGTCAACCGGACCGCAGCGGCCAGAGCGTGCGGCTGAGCTACAGCAAGCTGGTAGCACCGACCAACACCAATTTTTCGGTAGCGGCATACCGCTACTCCAGCCGCGGCTACCTTGGCCTCGCCGATGCCATGTCCTGGCTCGCGCTTGACCAGGCGGAGCGGCTGCCGAGCCTGCCGACCGCGCGCGGCAAGCTGCAGCTGAGCATCAACCAGGCCTTGCCGCCCGGATATGGCAATTTCTACCTGACCGGGTCGGTGCAGAGCTACTGGCAAGGCAGCGGCACCGTCAGCCAGTTCCAGGCCGGCTACAACAATGCTTACCGCGCCATCGCCTATGGCGTGTCGGCATCGCGGCAGCTGAACGTCACCACCGGCAAGTGGGACACGCGCGTGATGCTGACCGTCGGCCTGCCGCTGGGCAAGTCGGCACGGGCTCCCTACTCGCTGACCAGCGTCGAGCGCGGCTCCGACGGCACCTTCACTGCACAAGAGACGGTGACCGGCACGCTCGGCAGCGACAATGCCTTCAGCTATGCGCTCAATGCCGGCCATAGCGGAGGGGGGGCCGGTAGTGCCAACAGTATCGGGGGCAGCGTCGCCTATATCTCGCCGTTTGCGACAATGACCGCCAACGCGTCCAGGAGTACCGCTTATACGCAGGCCGGCGCAGGCATTTCCGGCGGAATCGTGGCCTACGCGGATGGCGTGGCGTTTTCGCCTTCCCTGGGCGATACGGTCGCGGTGGTCGAGGCCAAGGACGCGGCGGGCGCGCGCCTGGCCAATGGCGCTGGGCTGCGGGTGGACCCGTGGGGCCATGCCGTGGTATCGAACCTGGTGCCGTTCGCGCGGAACGAAATCGAAATCGATCCGCAGGGCCTGCCGCTGGAAGTCGCACTCAAGTCGACGCAGCAGCGGATCGCGCCGACCGCGGGCGCCGTGGTGCGGGTGCGCTTCGAAACCGAAAATCCCGGCCGCGCGGCAATCCTGCGCACGCGCCTGCCGGATGGCGCTCCGGTGCCGTTCGGCGCAGAAGTGTTCAATGCCGACGGCAAGCCGGTCGGGACCGTGGCGCAGGCTGGCCGCGTGCTGGTGCGCGGCCTGGCAGCGGACGCCGGCACGCTGACGGCACGGTGGAGCCAGGCCGGCGGCGATACCTGCACGCTGCGCTATGACCTAGGCAAGCCTGGCAACGAGGCGGCGGCGATGGTCGTCAGGGACGCACTTTGCACGCGCTGATGCAGCCGTTCACCACACCAGTTGGTGGCGCCGCGCATAGTCGACCATTTCCACCAGCGAGCCGACATTGAGCTTGGCCATGATATTGGCCTTGTGCGTGCTGACCGTCTTGCTGCTGATCAGCAGCTCCGCGGCGATCGCCTTGTTGGAGTGGCCGCGCGCCAGATATTGCAGGATGGTGATTTCGCGATTGCTGAGCCGCGGGATGGCCGAGTCGAGCGCATCGCCGAGCTGGCGCGCGGCTTCCAGCGTGTGCATGGGGAACACCAGGTAACCGCTCAGCACGCCGCGCGCGGCCTGCAGCACCTCGGGCACGCCGCGGTGCTTGACCACGAAGCCGTGCGCGCCGGCTCGCAGCGCCCGCACCGGGGCGGCGGTGGCGTCGGTGCCGGACAGCACCAGCAGGTGTACCGCGGGAAAGGTCGCCGACACGCGCCGGACGAAATCGACGCCGGGATTGCCGAAATACTCGACATCGACCAGCACCAGCCCCGGGCGGTGATCGCGCACCAGCCGGAAGGCATCGCGCACGCCGTCGGCTTCCAGCACTTCGGCGGCATCCAATGCCATCGCCAGTTGGCCGGACAGCGACGTGCGGAACCGGGAAGGCTCGTCGACGATCAGCGCGTGGTGCAATTGGAACTCCTTGACACTTGGGGAATTGCCAAGATTAAGGGCCATGCTGCGTGCTGAAGCGCGGAATACTCGCTGGTCGGGAGCAGCAGAATCTGCGCGGCAGTCGGGCAATTCCGCACGGGTGGACAGCCAGGCGTAGCCAGGCTGGCCCGCGCGTCAGGACTTGGCGGCGTCCGGCGCCGCGGGGAAACAACAGTGGACGGCGAACCCGCCACTCACTCCGTGCCGGCGGGCAGGAAGCGCGGCGCCGGGGCCGAGCGCGGCACCTCGCGCTCGCCCTGCCGGAACATCCGGTAGGTGCCGCGCGCCTGGTTGTGCGGATGGCAGGCGGCCTCATCCAAAGTCAGCACGCGCGCGAAGCAGACATCGGTGCCGCCCAGCAGCGCTTCCCAGTGCTTGCTCGGCTGCGCCGCGATGCAGGCGGCGATGCGCGCCTTCAAAGCGGGCCACTGGGCGCGGTCATATTGCGCAGCGGGATCGACGTCGGCCAGATCCAGCCGTTCGAGCAGTTCGCGGTAGAACTGCGGCTCGAGCGCGCCCAGCGTGATGGCGCGGCCGTCGGCGCAGCGATAGACGTCATAGAACGGCGAATCGTGGAACGGGCTTGGCTGGGGTCCGCCGAGCGTGCCGGCGGCCCGCGACACCTGCACCAGCGAGCCGAGCATGGCAACGATGTCGGTGATCGCCGCATCGACCACGCAGCCCTCGCCGCTGGCACGCGCGCTCAGGATGGCGCTGGTCAGGCCGAAGGCCAGGCCGAGGGCGCCGGTGGCGTCGCCCATCACGGTCGGTGGCACCATCGGCAGCGCATCGTCGCGCGCGGCCATCGACAGCAGGCCGGTCAGCGCGATGTAGTTCAGGTCATGGCCGGCGCTCTGCGCCAGCGGGCCACTCTGCCCCCAGCCGGTCATGCGGCCGTACACCAGGCGCGGGTTGCGGGCGTGGCAGGCCTTGGGGCCCAGGCCCAGCCGCTCCATCGCGCCGGGGCGCAGCCCTTCGATCAGCGCATCGGCGCCCGCCACGAGGTCGAGCGCCGCGGCGACGCCCTCGGGCGATTTCAGGTTCAGCTGCACTACCTGCTTGCCGTGCTCCAGTTCCATCTCCGGTGGCACGGCCTCGCCGCGCAGGATGCGGCGCGCGTCAGGGGCGACCGGCCGTGTCACCAGCGTTACCTCGGCGCCGAGGCCGGCCAGCATGGCGCCGCACAGCGGGCCGGGGCCGATGCCTTCGAATTCCACCACCTTGATGCCGCGCAGGGGCAGCAGCTTGCCATGCTCACTCATTTCCTTGTCTCCGGTTGCCGTGCGCCGGGATCCGGGTCCCGGGCCAGCCTGTGTGGGATGTGTCGTGCGCCGCGTCAGTACGGCTGCCTGCCGGCCAGTCACGGCGCTCGCGAGCCATGCTACGCGCCGAGGTGCCGGGGCGGCAATGGCCGAAACTGCCAGCCGGGTTGACGGATTTGCCACGCGGCCGGTTATCGCACGCGAGGCCGTGGCGGCATCGTAGTTTTCCGAATGAACTTGATCTAAGTCGGGTCACAGCGAGAAACTAGCTGCGATGATGGTTTCAGATGGCGCCGACGCCCCGCGGCGGCAGCGTCAGGAGGTGTTCTTCAACCTGGCTCGTCCCGACAGCCCCCAATCCAGGAGATTCCCGTCATGACCAATATCGTGCTCGCCACCGATGGCTCGGCCTTCAGCGATGCCGCGGCGCGCTTTATCGCCGAAGGCAAGCTGCTGCAGACCGGCTTTACTGTGCATGTTGTGCATGTGGCCCCCGAAGTGAGCGGCCAGGTGCGCGCCTTTGTCAGCAAGGAGACCATCGACGACTGGCACAAGGAGGCCAGCGACAAGGCGATGGCGGGTGTCAGCGAGATCCTGTCGGCGGCCGGCGTGCCGTTCGAGCGGCATGCGCTGCATGGCTTCGCGCCGGAGCGCATCATTGCCTATGCGCGTTCGGTGAATGCAGAAGCCATCGTGATGGGCACGCATGGCCGCGGTTCCTTCTTCGATGCGGTGATCGGTTCGGTGGCCGGACGCGTGCTGGCCCAGGCGGATTGCCCGGTGCTGCTGGTCAAGGCGCCTGAGAAGAAGTAAGGCAGAAGTCAGGCAATCCCAGGACACGCGGCGCGCCCGGCGCCGCGGTTCGTTTTTTCAGGCGCCCCACAGGGGCGCTTCGTCCATCAGCGCGACCTGTTCGCGCAGTTCCAGGATGCGGTCCTGCCAGTAGCGGGCCGTGCCGAACCACGGGAACGCGGCAGGGAACGCGGGGTCGGCCCAGCGGCTGGCCAGCCAGGCACTGTAGTGCAGCAGGCGCAGGGTGCGCAGCGCCTCCACCAGCCACAGTTCACGCGTGCGGAATTCGGCAAAGTCTTCGTAGCCGGCCACGATGTCGGCCAGCTGGTCCTGCATCGCCGCGCGGTCGCCCTCCAGCAGCATCCAGATGTCCTGGACCGCCGGCGCCATGCGGCTGTCGTCGAAATCCACAAAATGCGGGCCGGGCGCGCCGTGGCTGCCGCCGCGCGCATCGTCTTCGTCGATCCACAGCACATTGCCGCGGTGGCAGTCGCCATGCACACGCAGCAGCGGCACGTCGCCAGCGCGTTCGTAGCAGCGGCGCACGCCGTCCAGCGCGAGGTCGGCGACCGACTGCCACGCCGGCAGCAGGTCGGCGGGAATGCAGCCGTTGGCCAGCAGCCAGTCGCGCGGGGCAACGCCGAAGGTATCGATATCCAGTGCGGGCCGGGCCTGGTACGGCTGCGTCGAGCCGACGGCATGGATACGGCCGATGAAGCGGCCGAGCCAGGTCAGCGTGTCCTTGCGGTCGAGCGCGGGTTCGCGGCCGCCGCAGCGCGGGAACACCGCAAAACGGAAGCCGGCGTGGTGGCGCAGCGTGCCGGCATCCGGCGCGCCGGTCGGCAAGGCCAGCGCCGGCACGGCCGGGATCTCGGCATCGGCCAGCTGCTGCACGAAGGCGTGTTCTTCCAGGATGGCCGCGTCGGTCCAGCGGCCGGGACGGTAGAACTTGGCGATGACCGGCGCGGCATCCTCGATGCCGGCCTGCCACACCCGGTTCTCATAGCTGTTGAGCGCCAGCAGGCGCCCGTCGGGGCGCAGGCCGGCACTCTCGAGCGCGTCCAGAATCCGCTCAGGCGTCAGGCCGGCATAGGGAATACCGGAATCGGCCGGGGCGGTGGACGCTGTCATGGTGTCAGTCGCGGTTGCGGTTGCCGCCGAGCAGCGCGGCCTGCGGCGCCGGGCGGCGGTTGCGTGCGGGGGCCGGGGCGGCATCGTGCGGCTGGCGTGCCGGCTGGGCGGCGGCGCGCTGCTGGCCGCGTGCCGGCTCCTGGCCGCCCTGGCGCGATGCGCCGTTGCGCGCGCCGCCATTGCCGCCACCTTGGTTGCCGGCGTTGGCGTTGCCACCGCCGCCGCGGCGCTGGCCGCCTTCGGCCTGGCGCTGGCGCGGCTGGCCACCCTGGCCCTGGCGCGGTGCGTCCTGGGCCTGGCGCGGCGCGCGTGCGCGTTGTGCCGGCTCGCCCTCGGCGCTGGCCTGGCGTGGCTGGCTGCGGCCGCGGCCTTGCCCTTGCCCTTGCCCTTGCCCTTGCCCTTGCCCTTGCCCTTGCCCTTGCCCGCCGCCGCGTTGCTGGCGGCCCTTCTGGATCGGCTCGGGCGCGATGGTCGGGTCGACTTCAAACCCCGGCAGCACAGTCTGCTCGATCTTGCGCTTGATCAGGCGTTCGATATCGCGCAGCAGCGCGTGCTCATCCACGCAGACCAGCGAGATCGCCTCGCCCTCGGCGCCGGCGCGGCCGGTGCGGCCGATGCGGTGCACGTAGTCCTCGGGCACGTTGGGCAGGTCGAAGTTGACCACGTGCGGGAGCTGGTCGATGTCGATGCCGCGCGCGGCGATATCGGTCGCCACCAGCAGCCGCAGCGTGCCGGCCTTGAACTCGGACAGCGCGCGCGTGCGCGCCGACTGGCTCTTGTTGCCGTGGATCGCCAGCGCCGACAGGCCGTCCTTGGTCAGTTGCTCGGCCAGGCGGTTGGCGCCGTGCTTGGTGCGGGTGAACACCAGCACCTGGTGCCAGTCGTGCTGGCGCACCAGGTGCGCCAGCAACTCGCGCTTGCGTTCGCGGTCGACCGGGTAGACGCGCTGGTCGACGGTCTCGGCGGTGGTGTTGCGCCGCGCCACCTCGATCGAGGCGGGGTTGTTCAGCAGGCGGTCGGCCAGCGCGCGGATATCGTCCGAGAACGTCGCCGAGAACAGCAGGTTCTGGCGCTTGGCCGGCAGCACGTTGAGGATCTTGCGGATATCGTGGATGAAGCCCATGTCAAGCATGCGGTCGGCTTCATCGAGCACCAGCAGCTCTACCTGCGACAGATCGACGGTGCGCTGGGCCACGTGGTCGAGCAGGCGGCCCGGCGTGGCCACCACGATATCGACGCCGCGCTTGAGCTGCTCGATCTGCGGGTTGATACCGACGCCGCCGAACATCACCATGGAGCGCAGGCGCAGGTACTTGCCGTAGTTGCGCACGCTTTCCTCGACCTGCGCGGCCAGTTCGCGCGTCGGCGTCAGCACCAGCGCGCGTACCGGCGGCTTGCCGGCGCGCGGCGCGTTGCCGGCGGCACGGGCCGCGGCGGACTCGGACAGCAGGTGCAGCATCGGCAGGGTGAAGCCGGCGGTCTTGCCGGTGCCGGTCTGGGCGCCGGCAAGCAGGTCGCCGCCCTTGAGGACGGCCGGGATCGCCTGCGCCTGGATGGGAGTCGGTGAGGTGTAGCCCTGTTCGGCCACCGCACGCACAATCTTTTCGGACAAGCCGAGTTCGGAAAAAGACATGAATTGCTGCTTCGGCCATCCCTGCGCACGCGGTGCGCCGAGTGCGGGATGGCTCGCGTAATCGATGTTCGGTATCGGTAACAGGAGCGGCCGGGGGGACCGGCCTGGCGGGCCAATGGCCCGTCCGCGGGAAAGGACGCTAGTGTACCAGTCCATCGCGAGCCGGTTCTGCACATGCGGCAGGGCCGCATGCGCGGCGGCGCACACCGGCGCCGGCCAGGTGGCGCTGCGCTATCATGGCTGGCTCTGCAGCGGTCCGCCCCCCCTGTGGCCGCTGTCAAGCCTGCCCACCCTGCCTTGCCCCGGCCCCCGGCCCCGGAGCCCGCCATGCGCTTGCGTTTCCTTGAAGACCAGGAAGTCACCCTGTTTGCGGCCATCCCGGTCGGCATCGTGGCAGCGATTGCGACCACGCTGTTCAAGGAGGCGCTGGACGGTGCCGGCGTGGTGCTGTTTTCGACCCATGCCGATGTGGTGGTCGTCTTTGCGGCCCTGGCACTGGGCTGGCGCGTGGTGGTACCGGCAGTGGGCGGCGCGCTCGCCGGCGCGCTGCTGATCCTGTCCAACCGGCTGGCCAAGAGCCACAGCGGCGCGACCGACTATATGGAAGCGGTGGCAAATGGCAGCGGCCGGCTGCCGGTGCGGATCACGCTGCTGCGGGCGATGTCGTCATTCTTCTCCATCGTCAGCGGCAGCTCGGTGGGCAAGGAGGGCGCGATGATCCAGCTGGCCGCGCTGTGCGGGTCGCTGTTTCCGACCACCCGGCTGGAGCGCGGCGGCGGCTCGAACATGCGCCGGATGCTGACCGCCTGCGCCGCCGCGGCGGGCCTGGCGACGGTCTATCACACCCCGTTCTCCGCCGCCGTCTTCGTTGCCGAAGTGGTGTTCGGCGCACTGGCCGTCCAGCGGCTGATGCCCCTGTTCCTTGCGTCGGTGGCCGGCGCCATGGTCAGCCAGTGGCACGGCGGATTGCAGCCACTGTATCCGGGGCTGGATATCGCGCCCGACCTGCGACCGCACATCCTGCTGGCGGCAGCCGGGCTCGGCGTGGCGGCTGGCATAGTCGGGGCGCTGTTCATGCGCGCGTCTGGCTTCGCCCGCAGCCGCTTCGCCGCGGTGCCGGGCGGGCCGGTGGCGCGGCTGGCGCTGGGCGGCGCGCTGGTCGGCGCGCTGGCGATGGCCGTGCCGGAGGTGGTGGGCAACGGCTACCACACCATCCAGACCATCCTGCAGGAACAGCCGCTGAGCGTGCCGGTGGCCGGTGTGCTGCTGGCCAAGCTGGTGGCCACGGTGATCAGCATGGGCTCGGGCGCGGTCGGCGGGGTCTTCACCCCGTCGCTGTTCGTCGGCGCGGCGCTGGGGCAACTGCTGGCGCTGGCCATGCATGGCGTCGCCGACGGCGCCACGCCGCTGCTGCCGCTGGTCGGCATGAGCGCGTTCCTGGCGGCAACCAGCCAGGCGCCGCTGATGTCGGTGCTGATGGTGTTCGAGATGACGCTGGCGCCAGCGCTGCTGCTGCCGTCGATGATCGGCGCGGTGGCGGCGTACTACACGGCCTCGCGCTGCCAGACGCTGTCGCTGTACAGCGTGATCGCCGAGCGCGCGCAGGCGTCGGCCGCGGCCGAGCAAGCGCGCACCATGACGCTGGCGGGGCTGTGCGACCCGACCGCCACCGTGCTCGACCCCGACGCCAGCCTGGCCGAGGCCGCCGACAAGTTCGCCGAGACCGGTACCCGCTATCTCTACCTGGTGCAGTTCGACGGGCGCCTGCTGGGCGCGCTGTCGATCCACGCCGTGCAACGCGCCCAGCGCGAAGGCTCGCAGCAAGGCGTGCTGGAGCTGGCCGAGCGCGACTTCCCGGCGCTGACGCCCGATTCGCGCCTGCGCGATGCGCTCGAGGTGTTCGCCGAACACGGCATCAACCGGATCCCGCTGGTGCGGAACACGGTCGACCGTGAGCTGATCGGCACAGTGTCGAAGCAGCGTGTGCTGCAAGAAGCATCCTGCCTGTTCTGAATGCCGTCTTGCCTGGCCGCCCCGGGGAAGCGCCAAGCGAGTAAAATGGCAGGTTGCGCCCGCTCCGGGCCATTCCCACCCACGCTTCGCCTCACTTGACGGAGTTTCCCCCATGCCAGCAGGTCGTGATACGCGCCGCGAGGCGCCGGAAAGTACCAGGTTCTTGCGCGGGCGGTTGCCGAGGCTGGCGTGCGCAACGGTAACAGTAACGGCAACGGCCCTGCTGCTCGGCGTGGCCGCCGCCTCCGCCCAGCCGGTGCGGATGATCCCGCAGGACGCGCAGGCAGCCAGGCTGGTGCTCGCCGCCCCGTCGGCCAGCGCGCCGCAGACCGCCACGCTGGACGGCAAGACCGTGGGTGTGGCACCGGGCCTGCGCCTGTTCGGTACCGACAACCAGCTGCTGGCCACCATCGCGGTGGCAGGCCAGAAGCTGCCGGTGCGGTACAAGCTCGACCTCTACGGCCAGTTGCTGACCGCCTGGGTGTTGAGCGAGCCGGAGCAGAAGGCGCTGAAACAGAAATCGTAGTCCCCCGAAAGAGCGCGGCGTGCCCCACGCGACCGCGCGTTGTTGCAACACCCTGATGCCCCCAGGTCAACCACTGAGATCGGCATATGAAGAAAGTTTTCGTCAAGACGTACGGCTGCCAGATGAACGAGTATGACTCGGACAAGATGGTCGACGTCCTCAACGCCAGCCAGGGGCTGGAACCCACCGACAACGTCGAAGACGCCGACGTGATCCTGTTCAACACCTGCTCGGTGCGCGAGAAAGCGCAGGAAAAGGTGTTTTCCGAACTGGGCCGGATGAAGGCGCTCAAGGCGGTCAAGCCCGATCTGGTGATCGGCGTGGGCGGCTGCGTGGCCAGCCAGGAAGGCGCCAGCATCGTCTCGCGCGCGCCGTACGTCGACGTGGTGTTCGGCCCGCAGACGCTGCATCGCCTGCCCGACCTGATCGCGCGGCGCCAGCGCACCGGCCAGTCGCAGGTGGACATCTCCTTCCCCGAGATCGAGAAGTTCGACCACCTGCCGCCCGCGCGCGTGGAAGGCCCTAGCGCCTTCGTCTCGATCATGGAAGGCTGCTCCAAGTACTGCAGCTACTGCGTGGTGCCCTATACCCGTGGCGAGGAAGTATCGCGCCCGTTCGAGGATGTGCTGGCCGAAGTGGCCGGCCTGGCCGAGCAAGGCGTGCGCGAAGTCACGCTGCTGGGCCAGAACGTCAACGCCTATCGCGGCAAGATGGGCGACACCACCGAGATCGCCGACTTTGCGCTGCTGATCGAGTACGTGGCCGAGATCCCCGGCATCGAGCGCATCCGCTACACCACCAGCCACCCGAAGGAATTCACCTCGCGGCTGGTCGAACTCTACGGCCGCTGCGACAAGCTGGTGAATCATTTGCACCTGCCCGTGCAGCATGCTTCGGACCGCATCCTGATGGCGATGAAGCGCGGCTACAGCGTGCTGGAATACAAGAGCATCATCCGCAAGCTGCGCGTGCTGCGCCCGCAGATGTCGATGTCGTCGGACTTTATCGTCGGCTTCCCCGGCGAAACCGATGCCGACTTCGAAAAGCTGATGGCGATGATCGAGGAGATCGGCTACGACACTTCGTTCTCGTTCATTTTCAGCCCGCGTCCGGGCACGCCCGCCGCCAACCTGCACGACGACACCCCGCACGAGGTCAAGCTGCGCCGGCTGCAGCGCCTGCAGGCAACCATCGAGGAAAACGTGCAGCGCATCAGCCAGAACATGGTCGGCACGGTGCAGCGCATCCTGGTCGAAGGCCCGGCGCGCAAGGACCCGACCGAGCTGCATGGCCGCACCGAGAACAACCGCGTGGTCAACTTCGCGCTGCCCGGCGTGCCCCAGGCGGGGCGCGACCGGCTGGTCGGCCAGATGGTCGATGTCAGCATCACGCAGGCATTCCCGCACTCGCTGCGCGGCGAGATCGTGGTGCGCCAGTAATCGAGCCTCCGGCAAAAGATGAAGATCCCTTCGGCAGAATTCGTCGCCCCCAAGGACGACAACACCCGCCTGCAGAACCTGTGCGGGCCGCTCGACGAAAACCTGCGCCAGATCGAGCAGGCGCTGGACGTGACCATCCAGCGGCGCGGCCATCGCATGACGGTGCGCGGCAACCATGCGCAGGACGCCGCGCTGGCACTGGAGCGTTTCTATAACCACGCGCGCACGCCGCTGTCGATCGACGACGTGCAGCTGGGCCTCGTGGAAACGCGCCAGCTCAGCGCGCATGGCAGCTACCTGCCCGGCAACGACGCCGACAAGGGCAACAACGACGAGCGCGAGTTCGAAGATGAATCGCCGGTGCTGCACACTCGCCGCACCGGCCTGCAGGGCCGCACCGTGGCGCAGCGCGAATACCTGCGCAATATCCTGTCGCACGACCTGACCATGGGCATCGGCCCGGCCGGCACCGGCAAGACCTACCTGGCGGTGGCGTGCGCGGTCGACGCGCTGGAGCGCGACGCGGTCAAGCGCATCGTGCTGACGCGCCCGGCGGTGGAAGCCGGCGAGCGCCTGGGCTTCCTGCCCGGCGACCTGGCGCAGAAGGTCGATCCTTACCTGCGCCCGCTGTATGACGCGCTGTACGACCTGCTCGGCTTCGACCGCACGCAGAAGATGTTCGAGCGCCAGATGATCGAGATCGCACCGCTGGCCTATATGCGCGGGCGCACGCTGAACCACGCCTTCATCATCCTCGACGAGGCGCAGAACACCACGCCCGAGCAGATGAAGATGTTCCTGACCCGGATCGGCTTCGGCTCCAAGGCGGTGATCACCGGCGACATCACCCAGATCGACCTGCCCAAGGGACAGAAGAGCGGCGTGGTGGAAGCGCTGCATGTGCTGCGCGACGTGCGCGGCATCGCCTGCACCCGCTTTACCAGCATCGACGTGGTGCGCCATCCGCTGGTGGCGCGCATCGTCGATGCCTATGACGAATACCACGCCCAGCACAAGGACGCGTAATTGAAATCCCCGAAAAACCAGAAATCCGAGGCCCCGGGCGTCAGCCTGACCCTGTTCGATGGCGAAGGCCGCGCGCGCAAGAGCGCCGCGCACGCGCTGCGCGTGCAACTGCCCGACGGCCGCAGCCTGACGCTGGACCTGTCGCAGGCCGCCGACGGCGTGGTCGCGCTGCTGGCCGAGCACACCGACACCAACCAGCAGGCCGGCCTGCTGGTGCGCCCGGACAACCATGACTCTCTGTCCGTGGCCGTGACCGCCACGCCGGTCGTGACCGCCACCGGCACCCCGGCCACGCCGCCGGCGCTGGAACTGGAGATCCAGCAAGGGAACGGCATCGGCAAGCAGGACGGCCTGCCGCCGCGCAGGAAGATCGAAACCTGGGTCAAGTCGGCACTGTATGCCGACGCCGCGCTGACGATCCGCTTCGTCGGCGAGGAAGAAGGCCGCCTGCTGAACCGCACCTATCGCGGCAAGGACTACGCCACCAACGTGCTGACCTTTGCCTATGCCGAGAACGAGGACGACCCCGTGACCGGCGATATCGTGCTGTGCTGCCCGGTGGTCGAAGCCGAGGCGCGCGAGCAGCGCAAGCCACTGGAAGCGCACTATGCGCACCTGGTGGTGCACGGCGTGCTGCATGCGCAGGGCTACGAGCACGAGGAAGACGCCGAAGCCGAGGAAATGGAGGCGATCGAGACCGAGACCCTGCAAGCGCTGGGCTACGCGGACCCCTATCTCGCCGAGCGCACCGGCACC
>Ga0102589_1001472_pt1 | contig 31736 bp, 33 predicted proteins | sample AraplaMF_Col_mLB_FD_76858 | JGI IMG/M metagenome (GOLD analysis project Ga0102589, IMG submission 76858) | Arabidopsis root microbial communities from the University of North Carolina, USA - plate scrape MF_Col_mLB | ecosystem: Host-associated > Plants > Roots > Endosphere | place: USA...
GGCGACAATTTATTTGAAAGTAACAGAGAAAGAAGTGTCCTTAGAGGTAGTTGATTATGGCCTCGGTTTTATAGAAAAAGATATAAAAGAGAAGAAATCGCTCGGTATGACAACAATGCGTGAACGCACAGAGTTAATTGGCGGATGGATTATGATTGTAAGTGAGAAAAAGCGAACAAGTATAAAAGTTATCGTACCATTATAATGCGATGTGAAAATGAGGGGAACTTGTGAAGATAAGAGTATTATTAGTTGACGATCATACAGTTGTTTTAAAAGGATTAGCCTTTTTTTTAAGCACACAAGAAGATCTTGAATTGGTTGGAGAGGCAAATAATGGGAAAGAAGCTTTGGTGAAGGTTCAAGAAGTGCGGCCAGATATAGTTTTGATGGACCTGTATATGCCAGAGATGGATGGGATCGAAGCGACAGCATGCATCAAAAAGGAATATCCAAATGTGAAAGTGCTCGTATTAACTAGTTTTTCTGATCAAGCGCATGTTTTGCCGGCTTTAAAAGCTGGGGCAAGCGGATATATTCTAAAAGATGTTGAGCCTGATCAACTTGTCGAAGCGATTCGTAGCGCATATAAAGGAAATATTCAGCTTCACCCTGATATAGCAAGCGCGCTTCTGTCTCAAACTTTGCCGCAAGAAGAGAAACAGGAGTCATCAAATATTCATGTAGATGTACTAACAGCAAGGGAAAATGAAGTGTTGCAGCTCTTGGCAAAAGGGATGAGTAATAAGGAAATTGCATCCGTGTTAGTGATTACAGAAAAAACAGTAAAAGCTCATGTAAGTAGTATTTTAGGCAAATTAAATTTATCTGATCGTACACAAGCAGCTTTATATGCAGTGAAAAGTGGGATCGTATAAGACAAAAGTCTTAGGACTTAGTTCGCCTTTAGGAGGCGGACTTTTTTTATGAAAAGATACGTCTATGTGAGGAAGAAATTGTTAGGATGAGAGGATAAAATGTATTTGTAAACAACAATAATTACAAGGGATCATCCCTTTTTAGCGAGTAGATAATAAACAACGTAAGAGTAAGCAATAGGAGGAGAAAAAGGCATGACAACAGTTTTATTTGTAAAAGCTAACAACCGTCCAGCAGACCAAGCAGTTAGCGTAAAATTATATGAAGCGTTTTTAGCAAGTTATAAAGAAGCACATCCAAATGATACAGTGGTAGAACTTGATTTATACAATGAAGAATTACCATATGTAGGAGTAGATATGATTAACGGTACATTTAAAACAAGTAGAGGATTTGATTTAACAGCAGAAGAAGCAAAAGCAGTAGCTGTTGCTGATAAATATTTAGATCAATTTCTTGCAGCTGATAAAGTAGTATTTGGTTTCCCGTTATGGAACTTAACAATTCCAGCTGTACTGCACACATATATCGATTACTTAAACCGTGCTGGTAAAACATTTAAATATACACCAGAAGGACCAGTAGGCCTTATTGGAGATAAGAAAATTGCGCTATTAAACGCACGCGGTGGTGTATATTCTGAAGGACCAGCAGCAGAAGTAGAAATGGCTGTTAAATATGTAGCAAGCATGATGGGATTCTTCGGTGCAAAAGATATGGAGACAGTTATTGTTGAAGGTCATAACCAATTCCCAGATAAAGCGGAAGAGATTATTGCAGAAGGCCTTGAGAAAGCTGTTAAAGTAGCAAGCACATTCTAATTAATACAATAATCGTCGCTCAATATGCAGTATCAGTACCTTTATGGTGTTGGTGCTGCTTTTTTGTTTTTTAATAAATAGTCTAGCAGAAGAACTTACGGGGTTTCGTTCTGTTATTGCCGAGTGAGTTCATCTGCTAACTTTTGTAATTGCTCTTTGTCCTGTATGAAATACATTCTCCCTTCTTTTTTTAACCAATTTTGCTGACAAAACTGCTTTAATACAAATAAAAGATGGCGATAACTAACGTTTAAGTATTCAGAGGCTTCTGTATGCTTTTCAAGGTAACAATTATTTTGCTCGGTTAACAGAATGAACGCCGCTAATCGGTTTTCTAAAGCGTAGTTATGACTTTTTGCATATTGTTCAGTTCGAGTAATTGTTTTTTCTCCAATGAATTTGCACAACTGCTGTAAAAAATGGGCGTCTTGTAATAAGAGATGGCGACAATCTTTCAGGGGAAGAGCTAAACAGATACATGGTTCCATGGCTTCGATCCCTTTTGTTAACGTCTCTACTTCAATTAATCCTAATTCTCCCATGATTGATGGCGCTTTTACAAAATTAATTAAGGAAATCCTTCCATTCTGATGGCTCATATATATTTTTACTTTTCCGGAAATTAAGTAATAGAGATAGGGAAACTCCTCTCCTTCATTACAAATGGTTTCTTTCTTTTGAAACGAATGAATTTCTATATACGGCAAAATGTCAAACGAAAAGAATGTTTGAAAATTGAATTGCTTTACATAATTATGAATCTCATATGAATCTTTTTTGATTTTCATTTTCTCACCTCTCATTTAGTATGAGATATCTCCTATTCTTTTTACAAGCGGGAGTGATACGATTTATTTAATGACAAAAGAAACAGCGTGTTTTTATAGAAGAAAGGAAGAGAAGCAACATGAAGAAATATCAAACATTACTATTTGATGTCGACGATACATTATTAGATTTTAAAGCAGCTGAAAGAAAAGCATTACATTTGCTTTTTGAGGAACAAAAAATCCCTTTAACTAATGAAATTGAGGCACATTATAAAAAAATAAACCAAGGTCTGTGGGAATCCTTTGAAGAAGGGAAAATAGCCCGAGATGAGGTAGTGAATACGCGATTTTCAATTTTATTCAGGGAATATGGCCAAGAAGTCGATGGACCATTGTTTGAAAAGAATTATCGTAGTTATTTAGAAGAAGGGAATCAGCTCATTCATGGGGCTTTTGAATTAATACAAGGTTTCCAAAGCGAATACGATTTATATATTGTTACAAACGGTGTTTCCAAAACGCAAGACAAGCGCCTACGTAATTCAGGATTACATTCATTCTTTAAGGGTATTTTTGTTTCAGAAGATACTGGTTACCAAAAACCAATGAAGGAATACTTCGATTATGTTTTTGCACGAATTTCTAATTTTTCTGTAGAGAAAGGATTAATTATCGGGGATTCTTTAAGTGCAGATATTAAGGGTGGGCAGCTAGCTGGATTAGACACATGTTGGTTTAATCCTGAAAAGAAGTTAAACGATAGCGGGATAGTTCCAACTTATGAAATTCAAACTTTTGATGAGCTGTATGGGATTTTAAAATGTTAGTTTTTTTGAGGTCTTAAATATTATTTTGTAATAGTCCATTTGTAGTGGCAATTTTATTTGTAAAAGTAAACATTCTTTACTCAAAAGGCAGTACCAACACTTTTATTGTGATGGTACTGCCTTTTATTTGTTCATTTTACTATTCGATATTTGCACCAGCTTCCTGTTTCTTCTCACTATGGTTAGGAAGTGGAAAAACATTACCAATCATTGCAGCTCCAATCATTGGTAACAATAAATTAATTGGGAAGAACATAAGTAATAATAATGTAATAGCGATTGGCTTTCGTATTGCATAGCTTGAAATGGCTGTCGTTATAATAGCTACAGAAGCAACTGGATCTAACGGTATGACAGTAGCTACAGCATATCCAATACTTGCACCAGCAAATATAATCGGAAAAATATGTCCACCACGCCAACCTGTATTTAAACAAACTGCCGTTATACATAATTTTAAAATTCCTGAAAGAAACAGGATCCAAAATGATAACTCTGTCCATTCAGTTACTAATTCTTTTAATTGGTGTTCTCCTGAAAACAGTGTATACGGAAGTAAAGTGCCTGAAATTCCTAGAAGAATACCGCCTATAATCGCTAATGTTAGTTTATACTTTTGAAAAGGATGTACTATTTTTTCTAATATATGTTCTATTTTGAAATAAAAATAGCCTGCACCGGCACCTATACAAATAAGGGGAAGAAAGGCCACCCATTCGCGGAGTGTAAAAGATCCTTCTCCAAAATTAACAATAAAAGATCCTCGATTATCAAACTGACTAAGCAATAAATATACAGAAAAACCAGCAAAAGTAGTAGCGAGATATACAATAGTCTTTTTCTCTTTAAAAGTTTCAGCAAGTTGTGTATCCTCATGTTCGCTTGGAGCTAAATAACCGAATAGCGGTGCATTAAAAATAACACTTAAGGCAGCACCAATCCCAATTTCCGTTAGTTCGTGCATTCCTTTTAAAGTAAATTTAAAGCGATCACCAACCCATGTACAAAGTCCACCTATAATCCCAACAAGTGCTGCTTCTGGTCCTAAGCTTGCGCCAAATACTAAAACAATAATGGCTGTTAACGTAGCTTTATGTACAAATTGGTACTCAATTCTACCTGTCTTTTTATATTCACCCATTACTTCTGGCATTAAACGTGGGTATGTGCCGAAGTACTTCTGTGACAGTCCAACAAGAACACCGCCGATTATTGTTACACAAAGTGTGTAATAAGGTGGTAATCCCAATTCCTTAGGTAAATATCCCCAAATAAACTGAATTCCAGCATTTGTGACAACTAAAAATAACCAGACTGTAGCACCAACGATAGCACCTAGAAACATACCGTACACGATGAGTAAATAGTGCAGATTTCTCCTAATAGTCAATTGTTATGCCTCCTCTATTTATACATTATTATGAAAAGTTAGAGATTCTGATACGAAGATAATTAAGTAATGAATTGAATATGCATATTATCTTTTTAAGAGAATTACTTATTCAAAATATATTACAAAAATCAGCAGTATTATTTTATGGGGTTCTGAAACATTCGTAAATGTAATCATATTTTTGTAAATATCTTGATGACCTGTATATAAAGTGTAACATGGTTAAAAATATTATGTTGCTTGTTACGATTAAATATAGCTCTATAATTTTACATAGTGAGTAGAGTTTTTAAAAGGTATTATTTTTCTTTAAAATAGGAGTATTTTCTTCAATTTCTTAAATTTTAATTTTGAGAATGAACAATTAAAGTAGCAATACATTCTTTTGTAAATATTCAGAAAAATAATTGACATCAGGAAATTATTGCTATAAAATCAACGGTAATTACATAGTCTTATCAAGAAAAGGTGGAGGGACAGGCCCTATGAAACCTTGGCAACAGCCGCATAGCGGAATTGTGCCAAATCCTGCAGGTAATAAGCCCTGAGAGATAAGAAAGAGACTTTAGAGCGTGTTTTTAAACTGCTTCTTTCTTGTTAGGGAAAGAAGCAGTTTTTTTATTTTCTATAAAAGAAAGGAGAATGAGAGATGGGAGAATCATGGGGAAAAGGAACCATTTGTGTGCAAGGTGGCTATACACCGGAGAACGGTGAACCGCGTGTTTTACCGCTCTATCAAAGTACGACGTACAAATACGATACGTCCGATGATTTAGCGGCACTCTTTAATTTAGAAGCAGAAGGCTATATTTATACGCGTATTGGGAATCCGACACTAGCAGCATTTGAACAAAAATTAACAGAGTTAGAAGGTGGTGTTGGAGCTGTTGCAACAGCTTCTGGTCAAGCGGCTATTATGCTTGCTGTTCTAAATATTTGTAGCAGTGGTGACCATTTACTTTGTTCTTCAACCGTTTATGGGGGAACATTTAACTTATTTGGGGTAAGTCTACGTAAATTAGGGATTGAGGTTACATTCTTTAATCCAAGCTTATCTTCTGATGAAATTGTGGCACTTGCCAATCATAAAACAAAGCTTATTTATGCAGAGTCACTGGGGAATCCAGCGATGAATGTTCTGGATTTTAAAGAGTTTTCAGCTGCTGCGAAACAGTTAGAAGTACCATTTATTGTTGATAACACATTAGCAACACCGTATTTATGCCAAGCGTTTGAACATGGAGCAAATATTGTAGTGCATTCTACAACAAAATATATTGATGGTCACGCAAGCTCATTAGGCGGGATTGTCATTGACGGAGGAAACTTTGATTGGGCAAATGGAAAATACCCTGAGTTTGTCGAACCGGATCCAAGTTATCATGGTGTAAGTTATGTGCAGAAATTTGGGAAGGCAGCATATATTGTGAAAGCTCGTGTTCAATTATTAAGAGACTATGGAAACTGTATGAGCCCATTCAATGCGTATATTAGCAACATCGGTTTAGAAACTTTGCATTTACGAATGGAGCGTCATAGTGAAAGTGCTCTTGCAGTTGCGAAGTGGCTTGCTAGCCATGAACGTATTGAATGGGTAAATTATCCGGGTTTAGAAAGTAATGAGAATTATCAGCTAGTACAAAAGTACTTAGCAAAAGGAGCGAGTGGCGTTTTAACATTCGGCATTAAAGGAGGATTAGAATCTGCGAAAGAGTTCATTACAAATGTGAAACTGGCAACGCTTGTGACGCACGTAGCAGATGCAAGAACATGTGTGATTCATCCTGCTAGTACAACGCACAGACAGTTAACTAAAGAAGAACAGCGTTTAGCAGGTGTTACATCTGATTTAATTCGCTTATCAGTCGGTATAGAAGATGTTTCTGATATTATTGCGGATTTAGAGGAAGCATTAGTTGGAGGCAAAGCACATGCCGATCATTGTTGATAAGGATTTACCGGCTCGTAAAGTATTGCAAAAAGAAAATATTTTTGTGATGACAAAAGAACGAGCTGAAACGCAAGATATACGTGCTTTAAAAATTGCAATTTTAAACCTAATGCCAACAAAGCAGGAAACAGAAGCGCAATTGCTCAGGTTACTTGGTAATACACCACTTCAATTAGATCTGCATTTGCTCCATATGGAGTCTCATATATCTCGTAATGTAGCGCAAGATCATTTAACAAGTTTTTATAAAACATTTCGTGATATTGAGGGAGAAAAGTTTGATGGTCTCATTATTACAGGAGCTCCAGTTGAAACACTTTCTTTTGAAGATGTAGATTATTGGGAAGAACTTGGGCGTATTATGGAATATTCAAAAACAAATGTAACATCTACATTGCATATTTGTTGGGGCGCACAAGCAGGCCTGTATTATCACTATGGAATTCCGAAATATCCGCTTGAAGAAAAGATGTTTGGTGTATTTGAACATGAAGTGCAAGAACAGCACGTGAAATTGTTACAAGGATTCGATGAGCTCTTCTTTGCACCACATTCACGTCATACGGAAGTACGCGCATCTGATATTGAAAAAGTAAGAGAGTTGACGTTACTAGCAACATCAGAAGAAGCAGGTGTCCACCTTGTTATGGGGCAAGACGGAAAGCATATTTTTGTTCTTGGTCATAGCGAATATAGCTGCGATACCTTAAAAAAAGAATATGAACGCGATAAACAAAGAGGGTTAGATATTAAGATTCCGAAAAACTATTTTAAACATAATAATCCATCTGAAAAGCCACTCATAAGATGGCGGGGTCATGGAAACTTATTATTTTCAAATTGGTTAAATTATTATGTGTATCAGGAAACCCCTTATATTTTATAAGATGATCATTATATAACACGTGGCAACGCTTTCTTAGTAGGAATCATTTTACATTTTTCTAAATGTTCAAAATACATTGTTTTTCAGAATTTTAACTTATATAATGGCATCTAAATACAATTTTTTAGAGGGGTGGACAGTATTATGAATGAAATTCAAGTGGGTTTATTAGGCCTTGGAACAGTTGGCAGCGGTGTGGTTCGTATTATTACGGATCATCAAGATCGTCTTATACACCAAGTAGGTTGTCCAGTGAAAATAACAAAAGTATTAGTACAAAATATTGAAAAAGAGAGAGAGGTCCAAGTACTCTCTACCCTATTAACGAAAAATGCAAATGAAATTATAGATAATCCTGATATTGATGTTGTCATTGAAGTGATGGGCGGCATCGAGGAAGCGAAAGCATATATTTTACAAGCTCTAAAAAATGGTAAACATGTTGTTACTGCTAATAAAGATTTAATGGCATTGCATGGGGCTGAACTTTTGACAGTAGCAAAGGCAAATCAAGCCGATTTATTTTACGAGGCAAGCGTAGCTGGAGGGATTCCAATTCTGCGCAGCATTGTAGAAGGGCTTTCCTCGGATCTTATTACGAAAGTGATGGGAATCGTGAACGGAACAACAAACTTTATTCTGACAAAAATGTCTGACGAAGGGAGAGCATATGACGACGTGTTAAAAGAAGCGCAACAGCTTGGATTTGCAGAGGCAGATCCAACATCAGACGTAGAAGGTTTAGATGCAGCAAGGAAAATGACGATTTTAGCTACTCTTGGTTTTTCTACAAATGTAGAGCTTGGAGATGTAAAGGTGAAAGGGATTACTTCTATTACGGCGGAAGATATTGCATATAGTAAAAGCCTAGGATATACAATTAAATTAATCGGACTCGCGAAGCGTGATGGTGAAAAGTTAGAGGTAACGGTTGAGCCAACATTACTTCCTAATACACACCCTCTTGCAGCTGTTCAAAATGAATATAACGCAGTATATGTGTATGGTGAAGCGGTAGGAGAAACAATGTTTTATGGACCTGGCGCAGGAAGTTTACCGACAGCGACAGCGGTTGTTTCTGACCTAGTTGCAGTAATGCAAAATGTACGCCTTGGTGTAACTGGAAATAGCGCAGTTTCTCCGCAGTACGAGAAGGTATTAAAGGCGTCTGATGAAATTTTTGTGAAAAAGTTTTTACGTCTACATGTAAAAGATGAAATTGGTGTGTTTGCAAAAATTACATCCCTATTCTCTGAACGAGGTGTTAGCTTTGAAAAAATTATTCAAATGCCACTTGGAGAGAAGGGGAAAGCTGAGATTGTTATCGTAACGCACCGTGCATCACTTGCAGACTATGAATATATCTTACATACACTTAGGTCATACGAAGAAATAGATTGTGTGAAAGCAAACTATCGAATCGAAGGAGATGCTAAGTAATGTGGAAAGGTCTGCTTGCTGAGTATAAGGAGTTTTTACCTATTACGGAAAAGACACCATCCTTAACATTGCATGAAGGCAATACACCACTTGTTTTACTAGAAAACCTTTCGAAGCGGTGGGGTGTAACAATTTACGGAAAAATAGAAGGAGCAAATCCGACCGGATCTTTTAAAGATCGTGGCATGGTAATGGCGGTAGCAAAGGCAAAAGAGGCGGGAAGCGGAGCGATCATTTGTGCTTCTACAGGTAATACGTCTGCATCTGCAGCAGCATATGCAGCTAGGGCTGGGCTATCCTGTATTGTTATCATTCCAAATGGTAAGATTGCATACGGAAAGTTAGCGCAAGCCGTCATGTACGGAGCGGAAATTATAAGCATTGATGGGAATTTCGATCATGCTTTGCAAATTGTACGTAAGCTTAGTGGTTCATCGCCAATTACACTTGTGAATTCTGTTAACCCATATCGAATTGAAGGGCAAAAAACAGCCGCGTTTGAGATTTGTGATGTTCTTGGAAAAGCGCCGGATATTCTAGCAATTCCAGTCGGTAATGCAGGCAATATTACAGCGTATTGGAAAGGTTTCAAAGAGTATCATGAAAGACTAGGTACGGGTTTGCCAAAGATGCACGGTTTTGAAGCGGAAGGAGCAGCAGCGATTGTGCGTGGGCATAAGGTTGAAGAGCCAGAAACAATCGCAACAGCGATTCGAATTGGAAATCCAGCAAGTTGGAAGCAAGCCGCACTCGCTGCGGAACATTCTCAAGGTAAAATTGATGAAGTAACAGATGCAGAAATTCTTGAAGCATATAAATGTTTAGCGAAATATGAAGGAATCTTTGCTGAGCCTGCTTCATGCGCTTCTCTTGCTGGTATTTATAAACAAGTAAAAAGCGGGGAAATTGCAAAGGGAAGTCAAATTGTAGCCATATTAACAGGTAACGGTTTGAAAGATCCTAATATTGCTCTTGATACGGAGAAAATTCAGCCCGTTGTGTTACCAAATGATGAGAGAGTTGTCTTTGATTATATTCAAGGAGCGGTCTTTCAGTGAAATAGATGAAAAAAAGCCTATTGTAGCGTTATTCGCTCAATAGGCTTTTTGTATATGGAGAATTTTTGTTCCAATTTGAATAAACGCTTGAATAATCCAGCCTGTTGTAAAGGAAAGAATAATTGTTCCAAAGTAAATAGGTCCATCTAACAAGAAACTGAGTGTCAAAAATACTAAGGCTAATGAAATTTCTGTTCTGCGAAATGTCCACTTTTTCTTTTCAGACATGGTTAAGACGAATGCTTCCTGTGGTGCAGCACAAAGCTGTGTTGATACATAAATCCCAATTCCAGCGCCAACAAATAGATTTCCGCATATAAGTGTTATATATTTTGGAAGAGAGCGAATTGAATCCATAATGAAAGTAATAGAACCAATCCAATCAACAAAAACAGAAATAAGAATCATAGTAACAATTGTTCCAATTGTAATATGTTTTTTATTTAGAAAGAGCACAATAAGTGTAAAAGCAAAGTTAATCATAAAAATCCAAAAGCCAATACTTATTCCGAAGTTTTGATATAGTGCAATAAAGAATGAATCATAAGGACTAAGGCCAAAAGAAGTGATGGTTGTCATCATATTGATTCCGAGAGAAAGAATGAGTAAGCCACCAATAAAAAATATATAGTCTAGTTTAAAGCGTATCATATGTTTCAAATCCTTTCTAAACGTGTTTGCTAGGAAAGGATATATTGTGGAAAGCTTACCAGGTCAATAGAAAATTTTTAGATAAGATTTATTGATAATGAGAGAAGGGGGAAGAAAATAAGATGACAAATATAAAAAAGATTGCTGAAATTGCTGGTGTGTCAGTATCAACGGTTTCACGCGTATTAAATAATCATCCGTATGTAAGTGATAAAAAGAGGCAGGAAATTTTAGCAATCATTGAAGAGCTAAATTACACTCAAAATGTAAATGCGATTCATTTAGTAAAAGGAAAGACGAATGTGATAGGGGTTATTTTGCCGCATGTAAATGATCAATATTACAGTGCAATTATTGAGGGGATTTCTAAAGAAACGGCTAAAAAAAATTATAATATGATGCTCTGCCAGACGAACTATAGTGCCAAAAAAGAACTGGAAACTTTACATATGTTAAAAATGAAGAAACTTGATGGTGTAATTATATGTTCGAGAATGAATGATTGTAAAACGATAGAAGAATATACAAAGTTTGGGCCGATTGTGACTTGCGAAGAAATAGAATCACAGTCTATTTCTAGTGTACACATCGATCAATATAAGGTGTTTTCACAAGGAATGAAATATGTAATAGGAAATGGACATACTCGTATTGGATATTGTATTGGCAGAAGTAATAGTGTAAATAGTCAAAAGCGAAAGCAAGCATATTGTGAAGCATTACAGAAGATTTCTATGAAGCCTCGAGAGGAATGGGAGTTTTCAGAGCGTTTTACAGTAGAGGATGGCCGTGAAGTGATAAGAGCGTGGATCGACATGTCTGTGAAACCAACTGCATTTCTCGTTTCTTGTAATCCAATCGCAGCAGGGATGGTAACGGAAGCGAAAAAACATGGAATTCGTATTCCTGAAGATCTTTCGATTATTGGATGCGATGATCAAGAGGTGGCTGATATATTAGGAATTACAACAATTGCGCACTCAAGTAAAGCAGTTGGTACGAAAGCTTTTGAAATGTTATATGAGAAGATAGAGGATGAAAAAATAGATGTGAAGAACATTGAACTTTTGCCGCAATTAACTCTTCGTGAAACCACATAATATACATGGATACAGAATAAAAACGACATGAAATTTTTTAGGAAGAAGAGAGTATAAGATCATGCATAAAAGTGGTCAGTGCCTTTTTTTAGCCCATGCCAAGTGAAAACAAAAAGAGACAGAGTGCAGATCTCCTTTTGTTTTCATGGCCACGAATTATATGTCGGAAAATCAATAGGGATATATGTAGAAGAGATGAAAATCGCTTTTCAAATGGGCGTTTGGTATAATATGGACAATCTACGAGGCTAAAAGGGGTTTTGACATGAGATCCAAATTAGTAAAAGGAATTTTACTCATTACAATTGCATCTTTTTGTTTATTTGCATATGGCTTTATTTCGGGGGTTAATGATGTATTAAATCCGAAAGCTTCAAATTTAACTATGAAGACAGAGCAAAAACAAGTAGAGGGGAAAAAACATCCTGGAACATTACAAGTTGTCAGTTTAGGCGATTCTTTAACACGCGGCGTTGGAGATAAAGAAGGAATTGGCTATGTGGGCCGAGTGAAAGAAAGTTTGCAGAAGGATTACAAACAAAAAGTTGCGTTAACGAATTTAGCTGTTAGTGGCGCAAAAATGCCGGATTTGTTGAAACAAATAGAAAGCAGCGGTGCTCAGTATTCCATTAAACAGGCAGATTTAATTGTTTTAACTATTGGAGGAAATGATTTATTTCCAGGCTGGGAATCACTTGAGAAGATAGACATAGAGACATACCGTCCTGATACGCAAACGTTTCAAAATCAGGCGAAGCAAATTTTAGCCGAAATTCGAAAACTAAATTCAGATAGCCCGATTTTCTGGCTCGGTTTATACAATCCTTTTGAGGATGTAGAGGATTTAAAAGGTTCTTCATCCATTGTTGTAGATTGGAATGCATCTTTAGAGAAATTAGCAATAGATAATAAAAATGTATATATAACGCCAACGTTTGATCTGTTTCAAAACCGAGGGAAAGAATTATTATACTCAGATCATTTCCATCCAAACGAAACAGGATACTCATACATGGCAACTCGTTTACTACAAAATGTTGTAAATAAGCTGCAGTTAGATGGAGGAGAGGCGAAATGACGATAATACTTTCGGTGCGGGATGTAAAAAAGGTAATTGGGAAAAAGACGCTTGTAGAGAACATATCGTTTGATGTGAACCAAGGAGAAGTGTTTGGATTTTTAGGTCCAAATGGGGCAGGGAAAACAACAACAATTCGGATGTTAGTTGGTCTTATTAAAGCGACTGAAGGTACGATTACTATTGGTGGGTATAATATTAAAGAGAATTTTCGAGAAGCAATGCGACAAATTGGGAGTATCGTTGAAAATCCAGAACTTTATACATACTTAACTGGATGGGAAAATTTAAAGCAATTTGCACGTATGCTGGGCGGTATATCGGATAAACGTATTTTAGAAATTGCGAAGATGGTCCATTTAGACGAACGTATTCACGATAAAGTGAAAACGTATTCTCTTGGTATGAAGCAACGCCTTGGAATCGCTCAGGCCCTTCTTGGAAATCCGAGACTCCTCATATTAGATGAACCGACGAATGGCCTAGATCCAGCTGGTATAAGGGAACTGAGAGAGTTTATACATACGCTTGTGAAAGAAGAAAATATGAGTGTTTTCATTTCGAGCCACTTACTAAGTGAGGTACAAATGATATGTGATCGTGTTGCTATTATTCATAAAGGAAAAGTGATTACAGTTGCACCTATTGAAGAGTTGATTAAAACTGCGAGCGATCGTGTGGAATGGATTGTCACTCCGATTTCAAAGGCGAAGAGCATATTAGAGGGAGCAAAGGAAGTAAGTGAAATTAGTGTAGATAACGATCGTTTATTATGCCGAATGGATATTGCAACAATTAGTGTTTGGAATAAGCGCTTTGTAGAAAGCGGAATAGATGTACATAGCGTGAAGGAGCTTGTATTTACACTAGAAGATTTATTTATTGAACTCACAAGGAGTGAGCAACATGCGTGAATTTGCGAACCTTGTTTTAAATGAATCAGAAAAAATTTATCGAAAGAAACGTATTTTTGTTGTCGTGCTCATATTGGCGATCTTAATTCCTTTGTTTGTTTATGCACAGTACCGTGAAGTGCAGACAACGCAAAAGCGCCTTGGTACGAGTGATTGGAAAGTAGCACTTCAGCAGCAAATTGTTGATTCGCAAAATCGTTTAAATAATTCTAGATTACCAGAAGAATGGCGGGATTGGCTGAAGGTAAGGGTAGAGCAGCAACAATATTATCTAGATCATGATATTAATCCGACCGCACCAGGAGCACCAACGTTTGTACGGGCATTCATTGAACAAGGAATTACATTGTTTATTCCGCTGCTTGTAATGATTGTTGCAATTGACATTGTATCGGGAGAACGAAGTGAAGGAACAATGAAAATGCTTCTAACGCGTCCGATCCGACGCCTTAAAATCCTTCTCAGTAAATATGTGACGATGTTATTATTTATCTCGCTTATATTGCTCTTGGTGGGGATTTTTTCTTATGCATTATCAGGTATTGTTTTCGGATATGCCGGGTGGAGTTTACCGATCTTGACAGGATTTGGTATTGATAAAGAAACATTGAATACAAATTTTGTCCATCTTATTCCGCAGTGGCAGTATATTTTAATGGCATATGGATTAGCGTGGTTCGTTGCAATTGTTGTGGGAACAATATCTTTTATGGTTTCTGTATTAATTCGTAATACACCAGCTGGTATGGGGGTCATGCTGGCAGCATTAATTGCAGGTGGTATCTTAAATTCATTTGCAACGTCTTGGGAAGGCGCAAAGTACATTTTTAGCGTGAATTTATCACTGACAGATTACTTATCAGGGAAGTTACCAGCATTGCAAGGTCTATCGATGAGCTTTTCATTAATGAATTTAACGGTTTGGGCTGTAGCTTCTCTGATTATTTCATTTGTTGTATTTACGAAGCAAGATATGATCAATTAAGTGAATAGGAAGTGAAGAGATGGAACATATTTTAAAGAATGATTGGGAGTCTTTACTTGCACCAGAATTTGAGAAACCATATTATCAAAAACTAAGACAGTTTCTAAAAGAAGAGTATAGTACCCATGTAATATATCCGAATACTAATGATATTTTTAATGCATTGCACTATACAAGTTATGCGGATACGAAGGTTGTCATTTTAGGACAAGATCCATATCATGGACCAAATCAGGCGCACGGGTTAAGCTTTTCTGTACAACCAGGTGTAAGAACACCGCCATCATTGCAAAATATGTACAAAGAATTGCATGCAGACCTTGGTTGCGATATTCCGAATAACGGTTATTTAGTGAAATGGGCAGAGCAAGGTGTGTTGTTACTTAACGCAGTGTTAACTGTCAGACAAGGAGAAGCGAACTCACATAAAGGAAAAGGATGGGAGCATTTCACAGATCGTGTTATTGAACTTTTAAATGAACGTGAAAAACCGGTGATTTTTATATTATGGGGACGACATGCACAAGCGAAGAAAAAACTGATTACAAACTCAAATCATCATATTATTGAATCTGTACATCCAAGTCCTTTATCAGCAAGAAGAGGTTTCTTTGGTAGTAAGCCGTTCTCAAAAGTAAATAACTTTTTATCTAGCATGGGCGAAAAGGGGATTGATTGGCAAATTCCGGATCTGTAAAAAGAAAAGTAGCTAACATCTCAAATGTTAGCTACTTTTTTTATTGTTGTTCGTTTTTTAATTTTGCATCTAGTACGAATGTACCAAATGGGATAACAGATGCAACCAAAGCACCTAGAGCCCATGAGATAGACTTACGATGTATAATTGTTACTTGAATCACTGCAAAGATGAATAATATAAATAGAACGCCGTGAGCCATACCTGTGATTTTCACGGCCGCTGCAAACCCCGCGAAATATTTTAACGGCATTGCTACGAATAATAGTAGTAGAAAGGAAATCCCCTCGACTAATCCAATTGCTCTTAATCTTCCGATTGGTGTAGATAACATGAAATCGCCTCCTTAAAAATGTGTGCTTGTATATAGTAAATTTATATTCTTTTTCAAAATAAAATCACCTATTTTGTTCCATTATATCTGAAAACAAAGTTTACACTACGGTAATGTTGCAAAGTTCGAAATATCTTCACAAAGCTACTTATATTTTAATAAAAACCCATTTGAAGTATTTGACTTCAAATGGGTTTTGTGAATGGATGTATATTAAACAAGAACTTCTGTTTTTAGTACAAATTTCTCTACAACTTTAGCAACGCCGTCATTCATGTTTGTGTCTGTTACGTAGTTTGCAATTTCTTTAATATCATCTGGAGCATTTCCCATCGCAACACCAAGGCCAGCGAACTCAATCATTGCTTGATCGTTGTAGCTATCACCCATTGCGATTACTTCTTCACGCTTAATACCAAGCTTTTGAATTAATTGATTTAGGCTTGTGCCTTTTGTTACACCAGCTTCTGTGAATTCTAAGAAGTATGGTTTTGATCGCATTACGCTTAGTTTTCCTTCTAATTGTTTTTGAAGTTTCTTCTCTACTTCTACAAGACGTTCAGCCTCTTTGTTCATTAATACCTTTACAACAGGTTCTTGTACAGCAGTGATAAAATTGTCTACTTCAATAATTGGCATACCTGTAAGGTTTCCTTCAATTTCTGTATATGGATTATTTTCTTCCGTTACAATATCATCACCCATGTACGTATGAATCCAAACATCTTCTTCTTTACTAATTTCATATAAGTTGTGAACGATTTCAGGAGATAGTGTACTGCTGAACAATTCTTCATCCGTTTCGCAATTAATAATTTTTGCGCCGTTAAATGATAGGATGAAGCTACCGTATTCTTCTAAACGAAGTTCCTTGGCAATATGGCGCATACCAAATGTCGGACGGCCAGAAGCAAGTACAACTTTTACCCCTTGTTCTTGAGCGGTCATTAGGGCCTGTTTTGTACGTTCTGAAATCGTATGGTCATCACGTAATAAAGTATCATCTAAATCTAAAACAATCATTTTATAAGACATATAGAAAATTCCTTTCTTTATTGAAGTATTACTAGAAATCAGTTCTAGTAACATGATGAGGAAAAATAGTAAGACATCGAACCTCTTTAAAGGTGGTGAAGTGGATTACCATATTGTTAATATATATTATCATGGGCATATTGCCCATGATAATTCTATTCTATCGTAACAACTCTGAAAGTAGAGTGCAATAATGGAAGTTTTCCAATTTACGATGGTTGTTCTTCCTTTGAACGGGAAAATAAAACTTCAAGTAAAATAGCCATGACAGAACCAAGTACAAGACCGTTGCTTAAGAAGGATGCTAGAAATGGCGGGAGACTCGAAAATGCTTGCGGTGGGACAAACATAACGCCAATGCCCGTAAAGAGTGAAAGCCCAGCGACGCGGAATAATCGCTCTTTATTTTGTACAGTATCATATTCCCGGAAGGCAAGACCAATCATACTTGCAAATACAGGATAAATGGCAGCATAACCAACAGCGACAGGAATAGCTGCAAAGAATGCAGTAATCTTTGGAAATATGCTAATTATGATAATAAAACTTGATCCTAAAATGAAAGGTAGCCGTTTATAAATATTCGTCGTTGCAATAAACCCAGCTGAACCTGAAATAGCGACCGGTCCAATTGCTGAGAAAAGACCACCTAGCAATTGATTTATTCCTGTTATGATACCGGCATGTTTAAATCGATTTTGAATTGCACCTTCTTCATATTTAGAGACAACCCTTTGTACAACACGAATGCTTGCTAACATGTTTGTTAAAAGTAAAAGTGTTACAAAGACAACGGTAATTGCCATATTCCATTCAATGCGGGGTGGTCCAAAAACGAATAGAGATGGCAGATGAATGATATCCGTCACGGGTGTAATTGGGTTGGATAAACCGAAACATGCAAATAAGGTCCAACCAAGGATAATGCTGAAAAGAACGGAGTATTGTCCAATAATAGGTAGCTTCATAATGAAAAAAGATAGTAAAATAACAATGAGTGAAAGAATAAATACGTTTGCTTGTACTTCAGTATGTTGTCCATCAAGACCGAACATTCCTTTTAAGAAGGAGCCACTCAGCTGAGCAACAAGAAGGAATAAATATGTCCCAATAACTGTTGGTGTAAAATAACGAACAAGCTTATCGATAAGTCCAAAAACACTAAGGATAATACAGATAATACCACTTAACAAAAATGCATATTGCAAGACGCGGAGTGTTTCATTATTTGATCCAAATAATACGACACCTAAACTCGCGTAAAGTGAGAAAATTCCCCACCAAAGACCAGCGGGTCCTTCCTGAATAGGTAGTCTATGACCAAATATGGATTGTAGGAGGCCAGCAAATCCAAGAACAAATAACGTTCGCTGTACAAAAGCAATAGCCTCAGCACCTTCAAGTCCATAACTGGCAGCGACACTAATTGGTACAATAAGGCTCCCAGCTAAGATAAATAAGGCCCACTGCAGGGCAGAAAAAAATGTTTTCATTTTATCAACCTCTTTCACAGATTCCGTTTCTAGTATATACGTATTTTGTTTCCTATGGCAAAGGTTGTAGATAGAGAAAAGAGTTGAAGAAGAATATGAATGCAAGAAGACAACTATGGATTGCAGTTATATGTATGTGTTTTGTTGTAATCCTTGGGACAATTGGATTTATGATAATAGAAGAGATTAGTTTATTCCAAGCTTTTTGGATGACAATGATTACAGTACTGACGGTTGGATATGGAGATGCAGTTCCATTGACACAGGCAGGGAAGATCTTTGCGCTTCTTATTATTCCTGTTGGGGTAGGGATTGTTACATATGCAATTGGGGTAGTAGCAGCAATGATTATTGAGGGGAATTTATTTCATGCAGTGCGGAGGAAGAAAATGGACAAACAAATAGCGGAGTTACAAGATCATGTTATCGTATGTGGTTGTGGTAGAGTAGGACTTCAAGTTGTACGCGAATTACAGGGAAAGAAGATCCCATTTGTTGTTGTTGATAAAGAGGAATCTGTACTAGAGAAAGAAAAGCTTTTATATGTGCATGGTGATGCGACTGAAGAACAGGTGTTACATCAGGCAGGGATTACGAGAGCGGCTGGTTTAGTGGCAATTGTTGCGAATGATGCTGAAAATGTATTCATTACATTAACAGCGAGAGGGCTAAATAGTACGATTAAAATTGTGGCTAGAGCTGAAAAACCAGAAACGGAAGGGAAATTACGGCGTGCTGGTGCTAGTAAAGTGATTAATCCATCTAGTATGGCTGGAATTCATATTGCAAAAGGAATCGCAAATCCATTAACGGTTCATTACATTGATACGGTGCTTTATGGAACTGAACAGGCTTTTGCAATAGAAGAAGTTGAAATTGGTGAGAGGTCTCTTTTAATTGGAAAAACGTTGATAGAAAGCAATGTAAGAAAGCAATTTGATGTTACAATTTTAGCGATTTTACGGGGTGGAAATATTATTCATAATCCAACAGGGCAGGAAAAACTACAAGAACATGATATGATAATAGTATTTGGTCCAGTAGAGAAGCTGGGACAATTTGAGAAAGAACTACAAAGTACGAGGTGACAAGGAATGCAAGTATCTAGCGATAAGATTTTAAATAAAATGGCAAATGAAATTGCGAAAGCAAAAAGTAGTGAAGGACAGAAATCGAAAGAACATCTTTTAGTTGTTCGTGCTTTATGTGATTTATTATTAGATGAACAGGTTGAAACTTCTGCATATGTGGAGCCAAAACTACAATCACAAGTTATAACATCGCATCAGATGACGATGGCTCAACAGCAGGTTGCACCTATTTCTTCGGGAGAACCTGTATATATGAAAGAAGCTGATGCAAACGGTAATTCTTTATTTGATTTTTAAAGGCTAAATTGTTGGCTTATATGTGAAAATTTCTTATCATAAAGATAAAAAGGGGAATTCCAATGAAAATTTTCTTCTTATTAGGTTGTATTGCAGCTGGACTATCTGTAGCATTAGGCGCTCTCGGGGCACATTTTTTAGAAAATAAGATTTCCGCAAAAATGTTAGAGGTTTGGAAAACAGGTGTTACATATCAAATGTTTCATGCTGGGGGCTTATTCGTTGTTGCATTATTAATGGATAAGATCCAATCTTCCCTATTAAGTACAGCAGGTTGGTTTATGGTGGCTGGAATTATTATGTTCTCAGGAAGCTTGTATGCATTAAGTACGACAGGCATTAAGTTTTTTGGTCCGATTACCCCTCTTGGTGGGATAGCCTTTATTATTGGTTGGATTTTAGTAGGAACTGCAGTTTTAAAGGGTTTATAAAACAAAACAAAAGCTGGCATTTGCCAGCTTTTGTTTTTATCTTGGAGCATAAGTTGCAGGTTGGCTAGGTAAATACGTAATTTCTCCAGGGAATTCTACATAATCTAAGTAAATCATAAGGAGTAAGTATCGTTTTCCAGATTTCGGGTCACTGATGACAATGTGATCACGTCCAGCTGCTTCAATAATCCCTGTATAAGATTGCGTGCCAAGTGAACTACCGCGCTCATATGTCATAACAATAGTTGCAGGTTTTCCTTTGTTTAAGCGGAGGATGTTTTCAATATACGATTGCTCTAGTGGGAGCATACCTTGGGATGCTGCAAGTTGTGCTTGTGTGGCCTGTTGTTGCATTGCCTGTTGTTGCGCCGCTTGCTGTTGCGGCGTCATTTGTTGTTGAGGTTGCATATATCCCCCTGAAGGTTGATAGAAACCTGTTCCATAGTATGGATTTTGTTGCTGTGCCATTCAAAAATCCCTCCTTATTTTCATTCCTCAATATACCCCTGGACAGTCCTCACCGGATGGTTGAAAGAAGCAATGTCTTTTAAATCGTCCAGAATTTTGTTGATTGTACCAAGTTGGTGGACAAGCACCTTCGGGCCTAAAGAACCATAAAGCAAAATTTGCAGGCCAAAAACGTTGTCCTTGAATTGTACGCCTTGCAAGGGCAATGTCCTGTTCACGTGCGCGTTGATAAAAATAACCTTTCTGAGTTGCTTCAAAACCACCAGGACTTTGAAAAACCATTTGTTGTAAATTACGTATGTTTTTAAAGTCTAAACAATTCCCTCGAACGCGGTTTACACCAACGTTTCCAACCATCAACATGCCTTGTTGACCTTCTCCTTCGGCTTCGGCACGCATGAGTCTAGCTAATAATTTTACATGTTCTTCTGTATAGTTGATAACGCCCATTATGTTTCACCCCTCTTTTTGAAATGCACTTGAGAAAGAGGTTTATTTCTAGATGAAGTGTGGAACAATTACTAGTTCATACGTATGAGGAAAAGGGCTCAGATATGACAACCAAACAAAGTTTTAGGGGGAGTAATTTTTAGTGTTAGAGGGAGAAATGCAATAAAAAAAGCTAGCAATGCTAGCTTTTTATTATCAAAATAATTTTGACCACATATTTGAGAAGAAGTCACCGATTGATCGCATTGTTAAAACGAACCAATTTGCTTTTTCTACTTCCTCTGTTGTTTTTGCAGTAATTTTCATTTTCTTGTTTCCGTCTAAAAATCCATGTTGATCAGTTGATTCTAAAATGAGTGAACCTACTTTTTCACCTTTTTTGATTGGTGCAACTAATTTTCCATCTTCGGCAAGTGACTTATCTGCCTCAGTAGAAATTTGATAAGGTGGTTTACTTCCTTTTTTTGTGATTACCGTTATCTCTTTTTCAGGTGTCACAGTTACATTATCTTCTTTTCCTTTTATAACAGAAATTGTATTGTTTTTATCTATTTTTAATTTCTGTTTTTCAAAGTTATTAAAACCATAATCAATTAACGCACGAGATTCTGTAAAACGTTCATCCATTGATTTTGTTTTAATAATAACGGAGATAAGACGTAAGTCACTGCGTTTTGCAGTAATTGTAAACCCATACCCGGCTGTATCTGAACTTCCTGTCTTTAAACCATCTGTTCCTTCGTAAGCAAAAGCGGCACCTGGTAGCATCCAGTTCCAGTTTTCCATGCGAATTGGTTTTGGATGGTTATCCGGGAAGTTTCTAAATCTTTGTTTTGTATCTTCTAACATTTCTGGATACTTTGTAATAATTGTTTTTGATAGAATACCCATGTCACGAGCTGATAAGGAATTCTCTCCATTCGGATCTGTTCCTTCGGGACGTTTTCCTTTTAAATCAGCATTATTTAATCCAGTAGCATTTACAAATTTATATTTCTTTAACCCTAGTTTTTTTGCATGTTCATTTGCAAGATTTAAGAAGTTTTTTTCACTTCCTGCAAGCAGTTCAGCTAGCGCAATGCTAGATCCATTTGCAGAGAAGATAACAATAGAATGATACAATTCTTTAACTGTATATTGTCGGCCTTTTTCGAAAGGAACGTTGGAGAAATCATTATTACGGGAAATTTCATAAGCGTAATCAGAGATGTTTACTTTTGTATCCCAAGTGATTTTTCCTTCTTTAATAGCTTCTAAAACGGAGTAAATAACCATAAGTTTTGACATGCTAGCAACAGCTAGTAATTCATCGGGGTTTTGTTCGTGCAGTATTTTGCCTGTATCTGCATCAAAAAGAATAGCAGCGGCAGCTTCTATGTGTATTTTCTCTTCTGCATGGGAGGTTGTTACTCCTAAGGAAGAAAACGACAATAGAAACACTAGTAAAATAGATGAAATTTTCCTCATATACATTATCACCTTCGCATCGTTATTGGCATATAGCCCGTATTATTTTATCATAATTTTTAATATAACAATGTTATGATTTAATGGGAAATTTGAAGGATTTTTGTCTGATATTGTGCAAATTTAGTGAAAATAGGGGTTTTTGAAGAGTTTTTGTTGGAGAATAAGAAAAAGGAACGGAATTCGTTCCTTTTTCTTATTATACGTATAAAAATTTTGCTACTTTTTCACTTGGTAAGATGTTACCAACGAAGAATGTTCCGAATTCACCATAGCGAGCACTCACTTCATCAAAGCGCATTTCATATACAAGCTTTTTGAATTGAAGAATGTCATCAGCAAATAGTGTTACACCCCACTCGTAATCATCGAAGCCAACAGAACCAGTAATGACTTGGCGCACTTTTCCTGCATATTGACGACCAATTTTCCCGTGGCTGTACATTAGTTTTTTACGTTCTTCCATCGGAAGCATGTACCAGTTATCATCACCTTGACGACGCTTGTCCATTGGATAGAAGCAAATATGATTTGCTTTTGGTAATTCAGGGTATAAGCGTGCTAGGATTTGCGGGTTTTGGTATGGATCTTCATCAGCTGGAAGGTAATTACTTAGTTCAACAACAGATACGTAAGAGTATGCAGGAATCATATATTCAGCTAATGTTGTTTTATTTAATTCTGTTTCAATTTCATTTAACTCTTCCATTGTTGGACGTAAAATCATAAACATAATATCAGCTTTTTGACCAACAACTGTATACATTGCATGGCTGCCTTGCTTTGCAGACGCAACTTTGTTCCATTTCTCAATGACGTTTAAAAATTCAAACATTGCTTGTCCACGTTCATCACTAGATAATGTTTTCCATGCTGCCCAGTCGATAGAGCGTAAATCATGTAAACAATACCAACCATCTAACGTTTTTGCTGCTTCACTCATTTCTTTCACCTCAGTTAATGATATTTTACACGTTAACTATAGCATATATAGTTTTAAAGTCACCCATGTAAAGCTTTGATGCATAAAATTGTCACAATTAATAATGCTAGCTAGCGGAGTATATAAATCCATTTTGTTTTCACTTGGCATAGGGCAAAAAGTCCTGATTACTGCTATGCATAGACGGATGCTCTGTTCCATCTAAAAAGGAAGGTTTTCCATCAAAATAGAAATTTGACGAGGCTGAATTTTACGAAAATATAATCATTTTTATTTTCCCTATTTTTTAGGCGCTATAAGTTTAAAATATAGATGAAAAGAAGTATTCTTAAAGATAGAGTTTTTTAACATTTGTAGGAGGGTTTATTCGTGAGCAATTTATTTACAACAGTAAAAGAAAAAGTTCAAGGAAAAGGCATTTCGATCGTACTTCCTGAAGGAACTGATGAAAGAATTTTAGGCGCTGCAGAGCGTTTAGCAAAAGAAGAATTAGTAAAACCAATCTTAGTTGGTAATAAAGAAGAAATTAGTGCAAAAGCTGCTAGTATGAACTTAACATTAGCAGGCGTTGATATTTACGACCCAGCTACATACGAAGAAATGGATGCAATGGTGGCATCTTTCGTGGAACGCCGTAAAGGTAAAGCAACAGAAGAAGCTGCTCGTGAAATCTTAAAAGACGAAAACTACTTTGGTACAATGCTTGTATACATGGGCAAAGCACACGGTTTAGTAAGTGGTGCAGCTCACTCTACAGCTGACACAGTTCGTCCAGCACTTCAAATTATTAAAACAAAACCAGGCGTTACAAAAACTTCAGGCGTATTCATCATGGTACGTGAAGATGAGAAGTATGTATTCGCTGATTGCGCAATCAACATTGCACCAAACAGCCAAGATTTAGCTGAAATTGGTATTGAAAGTGCGAAAACTGCTGAGTTATTTGGCATCGATCCACGTGTTGCAATGTTAAGCTTCTCTACAAAAGGTTCTGCGAAATCTCCAGAAACAGAAAAAGTTGTAGAAGCAACTCGTATTGCAAAAGAAATGGCTCCTGAATTAACATTAGACGGTGAGTTCCAATTTGACGCTGCGTTCGTACCATCTGTAGCTGAGAAAAAAGCACCGGGTTCTGTTATTAAAGGTGATGCTAACGTATTCGTATTCCCAAGCTTAGAAGCTGGTAATATCGGTTACAAAATTGCACAACGCTTAGGTAACTTCGAAGCAGTGGGACCAATCTTACAAGGCTTAAACATGCCGGTAAACGATTTATCTCGCGGATGTAACGAAGAAGAAGTGTACAAGCTAGCTCTAATTACAGCAGCTCAAGCACTATGATTGAAAAGCCCCGCTATCATAGCGGGGCTTTTCTTACTTTTCAAGACCAAGTGCTTTATTGTTACGATCAATGATACGTTGTAAATTCATTTCGTATAAAGGAATTTCATCTACTGCTAATTGCGATGGTGTTAATTTGGGTGCGAAATGTTGCAATGTTTTGAATAAACGCATCATTAAATCTTGAACTGTAATTGTTTCGCCAAGTAGTTCAGATAAAGAAGCCATTGTACTCGGTACAATTTCAGGATACGTGAATCTTGTTTCTTCTCCTTGAATTGCTAAGTTGTAAAAATCCCGAACAAGTGCCGCACGTTCAGAACCGCTTCCTGTAGCGCATAAGTAAATTTGTACAGCTACACCTCCACGAATGCGGCGCTGTGAAATACCTGCGAATTTTTGATCACGAATGCTTAAATCATAGCTGCCGGGACAATAAGAGCCAACAATTTCTTTTGCCTCGATATCAACATCGTAATCTTTTAACATTTCTTTAATTAAATGCCACATTGTATCGTATCCAAGGTCGATATCAATTCCTTTTTCCGTTTCTTGAAATAGAAGCGATACATTTAAAACCCCTTCATCAAGTACGACTGCAAGACCACCTGAATTACGAACAATGACATTGAAATCCTTCTGTTTTAAAAAAGAGATCCCTTCCTGTAAATGAGGAAGCCGAGAATCTTGAATACCAAGAACAATTGTATTGTGATGAACCCAAGAGCGCATTGTCGAAGCAGATGTACCATTTCCAATTGCTGTGCACAATGTATCGTCCATAGCGAATGATTGAAGTGCATGGAAGGTAGGTCCTAAACTAGACTGATCCACAATACGCCACTCTGGTTGAGATAAAATCGAACGGGAATTGCCCATATAACTAACCCCTTATTTATAAAATGACAATCTTTATTATAACAAAATAAAAAGGATGCGGTTAGCGCATCCTTTTTATTCTGCAATTTTTTCTAAATTGCCGTTTCGATCCATGCGAAACGAGGTTGGTGTGGGCTCTTCATCGTCCATTAATGCTAATTTACGAGCACGGTTCATAATGTTCATAAGCGTTTCGTAATCTTCTTGTACTGTATTAGATTGTTGCTCTAGTTTTTCTAGTTTCTTTTCTAATTCTTCGTTGCGAAGTATTTGTGCTTTTATTTCTTGTTTTAATCTCGTATTCTCGTTTTCAAGCGCTGTTACTTTCATGTTTGAAGACCCAACTGTTTGTAAAAAGTAAATGACATCTTGCATTGTAATAGAAGTTTTAGAAACAGTTTGCTCTGGATATGGAGTAGCCGTTTGTATAGCAGGTTCCTCATCATGGGTAGGAATGGCTGCTGAAGCTGGTGGTGTATAAAGAAGGCGTTTTTTGGCCTGTTCACCACTAGCAGCACGCATTTTATCTTTTCGATGTCTTTTTGCTAGTTGCAGAGCTTGTTCATAGCTATAACGCACAACTGCATTCCAACGAAAACCACAAGCAGCTGAGGTGCGATTTAGCTGATCTCCAACTTCTTCAAAGGCATTTAATTGTGTGCTTCCTTCTCGAACATGACGCAGTACGGTTTCAGCAAGTAATAAATCATCTTCGTCTGTCCAAGCATCTTGTCTTACTTTCATAGATTCAACTCCCTTTCTTTTTATAAACTTCCTATTTTTATAATGGACAAAAGAAAATGCTTTTATACAAAGCTTTTAAAAATATGGTAGATTTCGATGGAAGTAAGAAATGGGTGTACGAATGAAGGGCGTTCATAAAGGGAAAAATGAAGGAGGAAGTAAGGCTTTCTATTGTGGGAAATCATAGGAGAAAACTTGCATCAAGCCCCAAAGAACGGTAAAATACCATTTAGTGTTTATTGTTAAATGTACTTGTGAAAAGTTTAAAATAGAGGAAGTGTTATATCAAATGGGAAACGAATTTCGTGTGTGTGATGATTGTCAGGCGACGAACATTAAGACCTTGATACCAAAGCTCAAAAAAGTAGATTCATGTGCCAATATTGAGGTTGGATGTCAATCTTATTGTGGACCAGGTCGTAAAAAATCATTCGCTTTTGTGAATAATCGTCCAGTTGCAGCACCAAATGAAGATGAATTGATTAAGAAAATTGAGGCGAAATTAAATAAGTAAGAAGAAGAGTGAATATTTTACTCTTCTTTTTTTATTGTTAAAATTAAAAATTATTTTGGGATAACGAAATGAAATAAACATGTATGAATGAATAAATTTCATAGTATGGTATTGGTTTGATATTAATTACATTAGTTTTATATTGCAAAATAATGGTTGACAGCTTTTTATAACGGTAGGTAGAATAGAAAGTGTGATTATGAGAATCATTATCAGAATAGGTAGGTAACCCGATTTTCTTTTTTTGTTGTTTCTTGAGAATGAATTTCATTTTCTTAAATATATGTTGTTGGTTAGGGTGGTTGAGGGATGGAAGCAAGCGCGAGGAATTTTGAGCAACAAGAAGCAAATGTGAAAGAGATTAAGAGCAGACCGCTTATTGCTTCTATTATTTTAATAGCAGGAACAATTTTGTTAGCTTTAAGCATGGCAACCTCAATTTCATTTGGTGCAGCGGATATTAGTTTGAAAACTGTATGGCAAGCTGTCTTTCAGTTTGATGGTTCTTTGACGCATCATAATGTAATCTGGGAGTTGCGCATGCCTAGAGCAATTGGTGGTGTTGTTGCTGGTGCCTTTTTAGCTGTATCAGGTGCAATTATGCAAGGAATGACACGAAATCCACTCGCATCGCCATCATTAATGGGGATTACTGATGGAGCAGTATTTGGAATTGCAATTATGTATGCATTTTTTCCTAATTCACCGTATTTAATGTTTGTTATCGCTTCTTTTGTTGGAGCGGCATTTGGTGCAAGCATTGTATACGGAATTGGCGCTTCTTCACCAGGTGGACTAACACCTGTTAAGTTAGCGTTAGCCGGAGCGGCGATTAGTGCATTACTTGGGGCTATTTCATCTGGAATTGCGTTGTATTTCAATCTTGCTCAAGAAGTAAGCATGTGGAATGCAGGCGGCGTTGCTGGTGTGAAATGGCAGAGTATCGGTATGCTACTGCCAATTGGACTTGTTTGTCTCATTATCGCGATTATGATGTCGAGATATATTACAATTTTAAGTTTCGGTGAAGAAATTGCGATTGGGCTTGGACAAAATACAACATTAATTAAATTTATCGGAACTGTGCTTGTTCTTGTGTTAACGGGTTCAGCAGTATCTATGGCAGGGTCTGTTGGATTTGTTGGGCTTGTAATCCCTCATATGACACGTTTTCTTGTCGGTTCAGATTATAGATGGGTTATTCCATGTTCTGCTGTATTAGGCGGATTGTTAATTGAATGTGCGGATATGTTATCTCGTATTATTAATCCGCCGTTTGAAACACCAATTGGGGCGATTACAGCACTAATTGGGGTGCCATTCTTCCTCTACTTAGCGCGTAATGAAGGGAGAGGAAAAATGTGAAGACAACCGTCTTAACAAAAAAGAACATTTCAATTTTAACAATTTTATCTTGTTTAATTATTTCAGTATTTCTTATTAGTTTAAATACAGGAACGTTTAAAATTCCGCCAATAGATGTATTAAAATCATTGGTTGGACTTGGTGCGGAAGATCAGTCAGTCATTTTATTCGAGTTTCGTATGCCGCGTATGGTTATTGCTATATTAGTTGGTTCAGCATTAGCTATGTCAGGTGCAATTATGCAAGGATTATCACGAAATCCACTTGCTGATCCTGGAATTATCGGTATTAATGCCGGAGCGGGATTGACAGTTGTCGTTTTCGTATATTTCTTTTTTGGAAAAGTAGGGACCGGTACTCTGTTGTCTGTATTCATTCTGCCATTTTTCGCATTAGTGGGTGCAATAGTAGCGGCAGTCATTATTTATGTATTAGCATGGAAGGACGGCATTTCATCAACCCGTTTAATACTTGTTGGTATCGCAGTAGCAGCTGGTTTTAGTGCAGTTAGCTTAATTTTTTCAATGAAAATGACGTCGAATGATTTCCGTTTTGCAACGATTTGGTTAGCGGGAAGCTTATGGGGAACAGACTGGAAATTCGTATTAAGCGTACTTCCATGGATGCTTATCTTTTTACCAATTGCGATTCGTAAAGCACACGTATTAAATGTAATGAACCTAGGAGATGTAGCGGCGGTTGGGCTTGGTGTAGATGTCGAGAAAGAAAGACGTAAATTATTATTTATCGCTGTTTGTTTAGCCGGGGCATCCGTTGCTGTTGCGGGTGGAATTGGTTTTATCGGTTTAATGGCACCGCATTTAGCAAGGCGCCTCGTTGGTGGAAAGCACCAAATTATGTTGCCGACAGCGGCATTAATTGGAACATTCCTGTTGTTATTTGCAGATCTCATTTCACGAAGCGTATTAACAACATCAGAAATACCAGTCGGTCTTGTTATTTCTGTAATTGGTGCACCATATTTCATTTATTTACTTATGAGAACAAAATAAAGGGAGGCTTTTTGTATGGCAACTTTAGCGGTTGATTCGGTATCTGTTGGCTATAATGAAGGATTAATTATTGATGGATTATCAGTGGAAATTCCAGAAGGGAAAATTACAACAATTATTGGACCAAATGGGTGCGGGAAATCCACATTGTTAAAAACAGCTTCTCGTATTTTGAAAGCAAAGCGAGGTACTGTTTACCTAGATGGAAAAGCAATCGAAAAACAGCCAACAAAAGAAATCGCAAAGAAAATGGCGATTTTGCCACAAACTGCAGAAGTGCCAACTGGTCTTACTGTGTTTGAACTTGTTTCTTACGGCCGCTTTCCTCATCAAAAGGGATTTGGCACATTGAAGGAAGAGGATTACCGTTACATTCACTGGGCGCTTGAAGTGACAGGAATGACAGAATTTGCGAATCGTCCAGCAGAAGCTTTATCAGGTGGTCAACGTCAACGCGTTTGGATTGCAATGGCTCTTGCGCAAGGTACGGATTTACTCGTACTAGACGAACCAACAACATACTTGGATATGGCTCACCAACTTGAAGTACTAAATTTATTGAAAAAATTAAATCAAGAAGAAGGCAGAACGATTGTTATGGTTATTCATGATTTAAATCATGCATCTCGTTTTTCAGATCATATGATTGCACTCAAGGCTGGTAAGTTAATGAAACAAGGAACGCCAGATGAAGTAATGACAAGTGAGACACTTCGTAATGTGTTTGAAATTGAAGCGCAAATCGTCCCATGTCCTGTAAACTGTAAGCCGATTTGTTTAACATACGACTTAATGATGGTTAATAATCAGTTACGTAAGAAAGCATAGACGGAATCTTCCCCTCTTATTTTAATAGAGGGGAGGGATTCTAATGGACGTTGAGCTTCTCATTCAAGGTGGGAAGTTGAACGCCCGTTAGAACGGGTTACAAACAATGTTTAATAAGAATATATTAATTAATAGTTGTATATGGTTTCTTATAGTTATATGTAACTTATAAGAGAAATACATCCAGAAGGAGTGGAAATATGAAGAAATTCAAAGTGGCATTTCTAGCAATGGTACTAGTAGTTACTTCTGTACTATTTGCAGCTTGTTCCTCTGATAAGAAAGAAGAAAAGAAAGCAGATGCGAAGGTTGAAGAGCGCACTGTACAACATGCAAAAGGGGAAATTAAAATTCCTGCAAATCCAAAGAAAATTGCTGACCTTAGTGGTTCAACAGAAGAATTGTTAATCTTTGGTATGAAACCTATTATTACAGCGAATACATCTCAGGAAAAAATTGATGCACATATTGCAGATCAATTAAAAGGTGTAAAACCAGTTGGTTCTGCTTGGGGAGATAAAATTAATATCGAAGCAGTAGCTGCCGCAAAACCTGATTTAATTCTTGTGAACGATCGTCAAGAGAAAATTTATGATCAATTATCTAAAATTGCACCAACAGTTATGCTAAAAACTCCATTAGATCAATGGCGTCCAAAGTTTGAAGAGTTAGGTAAAATCTTCGGTAAAGAAAAAGAAACAACTGCATGGTTTAAGAAATATGATGATAAAGCAAGCGGATTACACGATAAAATCGTTGCAAAAACTGGCGATGCGACATTCATGAAGATGGCTGCATATCCAAATGCATTCCGCGTATACGGTGACTACGGTTACGGTAGTGTACTCTTTAAAGATTTAAAATTACCAGCAGTTAAAGGTACACCAACTGATAAGCCGCTCGTACAAGTACAAAAAGAAGCGCTAATTGATTACAATCCAGACTACTTATTCGTATTCACAACTGGCGATGGTTCTCAGCGCTTAAAAGAATTCCAAGAAGAAACAATTTGGAAAAACATGAATGCTGTTAAGAACAACCACGTATTCACAATTAAGAATGAAGACCTAAACAAAGGGTACTTCCCACTTGGTAAAGAAATGATCCTAGACGAAGTTGCTGAGTTTGTTTTAGGAAAATAATATATAAAGAAAATCACTTTTGCTTTTACGAAGGTGATTTTTCTTTATATAACAGCAAATTTATCATTTCAACAGAGAAAATCATCTTCTCTAAACAAAGTGAAGTAGGGGGAGTTCAATGATTTACACAGTCTTTCGTTTCTTTCTGTCTCCTATTTCGTTTATAATATAAAGTAAGAATGCAGTAAGGAAGGAGGGTGTCGATATTGGTATATTTAAACGACAAACTCAGCGAAACAAAAGTGTTTAAAGACCCAGTACATAAATATGTACATGTGCGCGATCGCGTCATTTGGGATTTAATCGGAACGAAGGAATTTCAACGTTTGCGCCGTATTAAACAACTTGGAACGACATTTTTTACATTTCATGGTGCGGAACATAGTCGCTTTACTCATTCATTAGGTGTATATGAGATTATTCGTCGTATGATTGATGATGTGTTTGATGG
>Ga0102589_1001477_pt1 | contig 31550 bp, 28 predicted proteins | sample AraplaMF_Col_mLB_FD_76858 | JGI IMG/M metagenome (GOLD analysis project Ga0102589, IMG submission 76858) | Arabidopsis root microbial communities from the University of North Carolina, USA - plate scrape MF_Col_mLB | ecosystem: Host-associated > Plants > Roots > Endosphere | place: USA...
TCAGCGAATCGACTACTTGTATGTTGAACATCGTCGAAGGATCTTTATATCGTGTCGAATCGCCGATATATTGCAAAGAACGGTCGATAACGGAAAACGTACTAATCTTAGTATGTTTTTTCAACACACAATTGAAGGCAATGCACTTCATTTTCGATTGGTAAATATATACTTGTGACGTATTTTTGAAGAAGTAGAAGCGGAGATAGAAAATTGTTAAAATAGCAATAAACTAATATAGAAGGATTTTAGATATGATGCGAAATAAATGGTTATCTAAATTATCATTAAAAACAATGACGACATTATTGGTGTTACTATCAGTCATCGTTTCGTTAATAGCAAGTGCGACTCTGTTACATTTTTATGTATTGGATCGAGAAAAAGATGTTGTAAATGAAAAATTGAAAAATACTGCTAGAGTGGTTGCGAAAGATCCTCGTGTCATAAATGGAGTTGCGAATGAGTCGTCTAGTTCGGCTATAGAGCAGTATACGCTGGAAGTGATGGAATCAACCGGTGTTAGCTTCGTTGTTGTGCTTAACAATGAGCTCATTCGAAAATCACATCCAGATAAAAGCGTCATAGGAAAACCTTTTTCAGATATTGAGGATGCCAAACAGTCATTAAATGGTTCTGAGCACTTTTCTAAGCAAGTTGGTGTATTAGGAGAGGGAACACGTTTCTTTACGCCGATTTGGAATGAAAAAGGTCAGCAAGTTGGAATTGTTTGTGTAGGTTTTGTACAGAAAACAATAAATAAAGAGTTATGGAATGCACAGAAAAATCTATACTTTGGCTTAGGGGTTGGGCTTTTTGTAGGAATATTGGGTGCGTTATATTTAGCGAAGCAATTAAAGAAAATATTATTAGGATTCGAACCTACGCAGATCGTAGCGAATATAAAGGAACGCGATACGATTATAAATTCTGTAGGTGAAGGAATCATTGCGGTGACTCCAGATCGAAAAATCCTTTTACAAAATTTAAATTTTACAGAACTCATAAAGAAGGCTAAGTTTATCGGGAACAATATGAAAGAAGGATACCTTGATAAAGATATCTTTTCAACATTTTTTGGAGAAGTATTTACAACAGGAGAGTCAATTTCCGATCATGTAATTGTCGTGAATCAGTTTGAGTTCATCGTTAATATTCAGATTATTCATATAGATAAAAAGGTTTATGGAGCGGTTGCAACGTTACGTGATCAATCAGAAATGCAGCAACTTATTCGAGAGCTTAGTGGAACAGAACAATATATTGACGCCTTGCGTGCGCAAAATCATAAATTTATGAACCAATTGCATACGATTTTAGGATTGATTGAATTAGAAAAATATCAAGACGTCAATCACTTTATTCGTGTGTTAAATGCCGATTATCACCGAGAGATCGGGTTTGTAGCTGATAAAATTAAAAGTCCAGCAGTTGCAGGGTTTTTAATTGGAAAAACGAGTGAGTTAAAGGAACAAGGTGTAACGTTAATAATAGATGCAGACTCTTATTTTCCAAGTATGAAAATGGGTGAGATGCTTCATGATTTGTTATTGTCAATGGGGATTTTACTAGATAATGCTAAGGAGGCTATGTCGTTAACGTTGATAAAACAAGCGACGATCTTTCTGCACTATGATGATGAGGAGGAAGTGATTCTAATTGAAGTGAAGGATACAGGAGTAGGCATAGATGAAGCGCTAATGGAACGAATATTTGAGAGAGGATTTTCAACAAAAGGCGGGGCCAGAGGCTACGGATTGGATGCTGTTCAATCAATTGTCAAACAATATGATGGGCTTGTTGAAGTACAATCAGAAGTAGGGAACGGAAGTGTTTTTCGAATGGAAGTACCTTATAAAGTGAAACTTTAATCAGTGGGGGTTTTCTTCATCCCCCACTGATTATTAGTTGAACCAATCGGGCTTTTACGGGCAGTTTATCTCCCGCCTAACTGCTTTGCATCCGCCGAATTTTGAGGCGAGAGTATTACTGCCCGTTAATGCGGGATAAACGGAGGAACATAGATGATTAAAGTTATCATAGTTGAGGATGACCCTATGGTTGCAATGATCAATCGGCAATTTATTGAGCGGTTTGAAGGTTTTCGAATTATCGCTTCTGTCGGCAATATTGGAGAGCTATGGGATGTAATTAATAAGAATGTACCTGATTTAATCTTACTTGATGTTTATTTACCAGGAGAAACGGGAATTGATTTTTTACAAACGGTACGTCAAAAACAGTTTTCCATACCAATTATTATGATTACAGCAGCTCATGATATACCTACCATTAAGAAATCACTAGAGTATGGGGTAATTGATTTCTTAATTAAACCCTTTTCATATGAAAGGTTTGAACTGGCAATAGAAAACTTTCTTCAATATCATTCACTAACTACTAAGTTAGAAGAAACCGATCAAGATACGTTAGATCAGTTATTAATAAAAGAGAGAGTCCCTTCTCTTGTAAATCCTGCTTGTAAGGAATTGCGTTCAAAAATTCCTAAAGGATTATCTAAGCTAACGTTAAAAAAGATTCTTCATGTGCTAGTGAAACAAGAGGGGCATTTTTCAACAGAGGATATTGCGAAAGAAGTTAATTTATCACGTATTTCAACAAAGAAGTATTTGCTGTTTTTAAATGAGATAGGTTATTTAAGTGAAGAATTAAAGTATTTAGCAGTTGGACGACCAATTATGGTATTTCATGTTGTTCCTGAGAAAGAGCATTTGATCATGGCTTTTAAATAAGTAGCATTGTTGACAGATATAAAACCCCTTTCTTTTTATGGGAGGAATGAGAGGATCTGACCGTGCATAGGAGCGGTCAGATCCTTTTTTCTGCCACATGCGAAGTAAAACAGATAGAGCGAACGAGTGTAGTATGCATAGCAGGGATTGAGAGGTTGAAAAATTTACATCTTATACGTCGAGGCGTTGAAGCCTTATAAAAAAAGAGTCAAACTCGATACAGTTTGACTCTTTTTTATGGAATATAGTAATCAATTCATAGAAACAAGTTCTCGTTTGTTCGGTAAAGGAACAGCGTTGGCTGTGTGCCCTTTTGTAATGATATCATGAAGGTTTTCGTAGCTTGTTTCAATCATATTCGTAAGTGCTTCATCTGTATTCGATCCCATATGAGGTGTCACGAGGACACGAGGGTATAGGTCTAGTAGCGCTTGAACGGTTGGATCTAATTTTTTAGTTGTTCTGTCAAACTTTTGAAAGAATATGTTTTCTTCATTCTCAAATACATCTGTCGCAAATCCTTCTAGTTTATGAGATTGCAGCGCATGAAGAATGGCTTCGTTATCTTGCAGTTCACCACGAGCAGTGTTAATGAGAATGGCGCCATCTTTCATTTTTGAAATGAATTTGGCATCGATCATTTTATCATTTGCTCCTGGAATATAAGGGACGTGTATACTTACGATATCACTTTCTTTTAATAAATCGTCCAATTCCATAAAGGTAACCGTCTGCTGTGCTGCATCACTTTGGAATACATCATATCCAAGCACTTCAGCGCCAAGCCCTTTAAAAAGTTTCGCTTCCGTTAATCCAATTTTACCAGTACCAATAATACCGACTTTACAGTTTCTAATTTCTTTGCTGAACATAGTTCGATCTACAGTAAAGTCTTGATTCGCAGTTTTTGTTGTTGTGTAGGTTGTATGTCTTAATAATGACATAGCAAGTGTTAAAGATAGTTCTGCAATGGCATTTGGAGAGTAGGAAGGAACTCTTGCCACGTGCATATCGTAATCTGCTGCGGCTTGCAAATCAATATGATTATAGCCAACTGTACGTGTGAACAAATATTTTACACCGTATTCTTTTAGTTTTTTAATATTTTGCAAATCTGCTATGCAATTTCCTCTTAATAAAACAGCATCCATTCCTCTAGCAGTTTTAATATTGTCGTGTCTAAGTAAATCTTCAATCAAGCATAGCTCGAAATGATGCTTATTTAATTGATTAAAAAATGGTACTTCATTGTCTCTAACTCCGTAACAAACTACTTTTAATGTCATTTTTCATCTCTCCATTATCATAATAATTTTTTTATCCAAATATCCCTGTAACGCTAATTAAATTAATGACGATAATCCAAAGCGGAATCATGACAACTGCACAAATTGTAGAAAGTAAAGATGCATTAGAAGCAAGCAGCGCATCTTTATCAAAACTAATTGCATAGGCGGCTGCTACAGTAGCGGTTGGTGTCGCCATCATAATGACAACAACACCTACGGAAATCGCGCTCATTGAAAGAATTCCTGTTAGTGAAAGAATCGCTAGAAATACAATATTGATAATAGGAACTAACACAATTTTGTTTATGCTGTAGATGAAAGATGTTCGATCTGTAATCGCTGTTTTGAAGTTTACAGCGCCGAGTGTTGCCCCAATAGAAAGCCAAGCAAGTGGTGAAGCTAGTCCTGATAAATAAGTCATCGGTTTATAGAGCCAAAGGGCAGTCCGATCAATTCGTAAAAATGCAACATTTGATAGTTTTCCATTAGCAGCTGCAACGGTCACTTGAGGTAAATATTCCTGGAACATCCAGATAAATAATCCGAGAAAAGTTGCAATGACAATCGGATTTACAAACATTTCTTTTATATTTTTTGCTTCCATTTTCAGTCCGCTCATCTTGATATAACCATACGAGTATAGAAAAATGCGGTAGCCAATATTAAAAATGGAGGCGTATAGGACACCTTTAGGTCCATATATAGCACCTACAATAGGAATACCAAAGAAAGTTGTTGAACCGAAAATTGTTAAAACACGCAACGTATCTTGCTTGTCACCTTTAAATTTCAGGTACATCGGCTTAGAGGCAACAATTAAAATAATGTAAATAAGTAATCCCCAAATTAAAATGTTCATTCCTTCAGCCAAAGATTCCTGATTAATATCCATCATAAAAGATGTAAAGGCTAAAGCAGGTAAAGCAACGGATAATACGACTTTTGATAGCATCTTTCCAACTTGATCATTAAAAATCCCTTTTTTACGACAAAAGAAACCTAGTAAAATAATGAAGATTGTTGAAGTAATGGCACTGACAATATTCATATCAGTAACGGTCTTCTGAATAATTTGAAATACATTCATGGATTTTTCCTCCAAACCAATTTTTATGTGAATAAATTCACAAATGTTGATAAAATTTTAGCCGGCTATTTCTTATAAGGTCATCATAAAGTTATTTGACTTATTCAAAAATAATTTGAAATTAACATAAATTATGTAATTAAAGTAAGTGAAACATTGAGCAAGGTTTATGCAGCTTTACAATAATAGGAAATGATAGGATATCTTTCGATAGTTTCAAATCACTTTCGTTAATTACGTAATATAGAATTGAGGGAATATTTCGTATAAAGTTAAGTCAAAAAAGGAAAGATAATGAAGTTGTAGGTGGAACAAATTATTATGATCGCTGAGATTTCATTAGTGATTGAAGCGGGATTAACAGCAGAAGAAGATGTAGCTTTAACGATTCATGTTGTTAAATGATAAATTGCTAGTTACAACTTCTGTAATGAACGAAAGTGATATGCAATTTGTAAAGCGCTTTTATTAATTTCACGATAGATTGTAATAACAAAAGGTGGAGAATAAATTGGAAAAGAAAAAATTGATATTCATTTGCCTCGCATTTGCAGTATTTTTTATAATCGTTTTGCTTCCAACACCTGATAGTCTCCCGGTTGCAGGACAAAGGGCACTGGCAATATTAGCTTTAGCAGTTATTCTTTGGGTGACTGAAGCGGTAACGTATCCAGTAAGTGCTGCGATCATTGCCTCATTAATTACGATTTTTATAGGACTTGCACCAACGATTGAAAATCCATCCGTAACTTATACGAGTCAAGGTGCTTTAAAATTAGCGCTTAGCGGATTTAGTTCTTCGGCTGTTGGACTTGTGGCTGGAGCACAATTTATCGCTGCCGCTATGGAAATAACAGGTTTGCATAAACGTCTTGCTCTATTCATTATGTCAAAAGTAGGAACAAAAACGAGTAGTTTAGTATTTGGAACGATTGTAGTCAGTATCATTCTTGCTTTATTCGTACCGAGTGCAACGGCACGTGCAGGTACAATTATTCCGATTCTAATGGGAATTGTAGCAGCTTTCGGCTTGCCAAAAACAAGTAGATTATCGGCTTTACTTATGGTAACGGCTGTTCAATCGATTTCTATTTGGAACATTGGGATTAAAACGGCGGCTGCACAAAATATGGTTGCTTTAGGATTTATAGAACAATCATTTGGTTCTAATATTACGTGGGGACAATGGTTGTTGTACGCTGGGCCTTGGGCTGTTATCATGTCAGTTTTATTATTCTTTGTTATGAATAAGCTCATCAAACCTGAAATCGGAGAATTACAAGGTGGAAGTGAGATTATTGGTGCTCAATTAAAAGAATTAGGTAAAATTTCATCAAAAGAGTGGCGATTAATTATTATCTCACTTGTATTGTTGGTCTTATGGGCAACAGAAGGAACTGTTCATCCATTTGATTCTACTACGGTTACTATTGCTGCTGTTGCAGTTATGTTGTCCCCTGGCATTGGAATCTTTTCATGGAAAGAAGTTGAAAGTAAAATTCCGTGGGGAACAATTCTTGTATTCGCAATTGGAATTTCGTTAGGAACACTGCTATTGCAAACGAAAGGTGCATCATGGTTGTCCGAAAAAACATTAGAATCTTTTGGATTAACTAGTATGCCGCTGATTTTTATTATTATGGTGCTAACTTTATTTAACATATTGATCCATTTAGGTTTTGCAAGTGCAACAAGCTTATCTTCAGCTTTTATTCCAATTGTTATTGCACTTGTGATATCAATGGAACCAACGTCCTTTCATGGACCAGGGCTTGTATTAATTCAACAATTTGCTGTTAGCTTTGGATTTTTATTACCAGTAAGTGCACCGCAAAATATGCTTGCGTATGGAACAGGTGCATTTACAACAAAAGACCTTTTGAAATCTGGTATTCCAATTACTCTCGGAGGTTATATCTTAATTGTCATTTTCAGCTTAACATACTGGCAATGGGTAGGTTTACTTTAAAAAGAGGGAGAATTAAAAACATCATCATGGAATCGGACTATGCCAAAAACTTTGCAAAGCAGCATGGCGGGGCAAAAGTTATTTTGGAAATAGCGGTGTAGTGGAGAAAATGAAAAAAAACATCAGACGTTAATCTGATGTTTTTTTTTTGATTCTGTAAATCAGCATCTCAAAAAGAAGGAAACCCATAAAATTATTATGAGACCAAAAGGCGCGCCAGATTAGGAATGTATAAAAAGATATATAGAATCATAGAAAAGGAAAAAGCGAAACCTATTGATAGAGCTGGGGTTTCGCTTTTTCCTTGCTACTGATAATGATGTCTTATATATGTATACAACATTCATTGTAATTCGTTGTTTGTTCGGTAAGGTTTTTGTGTCGAATATCGTCGGAGGGTCTTTAAATCTTGTCGAATCGCCGATATATTGTGAAAATCGCTGATATATTCTAAAAAGAGGTCGATATATCGTGAAAATCGCCGATATATTGCGAGGAACGGTCGATAACGGAAAATGGGTTAGCTTCTTATTTACGTATATAACGCGGTGAACCAGTAATTAATAAATTTTCAATTGCCATGTTTTTTCATTTCCTTATAAAATCCTTATAATTGTCATTTATTCTAGACTCACCAAATACAAGGAGGAAGTTTAGAATGAGTGAGATGATTTTAGAAACAAAGAATCTTTGTAAAACATTTCAAAAGCAAAGGGTGGTACAAGATATTTCACTTTCTGTACCGAAACATTCAATCTATGGATTGTTAGGTGCGAATGGGGCAGGGAAGTCGACTACTTTGAAAATGATAACGGGCATGCTTGCGCCTACTTCTGGTGAGATTTATTTTGATGGTCATACATGGACGCGGCAAGATCTACATTCTATTGGTGCCTTAATTGAATCCCCTCCGCTTTATGAAAATTTAACAGCAAGAGAAAATTTGCTAGTTCGTACGACTGCTTTAGGATTGCCAAAGTCAAGAATTGATGAAGTATTGCGTGTTGTGGAGCTAGAGAATACAGGTAAGAAAAAAGCAGGGAAGTTTTCGATGGGAATGAAGCAGCGATTGGGAATTGCGATTGCGTTGCTTAATCATCCGAAGCTTTTAATATTAGACGAACCAATGAATGGACTTGATCCTTTTGGAATTCAAGAATTAAGAGAATTGATTCTTTCTTTCCCTGGCAAGGGGATTACTGTCATTTTATCCAGCCATATTTTAAGCGAAGTAAGCCAGGTTGCAGATCATGTTGGGATTATATCGAACGGTGTATTGGGGTATCAGGGGGAACTGAATAAGAACGATGACTTGGAAAACTTATTTGTACAAGTTTCGAGGAAATATAAAAGGGAGGCATAAGAAATGATTCCATATGTTGCAGCTGAAAAAATAAAAATCAAGCATACTTTTTTGAATAAACTCATATGGCTAGCACCATTCGTCCCCATACTGTTTGCTTTTTTAGTATCGGGTGATTATGTTCAATTAAATAGTTACAACTGGTGGTACACTATGATTCTTCCCGGAATGCTCTCTTTAAGTTGTGTCCTTATTGCGGAGAAGGATAAAAAAATGAATAATCGGGCTGTTTTATCGTTACCTATTTCCTTAAAACGAGTATGGCTTTCTAAAATATTACTAGTTTTAGGGATTTTGATTTGTTCTTGCGTGATTTTTTTCTGTGGAATTCAGCTATTTGGTTTACTTGTAAATATAAAGGATTTCAAAATGATTCCTGCGGTGAATGCATTATTAGGAATTGTTGTTGTAATCGTTACTTTTATGTGGCAAATTCCTATATGTTTGTTTTTAGGTCACAAAATAGGTGTATTTCTGACGATTTTATTAAATATGGGTGTAAATGTATTTTTAGGAATTCAATTTGCAACAAAAAGTATGTGGCTGATTAATCCATTTACATATCCAAGCAGACTCATGATTCCGATTGTAAAAATACTACCGAATGGTTTGTATGCAGAACCAGGAAGTGTAACGTTCACACCAGAGCTTCTTTCCTATCATGTAATACTGCCAGGAGTGGTTATTTCTGTAATGCTGTTTCTTTTGTTCACTTATGTGACAGCAAAATGGTTTGAAAAACAGGAGGCAAAATAAAATGGGAGTTTTGTCAAGGGTATTAAGAGCTGATTTTCTAAAAATGAAACACACAGTTTTTTTCTGGATACATATAGTGATGCCAATTATCGGAATTGCTTTATTTTTAGGTTACTATTCCTTTTCAAATTTTGCTTCTATTAATAAGGCTTCAGGCTATATACAAGTACTATCGATAACTTTTCCGCTCTTAATTAGTATTGTAAGTTCTTTCGTTGTGGAACAGGAAGCGTTGGCAGGGAACTTTACAGAACTTTTATCAACGGAATACGGAAGAAGAAAAGCATTTATTAGTAAAGTATGTTTGCTTTTAATATGCGGGTTTTGTTCTACTATATTGGCAGTCTTTGGGTTTGCAGCAGGGTTTCATTTTCTGCTAGGGCAGAATGAACTTCCACTGTCTTTCTATGTTGAGATTTCTTTCGTCCTTTTTGGATGCCAGATTTTTATGTATCTATTCCATCTGTTTTTGAACTTTCGCTTTAGTAAAGGTGCTTCCATTGGGGTGGGCATTATGGAAAGCTTGCTGGCAGCTTTAATGTATACTGGACTGGGGGATGTGATTTGGAAATACATGCCGTGTGCGTGGGGGATGAGGTTGAGTAATAGTTTTTTTACATACAGATTAAATCCAGATTCGTTTCATGCTTTACTAGTAGATATTCAAATGGGAGTAGTTATATGTATTTGCTCGACGATCATTGCGTTTGTTATATCACTTATATGGTTTTCCTACTATGAAGGGCGAAAAGAAATGTAAACACATTTTGTAAACACATCATTATAATGGAAGTTGAAGGAGGGGGAACTATATGGCAAAAATATTAGCAATTGATGATGAAGAAGGCATTCTTTATATTATAAAAAGCGCTTTAGAAAAAGAAGGACATGAGGTAACTGCCGTTCGTAATCCTCTAACAATTTCCAAAAATAAATTTTGTCATTATGACTTAATTCTATTAGATGTCATGATGCCGGAAATAGATGGATTTACACTCTGTCAGGAGATCCGAGACTTGGTTGATAGTCCGATTGTGTTTCTAACTGCGAAAACAATGGAAAAGGATTTGATCACAGGGTTTAGTCTTGGCGGAGATGATTATATTACAAAACCTTTTGGGATCGGTGAACTGCGTGCAAGAGTGTCGGCACATGTAAGGCGTGAACATAGAGAAAAGCAAAATGCATTTTCTCTATCAGGTCTTACATTTCATCTATCGAGTAAAGAAATATCGTATGACGATACAGTTATTCCATTTACGAAAAGCGAGTACGGAATTTGTGAGTATTTAGCTCTGAATCACGGCCAAGTATTTTCAAGAGAAAAGATTTATGAAAATGTTTTTGGGTATGATGGCGAAAGTGATAATCAAGTCATTGTGGAGCATATTAAAAACATTCGCTCTAAATTATCTAAGTATGGTATGAATCCAATAGAAACAGTATGGGGAATCGGGTATAAATGGAAAAGGTAAAAAAACAAATCAATCTTCGCAAAATTTTTATACGGTATATTTTCGCATTTTCAATAGGGACAATTGTTTTAGTCATTTTTCATCTTAGCTTGTTCAGTACTGGAGTTAACACAGGGGTCATTCTTCCGGCAAATTATTATGAGAAACAGATTGAATCGCAAAGAGACGCCATAGTAAAAGCAGAACAGGGCGATGATCGGATTTTAAAACAATATAAATATGTTGTGTATGACTTTTCAGGAAACATCATTCAAGGGAATATTCATAAAAATGATGCGAGGAAAATATGGGATAACGTACAGAAGAATGAAATAGGTGGCGGAGGATACTACTATGCAGTTATAAAACGAGATAAAGATATTTGTGTCGTTTTATACACTTTGCATACTAGTTATAAAAATCCTATTTTGCAGAAGTATTTACCAATCCCGGACATTTCTTTGATTCTCTCTTTTATCCTATTATTTGCTGCAGAAGTGCTATTTCTATCTCGTTCTTTTGGAAAATCATTGTCAAAGGAAATGCTGATTTTAAAAAAGGTAACTGATAAAATTCAAAAGGAAGATTTAGATTTTCAAATAGGGAAATCTAGAATAATAGAAGTGAATGAAATATTAGATTCCTTAGTAAAAATGAAAGATGAACTGAACGAATCACTGCGTAAACAGTGGGAGATGGAATCGAATAGAAGAGACCAGATTGCTGCTTTAGCACATGATGTCAAAACGCCATTAACGATACTGAGAGGGAATGCCGAGTTGTTAAACGAAATCATGCTGGATTCGGATCAAAAGAAATGTAATGAGCATATTTTGAAAAGCGTTGCTGAAATGGAAATGTATATGCAATCTTTGCTCGACATTACGAAAAGTGAAGAAGGTACTTCACTTCAATTTAAGCAAATAGACCTTCAAAACTTTATTGATAATATTATAGAAGAAAGTGCAATTTGTGCTTTGGACAAACAGTTAAATCTAATAAAAGAAGTTAAGGACATACCGAAATGTATTCATGGTGATGAGGCTGCTTTGAAAAGAGCGATTATGAATGTAATGATGAATGCGATGGAATATTCCCCAGTAAATGGTGACTTGATGTTTTCAGTTGAAACGAGTAATAATAAGATCCGGTTCATTATCGAGGACTCGGGAAGAGGATTTACAAAAGAAGAAATGACTTCAGCTACAGAACAGTTTTATCAAGGAGATAAAAGTAGAAATTCAAAACATCATCATGGCATCGGACTATACATTGCCAAAAATTTTGCAATGCAGCATGGCGGAAATATTTACTTAAGTCATTCAGAAAAGCTAGGCGGAGCAAAAGTTATTTTGGAAATAGCAGTGTAGTAGAAAAAATGAACAAAAAACGCATCAGACGTGGATCTGATGCGTTTTTTTATGATTCTATGAGATGTTACAAATACATTTTCATATCTTTTGTAGGAAATCAAAGTATTGTAGAGAATATTTTCATGTTGGGGAGCAAGATGAAATTTCAATTAGAGGAGAATTGTACATGATAAGGGAATGTAAGTTTGAAGATTTAGAGCAGCTTATAAACATGGGTAGTATGGAAGTAATAGATTATGATTTGAATTATATGATGAATATTTTTAAGGACGCTAAAAATTTTTTAGTGTGGGATGAATTAGGAGTAAAAGGCTTCGCTTATGTAATTGTAAGAAATGAAGAGAAAAGAGAGTGGGATGTCCAAGTTTATGTAGATCCAAAGGAAAGAAGAAAAGGAATCGGTACGTTACTTCATCGAGAAATTTATAATATTGTAGAAAGAGAAAATCCGAGTGTTTTAGTTACAGAAGTGAGAGTGGATAAGGAAAATCCAGCTGTTTTTTACGAAAGAATGGGGTATAAAAAGTGGTTTGGATCACCAAGTATGTGTTATACGGGAGGAGTTCAACCAGATGTCGATATTGAATTTATTCCGTATGAAGATAAGTTTTACGGACAATATGCTGAATGCAGGGCAGAATGTTTTTATGATATAGCTGTGAAAAATGATTTTAAGCCCTATGTAATCCCGCTAAGTGAAAAAGATAAAAATGCGTTATCTAAAAGGCCGATATATGTAACGTTACATAATGAGCAACTTGTTGGAGCAGTTACTGTTGAGGATGGACATTTAGATCATATTATGGTTTCCCCGGCATATCAGGGGAAGGGATATGGTAAGAAAATTACGCAGTTTGCGATGAATAAAGCATTAAGTAAAGGGGCTACTTCTGTTCAACTTTGTTATATAGAAGGGAATAGTAAGGCGGAGAATTTGTATCAATTGTTAGGGTTTGAAACGGTTCAGATTATGCATGTGTATAGGAAATTTATGGAGTAATGATGCTTGGATAGCAAATAGAAAATCCGAGGGGAGATTTTGAATGAAATGGATAAACTTCATTAAGAGTATCTCAGTAGACTGCAAGTTTTATCCGCCAGCACGAGAAGAAGAAATCATCCGTATAGAAGAGAAGCTTCAAGTGCAATTTCCAGATGAATTGAAAGATTTTCTTCGTGAAACGGATGGAGTGACATACACTGCGTATGACCTATCTTTAGTTTGGAGCGCTAAGCTAATTCAAAGAGAAAATTCTTATATGTGCGGACAGGAATGTTTTGAAGCGTTTCATATGCCTTTTGATTCGATGCTATTTATTGCTGATGCTGGGAATGGAGATCTCTTTGGCTACCGCGTAAACAATGGAGTGATTGGAAAGCGTGATATTTATGTTTGGAATCATGAAGATAACAGTACAACTTGGGTTGTGCATTCTCTACAGTCATTCATAGATGGTTGGTATAATGGAAGGATTTCTATTTAGGGAAATAAGCAGTTTTCGGTATGATTCAGTTCAGTGAAGCGACTGCTTTTGGGGCAGCTTTTTCACCCTGCCATAAATAAGAAAAAGAACACCTCGTTATGACATCCCGTACAGCTATCTCCCGAGAAACACCAAATCGTTCTTTTAGTTCAAACTAATATAGATAGCTTTAAATCTCCTAATAGATGTAAGTGTAGGTAGTCATTACGTTCAACTAAAAATGAAGAATAACTTCTATTTAACAAAGTTATTTATAAGTAATTGGGCATCTATAAAAAAGATAATAAATTTAAAATTAAAAAAGAGCCTTATTAAGGCTCTTTTTTAATCTATTACTTAACTTTTTTCATTTTACTTACAAAAAGACTAACGATACCGATAGCAATTAATGAATAACCAATTGGTAGTAAATAAAATGGTGCGACTAGAGTACCATCCGAAGCGACTGTAGATCCGGCAGTATTAAAGCCAACGATACATCCGATTCCGAAAATAAATGGTAGTGAAGCTAAAATATATTTTTTCATATGAAACCTCCAAGTGTAGGCCTTTTTTTATAAAATAACTGCTTTATAGTTGTAATTATAGTACTGTCATATAGTTAGTACTATTTATATAGGTGACAAAAAGCTTACAGTATTGTCATGTTAATAAGACCGGGCAAGACGAAATCCGAGGTCGTCGATGCTAAACGTTGGATGGCTACGCCGACGACAGGAAGCCCCGCAGCCTCTGGCCTCTTCAGCCCAGCTGCCTCCTCGGAAAATGCGGTAGGAGCCGTAAACTTGTTCATCATATAAATCCCAGCACCACTCCCAAACATTCCCTAACATATCATATAGGCCCCATTCATTCGGTTCCTTTCTTCCTACTTCATGGACCCTGCCTCCTGAATTTTCATTATACCAGGCAATTTGATCAAGCTCTCCGTATCTATAACCAGTAGTCCCTGCTTTACATGCATATTGCCACTCTGCCTCTGTAGGAAGGCGGTAGCCATCTGCTTCCCAATCACAAATTATGTTGTTACCATCTTTATTTATTGAATAACACTCTTTCAGTCCAGCTTTTTGTGAAAGGAGATTACAAAAGGAAATAGCATCGTGCCAAGAAATATTTACAACTGGTTTTAAATCTTCATTAAAAGAATGAGGTGCACAGTATAGACCCATAGTTACAGGATACTGGGCAAGAAGAAACGGTTTTATGTCAGCTTTCCATTTACTTTTTATTCTGTCGTCTCTTAATTCTACTTTGCCCCCTGGAATTTTTATCATTGGATAGTCAATGTAACTCTTTATTTTATTTGACACTATGTCGACCTCCTAATGAACTTTATTTTACAAATTTTACCTCGTTTAGAGGTGTTAAAGCAATCTAAAAATTACGCTGTTTTTTGCAGATAACGGCTTGTTAGTGTTGCTTTAAATGAAAGCCTGTATTTACAATTAGCTACTGGTTGGGGAATTTATCAACTGCTATTGGAGGAATTATTGGAGCATTTCTTTTTAAAAACTACATGTTTGAGTTGTTTATTGGGATTTCACTTATCTCTTTGTTATCTGTATTCACGACCGTACTCTTCATCACAGAAACCTACACACCGAAACCTTCATCTAAGTCTTCTAATAATAAGAAAAAATTTTTATCAAATGAAGGAAAAGTACCTGTTTCTTATTAAAGGGCTAACGGATGAAAAGAAACGAACTAGGAAACGATTTTCCGCAATCGAGCGCGATACTTTGCTTATTTCAGATTTTTAATCAAATTTTATTCCAAACGAACAGTTAGCCTTATATTCAATCTTAAAACAAAAAAGCCCGGCAATTGCCGAGCTTTTCATTATTTCTTAGCTTCTTTGTCTGCTTTTGGAGCTTCGAAAATATCTTTTAAGTCTTTATCTTCGATTTTCACATCTGATTTTTTCATTTCTTTTGTAACAAGATCGTTCATAAATTGAGCATCTTGCATTTTCTTGTCAACAAGATCGTTTTTAATGCGGTCTTTTTCTTGATCAAGTGGTTTTAATTCTTTAATATCAGTTACTTTAATGATGTGGTAACCGTATTGTGTTTTTACAGGCTCACTGATCTCGTCTTTTTTCAATTTATATGCAGCATCTTCAAATTCTTTAACCATGCTACCTGATTTGAAGTATCCTAAGTCGCCGCCTTTATCTTTTGAACCTGGATCTTGAGAGTTTTGTTTTGCTAACTCTTCAAAAGATTTGCCTTGTGCAAGTTCACCTTTAATTTTTTTCGCAGTTTCTTCATCTTTTACAAGAATGTGGCTTGCTTTAATTTCAGGCTTGTAATTGTCTTTTATTTCTTTATCTGTGATGCTTTTCTTCACAGCTTCTTTCATTGCAAGTTCACCGCGAACAGTTTCTTTTAAATCTTTTTCAGTCATGCCGCTTTGTTTTAATAAAGTAGCAAATTGATCGCCGTATTGCTTCTTATATTCGTCAAATTGTTTATTAACGGCATCATCTTTAACTGGGTAGTTTTTAATAAATACTTTTTGCATTACTAGGCTACGTAAGACGTTTTTACCGCCTTGTTTTTTCATTGCATTGTATAGCTCGTCTTTTGTTACGTCCCCAGCTTTTGATGTTACAACTTTGTCAGAAGTGCCGCATGCTGATAATGTGAATACACTTGTTACAGCTAGGGCAAGTATTGCTTTCTTCATGAAATAAACACTCCTACTATTATGTATTTTTGAATCCCGCATAAACGGGCAGTAATCCCCCATTAATGGAAGTTTCACTTTATAGTATAAGCAATATGTACAAAAATTAATATAACATATTTCGATGCATTTTCCTATTGATAAAGAAAAAATACCCATTTGCCTGCGGCGATTGTCAGATTCGATCATGGCACCATTCTGGGCTTACATGCATACAAAGAGAAATGAGGAGGTTGAATTTATATATGAATCAACAATTAATTTTGTGGCTTGTGTTATTTATTTTATTAGTAATAGTAGGTATAATTTGTTTATAGAGGAAAAAATGTGAGGAAGGGGTTTCCTTCCTCACTTTGCATGAAATATAATTTCTATATAACTAGAAATTAATAGAATGGTAATACATACGTTAATGAACCGAAAGACACTCGTTTGACGTCGGTCAGATAATTGTTTCTGTTGACACAGTGAATGTGTCATAAGGTTTGTATAAGTTAGAACGATAAGTGCAAAAGCGATAAATATAATTGTTATAATTGTCACGAGGAGAGTCCTCCTTTAGAAAAAATACATATAATCCTATTGTATCATACGATAATTTATTCGTGTTATAAAATTCTGAAATGGGAAAATCTAGATTATATACATATCAAAATGAAAAAACATGTCCTCTTTTTAATGTGGGCGAGAACGGGTTTGTTTTTATATGCTGCATAGGAAACGATTTATATAGAAAGAGAGGGAAGAAAGTGAACGTTGTGAAACGGTTAGAACAAGCAGAATATTATGTATCACTTCTTTTTAATATGATAGATGAACAAAAGTGTCCATTTTATTCTTTAATTATAAAGAATAAAGTGATGAAACGTGATGTGGAACGTTTGTTAGCTCTTTGTGAACAAATGAATGAGCAATACATAATGGAAAAGCAAGAAGGTTTGCTTTTATTTGATGAGCTGCTGGATAAATTTGAAGAAGCGCTTCCAGAAAGTCTCGAAGGAAAAGAGACGGCGGAAGCGCTCGATCGTCAAGGGTTGTTTCAACCATTGATGCAAGAGTTTTTACGTATGATGGCGAAAAAATAATGAATTATCACTTTTTAACAAGTTTTTCATCGTGCTCTATAAAATTATCCTCGATATTATCCAGTGATTTCTCGAAAATGTCGATAAAGTCTTGCCCGTAAATATTTCGCAAAATGGCGATTAATTCGATGTTTTCTGGAAATTTACCGTAGAAATTGCGAAGAGCTAAAGCTCCATTAAAGACAGAATTACTTTCAGGCTCGTATTCCTCCATTAATTGTAACAGTAATTCTTCACCTTTTTCTGTAATTTCAATATACGTGTTTCGTTTGTCATCTTCTTTCTTTGAAAAGATAAGAAGACCGCGTTCTTCTAGTTTTTTAGAGAAGTTAAAAGCGGTGGATACGTGCATGACACCGAACTTCGCAATTTCTGAAATAGAAGCCCCTTTTAAATGATACGCAATCCATAAAATATGATGTTCATTAATATTTAAATCATATGGTTTAATCCACTGTTGCCAATCTTTTTCCACACACTTCCATAATGCTTTTGATAATTGAGCCATGCGTTGGCTGAAAATCATCGCTTCTTTTATTGAATAATTTTTGTCACCGTTTTTCATCGATTCACCCACTTTATACAATTCTTATTCATTACTATCTATTATGCCAGTAAAATAAAAATTAATAAAGTGTTTTTGTTAGAATTGTGAAAATTTTTCGTTAAAATGACAAAACTATACAAATTTCGAGTAATTATAAAAGTGTTATCTTGTTAGACAGGACAAAGATTGACGGAATTTTATTCTGATTTGGGCGTAGCAAGGAGAAGAGGATCATTGTATAAAAAATACGGCACATGTATGTCATGTGCCGTAAAAGAGACGGTAAGAATCAAAACGATTTGTTATATACGAAAAATTACGCTTTATCAGGAACCGCTTGTTGTAATTTTTCAATTGATTTTTGAATGTTTTCAATTTCTTGTTCAATGTGGCGCTTATTTTGAGAAATATCTTGTCTCCATGTTGATAATGTTTCGTGCATATCATCTTTTAATTCTTGAATGACTTCTTTTCCTTCAGAAGCTGTTTCAACAATTTGTCGACTTAGTAATTTTGTATCTGCTGTAATATCAGCTAATGTTTTTTTTATATCATTTCCTTTTTCTTTTAACTTATTGCGCATATCTCTTCCAGATGAAGGAGTAGAAAAGAGTACAGCAAGTCCAGCGACAGCTCCGCCGCAAATGATGCCAGTTAGAAAGGATTTTGATTTTGACATAAAAAGTGCCTCCTTAATTTGTAAAACTTTCCGTCATAGATGGAAGCTTTATAACATTGTTATACTCATGATGTGTGAAACTGTGCATATGCATAAGACAAGGGGGGAGAAAAGTGAAATGGATTACAAGCATTTGTTTTATTGTCAGTCTTTTCTTTCTTGTACGAGCAATGCAATTATTATTTATTTTAAAACAGAAAAGATCGTACCCGCCAATCCTTTTAGTAAAGCAGCAAATTGTTAGGTTTGCGTTTATTGGCGGGGTGTGCACGGCATGTACAATCTTATTGTACATACTACAATAGATCTAATCTTTTCAATTCATCGTTTTAGGTGCAAGTGTTATTTTACGCTAGTTGCAATTGTGTTTGCGATGTTGTGTAATTCTTCCATTGTGTAATCACTTTGGTGAGATTTCCACACAGCACCGAAACCATCTTTTTCGCCGTAGCGTGGGATTAAATGAAGATGGAAGTGAAAGACAGTTTGTCCTGCTTTTTCTCCGTTATTATTTAATAAATTGAAACCAACTGGATTATATTCAGTTTTTATCGCATTCGAAATTTTTGGAACGACAGAGAAAATGTGTGAAGCAATTTCTGGTGTTAATGCAAATACATCTTGTTTATGTACTTTTGGAATTACGAGTGTATGTCCTTTTGTCACTTGGCTAATATCAAGAAAAGCGAGTACATGTTCATCCTCATATACTTTTGCGCAAGGAATTTGCCCCTCAATAATTTTACAAAAAATACAATTATCCGCTGTATGATTCATATTCCTCATCCTTTCAGTAGTCTTAGCCGTATTTTATCATAATTACATAATAGAAAAAACACGAAAAGCAGGAAGCTGGTGAGCTTCCTGCCTTCGGAAGAAGGTTTGAAAAAGCATTTTCGTTTAATCTACCTTTAGGAGACACCTCATTTGTTAGGAAATGCGCGGTAACTCGACATATATTCTGCCGTGGACACCCCATTTTCAATGAAATGATGTTGCAATCCTTCAGAAATGAATTGTTTATTTTATAAAACAGTATCTACTCTCCTCGAGACACCCCGTTTCTAAAATGAAACAACTTATATGACTCCGTGTAAATTACCTTTGTCCATTATAGACACCCCGTTTCATGATGAGTTCGCTAGGCTGTGTTCATCACTTTTGTGGTTGCTTTTTCAATGTGTTCCTTCCTCACTAATTATGATGTCCGCTTTTGCTTAATATATGCAGAGGAAATTTTTTCTTTTAATCGTAGGTCAGTACTATGAAGGAGCTTTACTTTTTTGGTAAGATGATTACATATAGATAAATGAAGAAAGTGGTGTCATATGGAACAATTATTACGTGTGGAAAATGTTACAGGCGGATATACGAAGCGACCTGTATTACAAAATATTTCATTCTCTGTTAAGAAAGGAGAGCTTGTCGGTTTAATCGGTTTAAACGGTGCAGGAAAAAGTACAACGATCAAACATATTATCGGATTAATGGAGCCGAAACAAGGCCACATTACGATTAATGGTAAGACGTTAAAAGATGATATGACCGCATATCGCTCTAGTTTCTCGTTTATTCCAGAAACCCCAGTGCTCTATGAGGAGCTAACGTTAGAAGAGCATTTAAAGCTAACCGCAATGGCGTATGGCATTGATGAGAAAGAGTATGATAAGCGCGTAGACAAGCTGTTAAAAGAATTTCGCATGAAAAATCGTATGAAGTGGTTTCCATCTCATTTTTCAAAAGGGATGAAACAAAAAGTAATGATTATGAGTGCGTTTTTAGTTGAGCCTTCATTATATATTGTAGATGAACCGTTTGTTGGATTAGATCCGCTAGCGATTCAATCATTGCTGCAAATGATGGATCAAATGAAAAAAAGCGGTGCGGGCATTTTAATGAGTACACATATTTTAGCAACAGCAGAGCGTTATTGTGATTCCTTCATTATTCTGCATCAAGGTGAAATCCGGGCACAGGGTACTCTCAAGCAGCTGCAAAGCGAGTTTAACATGCCGGGAGCAACGCTTGATGATATTTACATAGCACTAACGAAGGAAGAAGATGCTGATGAATAGTAAAGGGTTATGGAAAGAAAGGTTTCGTTATTTTTTAAAGGAAACGCGCACATACGGTAAGTATGTATTTAATGATCATTTGAAATTTATTTTTGTGTTTATTATCGGTGCCGGTGCATTTTATTATCAAAAATGGCTACAAACATTAACACCTTCATTTCCAACCGCAGTTGTGATGGCGGTGCTGCTTGGACTTGTCTTAACCGCAGGATCAGTGCAAACGTTATTAAAAGAAGCGGATCTTGTATATTTACTTCCAGTAGAAGAAAAATTAAAAGCATATTTCGTAAAAGCATTTCAATTTACGTTTACGATCCAGTTATATATTGTAGCGATGGTAAGTGCAGCGCTTGCGCCGCTCTATTTCCAGCAGATGAAACAATCAGGACAAACATACATAATCATTGTACTTGCGATTGTGCTAAGTAAAGTTTGGAATTTATTTGTGACGTGGGAGAAGTCTTATATGACAGATGGCCGTATTCATCCTACAGACTGGCTTATCCGTTTTGTACTTAACTTTTTCCTTGTTTATTTCCTTGTTGAGCGCGCTTCAGCTTTGTATACGGGAGCAATCGCCTTTGCGATGGTCATCTATCTCGTATTTTTACAGCAAAAAGTAAAAGGAAAACCGCTGAACTGGGAATATTTAATTGTTGAAGAAGGAAAGAAAATGATGCTGCTATACCGCATCGCCAATATGTTTGTTGATGTACCGGCATTAAAAGAACGGGTCGCTCGCCGCAAATGGATGGATTTTGTACTGCAAATCGTACCCAATAAAAGTACCTATTTATTCTTATTCTTGCGCACGTTTTTACGCTCAGGAAATTACTTTGGACTGTATGTCCGCTTACTAGCAATTGGCGGTATCATTTTATCCTTCGCGCCGTTTCTTTATGTCCGTCTTCTTGTCGGTGCTGTGTTTTTATATTTAATCGGTTATCAGCTGTTAAGCTTATGGAAGCATCATCGTTTGAAATTATGGCTTGATCTATACCCTGTCCCAGAAGAAGCAAAAATGAAAGACTTTCTGACGTTATTATGTACGTTGCTGTGCGTAGGCGGCGCTATTTTCACTGTACTCTTTGCGTTTGCAACGAAAGATATGATGATGACAGGACTTGTTTTTCTTGTAAATATGTTATTTAGTGTGGGATTTGTTTATCAATACGGGGCAAAGCGCTTGAAAAAATTATCCCGCATAAACGGGCAGTAAGCTGGAGAAGACGGGGAAGCGAACTGCCCGTAAAAGCCCGATTGGGAAGTTTCACTTTATTCCGCATATAGGGAAAGGAAGAAGAGCATGACTGAATATGAACAAAAGGTCATCTTAGAGTTACAGCAGTGGAAAAGAAAAATTATTAAAAGCTCATCTGTAATGACACGTTTCTCTAAAACAGTTCAAACGAAAATGCAGCAGCTCATTCCAGAAAAAGTGCAAAATATCCTTACAGAAACGATAAAAAAGATGGTGCAAGGCATTAGTATTGGTTCGAATTTCATCAAACCGAGGCTAAAAGAAACAGATTGGTCACTGCAAAGAAGAGATGAAGAAGTGCTAAAGAAGATCGATGAGTACAAAAAGGTTGCAGCGGCAGAAGGAGCCGGAACAGGAGCAGGTGGTTTTTTACTCGGGCTTGCTGACTTCCCGCTCTTGCTTAGCATTAAAATTAAATTTTTATTTGATGCGGCAACATTGTACGGCTATGATACAAGTAAACAAGAAGAGCGCTTATTCATTCTTCACGTATTTCAGCTTGCGTTCTCAAGCGATAATCACCGAAAAGAAATATGGAAGGCGATTGAGACGTGGGATACAAATAAGGAAAATCATGTAGACTGGGAGAAGTTCCAGCAAGAATACCGCGATTATATTGACCTAGCCAAAATGCTGCAACTCGTACCTGTCATCGGTGCACCGGTAGGAGCGTATGCGAACTATCAACTCCTGCAGCGGCTTGGTGAAGTGACGATGAATTGCTATCGGCTGCGGTTATTGCAGCGGGAAGGTAAGATGTAATTTATATAAAGGACCTGACTCTCATGTCAGGTCCTTTTCGTGTACTGAACGTGTCGGACATTGCCGAGAAATCTTTAAATCGTGTCGAAGCGCCGATATATTTTAAAAAGTGGTCGATACATTGTGAAAAGCGCTGATATATTTTAAAAAGCGCCGATATATCAGTGAACATATAAGAAGGAGCCGATTCAAATGATGAGTCGGCTCCGTTTTTCTTAAGAAGTTAGGTGGGAGATAAACTGCTGGCATGCGCCCGATTGGTGAGGGCAAATAATCAGTGGGGGATGAAGAAAACCCCCACTGATTAAAGTTTCACTTTATAAGTCGCTCCTATGCATGGCCAGATGCTCTCGTCTTATACAACAACTTTTGTTCTATCATTTACTAATAGGGAGAATAACTTCAATCGTTGTTCCCTCATTCACTTCACTTTCAATCCATATCTTGCCTTGATGCATTTCAATAATTTTGTAACAAATCATTAATCCTAAACCAATCCCATCTTCTTTAATGCTATAAAAAGGTTCGCCAAGGTATGGGATACGTTCTTGCGGGATCCCGCATCCTTGATCAATAAATCGAATATTGATTTGATTATGATCAGCCAGGTCGATTTGAATGGAAATTTCTCCTCCCGTTGGCATCGATTCAATGGCATTTTTTAAAATATTAATGAATACTTGTTTTAATTGATTCCCTTCACAATGTATCATTGGAATAGTAGACATAACTTCAGTCTTCATTTGTACATTATTCATGAGTGCTTGGGGTTCAAGTAGCATGACAACTTGATTCATTAACACACTTATATCATTAGGTTGAATTTTCACTGCTTGAGGTTTGGCGATTGCCATAAATTCATTCGTAATGCTTTCAATTCGATTAATTTCGGATGATACTATATCTATATAGTGATGATTCGTTTCATTTTCCACCGTTTTTAATAATTGCATAAATCCTTTCATTGCAGTTAAAGGATTTTTAATTTCATGAGCGATTGCTGTAGATAATTGACCTACAACAGCAAGTTTTTCAGATTTTCTTAATAATTCTTCTGTCTTGATTCGTTCGGTAATATCTCGAGAAATACTTAAGAAAACCTCTTTTCCATTCAATTTGAATACACGAATACTAAACTCTGTCACTATTTTCTTTCCTGTCTGAAAAACATATTCATCTTGCAAAGTAAAGGAATCTTCCCCGTGTTTCATTTTTTCTATTAATTTTTTTAAAAGGGGAGAATCCATAGAAACAAGATCAGAAAATGGGGTACTTACAATTTCATTTCTGCTTAAATTAAACCTTTCACACCCAATCGCATTTACTTCAATCACTCGAGCGGGAGTTCGATTTTGATCCAGTTCTACTACGTATACCGCGTCAGCTGCCTGCTCAAATAGGGCACGATATTTCAATTCACTTTCTTGCAGTTGTTGATATAATTGATGTCGTTCTTTTTCTGCTTGTTTTCTTTCAGAAATGTCCCTGCATATCGCAGAGAGAGCCATTATATTCCCTCTTGCATCTAGAACAGGTGAAATTGTCATGCTTATATCAATTAAATCCCCGTTTCTTCGTTGTCTAACGGTCTCTAATCGAGTAATGGCAGATTTTCCAGACAAAATATTTTGAATAATTTCTATCGATTCATTCATTAAGAAATCGGGCACACAAGGAATTTTTTTACCGATTACTTCGTGTACAGACCAATCAAATATCGTTTCATAAGCTTTATTTGCTTGTAAAATATGCCCTTCTCGATCAATAATCACAATCGCATCTATGTTGTTATCTACAAATGACTCCAGCAACTCTTTAGTCGTTTTTAATTCATCTTCCACTTTTTTTCTCTCTGTAATATCAATTGCAGAGCCAACAACTTCAATTACTTTTCCATTTCGTTTAATTGGCCGAAGTGCGATTAGCGCAATGGTTTCATTATCCGGCCAGGGGATTTCAAATATAACTTCACTTCCTTCCCATGCTTGTACATAATACTTCAGTAATTGAGGAACGAGATGGGGAGGGATAATGGAAGGATCGATTGTACGTAAACTTTTTCCTACCACTTGTTCAGAATAAAATCCCTTTTGATAATAAAATTGTCCATCACACATCGTATGTATAAAGTGTGTATCTACTTTAATAAATTTAAAAATTCCACCTTGTAGTTCACGGACAGTATCTTTGAGTTCTTGCTTCGATCCTTTTAATTTTTGATTTGTTCTAAATAATTCTTGTGTTAAGAAATATAACTTTTGATAAGCTTCCATCAGAAAAATGCCGCTTAAAAGGCCTAAACTTATAAAAAATAAGTTTTGCATGTAAAGAATGTTAGATATTACAGCTGGAATGAAAAATTCGCCTACCAATCGAATCATAGCTATATAACAAATCAAATAAAGAAAGCTAGCTTTAAACGGATGTAAGTTTTTGAAATATGTTTTAAAGATAGTAAATAGAATGCCTATCCCTAATAAAGCAACGAGATACGGTACACAATATCCATCCATATAAGTAACACGCATGATAAAAATACTAAGTACCGTAATCCAACCAGCAGTACGACCAAAGTAAACAAACGAAAAAATGAGAGGAACAGCTCGAAGATCGTAGTAAAACCCCATGTATTTAAAAGAAAAGGCCATCAAAATAGCTGCAATAATTGCCCCATATATTTTTTCAATGAACTGATTGGATTTCAATATAAACACTTGAATGAATATAGTTGAACTCACTAGGAAAACAAAAATAAAAAGGTTAATGAAAAAGTCTTTGATAAACATATTGTGAACCTCCCTATATCAAACAAATTCGACAAAAAAGGGTAAAATCCTACAAATATTTTATAGAAATAGAGAGACTGTTTTTTTTTACTAAGCTGCTGCTATGCAGAATACAACATGACTGCTTCTATGCATGACCATTTGCTCGCGGTTGCCTAAAAAGAAAGAGGGTTTTTATGTTGATTATTTAATTTGTAGCTTTGATAAAGGAAAACATTCCCTTTATATATCTTGTTTTCCAATTATGTTTTTAATATGATTATAGAGTCATAGAAAAGCCGCACTAGACTAAAAATTAGAGGTGAAAGAATGCAACCATTAGAAAATGAAATTAATCCAAAGATGGTAAGAGTATGGCAAATTAGCTCGCTCATTACATCTGGAATCGGTCTTATGATTACAATTGCTTATTCTATATTTATGATTAAATTTGATTGGACAGGCTGGATATTTGGTGCACTTGTAATTGGACTTCTTGCGTATGCACCGCTCGGTTATCTTGTTTTTCCAAGTTTACGTCAGCGCTATTATAGTTACGAGTTAAATGAAGAAGAAATGGAAATTCAAAAAGGAATGTTTACTGTAGAGCGAGTACTTGTCCCAATGATTCGGATTCAGCATATTACAATTGAACAAGGCCCTATTATGCGTAAGTTTGATTTAGCTGAGTTGAAAATTTCAACAGCCGCAACAGCACATAGTCTTCCAGGGTTGACGATGCGCGAAGCCGAAAGGTTAAAGCGTCAAATTGCAGAACTGGCAAAGGTGAGTGATGAGGATGTATAAGCGGCAGCATCCGATTACGATTTTATTTGAGGTAAAACTAAGTAGTATTTTACCCGTATTTTTTGTTTTCGTTGTGAAAGACGGTTCATTTCCGTTTTGGTATTTAATCCCGATTCTTATTATTGGTGTAGGGGGGATTTTTAACTTCATTTCATGGTACTACAAAATGTATTGGGTTGAAAATAATGTATTGCATATTAAGGAAGGCCTCTTTACAAAGAAAGAAAGCTACTTAAATAAAGATCGTGTGCAAACCATTAATACGAGCTCAAATATTTTATATCAAATATTAGGTCTCACAAAGTTAAAGATTGAAACTGCTGGTGGAGCTGACAAAGCAGAAGTACAGTTAGTAGGGATTACCCAAGAAGAAGCAAAAAGTTTAATTGCCATGTTAAATAAAAATAGCGATGTGAACGATGAACCTGCATTAGAGGTTACTTCGATTGAAACAAAAGAACATAATGCAGTCGCTTATACAGTAACATGGAAAGAAATTTTACTAGCAAGTATTACATCTGGGAAATTTGGCCTTTTATTTTCAATCCTTTTCATTTTAGCAGATAAACTTCGAGAAATTTTGCCGAATAATATCGTGAAGAAGGTTGAGAATTATGTGGAAACGTATGTATTTGAAAGCGACATAGCTGGCTGGGTATATATGTTCGTTGCTTTATTTCTATTATCGTGGATTGTTTCAACGATTCAATATGCGTTACAGCATGCGAATTTTACTATTTCACGTAAAGGAGATGAAATTCGCATTTCACAAGGTTTGCTGGAGAAAAAAGAGCTTGTCTTGAAAACGCATCGTATTCACGGTATTAAAATAAAAGAAGGTATTCTTCGCAAGCCTTTTGGATATTGCTCTGTTCATGTAGAAGCTATTCAAAAATTTGAAGAAGGACAAACAGGCGTAACGCTCCATCCACTTATAAAAAAGAAAAAAGTGCGAGAGATGCTGCACTACTTACAATTGCCATATGATATAAACAGTGAGATGACAAAATTACCAAAAACGGCAATGAGACGTCACATGTTAGATAATTTTATTTTCGCTTGTATTGTAGCAGTACCAATTATTGGTTCGAGTATTTATTTTCACAAACACTTTCTACTTGCGTTATTATTACCACTTTTCTTAGTGTCCATCTGGCTTGGCTATGCGCAGTACAAAGCAGGCGGATATCGAATTGATGACGATCAGTTAACAATGTCCTATCGCAAAATCGCAAAATATACAGTTTTTGTGAAAAGAAGACATATTCAATCTTTAAAGAAAAGTCAGTCATACTTCCAGAAAAAAGATGCACTTTGTACATATGACTTCCATAATGCCTCGGCTAGTCATGAGCTACAACATGTGCGGATGGAAGACGCGGAGAAGATGCAAAGTTGGTATAAGAAGAGTAATGAAAAAAACACCCTCATGTAAGGGTGTTTTTTTATGTGTATAAATTTGGTAAAATCATGGTGTGAATTCCTAAAAAAGGAGCATGCCTATGGAATATGTATTAGAAACATCTGACCTTACAAAAATGCATCAACTAATCTTTAAGAAATTTGAAGCAACAGACTTTAACGATTATTTCCAACTAGTGTCGAATGAACAAGTTATGGCACAAATTACAGAACGAGCGATTCCGTTAGAAGAGGCTCAAGTAAACTATCAAAAATTATTAGAGCGTAATGAAAAATATGAGCTATATGGCTCATATAAAGTTTATATGACGGATGAATTTATTGGACTTGGACATGTAACATTAAATGAACAAAAAATCGAAGAAGCTGAAATTGGCTATATGATATTGCCGGAATATTGGGGTAAAGGATATGGAGGTGTAATTGCCAAGCAATTAATTGAATTAGCGAAGCAAACAAATTTGACCATATTAAAAGCGATTATCGATCCGGAAAATATTCCTTCTAGAAAAATTTTAATACAGCAAGGATTTATATCAGAGAAAATTTGTGAAATCGAAGGGTTACCTGGAGAAATTTTAAGTAGGTTTATATAGGGAGAAAGTAGAAGATATCCCGCATAATAAACAACTTTAAAGGGCAAGGCTACTTACAAACTGTAGTCTTGCCCTTAGGTTTTCAATGACTTTATAACCATATATAAAATGGTTCAAACTCTAAAATAGCTGGAAAGAGAGTATATAATTTTGATGTTTCTATTAAAAAAGAAATGTTATTCAGTTTATTTATATAGTTAGAAAATGCTGATATCATTGAGTTTTTATAATTTGTTCATAAACATAAAGAAATAATATGCAATCTTGCATAAGACATTGCCTTATCGGAATAACGTGTTATTCTTTTGGATGGATTATAGAAACGGAGGAAATGTTATGAACAAGAAATTAAAATTTACGCAAGTGATGCTCGGTATTAGTACAGTGGCCTTATCATTTGGAAGTATTCAAACACAAGTGTCAGCGGAAGAAAAAACACCTTATAATGTGTTACAAGTGAAACCACCTGGGATCGGAACTTCAAAAGATGAACTTGCCCATTCTACAAAAGCAGACGAAACATTGTCTTATGAAGAACGTTTAAAAGTGAACAATTTTTCACAACGTCCAGCTCCGGCCGTGAAACGAGCAGCGGCAAAACAATATCAGCAAAAGTATTCTGCAGCAGAGCTGAATAGAATGAGTAATGACGAATTAATTGATACATTGGCAAATGTTAGTTGGGATCAAATCGCGGATTTAGGTCAATTTAATCAAGAAACAAAAGCATTTTATCAAAATAAAGAGCGAATACAGGTTATTATTGATGAGTTAGGTCGTCGTGGAAGCACATTTACAAAAGATGATACAAAAAGAATTGAGACGTTTGTTGAGGTTTTATATTGCGGTTTTTATTTAGGCTTTAATAATGAAGAGTTAAGCTATTTAAATGAGCAAAGCTTCCAGGATAAATGTTTACCGGCATTAAAAGCAATTGCAAAAAATCCGAATTTTAAACTTGGTACAGATAAACAGGATGCAGTGGTATTTGCGTACGGTAAATTAATTAGTAACTCTTCTTGTGATGCTGAAACTGTTCAATATGCAGCGAATATATTAAAACAATATAACGATAATATTTCTACATATGTAGGTGACAAGAAGAAAGGGGACGCCGTGTATGAGATCATGCAAGGGGTTGATAATCACTTGTATGGTAAAAGTAAAGAAGCGAATGAAACAATATGGTATGGGAAAATTGATGGTTTCATAAATGAACTGAGTCGAATGGCTCTTCTAAATGATGTAACAGCAGAAAATAGCTGGTTAATTAATAATGGTATTTATTATACCGGCCGTTTAGGGAAATTCCATAGTAATCCAAATAAACCTTTAGAAGTACTTACACAAGCAATGCATATGTACCCTCGCTTAAGTGAAGCTTATTTTACTGCGGTAGAGCAAATTTCAACAAACTATGGTGAAAAAGATTATTACGGAAATACAGTAGATTTAAAGAAAATACGTGAAGAAGGCCAGAAGCAGTACTTACCAAAAACGTATACATTCGATGACGGTGCTATTGTATTTAAAACGGGAGATAAAGTAACAGAAGAAAAGGTTAAGAGACTATATTGGGCTGCTAAAGAAGTAAAGGCGCAATATCATCGTGTAATTGGAAAAGATGGAGCGCTAGAAGCAGGAAAAGCTGATGATGTACTGACAATGGTAATTTATAATAATCCAGATGAATATAAAAAAAATAGCCAACTATATGGATATGACACGAATAATGGTGGACTTTATATTGAAGGAATCGGAACGTTCTTTACATTTGAGCGTACACCAGAGCAAAGTCGTTATAGTTTGGAAGAATTGTTCCGTCATGAATTTACACACTATTTACAGGGAAGATACGAAGTTTCAGGATCATGGGGACAAGGAGCAATGTATCAAAATCAACGCTTGACATGGTTTGAAGAAGGAAATGCAGAATTTTTTGCGGGATCTACTCGTACGAATAATGTTGTTCCGCGTCAAAGTGTCATTAGCGGATTATCATCTGATCCTGCACAGCGTTATACAGCAGAACGAACATTATTTTCGAAATATGGAGACGGACCAGATAAATGGGACTTTTATAATTATTCTTTTGCACTGCAGTCTTATTTATATACTCATCAATTTGAAACTTTCGATAAGATTCAAGATTTAATTCGTGCAAATGATGTGAATGGTTATGATGCATATCGTGAAGCTTTAAGTAAGGATCCAAATTTAAATAAAGGATACCAAGACTATATGAAGCAGTTAGTTGATAATCAGGGTACATATAATACCCCGCAAGTATCAGATGATTATTTAGCTGACCATGCACCAAAACCACTAGCCGATGTAAAGAAAGACATTACAGGTGTAGCAAAGATAAAAGATGCAACGATTACAAAGCATAAGTCTCAATTTTTTGATACGTTTACATTAGAAGGAACATATACGGGCGGCGTAACAAAAGGAGAATCTGAGGATTGGAAAGCGATGAGCAAGCAAATCAATCAATCTTTAGAAAAGTTAGCGCAAAAAGAATGGAGCGGCTACAAAACAGTTACAGCCTATTTTGTTAATTATCGTGTGAATGCGAACAATCAATTTGAATACGATGTTGTATTCCATGGCGTTGCAACGGGAGAAGAAGAAAAACAGACTGTTAAAGTAAATATGAATGGACCGTACAATGAGATAGTAAATGAAAAAGTTGAGTTTCATAGCGATGGTACAGAAAGTACAGGTGGAAAAATTGTTTCTTATCTTTGGGATTTTGGAGATGGTACAACAAGTACAGAAGCAAATCCTACCCATGTATATGGGAAAGAGGGAACATATACTGCAAAGTTAACAGTGAAAGATAATAAAGGAAAAGTGAGCCGAGGACAAACAACGGTTACCGTGAAAAAAGATGAGCCAGCAGGTCATAACTATCAAGATGCAAAGGTACTTAGTTTTAATAAGCTTTCAAAAGGAAATATGGATAGACCTAATATGGCGTATATGTACACATTCAATGTCACATCTCCAAAAGAAGTAGATATCTCTTTTATAGATGAACAAAGAATTGGGATAAACTGGGATGTATATCATGAATCAGATCTAGGAAATCCTGTCATTACGGGCAAAGCGGATGGAAATAATATAAAAGGGAAATTTGAAGCGAAACCTGGGAAGTATTATATAGTTGCATTTTTTGATCAGGAAAATGGAAAAGGAACATATTCATTATTGGTGAAATAAAACGATTTCCAATGTATATGTAACTTTATTTTATGTAGAAAAGATATACAATTTTTGAATTTATCCCGCTATTCGTGGGCAGTAATACTCCCACCTCAAAATTCGGC
>Ga0102589_1001479_pt1 | contig 31515 bp, 18 predicted proteins | sample AraplaMF_Col_mLB_FD_76858 | JGI IMG/M metagenome (GOLD analysis project Ga0102589, IMG submission 76858) | Arabidopsis root microbial communities from the University of North Carolina, USA - plate scrape MF_Col_mLB | ecosystem: Host-associated > Plants > Roots > Endosphere | place: USA...
ATAATATTTATCCATTTCATTTTTCAGATGGAGATAACTTAACATCAGATAATGCTCGGTGTGTGAAGTTTGTGCAAGAATTGATGAAGGTATGTAATATGTTTGGGTATGGGGAAGTAAACCAGTATAATCGTTCATCATCTACCCTTTTTTCCGTGTATAAAAACATTGAGGATGAGAAGTTTAGGTATTATATACTGAAGAATAAGAAGGATGTCTTTAACTGCCTTAAAAAATTTTTTATGGTAAATTGAATATACGCATTTGCTATAATAAGGGGTTACTCTACTTACTATTGAAATAATGAGTACAGAGAATAATTTTTTCAATATAACAGGTACATCCGAGTATGTATATACCATAATAGGATGTGCTTGTTATATTTTTATGAGAGAAACTCTCTATATGTTAACTGTTTTAAAGCATGTAGTGGGACATGTCATTGCGTTTATTTGGAAAATAGCTGTAGTTCATCAGAAATTGATAGATGTAAACAAAAACGCTATTCTTCCTGTATTTTTCTATAAAAAGAATAGTTTTTTCATTATAGGAAAGTTAATTTTCTTTGATTGAATAGAGCACTTGAGCATATTTAGAAAATCCTGAAGTTGTCGCTGCTTCCTGAACGTATTAAATTAGAGTGTAAATGGATGTATAAGATATTAGGGAAAGTTATTAAAGAGGGAGGTTCTATCTAGTAGAACTTTAATTGAATATTAAGTCTGGTATCACTTTGTAGTGGTTCTGAAGATTATAATATAAATGATAAATCACTAGATTTAGTAGATGAAGTATTAAAGAATTAATTATACGCGGGAGAAAAAACTAGAGTATTATATTCAGAATTTTCATTCGCAATAGATAGATTGAATTTCGAGATGCTGGAGAGCAATTCAAAACAATTTCTAAATTAACTTTACTAAAAATATAAAGATAGGTCCCCCAGAAAAATGATTAGTGGCTGGACAAAAATTCTTATGTCATATATTAAGGTTTGTATGTAGTATTTAAAATAGTTTTAGATTTAGGAGGGGGGGAATATAGGCTAGGAGATGTTCTATAGAAGTGGAGTAATATGAAAAATGTATTAAGTATTATTTTTCTATTTTAATTTTTAATGAAAACTATATACATGACAAAAAAGACAGGTTTATTATCTGGAAAGCCTGTCCTTTTTGTCGTGTATATTTCATTTTTACTGATGATACAAATTCCTAACGGGATTTGTTTTTTAATTTTTTATTTTAGTATTTTTTGTATTAGAGCTATACGAAGTTACTACATATTGGCTGTGTTTTTTTGCTTGAGAACTTTTTTAAACTTTATATAACAAGCTATTCTCCACGGGATTAAATAGCAAATAGTAATTAAGAAGATTAACATACTGAGTGTACCTGGATCAATGGTAGCAATATGTTGTCGGAAATAATAACGCAAAGCAATCATAAGGGCAAAAGTAATTATAAAAGCAGGGCTTTTCTTCGTATAAATTAAACCATCATTTCGTATTTCGTAATCTGACCATACAATAAGAGGAAGAGAAAGACCAATTCCTAAAAAAATAGCTATAAATAATTCAAGATATGTTACATTCCCAGGGTTAAGAAAAAATACAAATCCTGGTGTTAAGAATAGAAGAGGAAGAATTATTCGTTTTCCTTTCCCTTTAGTTGGTTTGTGCATAGATCGAATTCTACGCAATAAGATAAGAGTGCCAATAAATAGAAACAAAGAAGTAGCTGGTATTACAGGTTGCATAAATAAGTATCCTCCCAAAATATGTTTATTGTATATTTTTTAAATAAAATGCACTTGAAAAAGAAAACTATATAAAATTTGAAACGAAGAAGTTATCGTAATATTGCTGTTTTTATTTCATTTATATTTTTTACAAGAATATGTTCATGAAGACTCTTATGTGTAGTAGCTATTGATAACTTATAATCAGAATGTATATGCAACTGATTAAAGTGTTTATAGGGATTATTTTCATAAACAGAGTCTATAGATATTTCATTGTTTATTATGGAAAAAGAAAAGGAGTTGAATGGGATAAAAAATCCTTTTCCATTTGCTTTAATGAAGCTCTCTTTTAATGTCCATAAAGTATAAAAATAATCTAGCTGCTTTTCAGTAGGGTGTAATAGTAAATGCTTATATTCATCATCTGAGAAAAAGCATTTAGCTATTTCAAAATCTATAGGTTTAATTTGTTCAATGTCTATTCCAACGGGGGCATGATGGTCTATAGCACAAACCACCCACTCTCCAGAATGTGAAATATTAAAATGAAAATTTGGTTTATTATACAAATAAGGTTTTCCAAATCCATTGAATCTGAAATGGATATTAGAATTTGGAATTTTAAATTGCTCACAAATAATAGATCGAATTAATAAATCCCCCAATAAGGAACGTAAAGCATCCTCTCGTTTTCTAAAACAAAGTATTCTTTTTTTTTATCCTCATTTATAAAAAAAAGTAAATCTCTAAATTCTTCTAAATTGATTTTTTGATTTATATTAATTGCATAAATAGTAGTCATGAATTCATCATCATTTATCTTTGATCTCCTCTGAACTAATTATATGTAAAGTAGAAAAAACTATTAATTTGAAAAATACCCTAAGAATATGAATATAATTTTTGTGAGATATTATAAAAATATTTCATAGGATATTGTGTTTAAATTATATTCCAAAAGATGGCTTTCGTAAATGTTTTCAGAGTTGGGGGAATTTCTCACTATATATGTACTATTAATAATTTATAAAGGGCGGAGATTAAAAAGAATTTTATTTAATAAGTGTTATTTATGTTATTGATAACCAATAATAAAATTATATTGATTAAAGAGAAATCCCCCAATTTACATAAATGTGTAAGCGTTATAAGATTTATGCATAAAAGTTTAAAACTATTTTAAATTATCTATTAGATGAGGAGAGTAGAGTGAATTGATTAAACTATTTTGTTTACCGTATGCCGGTGGCTCAGCGGTTGTATATAGTAAATGGGAAAAAAGATTAGGGGATTTCATTGAATTATATCCAGTAGAATTGGCGGGAAGAGGTAAAAGATTTAACGAACCTTTTTATGATTCAATGGAGGACGCTGTTAATAATATTTTTAATCAAATTAAAGGCCATTTAAATCAAACTTATGCTTTCTTTGGACATAGTATGGGGAGTCTTTTAGTTTATGAGTTATGTCAAAAAATAAAAGAAGAGGGTTATCCTGAACCAGCTCATATCTTTTTTTCTGGTAGAGAGGCTCCTCAAACTTTAAAAGATGAATATACAGTATATGATCTTCCAGATGAAGAGTTTATAAAATATGTTTTTCATTATGGTGGTATGCCAGAATCTTTTCTTGAAAATAAAATGTTATTAGATATCTTTATTCCAATCTTAAAAGCGGATTTCAAAATAGTGGAGACATATCAATATATTGAGAAAGATTTTAATTTAAATTGTGACTTTTCTATTCTTTCAGGGAAAGAGGATAAAAAATTAGATTTTGCCAATTTAAAGGGATGGGAAAAATTTTCTACAGGTAATTGTACTTATTTTACTTTTGAAGGTGGTCATTTCTATATAAATGAAGATATTGAAAATACTATTGCATGCATCAATAAACAATTACAAAAAGTTTGTAATTGAATGATCTGGTATTGATTTGCTTTTTTTGTAAACATTTACGATGAACATTTAAATCTAGAGTAATAAGAAGTGAGAAAGGGCAGGATTGAAGATGTCTAATATTAGTGATAAATGCGAATCAGTTATAAGACGATCAGAGTTATACTGGAAGGAACATTTGCAAGGACAGTCATCTGGATGGCAGTTTCTTTCTAATTACAAGCAATCTTTGCAATGTGAGTCTAAAGAAAATTTTTTTTTGTTTGACTTTAATTCGATAATTAATCAAAAAATAAATTTGTATAATAAACAACAGAAATACACTACTTTTCAGATTATGTTAACAGCATATCAAATTTTATTATATAGATATTCTCAACAAAATGATTTTTTAATAGGTATTTCCCAAGATGAAAATAAATATTTAGATATGAAATTAAACAAGTCGTTATTACCTTTACGAGTAACTGAAGTAGGTCAATTGACTATTCGAGAATTACTACAGAAGACTCAAAAAAATATTACTAGCCATTTATGTCATCAAGAATTTTTAAGAGAAAACTTAATGAGGGGTGATTTGTTTAGCGATTTGGAAAATTCTCTCTCAAAAGTTTATTTTACATTTAGCAATAGTATTCAAATGTTAGAGGACTTTTATGTAATTAATCCCCCATACTTATTATTTCATATTAGTGATATTGAAAATAAAGTTAAGGGTAGAGTGAGCTTTGATAGCAATGTTTTTGATAAGCTACAAATAAGACGAATGGTTGCACATTTTAAAAAAATAGTCGAGGCCATTTTAGATAATGAGGATTTACTTATTACTGATATTGATATTCTAACAGAGGATGAAGAGCATCAAATTCTTTATGAATTTAATAATACAAAAAAATATTATCAATCTTATAAAACATTGCAACAATTGTTTGAAGAACAGGTAGAAAAATCTCCAGAGAATATTGCAGTTGTATATAAAGAACAATACCTTACTTATTATGAATTGAATGAACGTGCAAACCAAATTGCTCATATATTACGAAATAAGGGGATAGAAAAAGAGCAAGTTGTAGGAATTATGGTTGAGCGTTCATTGGAGATGGTAGTCGGAGTATTAGGGGTGTTGAAAGCAGGTGGAACTTATCTGCCAATTGATCCTAAATATCCAAATGAGCGTATTGAATATATGCTTTCAGACAGTAAATCACGTATAGTTTTAACTCAAACACATTTAGCAGAAAGATTGAATGGTGAGCATATAATATTAGATTTACAAAAAATAGATGTGTTAGGTAGGGAATTCTCTAACCCAGAAGGAATAACACAATCAAATGATTTAGCTTATGTCATTTATACATCAGGTTCTACAGGAAGACCCAAGGGTGTAATGGTAGAACAACATTCAGTAATAAATTTATGTTTTTGGGCACAAAATTTCTTTAGAATTACCGACAAAGATATAAGTGGACAATATGTAGGGTTCGGTTTTGATCCATGGGCGTTAGAGGTATTTCCATATATATTGAAAGGTGCTTCAGTACATATTATACCAGATGAAGCTCGTTTCGATATATATGGATTAAATGATTATTATGAAAAAAATAGAATTAGTATAAGTGCTTTGCCCGCACCAGTATGTGAACAGTTTATGGAGTTAGAAAACAATTCTCTACGTGCATTAATAACTGGGGGGGACAAGTTAAAAAGATATAAAAAAAATAATTATAAATTATTTAATAACTATGGTCCGACTGAACATACAGTTGTTACAACAAATGGAGAAGTTAATGAATTAGATGGCAATATATCAATAGGTACACCAATTGATAATACTGAAGTTTATATTTTAGATAAAAAAGACCGCTTACAACCTATTGGGATTCCAGGGGAATTATGTATTTCTGGTGCTGGAATGGCACGAGGATATTGGAATAATGAGAAGTTAACAAAAGGAAAATTTGTATCTAATCCATATAAGCCAGGAAGGTTAATGTATAGAACAGGCGATATGGCAAGATGGCTTCCAGATGGAAATATCGAATTTATAGGAAGAATAGATCGCCAAATAAAAATTAGAGGATATCGAATTGAACTAGATGAAATTGAATCGTATTTGTTGAAGTATGTAGGGATAAAGGAAGCAACCATAATGGCAAAGGAATCTGAAATAGATGGAAAATATTTAGTTGCTTATATTATTACTGATCCTAATTTTGAGATTAATCAGTTAAAAGATGAAATGAGGAAATATTTCCCGGAATATATGATACCTACATATTTTGTGAAAATGGATACTTTTCCTCTAACAGTACATGGGAAAATAGACCGAAACGCTCTGCCGGAACCGGATAAGGAAAGCAGAGAATTAGAAAAAAATTATGAATCGGCTAATAATGATTTAGAAAAACAGTTGGTTAAAATTTGGCAAGAAGTTCTTCAGATAAAAAAAATAGGTGTTCATGATAACTTTTTTTTATTGGGAGGGCATTCGTTAACAGCAATGTTACTGTTATCTAGAATACAGAGAGAGCTAGGATTAACAGTAAGTTTAAAACAATTATTCGCGAAACCAACTATCCGAAGTGCTTCAAATTTGATGTATGAATCATCAAATTATAATTATAGGAATATTCAAACAGTAGAGAAAAGAAGTTATTATGTTACTTCATCTGCACAAAAGCGTATTTATACAGTATCGCAATATGGAAATAATAATACAACTTATAACATACCCAATGTTTTAAGTTTTCAGGGAGAAGTAGATGTTGCAAAATTAGAAACATCTTTAAAATCGCTTATAGGTCGTCATGAGATCCTCAGAACATCATTTATCACTGATAATGGAGAGATTTTACAGAAGGTTCATGATGAAGTTCCATTTAATATAGAAATAATTCCTAAGGACATAGATAATCAATATGAAAAAACAGACTTTATACGTCCTTTTGATTTAAGTCAAGCTCCACTTATGCGTGTAGGATTAACGGAATTAGAACAAAATCGATATGTATTAATGATTGATATTCATCACATTATTGCGGATGGTGTATCCATTGGTATCTTTATGAAAGAATTGATGGAACTCTATTATGAGAATGAATTACCAGAATTAAAGTTACAATATAAAGATTATGCTGAATGGCAACAAGAATTTATACAAAGTGAAGCAATTCAGGTACAAAAAGAATACTGGATGAATCATTTTAAAGATGGTGTACCGGTAGTGGAATTACCAACTGACTACATACGTCCTTCTGTACAAAGTTTTGAAGGAGATAGTGTGTTCTTTGACATTGATGAGTCTTTGACAAAGAGATTAAAACAAATCTGTCAGGATAATGGTGTAACGCTGTATATGGCATTGATGAGTATTTATCAAATATGGTTATCGAAGCATACAGGACAAGAGGATGTTATGGTTGGTACAGTTACTGCTGGGAGACATAACGCTGATTTATATCAAGTCATGGGAATGTTTGTGAATACACTTGCACTTAGAGGAAATCCAAAGGGTGGTAAAACATTCAGACAATTCTTGCAAGAAACAAAAGAAAACACTGTAGAAGCATTTGAAAACCAGGATTATCAATTCGAAGAATTAATAGAAGAACTGGCAATGCCTAGAGAGACAAGTAGAAATCCTTTATTTGATACAATGTTTGTTTTAGAAAACATAGATATTTCAGAGTTTAATACAGGTAATTTAACAATCATGCCTCATAAAACTAATTATGCATTTGCAAAATTTGATATGACTTTGTTGGCAGAGGAAAATATCAATCAAATATCTTTTCGTTGGGAATATGCCACTAAGTTATATAAAAGAGAGACAATAGCAAGGTACAAAGAGCACTTTATTCAAATTTTAAAAGAAGTTCTAAACAATCCAGATCAGAAAATTGCAGATATTAAACTGATAACAGAGGCAGAACGTCATAAAATTTTGAATGAGTTTAATGATACTAAAACAAGATTTCCAAAAGAGAAGACATTATCGCAATTGTTTGAGGAACAAGTAGAGAGAACACCAGAGAATATTGCCGTAGTATATAAAGATCAATCATTAACTTATCGTGAGCTAAACGCAAGAGCGAATGAACTCGCTTATATGTTGTTAGAACGAGGGGTTACTAAAAATCAAATTATAGGCTTAGTCGTAGATCGTTCTGTGGAGATGATTGTAGGAATCTTAGGGGTTTTAAAAGCTGGAGGAGCATATTTACCGATTGATCCTCAATATCCAAAAGAGAGAGTCATGAATATTCTAGAAGATTCTAAAACTGAGATTTTGCTAACGAAATCAAGTCTAGAAAATGAATTAGCTGATTCCTTATTTGCTAATTGGAGTTTACAAGGAGAGACAATTTATTTAGACGAGCTTATAAAAGAAGAGTTACTAGAAGAGAAGAAGAACCCTGGTATTTCTAGAGATTCATCAGCATTGGCGTATGTTATGTATACCTCTGGTTCTACAGGAACCCCAAAAGGAAATTTAACCATGCATTACAATGTATCTCGTGTTGTGAAGAATACGAATTATGTAAATATAAAAGCAGAAGATCAGCTGTTACAAATAGCCAATTATGCTTTTGATGGATCTACATTTGATATTTATGGTGCTTTATTACATGGAGCAAAACTAGTATTAGTAGATAAAGAGGTAATAGGAGATATTGAAAAGCTCTCTGAAGTAATGCAGAAAGAATCTATTACTATGATGTTTGTCCCTACGGGACTTTTCCACACAATTGTGGATATACAAGTAGATTGTTTTAGAGGAATTCATACAGTTATAGTTGGAGGAGATAGATTATCACAAAAGCATGTGAAAAAAGTAGCTGATGAGTGTGGAACAAGAATTATTAATGGATATGGTCCGACAGAAAGCACTGTATTTGCCACTGCAGTTGAAGCGAATGCATTTGTTGGAAAAGTAAATGAAATTCCAATTGGGAAACCGTTATCTAATACGGAGATTTATATTTTAAATCACCAACTACAATTAAATCCGATAGGGGTAATAGGGGAAATTTGTATAGCTGGGGATGGTCTGGTACAAGGATATTTAAATCGTCCAGAATTAACAAAAGAAAAATTTATTTATCATAATAGCATGAAGAAAAGGTTATACCGCACGGGTGACTTAGGGAGATGGTTGCCAGATGGAAATATTGAATATTGCGGACGAATGGATCAACAAGTAAAAATTCGAGGATACCGAGTAGAATTAGGAGAAATCGAAGCTTGTCTATTGAATGTGGAAGAAATACAGGATGTAGCTGTAGTAGTTAAAGAAGCTGTAACAGGAGAGAAATACTTAGTAGCTTATATTATTCAAGAATCTGAACTAGACATTCAAAAAGTGAAATCTGAACTTATGAAGCAAATACCTGAGTATATGATTCCGACATTCTTTATGCAGCTGGATAATCTACCTTTAAATACAAATGGGAAAGTAGATCGAAGAGCTCTTCCTGAACCTGATGAGAAACGTATAGGAATAGATACAATTTATGAAGAAGCTGATAATGAATTGGAACAACATTTGGTTCAAATTTGGCAAGAAGTTTTACAAATAGAAAAAATCAGTGTACATGATGATTTCTTCTTATTAGGAGGACATTCGTTAAAAGCGATGGTGCTTTTAGCTAAAATACAAAAAGAGTTAAAAATAAAACTTAGTTTAAAAGAACTATTTATGCATTCAAGTATACGTCAGCTATCTGTGTATATGGAACAACTTAATGTGAATGTTGATTGCGTTATTAGACCTATAGAAAAGAAAGCATATTATTCAGCTTCATCTGCCCAACAAAGAATATATACTTTAACTAATTTAGATCTAAATGGTATCACATATAACATACCAAGTATCATGGAAATCCAAGGCGATTTAAACATTGTCAAATTGGAAAGAGCTTTACAAGGGTTAATTTATCGTCATGAAGTTCTTCGAACATCATTTGTTACTAAGGATGGAGAGATTTTACAGAAGATTCATGATGAAGTTCCGTTTAATATAGAAAAAATTCCCAAGGGCATAGATAATCAATATGAAAAAACAGACTTTATACGTCCTTTTGATTTAAGTCAAGCTCCACTTATGCGTGTAGGATTAACGGAATTAGAACAAAATCGATATGTATTAATGCTTGATATTCATCACATTATTGCGGATGGTGTATCCATTGGTATCTTTATGAAAGAATTGATGGAACTCTATTATGAGAATGAATTACCAGAATTAAAGCTACAATATAAAGATTATGCTGAATGGCAACAAGAATTTATAAAAAGTGAAGCAATTCAGATACAAAAAGAATATTGGACGAATCGTTTTAAAGATGGTGTGCCGGTAGTGGAATTACCAACTGACTATGCGCGCCCTGCAGTTCAAACATTTGATGGTGAGCGGGTTTCATTTACTTTAAATCAGGAATTGACAAGGCAATTAAAAGAAATTTGTCAAGAAACTGGTGTCACAATGTATATGTTATTAATGAGTGCTTATCAAGTATGGTTATCTAAACATACGGGGCAAGAAGATATTGTTGTTGGTACAGTTTCGGCCGGTAGATCTCATGTAGATTTACAACAAATGATTGGAATGTTTGTGAATACACTTGTAATACGAGCGGATGTAAATGCAGAGAAAACATTTAGAAAATTTCTTGAGGAAATGAAGGAAGAGCTATTAGAGGCGTTTGAAAATCAAGATTATCAATTCGAAGAATTGGTAGAATCTTTATCTTTACCAAGAGAAACGAGTAGAAACCCTCTATTTGATACGATGTTTGTTTTAGAAAATATAGATGTACCAACAATTCCAAATAAAGGATTACAAATGAGAAATTATGAATGGAATCACGGTATTTCTAAATTTGATATGACAATTGTTGGACAAGAACGAGGAAATCAACTGCATTTTCAATGGGAATATGCAACTAAGTTGTATAAAGAAGAAACGATTAATAGATTTAAAGAACGCTTTATTAGAATTTTAGAAACGATTGTACAAAATATTGATCAGTCAATTGGAGAACTTGAAATCATTACAGAGAAAGAAAAGCATCAACTTTTGTATGAATTTAATAATACAAAAACAGAATTTCCAAAAGAGAAGACACTGTCTCAATTGTTTGAAGAGCAAGTGAAGAAAACGCCAAATAATATTGCCGTAGTATATAAAGATCAATCATTAACTTATCGTGAGCTAAATGAAAGAGCAAACCAACTTGCTCATATGTTAAGAAGTAAGGGAATTGTAAGAGATGAAATTGTAGGAATTATGCTTGAGCGTTCGGTAGAAATGTTAGTGGGAATTTTAGGAGTTTTAAAAGCTGGAGGGGCATATTTGCCAATTGATCCTGAATATCCAGAAGAGCGAATTACCTATATGCTTGAAGATAGCCAAGTGCAATTAGTATTGACCCAAACGCATTTAATAAAAAAATTAAATATTAAAAGAATGATATTAGATTTACAAGATACAGCTTGTTATAGCTCAAACTGTTCGAATCCTGAAAGGATAAATCAATCAAATGATGTAGCTTATATTATTTATACCTCAGGCTCTACAGGTAAACCAAAAGGTGTAGTAGTTGAGCATCAATCGGTCATAAACCTTTGTTTCTGGCATCAAGAATATTTCCAGATTACAGAACGAGATAATAGTACTCAATATGCAGGATTTGGTTTTGATGCATCTTCGTGGGAAATATTACCTTATATATTGAAGGGGGCAACATTGCATATTATCCCACACGAGATTCGTTTAGATATGCAACGCTTGAATGCTTACTATGAGCAAAACGAGATTAGTATTAGTTTCTTACCAACACCCGTTTGTGAACAATTTATTGAATTAGAGAATAACTCTCTTCGTGTGTTACTAACAGGTGGTGATCAGTTAAGGAAGTATAAAAAGAATGGATATAGATTATTTAATAACTATGGTCCTACAGAGAATACGGTTGTTACAACAACTGGAGAAATAAGTAAAGTAGAAACTAATATACCAATTGGAAAACCAATAGCTAACACTAAAGTATATATATTAGATGCGCAAGAGCATCTGCAACCTATTGGTGTTATTGGAGAACTATGTATTTCTGGTGCTGGAATAGCACGAGGTTATTGGCAGAAGGAAGATTTAACTAAAGAAAGATTTATTGCAAACCCATATCAGCAAGGCGAAATAATGTATCGAACAGGTGACATGGCAAGATGGCTACCAGATGGAAATATTGAGTTTTTAGGAAGAAATGATCATCAAGTTAAAATTCGAGGATATCGGGTAGAATTAACTGAAATTGAACATCAACTGTCAAAATATCCAGAAATTAAAAACTGTGTTGTAAGAATAAATAAAAATGTAAATGGAGATAACAGTCTAGTTGCATATTATATAGCAGATGCAGAAATACCTGTCTCAAAATTACGTATATTTTTAGAACATTATCTTCCAAGTTATTTTGTACCAAAAGACTTTATACAAGTTAATGAGTTTCCAATGACTGTGCATGGGAAAATTGATATAAAAGCTTTGCCAAGTCCTAAGGAAATTGTAGAAATAGAGTATCAATCTTGTGGTAATGAAATCGAGGATAGTATATTTTCACTTTGGCGGGAGCTATTAAACACAGAAGATGTAGGAATGGATGATAATTTCTTTGAATTAGGTGGAAACTCAATGATGATTATTATCTTACATTCTAAGTTATCGGCAATATATCCTGGAAAAGTTAAAGTGCCAGATTTATTTGCATATTCTACTATTCGTAAATTAGCTTATTTTATTGCAAAGCAAAAAGATAGTGATAAAAAATTAGAAGAAATAATGAAATTACAAATAAAGTTCCCTCAGTCATTTATTGTTAATAAGGATACAAGACCAGAAACGCAAATTATTAATTTCCAGATAAAAGAAGGGATAGTACGTGGATTGACACAAGCCTCTAAAGATTATCAAGTGAGTATAGAAACATTGATGTTATCTTCGTATTTATATTTATTATCTAAAGTATCTGGACAAGAAGAAATCTCAATACAAGTAAGAATAGATGCAGATAAAAGTAAGGTAATAACTGCAAATCTTAATGATTTATATGACTTTAAAGAACTTTTTCTACAAACTAGTAGGCAGTTAAAGAATAGTATTGAATTAGAGAGGGAAAATGATGGGGACAAAATAGGATTTAATAAAACAATAAATTGCATTATACCGTATTTTTATTATCAAATAGAAAATAAAAATATGGATATACCTTCCTACTGTGACTTATCAATTACTATTAATGACTCTAAACAAGGTATGAATTTAATATGTCAATATAATAAAAATAGAATAAAAACAAAATCTATTGAAAAGATAATACAAAACTACTTTTTTATTATTTTGGAAATTATAAAAAAAGAGGTGTTCTAGATGGGTAAATTAGCTTTCTTATTTTCAGGACAAGGATCGCAATATGTAGGAATGGGAAAACAACTTTATGAAAGTTTTCCTATTGCAAGACAGACGTTTGAAGAGGCAAATGATGTGCTATCTTTTAATTTAAAAAAATTATGTTTTGAGGGAGATATAGATACATTAACTCAAACTGAAAATGCACAACCAGCAATCTTAACAGTAAGTACAGCAGCCTATCGGGTATATATGAATGAAATAGGTATTATGCCTGATTATATGGCTGGTCATAGCTTAGGGGAAATTTCTGCCCTAAGCTGTGCTGGAGCCATTGATTTTAAAGATGCTGTGAAGATCGCTCGTCGTCGTGGTCAGCTTATGCAGGAAGCTGTTATGGCGAGAGAGGGTGGAATGTTAGCAATTATTGGGTTAGATCGAAAAATAGTAGAGGCGGCATCTAAACAATTTTCTAAGCAAGGGAATCTAGTAGTTGTTTCTAATAGTAATTCAGCAGAACAACATGTAATTTCGGGGCATAGTACTGCAATTGAAGAGGCTGGGAAGTACTTACAAAGTATAGGCGCTAAGTTAATCCCAGTAAAAGTTAGTGCACCATTTCATAGCCCTTTAATGCAACCTGCAGCAGATAAATTCTATTACGAATTACAGGAATATAAGTTTAATGACTTAAATGTAAATGTTATTTCAAATGTAACCGCGCAACTGTATCCAAATAAAGATTCTATAATTGATTATTTGGTGAAACAAGTTGTATACCCAGTGGAGTGGAAGAAATCTATGGATTATTTAGATAGTCAAAATACTGAGTTCGCTGTTGAGATGGGGCCTAATGAAGTTTTAACAAAATTAATGAAAAAGAATATACCGTATATTAAAACTATTCCAACAGATATAGACTTAAATATTGAGAGTTTAAAGAAGGAAATTAAATCGAGAAAATATGTTCCTCCATTTATTTTGAGATGTTTAGGTATTGCGGTAAGTACGCCAAACTTTAACTGGAATGAAGAGGAATATCAACAAGGTGTAGTTGAACCTTATAGAAAGATGAAAGAAATTCAAGAGAATTTAGAAAGTGAAGGAAAAGAAGCTGAAATTTCTCATATGAAAGAAGCAATTGATTTGTTGTTGCATATTTTTAAATCTAAAAAAACTCCAATAGAGGAGCAAAAGAGTAGACTTAATCAACTATTCTTGGATACAAATACACAACATTTATTTACTAAGCAGCAATTTGAAGATAAAACGTTAATTTTATAAGAGAAGGTGGGGATAAAGAGGTGGATAAAAAAAGCCTATTTTCAGAAAATATTGGAATAGTTGATTTTAATTTTGAAGATGATATTGAATCTAGTTCTACATCAAATCAAGACATTGCGGTAATTGGAATGTCAGGAAGATTTGGGAGAACTAGTTCAATTCAAGAATATTGGAATGACCTATTGAAAGGGAGAGATGGCATTAGACCTCTCCCTTTAGAAAGAAGAAAAGATATAATTGATTTTTTGAAATTTGGCAATGATGAAAAAATAAAAGAACCAATTTCATTCTTAGAAAAAGCATACTTGGATAGAATAGATCAATTTGATAATAATTTATTTTCTTTGTCTCCAATGGAAGCGAGTACGATGGATCCAAACCAAAGAATTTTTCTAGAGACAGCTTGGGCAGCCATTGAAGATGCTGGATATGGTGGTGATAAACTGGTAGGTACAAATACAGGAGTTTATCTAGGTTTTTGTTCAATAGCATTAGAAAATTATTTATCTATGATTGAAAAAACAAACCATTCTTTAGTTGGTATATCCGCACCAGGAAATATAAGGTCTATTATTGCGAGTAGAATTAGTTATTTACTAGATTTAAGAGGACCAAGCATAGTAATTGATACAGCTTGTTCTTCATCATTAACTGCACTACATATAGCGTGCCAAGCAATTCGTAATGGTGAATGCGATCAAGCGATTGTTGGTGGGATTAAAATTAGTCTCATTCCTGCTCAAGATCAGGAACTTTCAGATAGTGATATAGGCATTAATGCATCCAATGGTAGAACAAGAACTTTTGATGATGACTCAGATGGCACTGGATCGGGGGAAGGTTCAGCTGCTGTGTTATTAAAGCCCTTAAGTCAAGCTTTAGAGGATAGAGATCAAATTTATGCAGTGATTAAGGGAAGTGCAATAAACCAAGATGGTAGTTCGGTTGGTATTACAGCACCAAATTCAACTGCACAGGAAGAAGTGATTGTTAAGGCGTGGGAAAATGCAAACATTGACCCGGAAACTATTTCATATATTGAGGCACATGGAACAGCTACAAAACTTGGAGATCCTGTTGAAATTGGAGGAATTGAAGGAGCTTTTCGAAGGTTTACCAATAAGAAACAATTTTGCGCTATAGGTTCTGTAAAAACAAATATTGGTCATTTAGACGCAGCAGCTGGAATAGCTGGATTAATAAAAGCCATACTAATTTTAAAGTCAGGGATAATTCCACCTAATTTACATTTTTTAGTACCTAATCGCAATATAAATTTTATAAATTCTCCAGTTTATATTAATGATTGTTTAAGAGAGATTGAGAAAAAAGATTTTCCAAGAAGATGTGGAGTTAGTTCGTTTGGTTTGAGTGGAACTAATTGTCATGTTGTTTTGGAGGAAGCACCTATAGTTAGAAAGGAAACGTACCCTACAGAAGATGAAGTACTTGCTTTATCATCCAAAAGTCTTAGTGGGTTAAAACAGTTAATTTATAATTATAGTCTTTTTTTAGAAGAAAAAAGAGATTTAGATTTAAAAGAAGTTTGTTATACAGCTAATACGGGCAGAGGTCATTATAATCATCGTTTAATTATTAACGTTAAAGATATGGAAGACTTACGTAATAAGATTAATCAGTTAGAAAATACAGATATACTTACTCAAGAAATACAAGGTGTTTTCTATGGGGAAAATAAAGTGATTAGTAAAAAAAGATCTCAAGGAAAAGCTGGAGAAATTACAGAATTTGAGAAACAAGATTTAAGTCGAGAAGCAGAGTTTATTATTAAACAGTGGAAAGAGTATTATGATAAAGAGTCACTTAATTATTTATGTCAATTATATATTCGTGGTGCAGATATTAATTGGAAATTAAAATATTCGGGGATTAAAGTAAATAAAATAAGTGTACCTAGCTATCCATTTGAAAAAAAACGTTGCTGGATTCAGAGGCAACAAAAAAGTTTGATGAGAGTAAACAACAAAAATGTTAAGCATCCTCTTCTCGATAAACTTGTAATAAGGTCAAAGGATACTGAAATATATACTACAAACTTTAGTACCAGTAGTCATTGGGAAATTAATGAACATAAGTTACATGACCATCATTTAATGCCTGGTACTGCTTTTATAGAGATGGCAAGAGAGGTTGGAAAGACTCATTACCAATCTCAGGATATTGAACTTAAAAATATTCTCTTTAGTAACCCTTTAATGATTGAGGAAGGTGAGTTAAAGGAAGTACATACGCATGTCAAAGTTAAAGATAATCACTTAGAGTTTTATATTTTTAGTTCAAAAGCAGATGGATATGAATATGAAACGCATGCTGAAGGAAGTATTTATCGAAATAGCAAGTCTATAGAAGAAAAACATGATATTCAAGAAATTATAAGGAATTGTGATAAACATATAATTGTTAATCATGATGATTATACAGAGGGAAGGATTAGCGTTGGACCAAGGTGGAAAAATACGAGAAAGCTCCATATAGGCAATGATGAAATGCTCGTAGAATTGGATCTTGAAGCAGAATTTTCTACAGAGTTAGAGAAATATTACTTATATCCATCTTTATTGGATGGAGCAGTAAATGCTGCTAATGCATTAATGGATGACACATTATTCTTACCATTTCATTATGAAGGGATACGTATTGTTAAACCTATTCCCGCTAAATTTTATAGCTATATAAAAAGAAGAAAACAAATAGATAGCAGTGAAATTGCAAAGTTTGATATTAAGTTAATAAATGAAAATGGTGAAGTGTTTGGTGAAATAGAAAATTATTGTATAAAAAATGCTACGAATATTTATAAGAAGGTACGTAATAACTCAAATTTAAATAAACTATATCATAAAGTTGAATGGGTACCATCTTTAAATCAATTAAATCAATTAAATCAATTAAATCAATTAAATCAATTAAATCAATTAAAAGAATTAAAATCTTCTGGTGGTAAAATATTGGTATTTAAAGATAACAATATTATGAGTGAAGAAATTATTCGTACATTAGACAGTGTAGGAATGAAAGTAATTGAAATCGAGCTCGGTAAGCATTACGAACAAATTAATGATCAGAAGTATAGAATATCTATTAATGAATTAGATTTTGAATATTTAAAGAAGGACTTGAATGAGGAAGAAATTACACACTGCTTATTTTTATGGAGTTTAGATAATCAAGAAATATATAATGAGAACCAGCTTCAAGAGCAAATAAATCGTGGAATAAATACTTTATTTTATCTAATAAAATTCATTGTGCAAATTAAAAATAAAGAGAGTATACAGCTGACCATCATAACTAATCATGCTTATAGTATTACAGGAGATGAAACCTCAATTCATCCGCATTATGCGAGTATTCATGGTTTATGTAAGGCAGTGCGCTATGAATATCCTCATATATGTATTAAAGGTGTAGACATTGATAGGCAGGTCTCAGTAGAGCAAATCGCTCAGGAATTAACAGGGAATCAACAAGAATTTCTAGTTGCATATAGGGATGGAGTTAGATATATCGAAGAAATTTCGACTCACCAATTGGAGAATTACTCAAACCGAGAGGTGATTATTAGGGAACGAGGAGTATATATTATAACTGGTGGAACAGGTGGTATAGGCTTAGAAATTGGGAAATATCTTTCAACTCGAAATAATATAACTTTAATATTAATGAACCGCTCAAGTTTTCCTGTACGTGAAGAATGGCATGATATTTTAACGAGTTCAAAAGATATAAAATTAATTAATAAAATTAAGAAAATCCAGGAGATAGAAAGTCTTGGATCCAGTGTGAAGCTAGTACAATGTGATGTTTCACGTAAAGAAGAGTTAGAAAGTAATTTGCAAGAGATACGTAAAAAATATGGAAAAATTAACGGTATCATTCATAGTGCAGGAGTTGCTGGAGAAGGATTTATCCTTTTTAAAGATAAGCAGATTTTCGATGAAGTTTTTATGCCAAAAGTACATGGAACATGGTTGTTGCATGATTTAACAAAACAAGAAGAGTTAGACTTTTTTATTATGTTTTCTTCATTAACTTCAATATTTGGTGCTCCAGGACAAAGTGATTATACAGCTGCTAATGCATATTTGGATTCCTTTGCAGATTACAGAAGAAGAAAGGGGAAACCTGCAACAACTATTAATTGGTGTGGATGGAATGAAACTGGAATGGCAGTAGAATATGGTGGCAATAATGTAAAAGGTCTGTTTAAAACTATTTCTTCTTTAGATGGAAGGAATAGCTTTGCGGATGTTTTACAAAAAGATATATCGCGGATTTTAGTGGGGGAAATAGATATGGATGTTTTGAAAGAGTCATTATCATATTTACCAATTAAACTAAGTGATGAGCAAAAAGAAAATATGGAAAAAACAGATTTATTACAAATGACCAATCCTAATCCTGAAGAAATTAAAGATATTATCATCGTGGGGAAAGACCAAAAAGTACTAACGGAAACTGAAAAAAGAATTAGCTACATATGGGCGAATGTTTTAGGGATTAATGAATTAGATGTTTATGACAAGTTTTTTGAAATTGGAGGAGATTCCTTATTAGCTACCTATTTAATAAAAGAGTTGAATAAGAAATTCCCTAATGTAATGGATATTACGGATGTATTCTTATACCCTACAATATGTGAAATGGCAAGCTTTATTGATGATAAATTGTACCAGAATAATAAAATTGAAGTGAAGGAAGAAAACAAAGAAATAGCAATTGATGAGATTTTAGAAAAGCTTACATCAGGTGAGATTGAAGTAAATAAAGCGAGTGAACTACTCAATTCAGCATCCGAAAATAAGTAAATTGCTATTCTTAAATAAAGAGCATTTTCTGTTAATAAGTATAGAAAGTACTCGTTTAAAGACATGGAATTTTATATGGAGGGTTCAAAAATGGAACAAATAAAAAAATTTATTCTAGAACAAACTGCAAAAAATAATGTCACAGTACCAGAAGCAAAGAAATTATTATTAGAACTTCAACAGAACAGCGAGCAAGGTGAAAATGATATCGCTATAATTGGGATATCTTGTAAATTTACTAATTGTGAAGACCAATATGAGTATTGGGATAAGCTTTTTAATGGAGAAAGTTGTTTTGTACCTTATACAGAAGAGAGAAGAAACTATTATAGAACAGTGTTTGATAATCCACATTATGCTGAATTTTTAGGTACTACTATTTTGTCAGGAGATGAAAATGAAGAAAAAGCACGTCATAAAGCTGGCTTTTTGAGTGACATTGATAAGTTTGATGCAGCATTTTTTAATATTCCACCAAGAGAAGCTAAATTTATGGATCCTTCTCAAAGATTATTTTTGCAAACTGCATGGAGTGCAATCGAAGATGCTGGATACGGTGGGAAGAAAATTGTTGGTACAAATACGGGAGTATTTGTTGGACGAGATGGTACTTCAAGTACATTTTATAAATTCATTACGGAAAGCGATCCTATGCATTTAACAGGAACCTGGGAGGGAATTTTAGCTAGTCGAATTAATTATATTTTTAATTTACGTGGTCCAAGTATGGTAATTGATACAGCTTGTTCCTCTGGATTAGTGTCCATCCATGCAGCTTGTCAATCCCTTAGAAACAAAGAATGTGATTATGCTATTGCAGGTGGAATTTCACTAGGAACTTCGGCGGTCGCTGAAGATGAGGAGGGAAAAGGTGATGCTTTAACATCAGTTGCGTCTAATGATAATCTGGTCAGAACGTTTGATAGAAAGTCCACTGGAACAGTATTTGGTGAAGGAGTTACTGCTGTATTATTAAAACCACTTAATAAAGCAATAGCTGATAAAGATTCTATTTATGCTGTAATTAAAGGAAGTGCGATTAATAATGATGGTGCATCTAATGGAATTACAGCTCCAAACCCTGCAGCTCAAGAGGATGTAATTGTTAAAGCATGGGAACAAGCAAAGGTAAATCCAGAAACTATTTCATATATTGAAGCGCACGGTACAGGTACTTTATTAGGGGATCCTATTGAAATTAAAGGGTTAACAGGAGCATTTAGAAAATATACAAATAAAAAGCAATTCTGTGGCATTGGTTCAGTAAAAACAAATATGGGGCATTTGGTTGGAGCATCTGGTATAGCTGGAGCATTAAAGGTAATTTTAAGTTTAAAAGAAAAGAAACTTCCTGCTAGTTTGAACTTTGATGAGCCAAATCCACATATTAACTTCTGTGAGTCGCCTTTATATGTAATAGATAAATTAAGGGATTGGAAATCAAGTGAAGCCCCTCGTAGAGCTGGTATAAGTAGCTTTGGTTTTAGTGGGACAAATTGTCATATAGTTTTAGAAGAGGCCCCTCAAATGGTGCAAGAAACTGAGTCAAATGACAATAGAGATTATATCTTAACTTTGTCTAGTAAAAGTAAAAGTTCACTACAGGAGCTTATCAAAAAATACTATAAATTTGTTGAAAGAAGAGAACAAAATAATTTAGGTAATATTTGTTATACAGCTAATACAGGGCGCGGCCATTATGATTATCGATTAGTACTGAAATTAAAGGGTTTTGAAGATTTTAAACAAAAAATAACTTTATTACAAGAAAAAGGTTTAGAACAAGAACAAGATCATGGGATTTATTATGGATTTAATAAAGTGGTTTCTGAAAGAAAGAAAATAAAAGAAGAGGGTGAGATTACAGAAGGAGAAAAAAGGGACTTAAGCAAATTAGCAAATTCTATCATTAACGACATGTTAGAAGTAGATGATAAAAATCATAATAAATTAATAGATGAATTAAGTGAATTGTACATTAAAGGGGCAAATATTGATTGGGATTTATTATATAAAGATCAAAATAGAGTAAAAGTAAATCTTCCGGTATACCCTTTTGAAAAAAAAGTATACTGGGGTGACGTTAAAGTATCTAAATTAAAAGATATGAACAATATGAAAAAAGAATTTTCACATCCTATGATAGACCGTTGTATAGTCAAATCAATGAACATAGATATTTATGAATCTGAGCTTAGCATCGACCGTCATTGGACATTAAGTGATCATGTGTTTTTTGAGAATTCTCTTTTACCTGGAACTGCTTATCTTGAAATTGGTAGAGAATTTGGATCTATGTATTATCCCGAAAAAAATATTGAATTAAGAAATATTACCTTCTTGACGCCTATTTCTGTAGAGAAGGATGAAGAGAAAACGGTTCAATATATTATAAAGAAAGAAAAAGAATATATTGAATTAAATATTGTAAGTCAAGTCAATCAACTTCAAACAGAAGTGGATGATGAATGGGTGACACACGTCTCTATGAAAATTTCGCCAAATCTTGATACTAATACTGGATTGCGTGATTTAGAGAGAATACGTAATGGGGAAGACATGATAGAGATTGAAGTTAATAAGGAAGAATTGTCAAAAGAAAAAAATATTTATTTCGGACCGCGATGGTTAAACCTTAACTATGTATCACGAAGTGAAAAGAATGTATTTGCGGAGCTTAATATACCGAATGAACTTAAAGACGATTTAAAGGAATATCCTTTGCATCCTGGTATGATGGATAATGCAGTTAACGCTGCTACACAAAGTTTTGGAAGAGGCGGTTTGTATCTCCCACTTTCATATAAGAGTATAAAACTCTTTGGCCCAATGCCGGAACAGTTCTTTAGTCATATTAGAAAAAAAGAGAGTAAGGATAACAACTTAGAAACTTTAAGTTTTGATGTTTCACTTATTGATGGAGAAGGTAAGCCTTTTGCGGAAGTCACTGATTATACAATGAAAAAAGTGCAAATACACACATTTGATCAAGCTACTAAACTTCATAATTATTACCAAGTGGATTGGACATTAAATGAAAAATTAAAAGTGAATAATCGACCTGTTACGGGAACTGTTATCTTATTAAAAGATCAGAAAGATTTTGCACAAAAACTTATCCCGTTGTTGAAAAATGAATCAACTAAGATTATAGAAGTGGAATTAGGTTCCAGTTATCAAAAAGTAGCAGAAAATTATTATGTAGTTGATGGTACTGAAGAAAGTTACACTCGTTTATTTAAAGATATAAAAGAAATTAATCATATTATTCATACACAATCAACGTTTGAGTTTTCAGACTCCTTAGGTTTGAACAGGATGAAAAAGTATCAAACGATGGCATTAGATAGTTTATTTTATATAAGTAAAGCGTTAAGTAAAGCAAAAGTTAATAATGAAATTCGTATTTCATTAATTTCTGATTATGTCAATGAAGTAACAAAAACAGAAAAATCAATTATTCCAAGCCATGCAGGTCTGTTTGGTTTAGCGAAAGTTGTGGCTCAAGAATTTCCTAATTTAGAGATTCAGTGTATTGATATGGATGGAAATACTGAAATTTCGCAGATTGCTTCTGAAATCACTAGTTCAGAACGTTCGTTCTGTGTAGCTTATCGAAATAATAAACGCTATATAGAAGAACTTCAAAAAGTAGATTGGGATAAGGCAATAAGGCAAGATATAAAAATTAAAGATACAGGATCGTATATAATTACTGGTGGAACAGGAGGAATAGGCTTAGCTATTGCAGAGTATTTAGCTTTAAATAATGCACAAAATATATGCTTAGTTAATCGTTCTAAGTTCCCGGATCGTAATCAATGGGATGATATTCTTAGACAAGAAGAGAAGGGAAATGAAAGGCTTGTCTCTAAAATCGAAAAAATAAGAAAAATCGAAGAGCTAGGGGCGAATGTCATTTGTTACAGTGGAGATATTTGTGACTATGAACAAACAAATAATATTTTAAAAAGTATTAGAGATAATTACGGTAAAATTAATGGCGTGTTTCACTGTGCTGGTGTTGCAGGAGATGGATTTATTTTTAGGAAAGAAAAGGTTGTATTTGATGAAGTTACGCATCCAAAAATTGAAGGAACTTGGTTAATTGATCATTTAACAATAGAAGATAATATGGATTTATTTGTACTATTTTCTTCTATTGCAACTTTATTTGGTGGAAGAGGACAAGGAGATTATGTAGCAGCTAATTCATATCTAGATGCTTTTAGTAGCTATCGAAATCTAAGAGGACAGAAGACTATTACAATCAATTGGCCAGCCTGGAATGAAGTTGGAATGGCTGTTGATCATAAAGTTTCTGAGGAGGTAGTTTTATTTAAATCAATTAGTAACAATAGAGCTTATCAGATTTTAGATGAAATTTTGGATATAAACTTATCAAACTTTATTCCAGCAGAGCTTAATTTAGAATTATTAAACTCTATACGTGAGCAATTACCAATCCGTTTATCTAAACAAATCGAAACATCCTTAAATAAAATCAGTCATCTACATGTAGAGAATAAAGATTTGGAGAGAAACTTTAAAGGAGAGGTAAATCTTCAAGGAAAAGGAGAATATACAAAAACAGAAAGAACATTAGCTTATATTTATGCATCTGGATTAGATTTAAATGAAATTGACATTTATGAAAGCTTCCATGCTATGGGGGGGGATTCTATTATTGCAATGGAATTATTTAAAGAAATTGATAAAGAATTTGTTGGGCTAGTTGATATTTCTGATATGTTTTCGTATCCAAGTATAGTAGAAATGGCTGATTATATTGATAGTAAAATAAATAAGAATAGTTAATTTTAGGAGTTATAGGGGATTTTAAATTGTGAAACTTTTTGAGGGAATGGTGGTTTCTAGTTGCTTATAGTTGTTTTTAGTAATGCACTTAAGAAAGTTTAACAATAATATACAAATGAGGATATATAGGTTTAATAGTAAAATTAAAACTCATATAAGACTAAATATAAATTGTATGAAGGAATCCTTTATATTCAGATTGATTAATAAAAGTAGAGGATGGATATAAAAGTGTCTTAATCTATAGAAGGATACATTGAGTTGATTTCATCGGGGTTATAAAAGAAATTTTAGTATGTCCGGCAGTCTTAATGAAAAAAGGCTGCTGGATTTTTTGTGAATGTGAGAATAAATATTTTATTTCTATAAATATCAAAGGGTTATTGGTTCAAACAAATTCTCTACTAAAAGTAATATGCGCTTTGGAGAGATATTAAATATCGTAATGCGTACACATATATGATTTAGGAGGAGTGAATTATTCTGGACAGAAATAGAGAAATAGAATTGATAGGGTATCAAATTGATATAATAAAAGAACTAATTACAAATAATGAGCAGCCCTTTTATATATTGGTAGTAAAATATTTATTTGAAGAAGTGCAAGTTATGGCGCTATTAAATATTTTGAGTATATTTAAGGCGAGATTAGAGAATAAAAAAATTACAGAATTCAACAAAAATGATGAATTATTCAGGAAATTCAGCATTAATATTAACAGCCTATATGTTGCTATAGAACCAAGTGTAATAGAGTTTAATTACTATGTATGTAAAATTTTTTATCAAAAAATTGATATGAAAATCTTGATTAATAGTTTAAAAGGACAAAATATATACTATTCCGTATGCTCTTACTTATTAAATCAAATTGATCAAAAGGAATTAAGGAGTGAGTATATTGTCTAAGAAGCCGACGATTATTGAATAGAGGATTTGAGATGAATGTAAAAAATGTCTTATCTAAGAGAGAACAAAACATTCTAAAAAGGTTTTATATGTAGATCAACAATAAATATAATAATTAGTATATTAAAAAAAGTATATATGATATAATAAACAAAAATGTATTATTATTACATTGGTTTAAAAGGTAATTTAGTAATAGTCATATCTCTTTGTTCTATAAAATAATGCATTAATGTTATGGGAGGAATGTAATGCACCAAGGAGAAATCATTGCTTTTTATAGAAAAAAGCTAGGTTTAACTCAAGATAAACTAGGTGAAGGTATCTGTTCGAAAACTCATATTAGCAAAATAGAAAAAGGCACGACAGATGTGTCTTCTGAGATCATTACACTTTTGTGTAAAAGATTGAGGATTGATATACATTTAGAAATGAATAAATTTTCAAATTTGAAAAAAAAAATATATCAATGGCATGATTGTCTTATTAAGGAAAATGATAAGCAAATAGAAAGGCTAAAAATTGAAATAGAACAAGTAGAGTTATTAGAAAAAACTATTTATTATCCTCTTTATCAAATATTAGAATCTAGGTATTATTTGTATAAAAATGATACTAACAGATGTGAAAAAATATTAGAATTTTTAAGGGGGAAATGTAAAGAATTAACTCAATTAGAAATGAATATGCTGAATCATGTATACGGAATTTTTTTTATTAAGAGTAATCAATATCAAGAGGCTTTGAATTCTCTTAAGAAAATAAATGAAAATATTTACACTTCTAAAGAATATTATTATCATTTGGCACTTACCTATTTTTCTTTAGACTTTAAAGTCTTATCTTATTCTTATGCTAGTAAGGTATTAGATTATTTTAGAGAAATTAACCATTTTAAAAAAATTCATGATGTAAAAATATTAATGCTTATGTTAATAGAAGATGAGTGTACTGATGATTTTTCAGTAATTTTTGATGATTATCAAAAGTTACTAGAGGTCTGTAATTTTTTTAATGATGATTTTACTAAAGGTAAATTATATAATAATTTAGCTTACCAGCTCTATAAAAGAGAAAAATTTGAGGAATCTATTCAGTATTACAGGCAGGCTTTATTTTTAAAAGATCAATATACTGTTAGTTATTTAAAATCTTTACATGGTTATATTAGATCTGGTTTAATGATTGACTTGTCGAAAAAAGAAATTTTAACCATGTTGAATAAAGGATTAGTTATTTCTAAGAAAATAAAAAATGAATATTATAATGTTTTGTTGAAAAAATATTACTTAGAATTAGAAGATGCTGAATCATATTATAAATACCTAGAAGAAATTGCTTTCCCTTTCTTTCTAAAAAAAGGGAAAGGTGAGGAATTAGAAAAATGTGGGTATGAATTACTTGTTTATTATAATAACACTGGGCAATATAAAAAGGGGATTAATTTAGCAATAAATTTAACAAAATCATAGAGAGAGGTATATAGTGAGGGGAATATTGAAAAAGTTTTGTTATTTTCTATGCTGTTTTTCTTTTTTATGTGTAGGAGATTTAATTGATGTCTCATTCCAAAATAGTATTGAACTTAATATTACGGAATTTCTATGTAGTGAAGATAAAGATTTACCAGATGTATAAAATTCACTTGCAAGGAGAAAGTTTCTTTTATAATTAAATGAATTTATATGTTTATTTAAAAGTACAAGTTTTGGTATGTGTATAGTTTTCGCCAAATCTGTATATAGCATCTGGTACTGAATTTATAAGAATATTGTAAGGTAAATTTAATTAATAGGAGTTTGTATACGAATAAGTAGCAAAGAAGAACCAACTTATACAGGTTGGTTCTTTTTTGAATATAAAATATTTTTCTATGGGCTAAGAGTTTGAAGTACTAAATTATCATTAGGGTAAATTTATATCCAAATAAAGAGAAGTTTATAAAATTTTTATTAAAACGATGATTGGCATTATTAATCTTAATATAATCTTAAAAGTATTTTATGTTAAATTTTAGTATATAATTCCACGATAAATTCATCTCTTCTGATACAAGTCGTTTTTCTTAAGTAAGTTGCTTTTTCAAGTACTGATTTGAGAAGGCGATTTTTCTTGTCAATGTCCTCTGTTACATAGTACGCTTCTAATACATTGCGCACTTTTGGAACAAACTCATGCATATGCTTCTCTTTTTCTGATACATATTTAATTTCTTGCTCAAGTTGTTCAATTTCTTCTTGGGTAGTTTTTAAACGTATTATAATGGATTTTTGTCGTTCTAAAAAAGTCTCAATATCGTATACACCCTTCTCTAATAAATCATGGAGTTTATTTTTTTGCTTTTGTAAATCGTTAATTTGTTGCGTCTTTTTTTCTAAAGCTTTTTGCTGTAGCTGAATATTATTTTTAGATTTCTTTTTTTGCACCATGTTTTTTTGTATCTCAAAGCTTTCAATAATTTGCTTTAATCCATCCAATATTCGCTGTTCAACAAGTGCTAAAGAAGCCCCTTTTTGGATTCCCTTACACGATGGTTGTACACATCGTACTTGAGGATTAGGTCGATCCTTTCTTGGTTGGTAAAGCATGGAGTAACCACATAATTCACATAATAAGATGCCTGCCAATGGATTGGAAAGTTTTTTTGTTTTTATTGTAGGGGGTCTCCAACGTTTGCTATGAGCCATATTAGCCTTTTGAAATAACTCTTCTGATACAAGCGGAGGATGAGCATGATCGTGCCGTTGCCATCTTTCCTTTGGTACCTTTTTACGAATATATTTTCCGTTTTGTTTGGTATAACGTATTTTTCCCCAAATAATGTGTCCAAGATATACTTCATTTTTTGTAATAGATGAGATAGTTGAAGGGTTCCAATACTCACCTTCAGGTGGAGAAATTCCTAACCTATCTAGTTCTTGCGCAATTGCCTGTCTTCCCGTTCCATTCGCCATTAATTCGAAAATTTTGGGTATCACCCAACTCTTTTCGGGATCAGGATAAAGTTTTAAGTTATTGTCTCGTAAGTATCCATAAGGTGGAACACGAGAGATGGATTTTCCTTCTTTTGCGGATGCTCTCCTACCACGTTGCATACGTTTAACAATGGTTTTTAATTCTTCTCGTGCGATTAAAGATTTTATACTAAAGGTTAACTCTTGATTTTCATCATTTGGATTAATGACTTCCGTGGGTGTAATAATGAATGTTTCTGAATAGCGAAATACACGATAAATCGTTCCTTGATCTACCATATCCCCACGACCAAGGCGATCTAAGTCCATTACTAAAACTGCATCCGCAATACCAGCCTCTACTTCTCTAAGGAGGTTTTGCATCATAGGCCTTTCAGATATATATTCACCAGAAACAACTTCTTCAAAAATATCAATGATATTATGATGCTCTTTATGAACGAGTTCTAATAACTGAGTACGATGACGTTCAAGTGTATCATAATGTTGTCCATGTTCTATCGCCTTTCTTTCTTCTTCAAGGTCTTTTCGACTTTTACGTAAATAGATGAATACATCAAGTTCTTGTGGGCGGTACATTAGTTTCACCTACCAGCTTGTCTATTATTATTGTTATGAATATGTATGGCTAGCTTGTCCTATGAAAATGATAGTTCGTCTTTTTTCCTGTCGTGCATACATATAATGCAAGGGGGTGTATGATGAAAGAATTCCAATTCGGTAATACAAAAGTCATTATTCATTCGCCACTTGCTTCGATGGAAAAAGAAGAACAAAAAGAATGGTTTCAACAAGAATGGGAAAAGAAAAATCCAATTTTAAGGTCTATAGTTGAAGCAGCAGTAAGTTGCCAAGAAGATGAAAAATAAAAAGAGCATTCTCTTTTCTTAAGAGATATGCTCTTCTTTTTTGCGTTGAATTATTCATCAACATAAATAATTGTTTTTTGTTGTGAATAGCTTTTTTAGTTCTGTAAATAATAATCTTGATCATTGTTATGGAAGGTAGGTGAGGCTGGAGATAGATCAATCCCTTTTTCTAAAGTTTCTAATAAGTAATATCCAAGTGCTTTATCCTGTTGTATCAAGTTATGTAATAGGGTGCTTGCACGAGCAATTCTATTTTTTGTTTCATCTTGGGTTAATGAAGAATTATCTATTGTAATGAGGCGAAGTTCATCTTGCAGTTTTTGTAATAATGAAAGTTGAATGGTATCTGTCTTTCCTGTCTCAAGATTACTTAAATAAGCTGGTGATACACCAAGCTGTTTTGCAAAGGTGTTTAGTCCAATGCCTTTTTGAGTACGTAGTGTACGAATGTGTTTACCAATTTTATTTATCATAAGACTAACCTCCACGGATTTATTGAAAGGAATACATAAAATGAATAAGCAAAAGAAAATTACAATTACATCAGTAAGTTATGTTCATGATCCAGAATCAGCTCAAAAATGGTTTGAAGCGTATATCGATATTGTTGAAAAAGAATTAGTCAAAGCAATTAAAAAGGACTAGCCACTAATTTTGATACATACAGTGTAAATAGAACATCACGAGAGGAGGTCCTGAATTGAAGACCGTTGCATATTATAGAAGTTCAATTGATTCGCAGGAGAATTCAATCGAAATGCAACAAAATTCAGTTCTTACTCGTTCCATTGATATGGCATTGATTATCGATGAAGAATATATTGATGAAGCGGTATCAGCACGAAAGGTTGGTTTGAAAAAGCGTCCAGCCCTACAAAAATTATTACGAGATATTAACAATAACGATGTCGGAACTGTATTCTTATTTAAGCGAGATCGACTAGCAAGAAATGTAATGGAGTATTATGAAATTTATCAAATACTAAGAAATAAGAAGATAAATGTCATTTTAACTGCACCAAATGAGCCGCCAGTGTACTACACACCAATTGGTGAATATCTAGAATTAATTATGGCAGGTATGGCTCAACGTGAAGGTGAACAAATTATTGAACGTTTAAAGCAAACATTAAAGTCGAATTTCCAAAGTGGTAAAAATCCGGGACGTCTTCCGTATGGTTACAAGTGGAATAAAGAAACGAAAGAAATTGAATTGGTTGATGAGCAAGTACAAATCGTTAAAAGGATTTATCAAGAACTTGTATCGGAAAAATATGAATCCTTGAAAGAACTTTGTAGTGTGTTGGGCTTGAAGGGAAATGGCTTGGTGGTAAGTCACCATTTGGTTACACATATGATAAGAATAGTGAGCAATTTATTGAACACACCGAAGAGCTTTGCTATGTAAAAGAAATCTTCAACTTATATTTAAATGGTCATGGATTTCACCATATTGCTAATACACTCCCTAACGGTTCCCGCCGCGGAAAAGATTGGGGGAAAGAGAATGTAAAGGCGATTGTACTTAATCCTTTTTATTGTGGTTTATTATCATGGCGCCGACAAACAGGTGGAAAGCAAAATGCAAGGGATATTTGGGGCGAAGCACCAAACCACTATGTGAAGCCAATTATTTCACGAACGACATGGGAATTATGCTGGCGTATTTATTCGGAAAAACGTAATGGCAATATGGTTCCTAAACATTACAAAACAAGTTTTCTTTTGCAAGGGTTGCTTTCTTGTGAAAAGTGCCAGGAACTAATGAAAACAAAGAATCAACAAACAGTAAGTTCTACAAATAAAAAGTATGGAGGGAAAATTTATTTCTGTTCTAACTGCAAATTAAGAATAGATGCAGACCTCCTTCATGATAAAGTAGTGAATCAAACACTTACTGATGTAAAAATAAGTGGATTTCACAATGTGTATCATGCGATAGAACAAAAAATTCAGTATGAGATACAAGAATTGAATAACAATATTCAAAAGCATCAGCGTCTCTTCGAAAACTACACCATCAAACTTCACAATATTACAGAAGAGCTCAAACAGCGTATGAAAAATAATGATGATAAACGTTTTTTGAAGTCCTTAGCGATTTATCGCTCGGATGTACAGCGAAAAATAGATGGAATCATACAACAAAAGAACGACTTTAAACAGCAAATCACCCTCAAAGAAAAAATTGAAAAAAGTAAAGAAACATGGCTACATACTTTGAATGAAGTATTTCAAGATGATGTCAAGCTTCAAGAAATAAGTGATATGGATAAAAGACGCTTTTTATTACCTCTAATTCAATCTGTATCCATTAAAGAAAATAAAAAGTGTAATGAATATGATATTTCACTACAGTTACGAACAGATTTTTCAAAACGTGATGTAAAAAATCAAATCAGCTTGATTTTGTAAAGCAGCTATCACATTGGTGGCTGTTTTTTCGTTATTGATGTATCGGTATTTGGGTTGAACTGTAGATGAAAATTCTTTTGCTACTCGGTGATAAGGAGGGAGTGGTATACCACTCTATCCTAATCACCGAGTTTGATACTCTTGAGAAAGAGCTTGTATCTTAAGGATAAAGGGTTTGTCTTTATTTATTATTATGGACAGTGATTTAGAGAAATAAACATACTCGGTGATTAGGGGATGGGTAACTATTTAAAACATTTGAGAACTCGGTAATTGGGTAAATAAAAAATGCCTTATCATTCCCGCTGTAAGGAGGCATGAGGGATTAATGATTATTGAGTCTAAAATACAACAACTCTTTAAAGGGGT
>Ga0102589_1001485_pt1 | contig 31379 bp, 26 predicted proteins | sample AraplaMF_Col_mLB_FD_76858 | JGI IMG/M metagenome (GOLD analysis project Ga0102589, IMG submission 76858) | Arabidopsis root microbial communities from the University of North Carolina, USA - plate scrape MF_Col_mLB | ecosystem: Host-associated > Plants > Roots > Endosphere | place: USA...
CGCCAGCGTTCATCCTGAGCCAGGATCAAACTCTCCAATAAAGTTAGTTTGTCTAGCATCTAAAATAAAAATTGACGTTTCACGTTGTTTGTTTCGTTCAGTTTTCAAAGAACTCGTTTGCCGCTCAATGGCGACTCCCTTATGTTAACACCTTCATTTTTCCATGTCAACTAAGTTTTTTAATTTCTTTTTTTCGCTTTCTGCCGTTTCGCATCAGCGACGGTTATTAATATATCATGCAGTTTATACATGGTCAATACTTTTCATAAAAAAATTTCACATCCCGTTTATTTCTTTTTCTCATCATTTTAACAAGCCCCACTTCTTTTAAATCAAAAATTCAAAATTTTATGTTATATTATTCCTATAGGAGCGTGATGGGAATGGGGATTAAATATTCGAACAAAATCAATAAAATTCGAACCTTTGCATTAAGTTTAGTATTTATCGGACTCTTCATTGCATACTTAGGCGTATTTTTTCGCGAAAATATTATTATTATGACCATTTTTATGATGGTTGGCTTTTTAGCAGTTATCGCTAGCACCGTCGTTTACTTTTGGATTGGTATGTTATCTACAAAAACCGTACAAATCATTTGCCCAAGTTGTAACAAACCTACCAAAATGCTCGGCCGAGTAGACGCATGTATGCATTGCAATCAACCCTTAACGCTTGATCGTAATTTAGAAGGAAAAGAGTTTGATGAGAGGTATAATAAAAAGAGCTATAAAGCATAAAATGGAGTTTATATAATAAAGAAAGAGGTCAACGTAACCGTTGACCTCTTTCTTTATTATATATTACGCCTTATGACATTCTGGACATACGCCATAAATCTCTAAACGATGACTATTAATAACAAAGCCGGTTGCTTTCACAGCTTCATCTTCAAGTTTTTCCAAACCTCCATAAGGAAAATCAACAATCTTACCACACTTTTCACAAATTACATGGTAATGCTGACTTGTAACATAATCAAATCTACTTGAAGCGTCTCCATAAGTTAATTCCTTAACAAGCCCAACTTCTTTAAATACACGTAAGTTATTATAAACAGTTGCAACGCTCATATTTGGAAACTTACCTTCTAACGCTTTATAAATTTCATCCGCTGTTGGGTGCGTCATAGATTCCACAAGGTACTCTAAAATAGCATGACGCTGTGGAGTAATGCGTACACCCGTATTTTTCAGCATTTCTAGCGCTTCTTTTAATTCTTCTTTGACCACCGTCATGCACCCCGATTCTATACGGATTATTATTTTATAATTCTTATAAAGAGTGTACTCCTTTTCTTGTCAATCGTCAATATTTCTACTATAACTGTGTAGTTTATTTTTCATCTAACCTTATTCTTATGTATATTTGTCCTTCCTTTATACATTTACATAGAAAAAAGTGCGAAATAATCGCACTTGGAATACTATCATCTGAGGAGGTATGCCCTACCCTTTTAATGTATGAAACATCAGCACAAGTGTATAGACATATGCCTCATAGTAATTACATCATAATAAATTCCCTTCAGTTCTTGCTTATGCAGAACCTTAATCTAAATAAGAAAGGATGTCTTCGATATGCCCTTTCACTTTTACTTTACGCCATTCTTTTACTAGTTCACCATCTTTATTAATAAGAAACGTAGATCTTTCAATTCCCATGTACTCTTTTCCGAAATTCTTTTTCAGCTTCCATACATCATATAGTTCCGCCACTTTATGATCTTCATCTACTAAAAGTAAGAATGGCAAATCATGCTTTTCAATAAATTTCAAATGTCTATTCACTGGATCTGGACTTATACCAAGTATAACCGTATCTTTTTCTTGAAATAATCCGTATGCATCTCGGAAATCACACGCTTCTGTTGTACAGCCTGGTGTCATATCTTTCGGATAAAAATATAGTGCTACATTTTTCCCGTGAAAGTCCGATAGCTTAACCTGCTCTCCGTTACTTCCTTCTAGTGTAAAATCCGGTGCCATTTCTCCTACTGCGACCATCTTTATCACTCCTTGTCTTTTCCTTCTACTATAACAAATGTTATCTCATTTTTCATTGTCTATCACTGTTCGAACTACGAATGCAAACGGCAATGTATATCCAATCAACGCTTCAATAATTGCAATCCAGCGTCCGATTCCAACAGGAGTTACATCACCATATCCAACAGATAATAAAGTAACCGCACTAAAATATAAGCATACTTCTACCAGTTGGAAAGAATGGACAGTTAAACTTTCTCCGTCTTCTCTTAAGACGGCAAATCCACTTTCCTCTAATACAACATAACTTAATCCAAATGCGATAAGCACCGTTGTGTAAATTAGAAATAATGAAGTTAGGTTATACAAGGAAAAGAAACGCTTCGAATCTGAGTATGAGCTCCATAATATTTGAATACTCCTTAACACAGCAATGGCTGAAATTAATAAAATAAGTCCCCATAACATGTCCTCCACCTCATCCTATATGTATGAGGACAAAGAACAATTTATCCCACAGTAGATGAAACTTGTATATCTGTCGTTAGTTTCCCGCACCGCGGTATTTCTTCACTCCAAAATTCCAAAGCGTGATTGCAATTGTAAAACAAATTACACCAACAAACGGTGTCGCAAACGCATAACTGTTCCATTCTGTCTTTCTAAGAAAATACGCCGCTGGATATACACCAACAAATGCAAATGGTAAGACAAACGTTAAAACAAACCGGATCACACGGTTATAAATATTTACAGGATATCGCCCATAATTCCCAATGTTATACATCAATGGCATAATAGAGCTTTTCGCATCTGACCAAAAGCCAATACTTGCAAGCGTCACAAATATCCCGCCATATACAAGGGCACCTCCAGCTACCATGAACAAGAAAAGAAAGAAATCGTACCAATAAAAGGATAATTGAAGCTGCACTGACGCATATCCCATTACAATAATCCCAGTAACTGCACCAATCAAAGACTCCAGTTCCATTCGCTCTAATATAATTTGGAATAAACTATGAATCGGTCTTGTTAAAACACGATCCATTTCTCCCTTAATAATGTATCGATCATTAAAATCCCATATATTAAAGAAAGCGGAAAAGATAGCAAATGGTACTAAGAAAAAGCCATAAATAAAAATAACTTCTTCTCGACTCCATCCCTTTAATGCTTGTGTATGTCCGAAAACAACAAGAATAAAAATTAAGTTAACAGCTTGGAGTAGTAAATCAGATAATAATCCAACGATAAAATCGCCGCGATACTCTAGTTTAGTTTTTATATATTGGCTTGCATATTGCAAAAACAGTTTCATATACAGCATCTCATCATCCCCCTTGTACAATTAGGCGTTTTCTCGCCGTTTTCCACATCAGCACAATTGGAACAATAAGTACGACTGCCCAAATCATTTGAAATAATAAAGCCTGATACAACTTACTTCCTTGTATTCCTTCAGAGAAAATCATACTCGGAATATAACTGATTGCTTGAAATGGCAAAAACACCATTGCTTTTTGTGCCCATAGAGGATAAAAGCTAATGGGTAGTAATAAACCTGAAAATAAATCAATAACCACACGTTTTGCATACATAATTCCACTATTATTAAATAAGAAAAAAGTAAGCATGCCTGTCATTAAATTAATTTGCGTATTAATAATAAAACTGAAAACTAACGACAGAAAAAAATATAACCACGTTTGAAAATTGGTTGTAATTTGCAACGAGAATAAAAGTGTAACAATGATCATACCGGGAATAGAAAAGAATGCAAAACGGAAGATCCCCTCTCCAAGACCTTGCATAACTTTCATTCCTAAGTAGTTATATGGACGAATTAATTCAACAGCTACACGTCCCTCTTGAATTTCCATCGCAATTTCTCTGTCAATATTATTAAAATAAAAAGCGCGAGCCATCCACGCGATGGCAATATAGGTTGTCATTTGAGAAATCGATAAACTTTCGATATTCTCTTTCCCACTGTAAATAGCTTGCCATAAAAAATAATACGCTCCGATGTTAATCGTATAAATTAAAATTCCACTATAGTAATTTGTCCGATAAGCAAGCATCATTAAAAAACGAATACGAATCATTTCAATATACTTACCCATGAATCATACCCTCTTCATAAATATTACGGATAATTTCTTCTGTCGACACTTCATTAATTTTTAAATCTTTAATTTGAAAGGCTTGGACTACTTTGGAAATAAGCATAGAAATTATAACTTCTTCATTGGGTATTTTCGCAATCCATGTATATTCTTCTTTCCCTTGTGACCAAACTACATGATTATCCGGCATTAGCATTAACAGTTGTTGATATGAAACTGGTGCTGTAAATTGAAAATGTATTTCTTTTTCTGCTCCCCACTGCGAACGAAGCTTTTCTAATGATCCATCATACATAATGTTTCCTTCATCCAGCATAATGACGCGTTCACATAACGCTTCAATATCAGTAATATCATGTGTTGTTAATAAAATTGTTGTTTTATAACGTTCATTCATTTCCTTTAAAAACTCACGGATTTTTAATTTTACGAGAACGTCTAGTCCAATCGTTGGTTCATCTAAAAATAAAAGCGGTGGATTATGAATTAACGCTGCTGCTAATTCACAACGCATTCGTTGACCAAGCGACAATTTACGCACCGGTTTATCTAGCAATGGTCCAATATCTAGTGTTTCAATGACATGCTCCATATGTTCCTTATACTGCCTATCAGATACACCATACACTTTTTTTAATAAACGAAATGATTCTTGTACCGCAATATCCCACCAAAGCTGTGAACGCTGACCAAATACAACACCAATTGTTTTCACAAACTCTTCTCGCTGTTTATGTGGATTCATTCCATTTACTGTAATTTGGCCAGACGTCGGTGTTAAAATTCCGGTTAACATTTTAATTGTCGTTGATTTACCCGCACCATTCTCACCAATATAACCAACCATTTCACCTTGATTTACAGTAAACGAAACATCATTCACTGCTGGCACTATTTTATAATTACGATTTAATAAATCGCGAAACGCACCTTTTAAACCAGAGCGGCTTGAATATGCTGTAAATTCTTTACGTAATCCTTGTACTTCAATTACCGATTTCATAATCGGACCCCCTTCCTCGATACCACAACGAATAGTTTACCCAACTGCCCTTCCTATCACAAACAATACGTCTTTTTGAAAAACATGTTAGAATAATACATAGATTTTTGTAAGGAGATGAATTGTAGTGAATTTCACAAAATCAGAAGCATTACATAAGGAAGCGTTAGAACATATCGTTGGTGGTGTTAACAGTCCTTCTCGTTCTTTCAAAGCAGTTGGTGGCGGTTCACCTGTTGCAATGGAACGCGGAAAAGGTGCTTATTTTTGGGATGTAGATGGTAACAAATATATCGATTATTTAGCAGCATACGGTCCAATCATTACAGGACACGCTCATCCTCACATAACAGAAGCAATTAAAACAGCAGCTGAAAATGGTGTTTTATACGGAACACCAACAGCACTAGAAGTAAAATTCGCAAAAATGTTAAAAGAAGCAATGCCTGCTTTAGATAAAGTTCGTTTCGTAAACTCTGGTACGGAATCTGTTATGACAACAATTCGTGTGGCTCGCGCTTATACAGGTCGTACAAAAATTATGAAGTTTGCTGGTTGCTACCACGGTCATTCAGACTTAGTACTTGTAGCAGCTGGTTCAGGTCCTTCTACTCTTGGTACTCCTGATTCAGCCGGTGTGCCCCAAAGTATCGCTCAAGAAGTTATTACCGTTCCATTTAATAACGTAGAGACATTAAAAGAAGCACTCGATAAATGGGGACATGAGGTAGCAGCTATTCTTGTAGAACCAATCGTTGGGAACTTCGGAATTGTCGAACCTAAACCTGGCTTCCTAGAAAAAGTAAATGAGCTTGTTCACGAAGCTGGCGCACTAGTTATTTATGATGAAGTAATCACAGCTTTCCGCTTTATGTACGGCGGTGCTCAAGACTTACTTGGTGTAACACCAGATTTAACAGCACTTGGTAAAATAATTGGCGGAGGCCTTCCAATCGGTGCATATGGTGGTAAAAAAGAAATTATGGAACAAGTTGCACCGCTCGGCCCTGCTTACCAAGCTGGTACAATGGCTGGAAACCCAGCATCTATGGCAGCTGGTATTGCTTGCTTAGAAGTACTGCAACAAAAAGGTGTATACGAAAAATTAAATGAACTTGGAGCAATGCTTGAAAAAGGAATTTTAGAACAAGCTGCAAAACATAGCATCGATATTACCGTAAATCGTCTAAAAGGTGCGTTAACTGTATACTTCACTACAGATACAATTGAAGATTATGACGCTGCTCAAAATACAGATGGAGAAATGTTCGGTAAGTTCTTCAAGCTTATGCTCAACGAAGGAATTAACTTAGCTCCATCTAAGTATGAAGCATGGTTCTTAACAACAGAACATACAAAAGAAGATATCGAATATACAATCGAAGCTGTCGGTAGAGCATTTGCTGCTTTAGCGAACGCATAAGAAAATACATGCTCAAAAGAAAAAAATAGAGGCCACCCTCTATTTTTTTCTTTTTTCTATTTCATAAATCACACATTAATAGTATAATTATTCATAATTATCTGTTTTATATTGAAATTCATATTAATTATTCTGTTGTTTATAAGGCAATATACACCTTGAATAATTAGATTATTCTTAACTTTATAATAGAGGGGGGATTGACGGATGCCTAACAATACAAATAAATGGACACCGTCTTTATTTCGAAATTACGCAAATACAGAACACGATGCGTGTGGAATCGTTTCCGTTATGGAAAAACAAAATGTTCCAACAAAAGAAAACATCGATCTTTGTATACAATCACTGATAAAAATGAATCACCGTGCTGGCTTTATTAATGGAGAAGGCGATGGTATTGGTGTTCATATCGACTTACCGAAAGCCCTTTGGAAAGAAAAATTAAAAAATAGTGGATATAATCCAGCGATTGTGGACCATCCCCACTTTATCGTTGGACATTTTTTTCTAAACAAAAAAGAAAATCCTACTCTTTTAAAGAACAGTATTCGTAATAAATTAAACAATAAAAATTTCATCGTTCTCTTCGAAAGTGATGATGTTATAAATTCTGATGCACTTGGTCCTCTTGGCAAACAAGAAGAACCTTTATTTTGGCAAATTGCTATTCTTTCAGAAACAAAAAATGAAGCCATCGACCAAGTACTATTCTCTTTAACAATTGAAATTGAAGAAAATACAGCAATTCATGTTGCTTCATTAAGCCACGACCATGTTGTATACAAAGTTCTTGGCGCTGGCGATACACTTGTTGCCTACTATGATGATTTACAACATTCACTTATTGCATCAACAATGACACTTGGACATAATCGCTATTCTACAAATACATTATCTAATTTTTTTCGCGTGCAACCATTTAGTATCCTTGGACATAATGGTGAAATTAATACAATTTCCAAGTTACGTGATCAAGCCGAAATGATCGATGTACCACTTACTGCTGGAGGCAGTGATTCTCAAGATTTAAACCGCACCTTAGAAACACTTCTCGTTCACTACAACTACAGTCTATTTGAAGCAATGGATGTATTATTTCCACCAATTATTAATGAGATTAAATTATACGAGCCACATATGCAAGATTTATATACGTATATTCGTGAAGCATGGGGACATTTCGCCCAAGGGCCGGCCGGCATTATTTCACGTTATAAAGATGAAGCTGTTTTTAGTGTAGATTCACTTGGTTTGCGACCAGTTTGGAAAGTAGAAACAGAAAGTTCCTATATCTTTTCTTCTGAACCAGGTGTCGTATCACCATCTGAATATGTAGCAGAACCAAAGTCACTTGCTCCCGGAGAAAAAGTAGGTTTGAAGTGGAATAAACAAGGTGCCCTCGTTCTCTACGAATATGAAACATACCAAGAAGAAGTATATAAACGCATGAAACAACGTATTAATTTTTCAGATTATCATTTCAACTTATCTATTCCAGCTATGGAAAAGATCGAAGGGCTATCTAACCTCTCTCAAGTTGAAACAGAACAATATGTAGCTTTCGGCTGGGATCGCGAGCATATCCAACTTCTTGAACAAATGGCAACAAAAGGTGTTGAACCAATTCGTTCACTCGGCCATGACGCCCCTCTCGCTGCACTTGATACAGACAGACGAAACATTGCCGATTTTATAAAAGAAAGTGTTGCTGTTGTTACAAACCCAGCAATCGATCGCGACCGAGAAATTGAACACTTCTCTACACGCACAGTACTAGGAGAACGTCCTAGCTTGTTTAGTGGTGAGCAGCAAACTTTTGTTACCGAACTTTTGTCACCGATTATACTAGAAGGTCATTTAGCACAATCAATTTCAGAAGATTCAGAAACCATTTCATATGAACAACTTGTAAATCTATTTGCAATTCATAGTACAGTTTACAAGTTATCTGTTTCCTTTCCAGCATCAGAAACTTTACAAGATGCATTAAATCGAATTAGTGCCGAAGCTACAGCAGCTATTAAAAAAGGTGCTTCTCTCTTATTACTTGATGATGCAAAAGCTCATCAAAATGAACACTTATGGATCGATCCACATTTGATTACAGCTAAAGTACATCAAGAACTAACTGAGCACAAATTACGCCGAAAATGCTCCATTGTTATAAGATCTGGCGCACTCCGTTCTTTACACGATATTGTTACACTGTACGGACTAGGTGCAGATGTTATTAATCCATATTTAATGTTCGCAACCGTAAATGATGGGACAACGATACCAATTTCTAATTTATATAAAGCGCTAAACAAAGGTCTTGAAAAAGTCATTTCAACTATCGGTATCCATGAACTGCGTGGTTACGGCCGTCTCTTCTCTTCAATTGGTTTACACGAAGAAATTGCAAACATACTACAAATTACAAACTTTTTAGGATCACGCACTGTAGCATTTTCACTTGAATCTTTAGCAGAAGACGCTAAAGTCCGGGCACTTGATTATAACAACCCAAAAGTTAGAATGCGAAAAACGTTTCATATATTCCCTCGTATTTGGAAAGCAATTGGTGATGTGGCAAAAGGGAATGCTTACGATAATTATCGGGAGAAATTAGCTGAGGTAGAAGATAAGAATCCGATTGCAATTCGTCACCTTGTCCAAATGAAAGAAGCAGAGCAACCAGTGCCGACTGAGCATGTTTCAATTGGCGTAAAAAATCATGACTTGCCGTTTATTATTAGTTCGATGTCATTTGGATCCCAAAATGAAATTGCATTCCGCGCTTATGCAGAGGCGGCAGACCGTCTCAATATGATTAGTTTAAACGGTGAAGGCGGAGAAATTAAAGATATGATTGGTAAATACCCACATACACGCGGCCAACAAATTGCATCAGGACGTTTTGGGGTGAATGCCGAACTGTTAAATTCATCAAATTTAATTGAAATCAAAATTGGTCAAGGAGCAAAACCTGGTGAAGGGGGACATTTGCCTGGATCAAAGGTAACTTCTAAAATTGCAGAAGCTCGTAATGCAACAATTGGTTCGGACTTGATTTCTCCTTCCAATAACCATGATATTTACTCGATTGAAGACTTAGCACAAATTATTACTGAAATTAAAACAGCCAATCAACTTGCAAGAGTCGCGGTCAAAGTTCCAGTTGTCCCTAATATCGGAACGATCGCTGTAGGAATTGCAAAAGCTGGTGCTGATTTTATTAATATTAGCGGCTTTGATGGTGGAACAGGTGCCGCTCGTATTCATGCACTGCAACATGTAGGCCTTCCAGTTGAAATCGGAGTAAAAGCTGCACACAACGCTCTATTAGAAGCAAATATGAGACACGACGTAGAGATTTGGGCAGATGGTGGTATCCGCAGTGTAAATGATGCACTTAAAATTATGCTTCTTGGTGCAAACCGTATTGGATTCGGTACTTTATCCATGATTGCAATCGGTTGTACAACGTGCCGGGGCTGTCACTTAGATACGTGTCATGTTGGTATTGCAACACAAATCGAATCCGAAGCGCAGGCAAAAGAACATGGACTACGTCGCTTCGTTCCGCGGCAATTTGAAAATGCTGTAGAAGGTTTATTGCACCTATTTACTACTTTCGGAACAGAACTTAAACGTTTAACCGGTGGACTCGGTTATACGAACTTACAAGAAATTGTTGGTCGCTCTGATTTGCTAGAACAAACGCGAGGCACAGAACTATTAGATTTACAAAATTTATTACAAACATTAGACAGTACATCCTACATGATAACAGGAGCAGCCCAGCAACAACATTATGCAACAACTGATTCTTTCCAATCAAAAGAGCTAGTTGGTGTTGGTGTGGATCAACGCGTAATGGGTGGTCTTGAATCATGCTACCGAGTCCGCAGTAAATTATATGACAACAATACGCTGGAACCAATTACACTAAAATACACAAATGGTTCCGTTCCTGGAAACGGATTAGGTGCCTACAATAGCGAAAACTTATTTATTCACGTCAATGGTGGTGCACAAGATGGTATCGGAAAAACCTCATTTGGCGGTGGCATTTATATCACAAAAGCAAGAGGAAAAGATGGAACATACTATAACGGTTCTGTCGGAAAAGGATTCGGGTATGGTGCACAAAAAGGAACTTTATATGTGCAAGGTAACGCTGATGCACGTGCTGGCATCCGCTTATCTGGAGCAGATATGATCATCGGGGGAAGAATCACAAAACCACTTCGAGAAAAAGAACACGGGAATCTCGGTGTTCATGCAAATATTAAAGGCTTTGCTTTTGAATATATGACAAACGGTCGCGCACTCGTTCTTGGTGATCCTGGCCCATGGATTTGTGCAGGTATGACTGGTGGTGTCGTTTATTTACGCCATCAACCTAAACTTGGTTTAACAGAAGCTGCTTTGCGAAGAAGAATTGCAAAAGGAGCGAATGTAACATTACGTGAACTTAGCAAAAACGGGGAATCAGACATCACAGAATTATTATTAGACTACGTTCGTGTATTAAAGGAGCATGAACAATATGAAGAAGCTGCTCTCTTAACACCATTATTAGAGGACATTCAGTCTCACTTTTATGAAGTCATTCCGAAAAAAGAGCAAGCAGATCCATCTATTTCGACTGAATAATTTCCATTTGCTTAAAATTGACTAAGTGAGCATCACATAGTAATCTATAATAACAATTTGAAAACCTGCTGAAATTCAGCAGGTTTTTTCACTAAAAAAGAATGATAAAGAGAGCCGAGCAGTTCGAGGCACGGAAGCCAGGAGGATACGGAGTGTAGCTTATACTACATGAGTACCGGACTGGCGACGTAACGAAGAAATGCGACAGCTATCTTTACCGGACTTTTTGAACATCACTAAAATATGGGTTCAAAAAGGAGGATAAAGAGAGCCGAACAGTTCGAGGCACGGAAGCCAGGAGGATACGGAGTGTAGCTTATACTACATGAGTACCGGACTGGCGACGTAACGAAGAAATGCGACAGCTATCTTTACCGGACTTTTTGAACATCACTAAAATATCACTTGCTAACATATTGTAATGAATGTATAGTATCATGTTGTACATTCATTATGACAAGAGAGAAAGGATATTAAAAAGGGTATGAAACTTGGTGCTCGCATTTTAAAAACGGGTATTGCCATTACATTAGCTTTATTTGCTTGTACTCTGCTCCAATTACCGAGTCCAGTATTTGCGGGGATTTCAGCAATTTTTGCTGTACAGCCATCTGTATATCGCTCGTATTTGACAGCACTCGAACAAATCCAAGCAAACGTAATTGGTGCAGTATTCGCTATCGGATTTGCATTTGCTTTTGGACACAATCCTTTTATTATTGGATTAACTTGTATATTAGTTATTGCTCTTACACTACAATTACGTTTAGAAAATACAATATCAATTGCTTTAGTGACGGTTATTGCGATTATGGAATATCAAGGAGCAAACTTCTTTGACTTCGCTCTGCTTCGCTTTGCAACCATTATGGTCGGTATTGTCGCGGCTTCACTTGTAAATTTAATGTTTATGCCGCCAAAATACGAAACAAAACTATATCATCGTATCGTTGATAACACCGAAGAAATTGTGAAATGGATTCGTATGAACAGCAGGCAAGCTTCTGATTTTACAACACTAAAAACAGATATTGATCGTATGAAAGAAAAAATGATTAAATTAAATCATTACTACTTACTTTACAAAGAAGAAAGAAGCTATACGAAAAAAGTACAATTTGCAAAAATTCGTAAGCTCGTCTTATTTAGACAAATGTTAGCTACAACGAGTCGTGCATTAAGTACATTAAAAGCATTACATCGCACTGAAAACGAATTACGATATATGCCTGAACCATTTCAAGAATCCATTCAAAATGAATTAGATTCATTAACACACTATCATGAACAAGTTTTGTTAAAATTTATTGGCAAAGCGAAAAAACAACAGTCTGTTGAGATGCTTGATGAAGTAGAAACTGGTAAGCAGGAATTAATCGATATATTTATGGACTATCAAAATAAAGATAATGAAGAATCATATAAAATATGGTTACATCTCTTCCCTCTTATTTCTTCAATTATTAATTACAGTGAAGAAGTTGAACATTTAGATTTACTTGTAGATAGTTTTTATACGTATCACAAACCCGAAGACGAACTACAAATTGATGAAAAAAAAGAAGATGAATGAAAAAACAGCCCCTTTACGCCAAAGGGGCTGTTTCTTCTATATGTTGAATTTGATATAAATCATAATAAAATCCTCGTTTTTGCATTAATTGTTCATGAGAACCCTTTTCTTTTATTTCACCATCTTCGATATATATGATCGTATCCACATGTGTAATAGTTGCCAATCTGTGAGCAATGATTATTGTTGTACGGTCCGCAGCTAATGTTTGAAGAGCCTCTTGAATATGTCTTTCGTTCTCTAAGTCTAAAGCCGATGTTGCTTCGTCTAATATAAGTAAAGAAGGATTTTTCAAGAAGACACGTGCAATCGCTACACGCTGTCTTTGTCCACCAGACAACTTTACGCCTCTTTCTCCCACAACTGTATCGTATCCATCTGGTAGATTCATAATAAAATTATGAATCTGCGCTGCTTTTGCAGCCGCAATAACTTCCTCTTTCGTTGCTTTCGGGTTTCCATATAAAATATTAGATTGAATCGTATCACTAAATAACAGATTATCTTGCAAGACAATACCGATATGACTACGTAAATTTCTTACATTATACTCTCTCACATTCACACCATCTACATAAATCGCACCGCTAGAAACATCATAAAATCTTGGAATTAAACTAGCTAAGGATGACTTTCCACCTCCACTCGCTCCAACGAGGGCAATTTTTTCTCCAGAACGAATTGAGAAAGAAAGGTCATGTAGTACATCTTTTTCATCAGTATTATACCGAAAGGAAACTTGATCAAATACAATTTCACCAGAAAGCTTTTTTGCTTCAATTGCATTTGGAGTATTTACAATATCATACTTTTCATCTAACAGTTCAAACACTCGATCCATTGATGCAAATGATTGTGTGAGTGTTGTAGAAGAGTTAACAAGGCGGCGTAATGGACTATATAAACTATCCATATAGCCAACAAAAGCAACCATCGTTCCAAGTGTTAAAGAGCCTTGAATCACTTCATATGCCGCAAACGCAATAACAAGTAACGGTCCTAAATCCGTTAACGTATTCACTGTAGAAAATGTCCGTGCTGTCCAGCTTGTATGTGTTAATGCTTTTGTTAAAAAATCATTATTTTTCTTTTCAAACTGCCCTTTTTCATACTGTTCTAATGCAAAACTACGCGTCACTTGCATCCCTTGGATACGCTCATGTAAATAACCTTGCATCGTTGCCAATGCTTGTGAACGCTCTCTCGTTAATTTACGAAGACGCCCGAAAAAATATTTCACTGCAACTGCATAAATCGGCAAAATTAACAATGCAACAAGCGTTAATTTTATATTCATAGAAAACATAACTACAATTGCAATGAAAATTGTAGCTGTATCAAGCCAGACATTCATAAGTCCTGTAATAACAAAATCCTTCGTCTGCTCTACATCATGGATTACACGCGAAATAATTTCACCTGTTTTTGTATTTGAATAGTAGCGTAAACTTAACTTTTGCAGATGACCAAAAATATGTTTTCGTAAGTCGTAAAGTACTGTATTACCAATACGCTGTGCAAAATATTGACGATAATATTCAACAGGTGGTCTCAGTACACCAAAAATAAAAAAGGCAATCCCGATTGCTGTTATCAATTGTGATTTTTTTTCCTGAAGTGATCCACCACCTTGAATGACATCATCAATAATATACTTTAATAACCACGGCATAATAAGCGGAATACCAAACTTAATGAGTCCAATAATAATTGTAATTGTAATAAGCCATCGATATGGTTTTACAAATTGTAAGTATCGATTTATTCCTCTCATATGATCCCCCCCTTAATAGGACAAACCTGCCGGGAAAACCCCTGCAGGTTTGTTCTAATCTCTATACATTAAATATCGTTCATACCACATATCTACAAAATCTGGCGCGAATGGTCCTTTTCTTTGATGAATCCACTGCGTTAAATACTCTACATTTCTTTTTAGAATCGTATCAATTACTGGAGGATAATTCATCATCTGACTATGCTTTTCATACTCATCTTCATCTAAAAGTGTATATGTCATATCTGGATATACCTTAATATCCAAATCATAATCAATATACTTTAATGCTTCAAAGTCATATGCAAATGGAGAGCTTAAATTACAATAATAATACACTCCCTCTTCTCTTAACATACCGATTACATTAAACCAATAATTTGAATGAAAATAACAAATTGCAGGCTCACGCGTAATCCATGTTCGACCATCTGATTCGGTTACTACAGTCCGATCATTTGCACCAATTACAAGACTTTGTGTCCCTTTTAAAATTGTAGTTTCTTCCCACATTCTATGAATGAAACCATTATGTTTATAACTATGTATTTGTATTTTTTCTCCTTCTTTGGGAAATCCCATACGTTCTCCCTTCTTTCACTGTGAATGCTCTTCTAAAGTTGTCCCAACTAGTATCGTTCCTTTTAAAAACGTATTGAGCCGAATTCACTTTTTTTCTATTATAACTTTTTTGTCAAAATTTTAAAACTAAACCGACACAATCCAGCTTTCGTAAAACACTATTACTCTCCATTGACAAATCCTGATGCGACAAAAAGCCCTTTTTCATAAATTAAGAAAGGGCTTTTCCAACTAAAGCATCCGGATACATCACTTCTTTAGTTAGAAATTATTTTTTCAGTTTCAAAAGAGTGAATCACTTCATTTGTTTGTTGCTCAAATTTTTCATGCAAAAGCTTCAATGCTTGTTCCGTTTTGTGTATTTCTTGACGAATAAAATGCAACTCTTTTTTATCGTCTTTTTCTTGTTCACTTGTTTCGATCTGTTGGTACTTCTCTAAATGCGCTTGTAATTTCAACAACTCATCCATTGTTTGCAATTGTTCTCCTACCAACTTATCAAATGAATTCATTATTTACCCCCTGTTTTTAATAAATTCCAACATCTATTCATACAGGATACATCGCTACTAAATATTTTCTAATGTCCTATCTCCTTCTCCTTTGACTACATTTGTTGACTTATTAGAAGTTATGTCGGCTCCCTCAACAAAATTCTTAAAGCAATCGACCTTAAACTATCACTAGTAATTTTCCCCCTGTCATAATCACATTACCAAACAAAGAAAACACTTCTCTTGAATCGAGAAGTGTTTTTCTTTGTTATTGATTCGTGCTAGAAGATTGTGATTTTTTTGCTGCTGATTGTGCATTTTGTTGTTTCACTGCTTGCACATCTGTGTCAGTTGCAAACTCTGTGCCGTAGCTAGCATTTGCACTTTGAACACCAGCGCTAGAAGCCTGTGCTTTTTTCGCTTCTGATTGTGCATTTTGTTGTTTTACTGCTTGTACATTTGTCTCAGTTGCAAACTCTGTACCATAGCTAGCATTTGTACTTTGAATGCTAGCACCAGAAGTTGCTTTGTTATAACCTTGTTGTTTTTTACTCATCTTTCTCACCTCCACAATCAATAATGTAACCAACCCTTTCAAAAGATATCCGCAATTTTATTTTTTAATTTACGCATACATCTCCCTAGGCTCATTCAAACTACATATGATGGAGGTGTACACATGTACATTGGACGCGATATGACAGAACTATCTATGATTTCGAAAGAAGAATGGAAACAAGATGAATTAGCTTATTTTCACCATTCCTTGCAACAAATCATGCCTTATTTAAACGTAGAAGGCCAAACGATTTACAAAGAAATTATAAAAGAGATCGAATCTCGAGGTGGTCTTCAAAGAAGCGACGCGGATTGGACGCACAGTACAAAAGTTTCTTATGACTAAAAACGTGTTCCCTAATTTGGGAACACGCTCCATCTCCAACCTTTTTTACCTGTTGTAAAGGACCAAACTGGTGAAGTCACTTGACCACCATATCGGTCTTCGACTTTTATATACCATTGATACGTCGTATTTTCCTTTAAATTCTCCCATTTTACCTTTGCGTTGCGCCAATTCGCCACAAAATTATCTTTACCGATTACTTCATTCGTGTACACGTTTACTTCTACATAGTCTGTTGCGACTTGTTTTATCGCAGGTTTTAAATCAATGTCTAATTCAAATTCATCTTTTCCTGGATACTCTTCTGGTTTATAAAAATTATACTCATTTAAATATGGAGAGTACGTTTTGACATACATTTTGTTCGCAGTTGTATCAAATTGTAAAAGTCGCATATATCCTTGTCCACCCTCTGGACCACCTTGATAATCCGCCAGCATTTGATATACTTTACGATCTACGATGCCGTCCCCATTATCATCAATTTCATCAACTAATGTCTCACTGTCATGATAATGCCCACTCAACACAGCTAACACATTCTTATTCGGTTTAACTACTTCATTAAAAATTTTGTCACCAATCGGACTACGATTGCCTGATACAAGTAAATATTCATGGAACGATAAAATCGCTTTTCGATTCGGATATTTCTGCAATACTTCCTTCATCCATTGAATATCTTCATCTGTAACGCCCCATCCCATATACAGCATAATAAAATCGTTGCCTTTTACTGAAATCAAATCATAATGTCCGCGGTTATCCTTATAACTTTCGCCATAAAATGGCTTATCTTTAAAACGCCAATCCCCAAAATATTTCGAGTATGCTGTATAGTCTTCATCTTTATGATTTACATCATGATTCCCGGCCAACACACCATACGGTACTTTCGCATTCTCAAGTACTTTCATGTATTCATCTGCGCGCTGCCATTGAAATTCTTGATATGATTTATCAACAAGATCCCCTGTATGGAATACATATTTAATATTTAATGGATCTTTTTGTGCAGCAATCCAGTCAACCTGACTTTTGTAAATATAGGGATAACTTTCAGAGTAATACTGTGTATCCGACATCCATACAAATGTGTAATCAAACTTATTTGGTGAACTTGGAATTTGGTCTTGTACAATTACACTTACTTTTTGATCTTTTACATATTCTTTCGCTAATACAGCACCTTTTAATTCAAAGTCCTTATCCCCAGCAATTTTCGATGTAAGTTCTGTCCACTTATTTGTCATGTAGTTCCAAGCATACATCGTAACTTTTCTTCCTTCTAGAGAATGTCCATACCATTTTACTTCTACCGTATCATCGTTTTTCACATCATCAGCAACCGTTACATCAAAACGATGATATGGAAATTTCTCTGTTGATTCCGTTGTATAATATTTCCCATCTTTTTTACTAACTTTACTTAGCTGATCTTGATCAAAACTTTTCTCACCATTCACAGCAAAAGCTTGTGGTGGTTCTTGTTCTATCGAATTTTCGGTAATTTTCATACGATCCGTTTCATTCGGCTTATACGTATACCCTTTATAAAATATTGCCTTCATTGCGTCATTTGTTGGATCAGTTACTTTTGCTTCAAGTGTCGGATTCGTGCTCACATTTTTTTCTCCATCTTTAGGTGCAATTGGAGTAGGATCTGTTGGATTTTCTGCCCAAGTTTCAAACATAATTGTCTTTTCTTCACGATTTCCTACCTGATCCTCAGCCTCTACATGTAACTCATGCTTTCCTGCTGCTAATTGTGCAGATGATGTTTCATATGGAGTTACAATTTCCTTACCATCCAATATAACTTTTTTACTTTTCACTCCTGCTATATCATCTGTAACTGTTACATCAATTGGAATTTTCCCTTTATATTTTTTCTCGTTCTGTACCGTAGTTGAAATCTTTGGTGGTGTATTATCAACTTTTACATTTGCAACGACTTCTTTATTCACACCATCTTGCACTGCAATTCGATGCTTTCCATCCTTCACTTGTTTTGTATCCCATAAATATGCATTCGAAATAAACTTTTCTTCTGGAACTTGGAATCCAAACGTAAATACTGGTGTTGATGTATCTCCATCACCAATTGATAACTCCTGATTTGGATTTGCAAAATTCGGATCATATAAAGTCGTTCCATCCGCTAATACAAGTCGAACATTTTTTAAATAAAAATCATCTTTATTCTCTTCAACTCGATTGTCAAATGGTGACGTCTTTGTGCCAGATCGAATATCAATTTTGAACGGCTCATTATATTTAATTTTTGATTGATCAATTTTTACAGTTAATGTGACATAATCACTATACGTATCATCAAATATACGTAATACTTCATTCCCAATTGTGACTGCGTTTTTAAAATACAAGTCAGTTTGCTTCACATCGAAAGCAAAATAAGCAGGCTTCTCTAACGAACGATATGTGTTCGTCTCAACTTTCTTTCCGTCCACTAAAAGAGCAAGTCGTTCAGCCCCAACCGACGAAGAGGTTCCTTTTAATAAAACTTGATTTGCAACCACTTCATCATCTTTTACATTAAGACGAAGAGGGCCTTTATCTTTCTCCCCAGCTATTTGCACTGAATACATATCACTTTTTACTATATTGAAGCCATCAGAAGCTTCCAAGTAATATGTCACTTTCTCTTTTCCAATTAATTCAGGTGAATAAATGGTATAATGATATTTTTTATCTACACGATCCTCTACTAAATTTTCAGCTTTATATTCTGCATTCGGATTCGTTTTGTAATATAATTTTACACTCTTAACTCGTTCGTTATCAAGAACAGCAAAACTCAATTTATGATCTTGAAATTCAGAAACTAGTCCTTCTGCTGCCTTATGTGAAATCGTCGGCGCAATCGTATCCTCTTTCAAAGCAACTCGTTCAGCTGGTACTTGTCCTTCGAATATAGTTCCAGGAGATGCATTATGTTCTGCACTACTAATCTTTTGCATAATTTGCGAGCCATCTTGAGGATAGCGATATAAAATTCCCTTATTAGCTTTTACATCAGCTTGGTTTGCTTGATCATTGTAGTAAGCAGCTGCAATTTCTGTCCCCGTCTTTGTTGCAACGACAATACCACGTGCACTTCCATTCGCCATTCCATTTGAATATATTCTAACAATATTTTTATTTTCTACTAAGTTCACACCAAATTGTTTATTAAAGTCAGCAACGGTTTTCTCATTGTTTTCACCATTTATAATCCAAAATACGAGAGACTGCCCTGATGGAATTACAACATCATCTGGAGTAGATCCCCAAATGAGATCACCTTCTGGTCCTTCAGATGGATAACGATATCGAATTGTATAATCCTTAAAATTAAGATCTTGTGTGCTATTGTTATACACTTCAATAAATTCATATCCATCTGCTTTCCCAACATTCGTCGTGTCCGGCGTCACTTCGGTAATCAACAACGGCGGTACGCTTTGTGGTTCTATTTTTTTATGCTCTATTTTTGTTTCATAAGATTTTTCAATTGTTTCTTGATTCCCTTGCACGACAATTTTATAGAATAATGAATTTCCCCATAGCTCTTTTGGAGGAACTGTCACCTTATAAACATCGCTATTTCCTTCTTTATTCATCTGCAATTTTTTGTGTGCTAACTTGCCATCTTGGGTATACAAAACTGCTACATTCTCTCCGCCCTTAATCGTTGCAGTGATAGTTAAATCTTCTGTTACTATATGAGCAGGTAATGCCGTATGCTCAATCGCAACGCCTACTTGATCTGATTGCTTTACTGGCTCTAGCGGTACTTGAAATGGTATTTGCACACCAGGTGTTCCTTTTTCAAACCAACCTACTTTTTGCATTTCAGTACTTTCGGTTTTGTATGCATACGCCATACTCTGACCAACTTTTACATCCTCTTTCCCATATGTTGCAGATGATAAAACTGTTCCGTACTGATCAGCAAATTGAATGGTTCTCCCAGCGCTATTAGACATTCCATCCACTTTAAGTGGAAGAACTTGTTCTTCGGTTATATTCCCGCCGTATGCTTGAATAAAGTCTTGTTTTGATAATGCTGCGTTTCCTTCATTTTTAATCCAAAACACTTTCGTTCCTTTTGATGGAATTGTTGCATTTTCTGTAAAATTCCAATCTTCACTTCCAGTTTCTGAATACTTATAAATAAGTTTATAATCTTTCAACTGTATTGCTTCACTAGAATTATTGTATATTTCTATAAACTCATATCCATCTTTCCCGTTCACATTTATCGTATCTGGCATTAGTTCAGTAATCATAACTGCCCTATTCTTTGTATAATCCTCTACATGACGTTCAACCGTACTTACATATTGTTCTTTTTCTGGAAAGGTAATAATCTTTCCATCCTGTTCAATTTCAAACCAATATGTAAACGTATCAGACCAAACATCTAGCTTTGGAACAACAGTAGAATACAAATTATTCTCACCTTTGTTCATTTCCAGTTTTTTCACTAACAAACCGGACGCACTACGATATACAAGGTTTACTTTTGCCTTATCGTATACACTTGCTAACTGAAGTTCAATCGGTAAATCTTCATGTGCATTAATTTTCATTTTAGGTACATGCGCTGTTTCTTGTAATGACTTTTCTTTTTGATTATTATCTTTTTGTGCAGGCTGCTTTTCTATCGTTTCTTTGGAGTTTGGTTGTGCAGGCTCTAGTTTTTTGGAGTCTGGCTGGACTGCCTCTTTTTGTGTGGGTTCTGTAGGTGGATTTTCTTTTTTATGCGATTGGAATACAGTGTAAGTCCCAGGTGATGGTATTTCATTTTTCATTTCTTTCTTTGTTTCATTCCAAAAAGAATGAATGGATACATCTTTATTCTCTTTTCTTGTTTCAATGACATCTACCGTTTCATTTTTTTCAGTCGTTACTTCAATCCTAATTTGTTTATCACTTAAATCCTCAGTAGCAAATAAAACTTGTTTTTCTTTTATTTCCGTCTTATAGCGCTCATTAATCTCATTAACTGTTTTATTTCCAAATACGATTAACTTCGTTTCTTTTGGTTGTACAGATTGCTTTTCATTTTCATCTTTAAGTTTTAGCACTTTTCCATTGACCTTCAGTTGAACATTCTTCATATCCATAACTTTCGCTGATGGGTTATACAATTCGATATAGCTCAGATCATCCGTATAATGCACTTCTGAAATGAAAGTGTGCTGATTTTGTTCCTTCTCCTCAGCAAAAGTGACATGGCCTGGCCCAGTCAACGTTTGAAGTAAGAAAGTCGCTACAACTGCTGAACTGATTACTTTTTTAAGCATTTCCTATCCCCCTTTAAATTTTTCATTACAACTTTCATTGTATTTGTCATTTGTTAAGGGAATATGAAATATTTGTAAGTAATTATTATGTTTATGTCGAAAAAACTTCAACCATTAAGGCTGAAGTTTTTTAACACATTCTTCATAAATCATACGATGCGATTTAGAAAAAGGTAATTTTTCAAATTCTTCTTTAGATACAACTTTTAATGTATCTGTTTCTTTAATAGCACTTGTTACCTTCCCATAAAATACAAATACATCCCATGTCCGATGAGTAAAAGTATGTTGCACATTCATTGCATACTCATCGATGGAAATAGAAATGGAAAAGTTTTCTTTCATATAATCAATAAGCTGTTGTTTCTGATTTCGAATCCCTTCACTAATTTCAACATTTGGGAATTCCCACATATTCGCAAGTAACCCTGTACTCGGTCTTTTGTTAATTACATAATTTCCATCTTCTGTTTGCAGAACACCCGCAACAAGCGGCACCATTTTAGGAGCTTTCGCCTTACTTTTGACTGGTAACTCTTTCTGTACACCTTCTGCATAACCACGACAGTGTTCCCGAACTGGACAAAGTAAACAAGCTGGATTTTTCGGAATACAAATGAGCGCACCTAGCTCCATTAAGCCTTGATTAAAATAAGATGGATTTTCCTTTGAAATGATTTCACGTACAATCTCTTCAAATACTTTTCGCGTCTTAGGTTTCGCAATATCATCCCAAACCGATAATATACGGGATAAAACACGCATTACATTTCCATCTACAGCTGGCTCTGGTATACCGTATGCAATACTTAAAATTGCACCTTTTGTGTATGGACCAACACCTTTTAATTTTTCAATTTTTTTCACATCACTTGGTACTTTCCCACCATATACTTCTTTTACTTCCTTCACCGCTGCATGTAAATTCCGCGCTCTAGAATAATAACCGAGGCCTTCCCATGCTTTTAATACCTCTTCATCATCTGCCGATGCCAACGCTTCTAACGTTGGGAACTTTCCCATAAAATTTGCGTAATATGGTTTTACAGCTTCCACTCTTGTTTGCTGCAACATAATTTCAGAAACCCAAACGCGATACGGATCTTTATTTTTACGCCAAGGTAAATCACGCTGTTCTTTTTCAAACCAACTAATTAAATCATGTTGAAACTTCTCTATGTTAAAATCATCTAATATTTCAAGTGCCAAACTTGATCCCCCTCATTTTTTGCATATACGTACTATTATAAAGATTTTAGGAAAAAATTTAAGTAAGATGATATAGGAAATAGAAGGCAAATGCCTTGAGATATCGAATAAAAAGAGTTACATTAATAAAAAACGGAGGTGTATTTTCATGGACACGGCCACTCACCTTGTTATGGGCGTCACATTAGGTGGTTTAGCAACGTTAGATCCAGCCATTAGCCAGAGTGATTTCGGACCACAAGCTGTTATGCTTGCAACGATCGCTGGCTCCAATATTCCTGATATTGATACCGTCTTAAAATTACGTAATAATGCAAAATATATACGAAACCATCGCGGGGTTACTCATTCCATTCCTGCTGTTATTCTCTGGTCTTTCCTTATAAGCGGAATTTCCTTTGCCTTCTTTACAGAAGCTCCCTATTTTCATCTACTACTTTGGTCATTTATCGCCGTCTTTCTTCACGTGTTTGTTGATATTTTTAACGCCTATGGTACACAAGCGTTGAGGCCTTTTACAAAAAGGTGGGTTGCATTAGGTGTAATTAATACATTTGATGCTGTTATTTTCTTTATCCATATACTCGCTATCGCTTGTATGGTTGTTGGCTCCCATAAAGGATATACTGCTTTAGCTGCATATATATTAATGTTTGTCTACTATGTCGGTCGAATTGTAATGAGACAAAATGTAAAAAGTGTAGTTTACAAACGATTTGAAGATGTAGAGGAAGTCATTATTTCTCCTTCTTATCGCTTTTATCACTATCATTTGGCTATTGTAACAAAAAAACACTATTATGTTACGCGTTGGCACCGCGGCCATATTATGGTGCATGATAAATTTGATCGTATTCCACTTCCAGATAATAAAATTATGCGAGCTGCACAAAAAGATGAAAACATTTCTGCTTTTTTATCTTTTTCACCCGTATACCGCTGGGATATTTTTGATTACGACAACTATTATGAAGTGCGTTTTATCGATTTACGGTACCGTAGTAAAGACTATTACCCATTCGTTGCAATTGTCCAACTGGATCAAAATTTAAATATTATTAGTTCCTATACTGGATGGATTTTTAGTGAAGAAAAGCTTCGTAAAAAATTGGAATTGATTCCGCATTAAAAAAAGCGACCAACTTCGGTCGCTTTTTTTAATGCTTTAAATGATCATCTTGATTAATTAAATGACTATATTTCGGATTATTCGTGCGGATTTCATGGAGACGTTCACCATGGTTATTAATCCATGTTCTTACAATTTGTTCCGTCATTTCTTCACCTTGATAACGACCAGACTTTGCATACGTTACTTGGAAGTCCTCCCATAATAACTCAATCCATGCACGAGCCTGAGAATAAGACAGAAAGCTATTTTTTTCAAGTAATTCTTTTGTTAGTACTTCATACTTATCATTCATTATTTATTTCTCCTTTTATTAATTTCGTACTTTATTTCCAAACCTCATTACCACATCAAAATTATAAATGAACAAAAGGATACACGCATTCATGAACTTCTTCCATCGCCAACAGAAGTTTCATTTTATGTTCAAGCATAATTTTCTCTATTTTGCACATTCTATTAATGATACTTCTTAGTAAGTATCATTTAATAATGAGGGGGCGTTCTTCTTGGGTAGACAAGCCGAATTTTGGTCTGAATCAAAAAACAACAGCAAAATCGATGGTCCAACGAAAGCAAAAGCTCGTTTTGCTTCGAAAAGACCTAACGGCACAATTAACACGCACCCACAGGAACGTATGCGTGCCGCAAATCATCAGGAAGAGTAAAAATAATAGTCCGTTCTAAAGAGTTATTGCAATTAACTTCCTACATGAGGTGATAAAGATGAGCTACCGTAATCATTTAGATCGTCGTTCTGAATTATTCAACCCTACCTGGGCACGTCCGAAACATGCAAAAGCGCAAGTAAATGGACAGACGCAGCAAAACCAGTCTCTCATTATTTTGGCGAATGAGATGAGAAAACGCCAAATTTAATTGCCTATCTCCTTTAACAACTACGAAAAATGAAAACCAGAGCAGCCAAGGCTCTCTGGTTTTTTATTTCTCTTGTAATAGCGAAATAGGAATACCAATTTCCTCTGTCTCATTTTGTTTATGTCCCCAAGCAAATACCCCATTGAAATACGTAATCGTAAAGAAGACACCCGGTTCTTCTATAAGTTCATACGTTTCACCAATCTGAAATGCGTTTATATCTGTCATATAAGCACGAGCCATTGCCATTTTTCTCATTAATACATCAAACTCATTTACTATACCAAGCTGCTCTGCTTTCACAGCCTGTTCTTTTAAAATGCCAATTTCCTCTCTTAACTCATGTGGTGTCATATCACTATAACGTTTTGGCATATTCATCATATTCTCTCATCCCTCTTCACGTTTCATTTGTAAAAATGTCTCTATCTCATCAATAGAAAATCCTTTTCGATATAATGCTTGTTTCATCTTATTTTCATATGTCCATCCATCATGCTTTTTATGCTTCTCATGATACTTATTTCCATGATATAACAATGCAGCTTGTTGCTGCGTATCATCCTTTTCCTCTTTTAATTCTTCTAGACAAATTTGAATTACATCACGATTATATCCTTTACGGACTAACATTTCTTCTAGCTTTTGTTTCATTTGTAAAAAAGAATGCTTTTGATAGGACTTTTTCTTTTTTTCTACAAGCTCAAAGGCATTTTCAATTTGCTTCTCTTTCGGATACTCTTGTAAACTATGAGTAATAATTATATCTTGGACACCTTTATTAAAAAGTTCCCGTCTAATAATTGTCGGTCCTTTTTGGTTCACGTTACTATGAGTTCGCACATACGAAATGGCATACTCTTTATCATTAATATAGTGATCATGTAATAATTTCGAAATAACTTCAGAGATGACGGCTTGTCCAATTTCTTTTTTTCGTAAGTATTCTTCTACTTCCTGTTTCGTCCGCATTTGATAGGATAAATAAGAAATTGCTTGCAAATATGCTTTTTGTACTTCTTCATTGTATAAAATATTTGCTAACTCTACTTCATCGATTTCTAAACCCTTTTGCAAACCGTGCTTGATTAAGGTTACTTGATTCACACTAAATCCGTATTCTTCACCTTGTCCTTTATCAATATAAATATTAAATCGTTCTTTCGTTCGTTTTTGTACTTCTATTTTTGTAATGACAGCCATATTCTTCACCCCGCTACTATTTTAACATAGTTGCGGAACAATTTTGCTTTTCATGAATATATATAATGAGGAGGAAGTTCAGTTGAAAATTGCAATTTCTGGGGGAACTGGTTTTATCGGTAAAGCATTAGCTACTTTTTTAAGCCTAAAAGGGTACACCATTTACATTCTTACCCGAGAAAAAAAAGAGACACCTTTCAACTCTAACATTCACTACGTCCAATGGGATAAATGCTCACCTAAATTCCCTCTCACCTCTATCGATGTTGTTGTTAATCTAGCTGGAGAATCTATTAATAACGGTCGATGGACAAAGAAGCAGAAAGAAAACATTATAACGAGTCGTCTTCATACAACAAATAGTCTCATCAAACAATTACAAACATTACCAAATAAGACCCATACTTTTATTAACGCTAGCGCAATTGGCTATTACGGTACATCTGAAACAAAAATTTTTACAGAACAGAACAAAGAACATGGCAGTGACTTTTTAGCAACTACAGTAAAACTATGGGAAGAAGCAGCCTCTCATGCAACTTCTCTAGGAATTCGAACCGTCTATACACGCTTTGGAATTGTTTTAGGAAAAGAGGGTGGTGCCCTTCCTAAAATGTTGCTTCCCTACAAATTATTTATTGGTGGCACAATCGGTTCAGGTAATCAGTGGCTGTCTTGGATTCATCTAGATGATGTCATCCGCATGATTGATTTTGCAATAGACACAAAAGAAATAGAAGGCCCTCTTAACATTACAGCACCAAATCCTACAACAATGAAAGAGTTTGGAGAGACACTTTCATTTATCATGCATCGCCCACATTGGCTTCCCGTTCCAGCATTTGCACTACATGCTTTACTTGGAGAAATGAGTATGCTTGTGCTACAAGGACAACATGTATTGCCTAACAAAGCAATACAGCACGGATACCAATATTCTTTTCCTACATTAAACCCTGCATTACAAAATATTATATTGCATACACTGTAGTACTTCTGAAATAAACCCATTAAAATTGTTCTATTTACTAATTTAAAGGTTATTAGCCAATGGAAATGAGGTATCTATGAAAACGCTATTTAAGCAGGCCATTGTATATCCCATTACTTCTTCCAAATTTCAAGGAGATGTATTGGTTAAACACAATCAAATCGCTGCGATAAAACCACATATTGAGCCCACTCAAGATATGACTGTTATTGATGCAAGAGCCCTTCACCTTTTACCAGGATTTATCGATGTGCATACTCATCTCGGCTTATACGATGAAGGGACTGGATGGGCTGGAAATGATGCCAATGAAACATCTGAAGTATTAACACCACATATTCGTTCTTTAGATGGTATCCATCCTTTTGATATTGCTTTTCAAGATGCGGTTCAAAATGGGGTTACAACTGCCCACGTTATGCCTGGAAGTCAAAATATTATTGGCGGGACAACATGTGTGATTAAAACTGCCGGAACTTGTATCGATCATATGATTATTCAAGAACCTGCTGGATTAAAAATTGCATTTGGAGAAAATCCAAAACGAGTTCATAGTAATGGCACAAAAGAATCGATTACTCGTATGGGGATTATGGGATTGCTTCGTGAATCTTTTTACGAAGCACAACATTATGGAAACGAAGCAGATTTTCGAATGCTCCCTATTCTAAAAGCTTTGCACCGAGAAATTCCAGTACGTATTCATGCTCATCGGGCAGATGACATTCTTTCCTCTCTTCGCTTTGCAAAAGAATTCAATCTTGATTTACGTATTGAACACTGCACAGAAGGACATTTTATTGTAAAAGAACTTGCCAATCAAAATTTAAAAATATCTGTTGGTCCGACATTAACACGCCGATCAAAAATTGAACTAAAAAATAAATCATGGGATACTTACCATACTTTATCAAAGCATGGGATAGAAGTTTCTATTACAACAGATCATCCCTATACTCCCATTCAATATTTAAATGTTTGTGCAGCCATCGCTGTCAGGGAAGGATTAGATGAAAAAATTGCATTAGAAGGAGTTACAATCATTCCCGCTCGAAACTTACGTTTAGAGAAAAGAATTGGAAGTATTGAAGTTGGAAAAGATGCCGATCTTGTATTATGGACACATCACCCATTTCATTACTTAGCCAAGCCCGTACTAACTATGATTGATGGAAAAATAATTTACAAAAAAAATAAAAAAAACTAGTTTATTTTTTTGACTAGATAAAGTATTATACGATTATAAACTGAATGAAACCATAATCAATTTGTGTCGTGATTTTTCATTTCAAATTGATGAATGGGGAAGGCAAATGGTGCGCCACCAGCGTTATAGACTGGTTCTAGTGGGTTCGATTCCCACCCCGAAATTTTTTAAAGGTTGATATAAAAATTTCGAGGGTGGGGTGTTTTTTCGTCATGCTACCCTCATATGAGGAGGAGTTAGTATGTTAAAAAAACGCGACTTACACGACAGCCACGTTCTATATGATTTAATGGTGGATCCTGCTGTCTTCCCTTTTGTGCGTCAAAAAGCTTATTCATACGAAGAGTTTTTATTTTTAACAAAGCAAACAATAGAAGCAGAAGAGCGTGGTGAATTAATTTCACGCACAATTTTAGATGAATGGGGAAACCCTATCGGCACGATTACTTTATTTGATGTGCAAGAAAAAGCTGGTTTTCTTGGTACATGGCTTGGAAAACCGTATCATGGCCAGGGGTATAATAAATTAGCAAAAGATGCTTTTTTCAGCGAGCTTTTCTATGAGTTAGATATTGAAATAATCTTTATGCGTATTCGCAAAGTAAATATTCGTTCGATGAAAGCAGCTGAAAAACTACCATATGTAAACCTAGCAAACGAAACTAGAAAAGCTGTTTATGATCAAATTAACGCAATCGAAGAAGTATATAACTTATATGAAATTCCAAAAGATCAATATACTCTTTCTACAATGCGTGATACTACATTCCAAGATACTCATCATTTAAAAGAAGCGTAGTATGTCACTAATTATAAAGTGAAACTTTAATCAGTGGGAAACTTATCCCCCACCTATTTTGTGGGGACCTTACTGCCCGCGAATAGCGGGATAAAATGAATATACTTGTTTATTGTGTATACCTCTTTATGTCATTGGAAATGATAGATAATAACTTTATGACACGAGGTGATCTGTAATGGATAGAAAGAAACGTGAAAAAGCAAGAAATACATTAAATAGTACACAAGAGGTTCTTTATCAACGAGAGTTTCGAAGAGCAGATCGTGCAGCGGGATATCGCCCTAAAGGTGTATAATTATAAAGTGAAATTTTAATCAATGGGTGCTTTATCCTTCACTGATTATCAGCCCTCACCAATCGGGATTTTACGGGCAGTTGATCACTTAACTTCTTTGCTTTCGTCAAAGTTTGGGATGGAATTTTACTGCCCACAAATAGTGGGATAAAGTGAAACTTGAGGTAATTTTTTTACCCTCTCCTACCCTTTACTTTTTGGATGACAAAGTAAAGATTTACCCCTTATATTATAAGGGGTATTTTTTGTGGAAAACTTTATCCACAAAATTAATAGAATTGTGTATAAATTTATCAATTCTTTTGGGTTATTATAAACTTAATCACAAATATCATGTTTATTTTGTGGATATTTTTTCTGAAAATTGTGGACAATGTGGATATCGTTGTTAATATTCCGACTTTACCGTCTATTGAAACCGCATTCTCTTGTGGATAACATATAACGAATATATAAAAACATACAACTTTATCGAGGGGAACTGTTTTGGCTAGGGCAGTTATACCTTGTGACTAACTTTAACTTTTATACTGAATTCCTACAAAACAACAAAGAAACCCTCTTTCCAAATACAAAGAGGGTTTCATATTACGTAAAAGATTGAGCAAGAGCTGGCGACTTAATCGGCATATGATTAGATTGCACATGGTTCTCTTCTAAAATTGCATCTACAATGTGGCAAGCTGGCTCTGGACGATAGATACTTCCCATCGCTTCTTTCATTTGTAAGAGCTTCCTATCATCTTCTAATAGTGCCTTTGTTTTCGCAAAAATGTCCTCATCTTCACGAATTACAAGTGCAGCTCCTTTTTTTTCAAAATATATTGCATTTTCATTTTCTTGTCCCGGTACTGGTTTATATAAAATGACAGGTACTTGTAAAGCTGCCGCTTCGCTTAATGTAATGCCTCCTGGCTTTGTAATCATACAAGAGGTAATACGGAATAACTCATCGATATTCTCTACATAACCAAATACTGTTAATGCCTCAGGCTTTTGTTCCTTAAGCCCTAATAACTCTTGTTTTAAGGCTTCATTTTTCCCACAGACAACAGCTATTTGAAGATTAGGAACTGTCATAAATGATTGACATAATTCTTTTACATTTCCTAATACACCATGGGCACCTGCTACAATAAGTAAAATCTTTTTCTCACGAGATAAGTGATATTTACTATATAGGATTTCCGGGTTAATAGTTAATTCAAAGTTTTTACGAATTGGAATCCCAGTTTCTACAATTTGCTCTGAAGGTACACCAATTTCAACCATTACTTTTTTCACATGATCTGTCGCTACAAAATAACGATCTACTTCACGATGAATCCATATTTTGTGTAAACAAAAATCTGTTAACACATTATAAACAGGAATTGAGAAACCTGTTTGTTTTTTCAATTCCGGTACTGCAATAATTGGAAATGTATTAATAACAATGTCTGGTTTTTCTGCATGTAATAATGCTTTTAAGCGTTTTCTCCCAAAATTCGCATACCACGATGCAATTTTCTTATCGTAAATCTTTTCTACACCATAATAAAATAAGCGATATAGCTCTTTACCTATTGTATAACTTTTCAAGTATAAATATTTTGTAATATCCGTTATGACTGGATGTGACTCTCCAAATAGGTCACACACAATCACATCCTCAATTCCTTTTTGACGAAATGTTTGTGCTAATGTTTTTGCTACTTGCACATGACCGTTACCGTAATGTGCAGTTAATATTAAAACCTTGGGGTTTTTTATCAAACAAATCCACTCCTAGCTTTTTCGCTTTCCCATATTGCATATACGACAATAGGAAAAACATTTTCCTAAAAAAAATTACA
>Ga0102589_1001487_pt1 | contig 31345 bp, 22 predicted proteins | sample AraplaMF_Col_mLB_FD_76858 | JGI IMG/M metagenome (GOLD analysis project Ga0102589, IMG submission 76858) | Arabidopsis root microbial communities from the University of North Carolina, USA - plate scrape MF_Col_mLB | ecosystem: Host-associated > Plants > Roots > Endosphere | place: USA...
GCCGTGCCGGCGGTGCGCGCCGGCCTGCCCTCGCAATTGCTGCAGCGCCGGCCCGACATCGCCGAAGCCGAAGCGCGCCTCACCGCGCAGGAAGCAACGCTCCATGCCGCCCGCGCGGCGCTTTATCCGAGCATCAAGCTGACCGGGCAGGGCGGGCTCGAAAGCGCCGTGTTGAAGAACCTGCTGCGGCCCGATGCGGCCTTCGCCTCGGCGGCGGCCGGCCTCGTCCAACCCATCCTCGACGGCGGCAATCTGCGCGCCAGGGTCGAGCTCGAACGCGGCACGGCCGACGAGCTGATCGCGACCTATCGCAAGACCATCGTCAGCGCCTTCGCCGATGTCGAGAACGCGCTGATCGCGATCCAGGAGCATAGCCGCCATGAGCGCCTGCAGGCCGAGACGGTGGCCTCGGCGCGGCGCGCTTATGCCATCACCGAGCAGCGTCTGCGCGAAGGCACCATCGACATCGTGACGCTGCTGAACACCCAGCAGACCCTGTTCCAGGCGCAGGACCAGCTCTCGCAGATCAAGCTCCAGAAGCTGGCCGCCTATGTCGAGCTGTTCAAGGCACTGGGCGGCGGCTGGACCGAGGCCGACCGCCGCACGGCCATCATCGCGACCGAGGCGGCGGAATGAAGCGTCTTCTCATCCTTCTCGTGCTGCTCGGTGCCGCCGCCTGGGGCTGGCACAGCTATAACGGCGGCTGGATGCCCGGCGGCGACGGCGCCTCGACCGGCGAGCAGGGAGCCGGGCGCGGCGGCCGGCGCGCCCGCTTCGGCAACAATGAAGGGCCGATCCCGGTGATCGCGACCCCGGCGCGCTATGGCGACGTGCCGGTCACGGCCGATGCCGTCGGTACGATCCAGGCGCTGAACACGGTGACCGCGCGCACGCAGGTCGACGGAAGGCTGATCGAGATTGCCTTCAAGGACGGCCAGGACGTCAGGAAGGGCGACGTGCTGGCCAAGATCGACCCCGCAACCTACCAGGCACAGTACGACCAGGCGATGGCCAAGAAGGCGCAGGACGAGGCGCAGCTCGCCAATGCCCGCGCCGACCTCGAACGCTACGCCAAGCTCGCCCAGACCGACTACGGCTCGCGCCAGCAGGCCGACACCCAGCGCGCCACGGTGGCGCAGCTCGAGGCGCTCGTCCGCTCCGACCAGGGCGCGATAGACAACGCCAAGGCCATCCTCGACTACACCACGATCCGCGCGCCGATCGACGGCCGGCTCGGCATCCGGCAGGTCGACCAGGGCAACATCGTCCGCGCCTCCGATTCGAACGGCCTCGTGGTCATCACCCAGCTCAAGCCGATCGCGATGATCTTCAACCTGCCGCAACAGCAATTGCGCGCGGTCAGCGCGGCGGTGGCGCGCGGGCCGGTCGAGGTCGATGCGCTCGACTCGGACGGCACGACGATCATCGACAAGGGCGCCGTCGAGGTGATCGACAACGTCGTCGACCAGACCACCGGCACGATCAAGGTCAAGGCCCGCTTCCCGAACGAACGGCTGCAGCTCTGGCCGGGCCAGTTCGTCAATGTCCGCGTCTTCGTCGACGTGCTCAAGCATGTCGTCGTCGCGCCGACCGCCGCGATCCAGCGGGGACCGAACGGCGCCTATGTCTTCGCAGTCAACGAGGACGAGACCGTGCGCCTCGTCAATGTCACCGTCCGCCAGCAGGACGAAACCACGGCCGTCATCACCGCCGGCGTCGAGCCGCCGGCGAAGCTCGTCACCACCGGCTTCGCGCGTCTGACCGACAAGGCCAGGGTGCGCGTCTCCACACCGGAGGACGCCGCCCAGCCGCCGGCCGCCATGCCGGGCCGCCGCGGCACGCGCGAGCCGGGCCAGGGACAGGGACAGGGACAGCGCCGGCAGCGCGACCGGGCCGGAGGCGATACCGCCGGGCCGGGCTCGGCGGCGCCGGCACCCGACGCACCGGCCGGGCCACCCGCCGGGAGCGACGGCACGGGCCAGAACCGGCCGCGGCGCAATGGCGGGGCGCGCGAGGGCGCCGCGCCCGGCGGACAGGGTTCCCCGGCCGGCGGATCGGGTGCACAAAGACCGCAAGCGCAGCCATGACAGGGCAGCCGCGATGAGCGTGTCCGCGCCTTTCATCAGCCGGCCCATCGCGACCTCCCTGCTCGGCGTCGCGGTGCTGCTCTGCGGCATCCTCGGCTATCTGCGCCTGCCGGTCTCGGCCCTGCCACAGGTCGATTTCCCGACCATCCAGATCACCACACAGCTGCCGGGCGCGAACCCCGAGACGATCGCCTCGCTGGTGACGGCGCCGCTGGAGCGGCAGTTCGGGCAGATCCCCTCGCTCTCGACGATGTATTCGCAGAGCTCCTTCGGGCTGAGCCAGGTCACGCTGCAATTCGACCTCGGCCGCGACATCGATGCCGCGGCCCAGGACGTGCAATCGGCGATCAACGCGGCAGGCTCGACCTTGCCGCGCACCCTGCCCTATCCACCGACCTATTCGAAGATCAACCCGGCCGATGCGCCGATCATGGTGCTGGCGCTGACCTCCGACACGGTCTCGCTGCGCCAGCTCAGCGACCTCGCCGACACGCTGCTCTCGCCCCGGCTCTCGGAAGTCTCCGGCGTCGGCCATGTCTCGATCGAGGGCGGCGTCAGGCCGGCGATCCGCATCCAGGCCGATCTGGCACGCCTCGCCGCCTACGGCCTCGGCATGGAGGACCTGCGCACCGCCATCGTCAACGCCAATGTCGCGGGATCCAAGGGCGCGCTCGACGGCAACCATCAGGCCTACACCATCAGCGCCAACGACCAGATTGGCAGCGCCTCGGCCTATCGCGACATCGTCGTCGCCTATCGCAGCGGTGCACCGGTCTTCCTGCGCGACGTGGCGGTGGTGCTGGAGGATCTGGAGAACAGCCGCGTCGGTGCCTGGTTCCGCGGCAAGACGGCGGTGGTGCTCGACGTGATGCGCCAGCCCGGCGCCAACATCGTCACCACGGTCGCGCAGGTGAAGCAGGAGATCCCGCGCCTGCGCAACGGCATGCCGGCCGGCGTCGAGCTGCAGGTGGTCAGCGACCGCACCGAGACGATCCGCGCCTCGATCGCCGACGTGCAGTTCACACTGGTGCTGGCCTGCGCGCTGGTGGTGCTGGTGGTGCTGCTGTTCCTGCGCACGGTGCGCGCCACGATCATCGCCGGTGTGGCGCTGCCGCTCTCTTTGATCGCGACTTTCGCGGTGATGTGGCTCGCCGGCTTCAGCCTCGACAATCTCTCGCTGATGGCCCTGACCATCGGCACCGGTTTCGTCGTCGACGATGCGATCGTGATGATCGAAAACATCGTGCGCAACATGGAGCAGGGCAAGAAGCCGCTCCGCGCTGCCTATGACGGCGCCAGGGAGATCGGCTTCACCGTGATCTCGCTGACAGTCTCGCTGGTCGCCGTGTTCATCCCGCTCCTGTTCATGACTGGGCTGGTCGGCCGCATGTTCCGCGAGTTCGCGCTGACGCTGACCATCGCGGTCGTGGTCTCGGCGGTGGTCTCGCTGACGCTGACGCCGATGATGTGCGCCCGCATGCTGCGCCAGGGCGGCCATGGTGCCGGCCATCAGCGCGAGAACTGGCTGATGCGGCTGGCGGAATGGCCGGTCACGGCGATGGCGCGGCTCTACGAGGTCACGCTCGGCTGGGCGCTGAAGGCGCGCGGGCTCGTGCTGCTCGCCACCGTCGCCACCGCGGTGCTGACGGTGTGGATGTACATCGTCATCCCCAAGGGCTTCCTGCCCAGCCAGGACACCGGCCTGCTCAATGTCGTGCTGGAATCCTCACCGGATGTCTCCTTCACCGAGATGAAGCGGCTGCAGGAGCAGGTGACGCAGGCCTTCGAGCGTGACGGCGACGTCACCGGCGTCGTCTCCGTGCTCGGCATCGGCCAGGCCAATGCCACGCTGAACACGGGTCGCATGACCGTGACGCTGCGGCCCAAGGACGAGCGCCGCGACGATGCGGTCGTGATCGCCGAGCGGCTGCGCCTGGCCGCCGCGGCGATTCCGGGCGCCGTGACCTATGTCCAGCCGGTGCAGGACATCCAGATCACGACCCGCGCCAGCCGCTCGCAATACCAGTACACGCTGACCGGCGCCGACCAGGCCCAGGTGATGGAATGGGCGCGCAAGCTCTCGGAGGCGCTGCGCCGCGAGCCGATCGTCCGCAACGTCGCCAACGAGACGCAGGATGGCGGGCTGCGCGCCCATGTCGAGATCGACCGAGCCAAGGCCGGCCGGCTCGGCATCTCGATCCAGGCCGTCGACGACACGCTCTACGACGCCTTCGGCCAACGCCAGATCGCGACGATCTACGAGCAGTCGAACCAGTACCGCGTGATCCTGGAAGCTGCGCCGCAATATCTGCGCGACCCCACCGCCCTCTCGAAGCTCTACGTCACCGGCAACACCAACACGCAAGGGCAGACCAACACCGCCGGCACCACCACGGTGACGCAGAACAGCGTGCAGGTGCCGCTCTCGTCATTCACCCGGCTGATCCGCGAAACCGCGCCGCTCTCCATCGCGCATCAGGAACAGTTCCCGGCCGCGACGGTCAGCTTCGACCTCGCGCCGGGCGAGGCGCTCGGCGATGCCGTCAAGATGATCGCCGCCGTCGAGCGCGAGATCGGCATGCCGAGCGCGATCTCGGGCTCGTTCAGCGCCGACGCCGCCGAGTTCAACCGCTCGCTCGCCAACCAGCCCTGGCTGATCCTGGCGGCGATCGTGACGATCTATCTCGTCCTCGGCATTCTCTATGAGAGCTATGTCCATCCGTTCACGATCCTGACGACGCTTCCTTCCGCGGGCGTAGGCGCCCTCCTCGCCCTGGTCCTGACCGGTCGCGAGCTCTCGATCGTGGCGCTGATCGGCATCATCCTGCTGATGGGCATCGTCAAGAAGAACGCGATCATGATGATCGACTTCGCGCTCGACGCCGAACGGCAGGAGGGGCTGTCGCCGGAGGAGGCCATCGTCAAGGCCTGCCTGCTGCGCTTCCGGCCGATCATGATGACGACGCTCGCGGCGCTGCTCGGCGCTTTGCCGCTGGCGCTTGCGACCGGCACCGGCAGCGAACTGCGCCAGCCGCTCGGCATCACCATCGTCGGCGGACTGCTGCTCAGCCAGCTCCTGACCCTCTACACCACGCCGGTGATCTATCTCGGCCTCGAGAAGCTGCGCCGGCGCCTCGGCGGCGGCCGCGACGGCATCGTGCCCTATCCGGATCCGGAGGCGGCCGAATGAGCGACGCTTCCGACGAGGACAAGGGCTGGAAGTCGGTCAGGGGTCTGTCCGACGCCTTCATCCTGCGCCCCGTCGGCACCACGCTGATGGCGATCGGTCTCTTCCTCGTCGGCATGGTCGCCTATGTCTTCCTGCCGGTGGCGAGCCTGCCGAGCGTCGACTTCCCGACGATCCGCGTCTTCGCCAGCCGTCCCGGGGCCGATCCGGCGACGATGGCCGGCAGCGTCGCGGCTCCCCTCGAGCGGCGCCTGGGCTCGATCCCCGGCGTTACCGAGATCACCTCGACGAGCTCGCTCGGCTCGACCTCGATCGTGCTGCAGTTCGACCTGACGCGGAACACCGACAGCGCCGCCCGCGACGTCCAGGCGGCGCTGAACGCCGCTGCGACCGACCTGCCCGGCGACCTGCCGACCCTGCCGCAGTTCCGCAAGGCCAATCCCAACGCCGCGCCGATCCTGATCCTGGCCCTGACCTCGGACACGATGACGCCGAGCGCGATGTACGACGCGGCCGACACCGTCATCGCCCAGCGTATCGCGCAGGTGGAGGGCGTCGGCGAGGTCACGGTCAACGGCGCCGAGCAGCCGGCCATCCGCGTGCGCGTCGATCCAGCCCAGCTCGCCGCCATGGGCCTGAGCCTCGACACGATCCGCACAGCCATCGTCAACGCCAACACCGTCTCGGCGGTCGGCTCCTTCGACGGCGAGCGGCGCAGCGAGACCCTCTCCGCCAACAACCAGATCCGCGAGCCGGAAGACTACGGCAACATCGTCGTGCGTTCGGCCAAGGGCACTGTGGTCCGGCTCGCCGATGTCGCGACTGTCGAGCGCGGCGTGCGCAACAGCCGCGCCGCCGGCTGGTACAACGGCAAGCCGGCGATCCTCATCACCCTGACCAAGCAGGCCGACGCCAACGTCATCGACACGGTCGACCGGGTGAAGGCGCTCCTGCCCGAGGTCCAGCGCTGGGTGCCGGCCGGGATCCAGTTCTCGATCATGTCGGACCGCACGGTCACGATCCGCGCCTCGATTGCCGACATCCAGCACACGCTCCTGATCTCCATCGCGCTGGTGATGCTGGTCGTCTTCCTGTTCCTGCGCCGCACCACGCTGACCGTCGCGGCCGGTGTCACCGTGCCGCTCTCCATCGCCGGCACCTTCGCCGCGATGTGGGTCGCCGGCTTCACGCTCGACAATCTCTCGCTGATGGCGGTGACGATCTCGGTCGGTTTCGTCGTCGACGACGCCATCGTCATGATCGAGAATATCGAGCGCAACGTCGCCCGGGGCATCTCGCCGCTGCGCGCCGCTTTGCTCGGCGCCGGCCAGATCGGCTTCACCGTGGTCTCGATCAGCCTGTCGCTGATCGCAGCCTTCATCCCACTCTTCTTCATGGACGGGGTGGCCGGTCGCTTCTTCCGCGAGTTCACGCTGACGCTGACCTTCGCCATCCTCGTCTCGACCGCGGTCTCGCTCAGCGTCACGCCGATGATCTGCGCGCATTTCCTCAAAAGCGGGCCGCATGCGCCCAGCCGCTTCGACCGTGCCGTCGAGCGCGTACTGGCGGCGATGACCGGCTTCTATGCTCGCACGCTCACGGTCGTGCTGCGGCATAGCTGGCTCATGCTCGTCGTGATGATCGCGACGGTGGCGCTGACCGTGCAGATGTTCCGCAGCGCGCCGAAGGGCTATTTCCCGCAGGACGACACCGGGCTGATCATCGGCTTCACCCAGGCCTCGACCGACATCTCCTTCCCGGCGATGGCGCAACTGCAGCAGCGCGGCGCCGCCATCGTCGCTTCCGATCCGGCCGTCCTCGGCGTCGCCTCCTTCATCGGCGGCGGCGGCTCGGTGAACACCGGGCGCTTCTTCGTCAGCCTGAAGCCGCTGGATCAGCGCGGCCTGAGCTCGGCCCAGGTGGTCAACCGCCTGCGCGGGCGCCTCGGTTCGATCCCGGGCCTGCGCATCTTCCTGACCCCGGTGCAGGACGTGCGCGCCGGCGGGCGCCAGAGCCGCTCGCAATACCAGTTCACGCTCTGGGATCCGGACCTACCGGAATTGCAGGACTGGGTGCCCAAGGTGCTCGAGAAGCTGCGCACCCTGCCTGAGCTCGTCGACGTCTCGACCGATCGCGAGCAGGGCGGCCTGCAGGCCAATGTCGTGATCGATCGCAACAAGGCTTCGCAGTTCGGCGTCGCGATCCAGGCCATCGACAATGTCCTGGCGGATGCCTTCAGCCAGCGCCAGATCTCGACGATCTACGGCGCGCGCAATCAGTACCGGGTCGTGCTCGAAGTCGCGCCCTCCCGCAGCCGCGACCCCGGCGACATCCTCGATCTCTATGTGCCGGGCCGCAACGGCGTGCAGGTGCCGATGCGCAGCCTGGTCAAGGTCGAGCGCGGCACCGCCCCGCTCGTCATCAACCATCAGGGCCAGTTCCCGGCGGTGACGATCACCTATGACCTCGCCCCCGGCGTCGGCCTGCAGGAGGCGAGCGACGCGGTCGTCGCCGCGGTCGAAGGCCTGCACATGCCGGCCTCGCTCAGGGCCGAGTTCGCCGGCGACGCCAAGGCGTTCACGCAAGGGGCAGGCAGCCAGGGCGTGATGATCCTGGTTGCGATCCTCGCCGTCTACATCATCCTCGGCGTGCTCTATGAGAGCCTGATCCACCCGGTGACGATCCTCTCGACCCTGCCCTCGGCGGGCCTGGGGGCGCTGATCGCTTTGCGGATCGCGGGGGCCGATCTCACCATCATCGCCTTCATCGGCATCATCCTGCTGATCGGCATCGTCAAGAAGAACGGCATCATGCTGGTCGACTTCGCGATCAGCGCCGAGCGCCAGCGCGCGATGCCCTCGCGCGAGGCGATCTTCGAAGCCTGCCTGGAGCGCTTCCGGCCGATCCTGATGACGACGCTCTCGGCGATGCTGGGCGCGGTCCCGCTGATGATCGCGACCGGCCCCGGCGCCGAGCTGCGTCGCCCGCTCGGCATCACCATCGTCGGCGGCCTGATCCTCAGCCAGATCCTGACGCTCTACACCACGCCGATCATCTATCTCTGGATGAGCAAGCTCGGTGCCCGCCGGAGACGCCAGGCGGCAGACACCGAAACTGCCTCGGCAAGCAGCGCGCCGGGCTGAGCATAGGACGGCTCCGGGCGCGGCCGATCGTCATTCCAGCGGGCCGACCGCGCTCTCGACCGCCTCGACGATCGCACCGGAGCGCAGCAGCGCCAGCGCCTGGTTGATCTCCGTGGCGTACCAGCGGTCGCCCTGGAGCGCGGGCGGGATGACCGCGCGCACCGCATCGAGCGCGGCGCGGCTGCCCTTGGCGATCGGGTAATCCCGGGCGAGATCGTCGACGAGGCTGAGCGCCTGGGCCGCCATCAGGATCTCGCAGGCGAGGATCTGCTCGACATTCTCAACCACGGTGCGGGCCTTGCGGGCGCACCAGGTCGAGTTCGAGACATGGTCCTCGGCATTCGACTTGCCGGGGATCGAATCGACCGAGCCCGGCGTCGAGAGGTGCCGGTTCTCCATCACCAGCGCCGACATCGAGCACTGCACGGTGGCAAAGCCGGTGTTGAGGCCGCGCTTGCCGGCGAGCAGGTTGCGCGGCAGGCCGTAGCTCATGGTCGGGTCGATCAGGCGCGCCAGCCGGCGCTCGGAGATCGAGCCGAGATCGGTGGCGGCGATCGCCAGCAGGTCCATCGCCTGCGCGACATAGGCGCCGTGGAAATGGCCGGCCGAGATGCAGACATAGCCGTCGCCGTCCTTGCAGATCAGCGGGTTGTCGGTGGCCGAGTTGATCTCGGTGGTCATCACGCGGGTGACGAATTCCATCGCCTCGCGCACCGGCCCGTGCACCTGCGGGCCGCAGCGGATCGAATAGACGTCCTGCACGCGCGGCGGCGCCTTGCTGCCGGGTGCGCGGGCCTCGTCCGGGAAGACGAGCTGGCGGGCTGCCTCGCCGCAGCGCTTGGAGTCGCCGGCGATACGCAGGATGTTGCGCGCCGTCGCCGCCTGGCCGGGATGGGGGCGGGCCTTGTGGACGCGCGGATCGAAGGCGGCAAGCTCGCCGCGGATGCATTCCAGCGTCAGCGCGAGCGCGATGTCGGCATGCTTCAGCAGCCGGCGCGCATCCTCCATCGCCAGCACGCCGACGGCGAGCGAGACGGTGGAGCCATTGATCAGGGCCGAAGCGTCCTTGGCAGCGAGCGGGAACTCGGTCGAGAGCCCGGCACGCTGCAGCGCCTCGCGCGCCGGCATGCGCACGCCCTTGTAGATCATCTCGGCTTCCGGAAAGCCGCAGATCGCGCCCGACATATGGGCGAGCGGGGCAAGGTCACCGGAGGCGCCGACCGAGCCCTTGGACGGGATCACCGGGTGCAGGCCGGCGTTGAGGCATGCGAGCAGGCGCTCGACCACTTCGACACGCGGGCCGGAATAGTTCGAGGCGAAGGCGTTGGCGCGCAGCAGCATCGTGGCGCGGGTCGCGTCCTCGGACAGCGGCTCGCCGATGCCGGTCGCGTGGGCATAGACGGTGTTGCGCTGATAGTCGGTCATCTCCGACATCAGCACGCGCTGGTCCTTGAACAGGCCGACGCCGGTGTTGAACGAATACATGAACGGCGCATCGTCGCTCATGAAGTTCGTGTCGATATAGTCGCGGGCCTCGGCGATGCGCTCGCGCGCCTCCGGCGCGAGCGTCGCGGCGGCGAAGCCGGCCTCGCCGTCGGCGCGCGCGACGCGCACCACCTGCTCCGCGGTCAGTGTCGTTCCGTCGATCGCGACGCTCATGGTCGGTCTCCTGCTCAAATCCTGAAGGTTTCGGGGGAAGCGGTGCACAGGAAGTCGACGAGCACGTCGACCGCGACCTGCACGTCGGCGGCCTCGACCGCCTCCGCCGGGTTGTGGCTGATGCCGCCGGCGCAGCGCATGAACAGCATGCCGAACGGGCAGAGATTGGCGATGGCGAGGCCGTCATGCCCCGCTCCGCTCGGTAGCCGCAGCGGCGCGACGCCTTGCGACGCCACCGATTTCTCCAGCGCCGCGACGACCGCCGGCGAGCAGACCGCCGCATCCTCCTCGTAGAAGGCGACGATCGTCGAGCTCACATTGCGATAGGCGGCGATCGCCTCGAAGGCGCGCTTGAGATCGCGGACGGCGGCATGGCGCGCCTCGTCCGAGGGGCTGCGCAGATCGAGCGAGAATTCGGCGCGCGAGGCGATGACGTTGACCGCGCTCGGCGCGATGGCGATGCGCCCGACCGTGGCGACGACGTCGCGCCGCATCGAGGCGACCCGCTCGACCGCCAGGATCATCTCCGCGGCGGCGGCGCAGGCGTCGCGGCGCAGGTTCATCGGCACCGTGCCGGCATGGCCGGCGACGCCGTCGATGGTGATGGTAAAGCGGCTGGCGCCGCTGATCGCGGTGACGACGCCGACCGGCAGGTCGCGCTCCTCCAGCACCGGCCCCTGCTCGATATGCACCTCGACATAACCGAGGATACCGGCCGGATCGCGCCGGATGCCGGGAATGCCCGCCGGGTCGAGGCCGAACTCGGTCAGCGCCCGGCGCAGCGAGACGCCGTCCGTGTCGCAGACATCGAGCGCGGCGGGATCGAAGCGGCCGGCGACGGCGCGCGAGCCGTTCAGCGTCACCGGGAAGCGCACGCCCTCCTCGTCGCCGAAGGCGAGCACCTCGATGGCGAAGGGTAATTCGGTCCCTTCGGCCCGCAGCCGCTTCACCGCCTGGATCGCGGCGATCACACCGAGATTGCCGTCGTATTTGCCGGCGTTGCGGACGGTGTCGATATGCGAGCCGAGCAGCAGGGTCGGCAGGCCCTCGCCGCCGCCGGCGCTGCGGCCGACGAGGTTGCCGATATCGTCGACATGGGTCGCAAGGCCCGCCTCCTGCATCCAGGCCTCGACCTGGCCGATGGCCTGGCGGTGCTCCGGCGTGAGGAAGAGCCGGGTCAGCGCGCCCTCGTCGCTGGAGAAACGCGCGAGCTCGTCGAGGCGGCGCATGACCTCGACGCCATCCGGTGCTGCGTTGGAGCGGTCGTTATGGGATGTGTTCTGTAGAATCGTCATGATGCACGTCCCCCTTCGACCGGCGCCCTCGCCTGCTCGATCAGGCCTTCTCAGCCTGGCCGATCTCGAAATTCGCCAACGTCTCCAGCGCGCGTACCATGCCGGAATGATCCCAGCCCGCTCCGCCATGGGCCGCACAGGCGTTGAACAGTTCCTGCGCCGTCGCCGTGTTCGGCAGGGAAACGCCGAGCGAGCGCGCCGTCGACAAAGCGAGGTTCAGGTCCTTCTGGTGCAGTTCGATGCGGAAGCCCGGCGCGAAGGTGCGCTTGATCATGCGCTCGCCATGCACCTCCAGGATGCGCGAGGAGGCGAAGCCGCCCATCAGCGCCTGGCGGACCTTCGCCGGATCGGCGCCCGCCTTCGCGGCGAAGAGCAGCGCCTCGCCGACCGCCTCGATGTTGAGCGCGACGATGATCTGGTTGGCGACCTTGGTGGTCTGGCCGTCGCCATTGCCGCCGACGAGGGTGATGTTCTTGCCCATAAGGTCGAAGAGCGGCTTGACCGTATCGAAGGCGCCCTGCGGCCCGCCGACCATGATCGAGAGCGTGCCGGCCTTGGCGCCGACCTCGCCGCCCGAGACCGGCGCGTCGAGATAGTCGCAGCCGAGCGCATTGATCCGCCTGGCGAACTCCTTGGTCGCCACCGGCGAGATCGAGCTCATGTCGACGACGATCTTGCCGCGCGTCAGGCCCTTGGCGACACCGCTCTCGCCGAACAGCACGTCCTCGACATGCGGGGTGTCCGGCACCATGGCGATGATGATGTCAGCGTTCTGCGCAACCTCGGTGGCGGAGGCGCAGGCGCGCCCGCCGGCAGCAGTCAGCTCCTGCGGAACCTGGGTGCGGCTGTAGAGATGGACCTCATGCCCACCCTTGATCAGCTGGCCCGCCATCGGCGCGCCCATGATGCCGAGCCCGATGAATCCGATCTTCATGACGTATTCTCCGATCCTTCGCGTCAGCGTATTGCGTTCTTGAGCCAGCCGAGGCCCTCGACCGTGCCGGCCTTCGGCTTGTATTCACAGCCTATCCAGCCGGCGTAGCCGAGCCGGTCGATGAGCCCGAACAGGAAGCCGTAGTTGATCTCGCCGGTGCCGGGCTCGTTGCGGCCGGGATTGTCGGCGAGCTGCATATGGGCGATGCGCGGCAGCAGCTTCTCGATCGTCGCCGCCAGCTCACCTTCCATGCGCTGCATGTGATAGATGTCGTATTGCAGCTTGAGATTGTCGGAGCCGGTCGCGTCGATGATGGCGATGCCCTCGGCCGAGCGGTTCACGAAATAGCCGAGGATGTCGTAGCTGTTGATCGGCTCCATGATCAGCAGGATGCCCTCCCGCTTCAGCGCCGCCGCCGCGAAGGCGAGGTTGTCGACCAGCGTCTGGCGCGCCTTGTCGCGCTCGACACCGGCGGGAGCCAGGCCCGCCAGGCAGTTGACCATCGTGCCGCCGAGCGCCTTGGCATAGTCGATCGCCTTGCCGACACCGTCCTGGAACTCGCCGACGCGATCGGGATGGCAGGCGATGCCGCGCTCGCCCTTGTCCCAGTCGCCGGCCGGCAGGTTGAACAGCACCTGGGTCAGGTCGTTCTTCTCGAGTCGCTCGGCGATGTCGCCCTTGGCGAAGGCATAGGGGAAGAGGAACTCGACGCCCTTGAAGCCGGCCTTGGCGGCGGCGTCGAAGCGGTCGAGGAAGGGATGCTCGTTGAAGAGCATCGTCAGGTTGGCACAGAACTTCGGCATGGGTTGAAACCTCCCGGTCGGTATCAGTCGAGCAGCGCGATGGCGGTCGGCGCGTCCTCGGCGGCGAGCGCGAGGTCCTCGAACTCCGTCACCTTGTCGATGTCCGTCCCCATCGAGACGTTGGTGACGCGCTCCAGGATGATCTCGACGACAACAGGCACGCGGAACTCGTCCAGCATCGCCTTGGCCCGCTCGAAGGCCGGCAGGATGTCCTGCACCTCGGTGACCCGGATCGCCTTGCAGCCGAGCCCTTCGACGACCTTGACGTGGTCGACGCCGTAGACGCCGAGCTCGGGCGCATTGAGGTTCTCGAAGGACAGCTGCACGCAGTAGTCCATGTTGAAGCCGCGCTGCGACTGGCGGATCAGCCCGAGATAGGAGTTGTTGACGAGGACGTGGATGTAGGGCGTGCGGAACTGGGCGCCGACCGCCAACTCCTCGATCAGGAACTGGAAATCATAGTCGCCGGAGATCGCGACGACCGGCGTGCCGGGCGTCGCGGCGCAGACGCCGAGCGCCGCAGGGATCGTCCAGCCGAGCGGCCCCGCCTGGCCGCAATTGATCCAGCCGCGCGGCTTGTAGACATGCAGGAACTGGGCGGCGGCGATCTGCGACAGGCCGATCGTGCTGACATAGGTGGTGTCGCGGCCGAAAGCCTTGTTCATCTCCTCATAGACGCGCTGCGGCTTGATCGGGCTTTCCTCGAAATGCGTCCGGCGCAGCATGGTGCGTTTGCGCTCGCGGCACTCCTCGACCCAGGTCGTCCGGTCCTTGAGCTTGCCGGCGGCGCGCCATTCCGTAGCGATCTCCACGAACAGCTCGAGCGCCTTGCCCGCATCCGAGGCGATGCCGAAATCGGGCATGAAGGCGCGGCCGATCTGCGTCGGCTCGATGTCGACATGGGTGAAGCTGCGGCCCTTGGTGTAGACGTCGACATTGCCGGTGTGGCGGTTGGCCCAGCGGTTGCCGATGCCCAGGACATGGTCCGAGGCGAGCATGGTCGCGTTGCCGTAGCGATGGCTGGTCTGCAGGCCGGCCATGCCGACCATCAGCGGGTGATCGTCCGGGATCGTGCCCCAGCCCATCAGGGTCGGGACGACCGGCACGCCGGTGACCTCGGCGAATTCGACCAGGAGATCGGAGGCATCGGCATTGATGATGCCGCCGCCGGCGACGATGAGCGGCCGCTCGGCCGCGTTCAGCATGGTCAGCGCCTTCTCGATCTGGGCGCGGCTCGCCGCCGGCTTGTAGACCGGCAGCGGCTGATAGGTGTCGGGATCGAACTCGATCTCGGCGGTCTGGACGTCGAAGGGCAGGTCGATCAGCACCGGGCCGGGGCGACCGCTGCGCATCAGGTGGAAGGCCTGCTGGAAGATGCCGGGAACCTGCCCCGGCTCGCGCGCCATCACCGCCCATTTGGTGACGGGCTTGGCGATCGACTCGATGTCGACGGCCTGGAAATCCTCCTTGTGCAGCCGGGCGCGCGGCGCCTGGCCGGTGATGCACAGGATCGGGATCGAATCCGCCCAGGCCGAATAGAGCCCGGTGATCATGTCGGTGCCCGCCGGCCCCGACGTGCCGATGCAGACGCCGATATTGCCGGCTTCGGCGCGGGTATAGCCCTCGGCCATGTGCGAGGCGGCCTCGACATGGCGCGCCAGGATGTGGCCGATGCGGTTGCGCGGCCTCAGCGCGGCGTAGAACGGGTTAATCGCGGCGCCCGGAACGCCGAAGGCCTGCTTGACGCCCTCCAGCTCCAGGATCAGCACGGCGGCTTCGGCAGCGGTCATCTTCGGCATGGCCTGTCCTCCGTTCGGCGTCTCGGCGCCTGTTGTCGGGGCAAGGGATGGCAGCCGGGAACCAATCGGTCCAATATATTGTTCGTTCCGATCTATATGTATGACATATAGATCGGAACCTGACCGCCACCGCGAGAGCCAAAGATGGAACTGCGTCACCTGCGCTACTTCGTGGCCCTGGCCGAGGAGCTCAGCTTCACCGCGGCCGCCCAGAAGCTGAACATCTCCCAGCCGCCGCTGAGCCAGCAGATCCGCGACCTCGAGCACGAGCTGAAGACCGAATTGTTCCGCCGCAGCAGCCGGCAGGTCGAGCTCACCGCCGCCGGCCACGCCTTTCGCCGCCACGCGCTCGCCATCCTCGCGCAGACGCGGCAGGCGGCGGCGCAGGTCAGTGCGATCGGACAGGGCCGCGCCGGGATCATCCACCTGGCGACGACGAATTCGGTGCTGCTCAGCGGCCTGTCGCTGGCGATCGCCGAGTTCCAGCACATGCATCCGGATGTCGAAATCACCATCGATGAGATGCCGCCGCAGGAGCAGGTCGCGGCGCTCAAGGCGCGGCGGGTCGACATCTGTTTCCTGCGCCTTGCCCCCGACGATCGCGAGCTCGTCGTCCGCCGCGTCTGGAGCGAGCGGATCGGCCTCGCGGTTCCCGCCGCCCATCCGCTGGCGGTGAAGAAGACGACCACGATCCTGGAGTTGAAGGACGAGGACTTCGTCTTCTACCGGCTGCGCGACTCCGCCTTCGCCGCGCATCTGCAGTCCTTCTGCGCGCAGCTCGGCTTCCTGCCGAAGATCGTGCAGCAGGTAGTCGAATCGATGTCGATCGCCAGTCTGGTTTCGGCCGGGCTCGGCGTCGGTTTCGTACCGGAATCGGTCGGCAGGCAGGGCCTGCCTGGCCTGCGCTATCTGCGCCTCACCGGCCCCTGCCCGGTCGCGGACGTCCATGCCGTCACGCAGAAGGACGCCGACCCGATCATCGACCAGTTCGTCGCCTTCGCCACGCAGGCCAAGGCGGGCTGATTACTAGCCCGCCAGCGAGCGGATCCGCTCCTGATCCGGCGGCAGGAACGAGCGATCGAACACCTCGCGCAGCGACGGCGTGCGCGGCAGCTTCTTGGTCTCGACGATCAGGGCGATCAGCCGGCCGAGGCGGGCATCGTCCATGTCGCCGATGCCGATCCGCCTGCCTTCCGGATGAGCCATCTCGCTCTTCAGCGTGCCGACGAGACGCGTCAGGTTGACGTCGCGCCGGATCGACGGATCGCGCTTGGCCAGCGCCTCGATCGCGAGGTTCGGGTCCTTGGCCGTGTCGGACAAGGCGCGGTTGAAGGCGCGCACCATGCCCGACAGCGCCCGCGGATTGGCGCCGTAGAGCTCGCGCGTCACGAACAGGGTGTTGCCGTACATGTCCGGCAGGTGATCGGCATAGTTCAGGAAACGCAGCTCCTTGCGCCCGTCGATGCCGAGCGGCGCCACCGAGGCGATGATCGTGTTGACGAAGCCGAACACGCCCTGCGCCCCCTTGCCCTTCAGCATGTCGGCGACCTGGTTGCCCATCGCGTCTGGTGACTCGACGACCTTGACCTTGCTGGCGTCGACGCCGTTGGCGCGCGCGAACATGTCGAAGGTGATCAGCGCGGCATCGACCGGATGGCCCGAGATCGTCTTGCCTTCGAAATCCTTGGGCGAGCGGATCGGGCTGTCGGCGGGAACGGCGATGGTGAAGGGCACGCTGTTGAAAGTGGTCCAGATCGCCACCGGCCCCTCATTCGGAGCGCTGCGGGCGATGCGCTCGATCAGCGCCGAGATATCGCCGTAGCCGACATCGAAATTGCCGGCCTTGACCTGCGGGATGATCGCCGCCGCTCCGTCGCCGGGCGAGAAGGCGATGTCGAGCCCCTCCTCGCGCAGATAGCCGCGATCCTCCGCCAGCAGGAAGAACGAGACCGGGCCGGACAGCGAGGTGTTGAGCAGCAGCTTGTAGCGCTGCGCCTGGGCGGAGGCGCTCAGCGGGATGGCGGCCGCGCTGGCGGCGAGGCCAGCGGAAAAGACCCTGCGGTTGATGCTCGGCACGATGGTTCCTCCTGCAAGATGAAGCCGAACTCGCGATGCCGGGACGAGGCGTCCCGCTTCGCATCGCTCCTGGACATGGAATGCCCGTGCCCCGCCTTTCGGCCGGCGGGATGCTCTCAGCTGCCGCGATAGGTCGAGCAGCTCCCCGGCGTGCACAGCAGCGGCACGTGATAGTGCTGCTTCACGTCGAAGACGGAGAAGCGGACCGCCGGGCGATCGATGAACGGTGCCGGATCGCCCGCGCCAGCCTGGCTGCGGAGATACTCGTCGACATGGAAGACGAGCTCGTATTCGCCGAGTTTGGCATCCTCCGGGCGGACGAGCGGCGCGTCGGTGCGGCCGTCCTGGTTGGTCGCCGCCGATTTGACCAGGGTCCAGCCCTCGCCCTGCTTGATCGAGAGGTCGATCCGGACGCCCGCCACCGGCCGACCGCGGTTGGAATCGAGGATATGCGTGGTGATGCCAGCCATGACCGTACTCCTCAGCTGCCGCGGTAGTAGGAATAGCCCCAGGGCGAGAACAGCACGGGCAGGTGATAGCGCTGCCCGAGATCAGCGATGACGAAGCGGACCGGGACGGTCTTCAGGAAGTTCGGCGTCGGTAGTTGCGCGCCCCGCGCCCGGAAATAATCCTCGACATGCAGCAGGAGCTCGTAGCGCCCGGCCTTCAGGGCGTCGTCGACGAGCAGCGGCTCGTCGGTGCGCCCGTTCTGCGCCGTCACCACCGTCTTCAGCTGGCGATAGCGATCACCGTCGAGCACGGAAAGGTCGCATGTCATGCCCGCGCCCGGCAGGCCGTGATAGGTATCGATCGCATGCATGGTCAGGCGCGGGCTCAAGCCCGTCTGCGATGTCGGCGCGATCGTCAACGCGCCGGGCTGCTGGCCAGGTTGCTGGCTCTGCGCCCGGGCGAGAGCCGGCGCGGCGACGACCGCCGCTCCCGCCGCCAGGACCCGCCGCCGGTCGGTGATCAGGCGATCCATGAGTGCTCCCTCGATGTCATGCGTTTGCTGGTCTCAGGCCGCGCGCGAGGCCTGCGATTCATCGGTCACCTGCGCCAAGCGGCTGCGGGTGATGAAGCTGATCTGGGCGAGCGCTTCCTCGCGTTCCGGGGCGGTGTCGCGCGCCGCGCGCCGGGCGAGCTCGGCATAGATGCCGGCCTTGGTGTAGTGCCTGACGCAGGCGATGAACGGAAAGCCGTGGCGCTCGCGATAGGCGCGGTTGAGCGTGTCGATCAGCCGGACTTCCGCCTGCGTCAGGCTGGTGAGGCCGGCGCTGGCCTGCTCGACATCGGAGGACTGGGTCAGCTCGCCCCGTTTCGCCTCGCGCCCGGCGAGTTCCGGGTGAGCGCAGAGCAGCGCGATCAGCCTCGCCTCGTCGCTGCCGCGGACGGCGGCGATCATGGCCGCATGCATCGCGTCGATGCTGGCGAAGGGGCGCGCCGCGAAGGCCGTCTCGGCGACCCAGGGCGAATGCTCGAAGATCGCGCCGAAGGCGGACACGAAGCCGGGCCGATCCATGGCGTTGATCGCCGCCAGGGTAAAGAGCGGCTGCGTTGCTTTGGAAGAGGGCGTCATCTTCGTGTCCTGTCCTTCGGAACATGGCCGGCGCGAGCGGCCCGCATCGACATTCCGGGTTTACCGCATGCCGCGCCTCATTGAGATCGGGCGCCGCCAATTCCCATTATTTGCAAAGCCGAATAGAGCTTGAGCGGATCAGCCTGCTAAGGCCGTCCCCTCACGAGGATCGTCGACCATGCAGCCCTCGGAGAACCCTCTCGACGCACAGCTCCTGCGGGTCTTCTGCATCCTGATTGCGGAGCGCAGCGTCACCCGGACGGCCGCGCGGCTGAACCTGTCGCAGCCGGCCACGAGCCTTGCCCTGAAACGCCTGCGCGAGATCTTCGGCGACCAGCTGCTGGTGCGCGGCCGCGACGGCATGGTGCCGACCGAACGGGCGATCGCGCTGCAGCAGACCGCGATCAAGGCGCTGGAGGAATTGGACAACCTGCTGGTCGACCCGAACCGGGTCGATCCGGCCTCGAGCCATCAGAGCTTCACCATCGCCCTGCCCGACTATGTCGCGCCAGCCTATCTCGCCGGTGCCGTGCGCGAATTCCGCCAGCGTGCGCCCCATGCCCGGCTCACGCTGCGCTCGCTCGGCGCCGATTTCGATTTCGAAGGCGCGCTCGCCGCCGGAACCGTCGACATCGTCATCGGCAACTGGCCCTCGCCGCCGCCCTATCTGCGGACCTCGACGCTGTTCGAGGACGATGTCGTCTCGCTGGTCGACCGCGAGCATCCCTTCGCCCGGGAGGTCCCGTCGCGCGCGGAGTTCCTGGCGGCCAACCACATCGCGCCGACGCCCTATTCGATCGCCCATCGCGGCGTGGTCGAGACCCATCTGACGAAGATGCGGATCAGCAGGGAGCGGCGCCTGGTGATCTCCTATTTCGCGATGGCGCCCTACATGCTGGTCGGGACCGATCTGGTCTTCACCACCAGCCGGCACTTCGCGCGCTATTTCACCACCATCCTGCCGCTGGCGATCGTCGAGCCGCCGCTAGAATTCCCGCGCATGCGCTTCTACCAGCTCTGGCACGACCGCAGCCAGCATTCGCCGATCCATCACTGGCTGCGCCAGGTCCTGACCCGCAACCGCCTGCCCGGCGAGCCCGCTGCTGGCCAGTAGAACGGGACGCCGCACTCGTGAACAAAACGACCGCCCGCCGGTGATTGGCACCGAGCGAGCGGCCTAGTCAGACGGGAGCTGCCTTCCGCCGTCTGCGACGCAAAACAGCTTCCGCCGAGGAGTGTCTCGCGACGCTCGCGGCTTCTGCGGCCGCCCCCCAGCCTCCTATTTCCCGGCCTTGTTGGAGGCGGGGATGAACTTGATAATCAGAAGGACGGTGGCCGCCTCGAACAGGGCGACCAGCCAGAGACCGGGCGACATCAGCCCCGTAGCATCCTTGATCACGCCCATCGCGAAGGGGGCTCCGAAGCCGGCGAGGTTCGCGACGGAGTTGATCAGGGCGACGCCGGCAGCGGCGGCCGAGCCCGAGAGGAATGCGTTGGGCATCTGCCAGAAGACCGGGATGGCGCTCATCGTGCCGATGATGGCGAGGGCCAGCGCGACCAGGGCGAAGTACGAGCCGTGCGGAACCAGGAAGCCGAGCGCCGCCATCGCCACAGCGCCGACCAGCGCGGCGAACCCGCTGTGCAGTCGCGCCTCGCGATGACGGTCCGAGCTCCTGCCGATCAGGATCATGCCTGCCGCGCCGCAGAGATAGCAGGCCGCCATGATCCAGCCAACGGTGGCCGGGCTGGTGAAGCCGAGCTCGCGCACCGCGGTCGGGCCCCAGAAGGTCAGGGTCGAATTCGCGAGGATGATGCAGAAATAGATCGCGATGAACTGCCAGACCCGCGGGTCGCGCAGCGATTTCATGATCTTGTGCTCGCGCGGGCCGAGCGCGGCACGGTCGCGTTCGAGATCGGCGAGGATGAGGCTCTTTTCCTTGTCAGTGAGCCAGTTCGCCTTCTCCGGCTTGTCGGTCATGTAGAACAGGGTGACGATGCCGGCGATCACCGAGGGAATGCCTTCGAGCAGGAAGACCCACTGCCAGCCGGCCCAGCCATTGGCACCGTTGAGCTGGGTCATGATCGTGCCGGCCAGCGGCCCGCCGAGCACGCCCGCCAGGGCCGAAGCCGACATGAACAGGCCGAAGGCCTTGGCGCGCCGCTCCGTCGGATACCAGTAGGTCAGATAGAGGATGATGCCGGGATAGAAGCCGGCTTCGAAGACGCCGAGCAGGAAACGCAGCACGTAGAACTGCATCGGCGTCGTCACGAACATCATCGCGACGCAGGTGATGCCCCAGAGCATGGTGATGCGGGCGACGGTCTTGCGTGCCCCGATCCGCTCGAGCAGCAGGTTGCTCGGCACCTCGAACAGGAAGTAGCCGATGAAGAAGATGCCGGCGCCGAGGCCGTAGATCGCTTCGCTGAACTTGAGATCGTTCAGCATCTGCAGCTTGGCGAAACCGATATTGACCCGGTCGATCCAGGCCAGGATCCAAAGGATCATCAGGAACGGAATGAGACGCCAGGTAACTTTGCTGAAAGCCACGTCCAATTGTCGTTGCGACGTGCCCTCGGCGATGTCCGCTCCGTGAGTGACGGCTGTCGTCATGATGACCTCCCCTGTGTGCCGCGGTCTTCAGGTTTGGCCCGACCACTGGCTCCGATCATGCCGAATAGTCCGAACGGCGGCCCACGGTGAGACCGGTTCCGAAATGCCCATTATTTGCAGATTGAATAAGCTTTGCCGGACAATGCCGCAGGACCGGCACGAGGAGCGCAGTTCACCGGGTACAAGGCGTCGGCCGTGACGCGGCGCGCAGCGGCCGCCTCACAACCGTCCGTCGGCAGCGAAGCTTCGGGATGGCGGAATGCTGGCCCGATCATTCACAAATCCATTGATCGCCATCCGGATATTTAATTTTCAAATGAGTCCCGGCGCTCCTATCTGAAGGTCGGGCCGTTGCCCGACGCGCCGAAACATCGCGATATAATGAGCGAACAGCCCAGGGCGCCGCGCCTGGGGCAGTAATTCAGCGCGTCACCATACGGCCCGCCCCTGTCGCATGCATGCCAAAATCGCTGAAGGAGACTGGATTGATCAGACGCTCAGCGATCTTCGCGCTTGCCTTCATCGCACTGGCTCCATCGCCGCGGACAGCTGCCGGACAGACCATGACTGAAACCCGACTTCACACGGCCGCCGCTGCGGATGATGTCGCGATGATCAAGGACCTGCTTGCCAAAGGCGCGACGATCGACGCGCGCGACGGCAAGGGCACGACCGCTCTCCTGGTCGCGACCCATGGCAACAAGATCGCTGCCGCCAAGGCGCTGATCGAGGCCGGGGCCGACGTCAACGCCAAGGACGCCATCAACGACAGCCCCTATCTCTATGCCGGGGCGCGCGGACATCTCGAGATCCTCAAGCTGACCCTGGCGCATGGGGCCGACCTGAAGAGCACCAATCGCTATGGCGGCACCGCTCTCATCCCGGCGTCCGAACGCGGCCATGTCGAGACCGTGCGTACGCTGATCAAGGCGGGCGTCGCCGTCGACCACGTCAACAATCTCGGTTGGACGGCGCTGCTCGAAGCCATCATTCTCGGACAGGGCGGCGAGAAGCATCAGCAGATCGTCCGGGCGCTGATCGAGGCGAAGGCCGATGTGAACCTCGCCGATGGCCAGGGCGTCAGCCCGCTCCGGCACGCGCGCAGCCGCGGCTATGCCCGGATCGAGCAGATGCTGGTCGCAGCGGGCGCGCGCTGAGGAGCCGGCGATGAGCGAAACCCGACGTTTCCTGTGCGAGGCCATCGCGCTCGCCGAAGCCAATCTGGAAGGCGGCGGCCGCCCCTTCGGCGCTGTGGTCGTCAAGGACGGCGAGGTCATCGCGACCGGCGTGAACGAGATCGTCAGCAGCAACGACCCGACCGCGCATGCGGAGCTCACGGCGCTGCGAGCGGCCAGCCGGGCGCTCGCCTCGCCGAATCTTGCGGGCTGCGCCGTCTATGCCAGCGGCCATCCCTGCCCGATGTGCATGGCCGCGATGCGGCTTTCCGGCGTGAGCGAGGTCTATTACGCCTATTCCAACGAGGACGGCGCGCCTTATGGCCTCTCCACCGCGGCGATCTATGCCGAATTGGCCAGGCCCTTTTCCGAGCAGTCGATGACGATCAGCCATGTGCCGGTCAGTCCGGAAGGCGGGCCGGACCTGTACGCCCGATGGAAACGGAGGCAGGTGGGACCGGCATGAGTGCCGCGGCCCGCCCCATCATCCGTGTTGCGGCAGCATGAAGGCCGCGAAGAACGCGGCCAGCGCATCGATATCGTCGAGCGGCAGCACATTCGCGACATATTGATCGGGCCGCGCGATCACGAGGCAGCCGCGCTCGCGATCAATGCCGCGCAGGTCGAAGATGTCCCGGCCGCCACGAGGATCGGGGCAGAATACCTTTTCATAGTCGACCAGGCCGAGGCGCCCCTTGCGGGGCAGGAGCAGGCTCGGCAGGGCCTCGACGGCGACGTCGCGATGCGCCTGCTGCAGGATCGCGCGCAGGTCGATGACCGCATCGACATCGGCACCCGGCTTGGCGCAGCGGCGTAGCGGCGACGAGGGCCCATCCGCGAGGGCCTCGCACAGTGTACGCAGGCGCGAAGTCGAGGACGATGGATCGGCCTGATCGGAGAAGGCATAGAGCCGCCAGCGGCCATCGGCCTGCGCGACATGGCCGAGCTCGACCGGCTTGGCGTCGCCAAGGCGGATCACCGGCGCGGAATGGAAGCGTCCGCCGATCGGCAATCCCCTCGCCAGGTGAGCATGGATGGTCTCTCCCGTCAGGGCCGAGGGCGCGTAGCGGGTCGCCGTCCCCGCGGTGTAGCGGCCATGCCTGACGAAATAGGCCTCGACCTCCTTGGGATCGACACCCTCGCCAGTCGCCGAGGTCTTCAGGGGCGCGCTCAGCATCTTCGCCCATTCGCGATCGAAATCGATCAGCTCCTTGGCGATCGCCTGGCGCTCGGCCGAGTAGCTGTGCAGCAGTGCCGGTGGGCATTGCCCGCGCAGCACCGCCGCCAGCTTCCAGCCGAGGTTGAAGGCGTCCTGCATCGAGACGTTCATGCCCTGGCCGGCCTTCGGGCTGTGGGTATGGCAGGCATCGCCAGCGATGAAGACGGACGGAAAACGCTGCCCGACCTCGTCGGCCGGCACGTCGTCGAACTTGTCGCAGAGGCGCTGGCCGATCTCGTAGACCGACCACCAGGCGACCTCCTTCACCTCGAACGAGTAGGGGCGCAGGATGCGCTGCGCCGCGGCGATCAGGTGCTCGACGCCGATATTGCGGCTCGCGACGCGCTCGTTCTCACTGAGCTTGTCGAGCTCGACATAGATCCGGATCAGGTAGCCGCCTTCGCGCGGGATGATGATGATCGTGCCTTCGCCGGCGGACTGGATCAGCGCCTTCAGCCGCACATCCGGGAAATCGGTGACGGCCAGCACGTCCATGACGCCCCAGGCCTGGTTGGCGGAATCGCCCTGCAGGGTGCGTCCGATCGACTTGCGCACGGCGCTGCGGGCGCCATCGCAGCCGACGACGTAGCGGGCCCTGACGGTCTCGATCTCGCCTTCGTGTGCCGGGTCGACACGCTCCAGCTTTACGGTCACCGGGTGCGACGAGGCGTTGTCGATCTGGAGCTCGGTCAGGCGCCGGGAGTAATCCGGCTCCAGCCGGGTCGGCGAGCGCCGCATCACGTCGAGGAAAAAGTCGTGCACGCGCGCCTGGTTCAGGATCACATGCGGGAACTCGGAGAGGCCCTCCTCGACATCCAGGATGCGGCCGCTGCGGGTGATGGCGCCCGGCCGGGTCGCGTCGGGCTTCCAGAACACCGTCTCGTTGACCCAGTAGCTCTCCTTGAGCACGCGCTCGGAGAAGCCGAAGGCATCGAACATCTCGATGGTGCGGCAGGCGATGCCGTCAGCCTGCCCCAGCTCCAGCGGCCCGGGCTTCTGCTCGACGATCCGCGTCTTGATCTCGGGAAAGGCTGCGAGCTGCGCCGCCAGCGTCAGGCCGGCCGGGCCGCAGCCGACGATCAGGACGTCGACCTCCTGCGGGAGCGGACCACCCGGCGAGGACGCAGCAAGATCAGGGGCGGGCTCGGACATGGCGGGATCGCCGGTCCGAAAACCGTTGAGATGGAATTGCATGACGGCCACCTTCTGCGAGGCAGGACGGATTGAGATGATCTGGCTGCGCGCGGCGTCTCAGCGCCGCCGGGCACGGGCCTGTTCGAGCCACATCTCCCAGGGGCGATGGACCTGCGCCTCGATGCTGGCGACGCAGGCGCGGCTCTCGCCCTCGGTGAGATAGGTGACCTCGCCGACCTGCATCGCCTGGAGCTGGTAGCGGGCATTGAGCTCGGCATAGACGGCCCGGTAGACCGCTTGCTTGATCGAGTAGCCGACCACGGTCGAGCCATGGCCGCGCATCAGCACGATGTCGTGCCCGTCGAAATGCTCGGCCAGCGCCCGGCCGAGATGGTTGTTGCTGATCAGGAGATCGGTCGCATCGCCGCCGGCCTCGCGGATCTCGAAGACCGGCGCGCCCTGGCCGACGAAGCCGGCCATGTGGAACATCGCCTTGAGCCGCGTGCCCTTGACGACGCTGAGCGGTACGATCGAATGCGAGTGGCTGTGGATCACGGCCATCACGTCGGGACGCCTGCGGAAGATCTCGGCGTGGATGAAGCGCTCGAGATAGACCTTGCGGCCATTGGCGTTCACCGCTTCGCCATCGAGCGTGAACTCGACGATATCCTCGGCTGTGACCCGGCTCGGTGCCATGTTGCGCGCCAGCAGGAAGCGGTCGGGCCGCTTGTCATGGCGCACGCTGATATGCCCGAAGGCATCGACCACGCCCTGGTCGAACAGGATGTGATTGGCCGCGACGAGCTCCTCGACGATCTCCGGCGAGGGCGCGACCGAGGCGGTGGCCGTATCGGCCACATCGACGGCGATGGGCTGGTTGCCATGGTCAGACGTGCACATTGCTCGCTCTCTCCCAAATCGCCTTGATCGAACTCGACAGGCCAGCCTTGCCGCTCGGCCGGCTGGCCGCCGACCCAAGCAGATGATCAGAGAGGCAGATGGGTGGGCCGTTTGCGACGCGCGAACGATACCGGCTTCCAGCAGCCGGAAATCACTGGCGCTACCCTCCCCATCCGGCGACCTCTGATAGATCGTCCGTATACTGATTAACAGGATACGCGCAGATTTTCGACTGTCAACCGGGGGGAGAGAATCTCGGCCATGGCCTTACGCTGACGCGGCGGGAACGAGGTTCGGCGCCAAGGGCCGGATATCCATCCGGAGCGGAAGCCAGCGCGCAGCTTCGGGCCGCCCGCAATTTGACAGTCTACAGAATGAAAGTATACAATCTAAAATTGAAGCCGCATGATCTGGCCAAGCAATAATCGACTGCGGCGAGCAATGAAGAACAGGCAGCCGTCTCAAATCAAGTGCCGAGGCTGCCTGCCATAACACCAAGGCAAAGCGACGATGTCGATGGACGATATCTATCATATGCCCGGCCATCTCATCCGGCGCGCGCAACAGATCGCCGTCTCGCTCTTTCTCGAAGAATGTGCGCCGGTCGATCTCACCCCTGTCCAGTTCGCGGCGCTGGTCACGGTGCGCGAGAACCCCGGCATCGATGCGACGCGTCTGTCGGCCCTCGTCGCCTTCGATCGCTCGACGCTCGGCAATGTGCTGGAGCGGATGGAGGCGAAGGAGCTGATCCTCCGCTCGGGCAGCAAGGATGACAAGCGCATCAAGGTGCTGCACCTCTCCCCCAAGGGCGAACGCATCCTCAGGGAGGCCGAACCGCTGGCGCAAAGAGCCCAGGAGCGCATCCTCGCGCCGCTGGCGCCAGAGGATCGCGAGGTCTTCATGCGCATGCTCGGGCAGCTCGTCGAACTCAACAACGATGCCTCGCGCGTGCCGCTGCGACTGGCAGCGGGGCGCTCGACCGAAGCGGCCTGACGGCCCGGCCGTTCCCTCCCCAAAGCGCGATCGGGACAGCTCCTGACGCCACCGGCCGCTCGGCCGGCTGGATTTGACAGCTTCAAGATAGAGTGCATACTGATAATAAGTATGCGTTCTTATCTCATGAAGTGAGTGTCCAGCGTCGGCGGCGCCCATTACCACCGTGCACATCGCTTCATGCGGGATCCGGATCGCAGACGGCCCTTTCACAACGAATCCGAGAACCGCGGGCAACGCGGCCCCATCCGGAGGAAACCAGGTGATCATCACACGACGTGCCGCCTTGACCGGGCTCGCGGGTGCTGCGCTCGCGCCCCGCGCCGCCTTCGCCCAACGCAGGATCATCAGGCTGATCGTGCCCGCCGCAGCGGGCGGCGCGATCGACGTCATCGGACGGCTCTATGCCCAGCGCATCGCGCCGGCGCTCGATGAATCCTGGGTGGTCGAAAACAAGGCCGGCGCCAGCAACACGCTCGGCGCGGCCGAGGTCGCAAGGTCCACGCCTGACGGCACGACCTATCTGACCAATGCCGACATCCACATCATGGCTAGGCACGTGATGCGCAGCGTGTCCTATGACCCACTGGCCGATTTCACCCCGATCTCCCGCTTCGCGATGTCGCCGATGGTGCTGATCGGCTCGATGAAGACGCCCGAGACCGTGCCGGCGCTGATCGCGCAGATGAAGGCGAAGCCGACCGAGTTCACCTTCGCCAATTCCGGGCTCGGCAGCATGGGCCATCTCGCCACCGAGAGCTTCAAGCTTCGCACCGGCACGAGCGCCGAGCTGGTGAATTATCGCGGCACTGCTCCCGCTATCACCGACGTGGTCGCTGGCCAGGTGCCGCTGATGGTCGCCCCGCTCGGCTCGGCCCTTTCCTTCATCACCGACGGCAAGGTCCGCGCTTTCGCGATCATGGGCGCGCAGCGCAGTGGGCTGCTGCCGAACGTGCCGACCGCCGGCGAGCAAGGCCTCTCCGACCTCAACTTCACGCTCTGGTACGGCCTCTGGGGGCCGAAAGGCCTCCCGGCCGAGACGGTGCGGCGGGTCAACACCACGGTGCAGGCGGCTTCGAAGGATCGCGAGATCGTCGAGAAGCTGACCGCGCTCGGGGCCGAAGCGGTGACCGAGGATGCCGCCAGCTTCGCCAAGTTCATCGCGGCCGAGATCCAGCGCGCCAATCGCGTGGTCGAACAAGCCGGCATCAAGCCGGGCTGATCGGCGCGGCCGCTCGTCATCCGCCAACTCGTCGCCGAACTTCAGGCCGAAAGTGGATTCCACTTTCGCGCCCGATGCTCTAGCCTCGTGGCGACTGGCGTTCGGGACATGGCGAGACAGTGACTGCAAAGGTCCATGGCGGCGGCTCTGTCGCCGCGCTCGGCGCCATCGTTACCGGCGCCTTGATCCTGCAGGTCGCCGGCACGATTGCGAACACCCTCGTGCCGCTACAGATGGCGGTGGCCAACCAGCCGCCGCTGCTGATCGGCCTCGTCGCGTCCGCCTATTCGCTCGGCTTCCTGCTCGGCTGCTTCGTCAACCCCTCGCTCGTCCGCCGGGTCGGCCATATCCGCGGCTTTGCGGTCTTCGCCGCGCTGCAGGCGGTCTCGACGCTGAGCCTGCCCATGTTGCCGGAAGCCTGGTGGGGAACCTCGCGGCTGGTCATGGGCCTGGCGGCGGCCGGCCACGGCATCTGCATCGAGAGCTGGATCAGCGGGCAGGCCAATCGCTCGCAGCGCGGCCGCATCTTCGGCATCTACCAGATCCTCAACCGCGTCGCGCTGATCGGCTCGCAGATCGGGGTCGGCTATGTCGCGATTCAGTCAGGTGACTTCTTCCTCTACGCCAGCATGGCGTTCTCCCTTGCGTTGATCCCGGTCGCGCTGACGCGGGCCCGCGGCCCTGAATCGAACGAGATCGTCTCGGTCGGATTGGGAACGCTATGGCAGCACGCGCCGGCCGCCGTCGTCGGCTGCCTCTATGTCGGCATGACCGGCGGGCCGCTGACCAGCGTCGCCCCCGCCTATGGCATCCTGGCCGGTCTCGACCAGCGCGCCACCATCCTGCTCACTGCGAGCATCCAGATCGGCGCCCTCCTGCTGCAATGGCCGATGAGCCTGCTGGCGGATCGCGTCGCCAGCCGCCTGATCATGCTCGTCGCCGCCAGCATCGTCGCGCTGGCTGCCGCCGGGCTCGTGACGCTCCTGCAGCTCGATCCGGCCCATGGCCGGATCTGGCTCTTCGTCCTGTTCGCCCTGATCGGCGGCTGCAGCATCCCGCTCTACACGGTCGCGGTCACGCATGCCTATTTCCGCATCGGGCGCGACCAGGCCGTCGGTCTCTCGGCGCAGCTCCTGTTCCTCTGGGGCACGGGCTCGGCGATCGGGCCGCTCGCCGCGACGCTGCTGATGCAGTTCGCCGGGCCGCAGGGCATGCTGATCTATCTGGTCACGCTGTCGGTCGCAGTCGCGATCTATATCGCGCTGCGGATCTCGCGGAACCCGTCGCCGCCACTGGTCGAAGGAGAACGGGCCGCAACCGCCCCGACGATCCCGGACATCGAGATGGCCAAGCGCTAGCGATTTCGCTGCTTGCCCATTCCTTCAAATCAGACCAATTCGATTATCGCCGTATACGCGTATGCCGTGTGCTCATAACATCGGCAGCAAAGCAGAATCAGCTCGTCGACGAGCGGGGGTGTCCGACGTGAAGACAGGTCTGTCCCGCAGAGGCTTTCTCAAGGCAGGAGCCGCCGGCGTCGCCATCAAGATCTCGCTTTTGCCTGCCCCGACCCAAGCGGAACTGATCGAGACGCCGCCGCGTCCCGGTGCCGACTGGCTTTCCGGGGGCAAGCCGAAATACCGGCTCGACGCCATCGCCAAGGTCACTGGCGGCAAGACCTTCACCCGCGACTATCGCGCCCGCGATCTCGAGGGCTGGCCGAAGGAGCAGGCGCATGCCTTCATGCTGCATGCGACGCGGGTCGACCGCGTCTTCGACGGTGTCGATCTTGCCTTGCTCGGCGACGAGCTCAAGCCGGACCGGCTGGTGTTGCAGGAAGACCTCGTCGCCGACGGCGTCGCGATGCCGGCGCCGTGGCCGGGGTTCTATGGCGACGTCTTCTTCGTGCCGAAAGGACAGACGGCGCGGCTGCTCGGCCAGCCCGTCGCGATGCTGATCTATCACGACTTCGCCCGCTATGACGCGGCCAAGCGCAAGCTGCGCTTCAACGACAAGGTCGTGCGCTATGGCGCCGAAGGACCCTCGACCACGCCCGGCCCCTATGGCGCGGCGCGCTATGTCCGGATCGATGGCGGCAATCCCGATGCCGAGGATCGCTATTCGGCGCTGAAGGACACGACGATCCGCGCCGGCTTCAAGGGCATCGAGCCGCAATGGCCCGCCGCCGGCGAGGGCGATGCGATGGCGCGCGGCATGGCGGCGGCGGCCGAGATCGAGCGCGAGATCGCCGGTGCCGGCGACGACGTGCTGGTGTTGCGGCGCTCCTATTCGACCCAGTCGGCCGATGCCTCCGCCATGGAGGCCGACAACGGCAATGTCTGGTACGAGCGCGGGACCGGCGTGCTGCATGCGCTGATCGCGACGCAGTCACCGCACGAGGTTGCCGAGATGGCGGCCCATATGCTGGCGAAGTCGAAGTTCGCGCTCGGGAGTATCGACCTCAGGATCGGCTACACCGTCGGCTACGGCACCAAGGACCACGCGCTCTTCCCGTTCTTCTGCGTGCTCGCCGGGCTCTATGGCGAGGGCCGGCCGGTTCGGCTCGCCAATGACCGCTACGAGCAGTTCCAGACCGCGCTGAAGCGCCATGCCTTCCAGATGGAGAAGGTCATGGTGATCGACCGCAAGACCGGCAAGTTCCGGGCGATGACCGGGCGCTACCAGAACGATGGCGGCGGGCGCGAGAACTTCTCGGTCTCGGTCGGCACGGTCGGCGCGACGGCGGCGCAGTCGATCTACTATCTGCCGAAGAGCGATTTCTCGGCAGCGATCATGTCCTCACGCGCGGTCGATGCCGGCTCGATGCGCGGCTACGGCACGCTGCAGACCATGGCGGCGACCGAGATGATGGTCGACGAAGCTGCCGAGGCGCTCGGCCTCGACCCGATGGAGTTCCGCCGGCGCAATGCGCTGAAATCCGGCATGAAGAACTCGCAGGGCGCGATCCCCTCCGGGGCGCTGCGCCATGACGAGATCCTGGCAAAGGCGGAGAAGCATCCGCTCTGGGTGAACCGGCAGAAGCGCAAGGCCGAATTCGAGGCCAACAATCCCGGCAAGAAATACGGCGTCGGCTATGGCCATGTGCACAAGGACTATGGCACCGGCGCGGAAGCGGCGCTCTGCGCGCTCGAATTCGATGCGAGCGGGCGGCTGAAGCTGTCGCATGTCGCGCATGAGATCGGCACCGGCGCCACGACCTCGCAGGCGGTGATGGCCGCCGCGATCCTCGGCAAGCAGCCCGACGAGACCGTGTTCGGCAAGGTGCGCTGGCCGCAAATGCCGCTGGAGACCACCGACGAGCCCTATACGCTGTCGCAGGAGGAGGAAGACAGGCGGATGGCCAATCCGCGCTGGACGCCCAGCTTCACCTCGCCGATGAGCGCCTCCAACAGCGTCTATTATCTCGGCCATGCGACGCGCGAGGCGGCGCGGGCGCTGGTCGAGCTCACGATCTGGCCGGCGGCGCGCTCGCTCTGGTCGCGCGGCATCGGCGGTGGCCAGATGGCACCGG
>Ga0102589_1001489_pt1 | contig 31307 bp, 23 predicted proteins | sample AraplaMF_Col_mLB_FD_76858 | JGI IMG/M metagenome (GOLD analysis project Ga0102589, IMG submission 76858) | Arabidopsis root microbial communities from the University of North Carolina, USA - plate scrape MF_Col_mLB | ecosystem: Host-associated > Plants > Roots > Endosphere | place: USA...
TCGAGGAAATGCACTTCGGCCAGGCGCGGCGGTTCGCCCAGCAGGCGGATGAAATTGGCCAGGAAACTCTCGCCCGGCTGGAACGCGACCACGTGCTGCGCGTCGCCGTGCTCGCCGTAGCGCAGCGCGACCGGCTGCACCGGCACACCGGCCTCGACCGCGGCCAGGAAGATGCGCGCGTGGAAGGGGCCGATCTCGTGACCGCCGCGCGTGCCGCCTTCGGGGAACACGCCGATCGAGCGGCCTTCGCGCAGGCGGGCGAGCATCTCGTGCAGCACGCCGCCCAGTGATTCGGTGCTGCCGCGCGAGTGGAAGATCGTCTCGCCGCGCGAGGCGAGCCAGCCCACGACCGGCCAGCTGGCGATCTCGCGCTTGGCGACGAAACCCATCATGCGCTGGCTGTGCAGGGTTTCGATGTCGATCCAGCTGACGTGGTTGGCCACGAACATCGCCGCGCCCGGCAGCGGCTGGCCGACGCGACGCAGGCGGAAACCGAAAATCCACATCAGGCCAGCCGACCAGGCGCGGATCGCGCGATGGCCCAGCGGCTCGTCGCCGACGCGGATGCTCTCGGTGAGCGGGGTGGTCGTCAGCAGCGTCAGTGGCAGGTCGACGAACACGTGCCACAGCAGCAGCGGCACGCGGACGAGATAACGGAGCGCGCGCGCGGCGGGCGCCGTGGTCGGCGCCGTCGCGCCGGCGTGGGGAGACGGCGCATTCATTGAATGCACGATACCGAAGCGGCGCGGTTGCCACCAGCGCCATGAGCGCGACGCTGCGTGACTTCCAGACAGGTTTCGCAATGCGCGGGGCCGGCGCTCCGACGCGGGCGACCGCGCGCGATGGTTCAGGGGCGCGCGATCACCGCCAGCGTGATCCGGGAAACGCAGACCAGGCGATGGCGTTCGTCCTCGATGCGGATCTCCCAGACCTGCGTGCGCCCGCCGACGTGGAGCGGACGCGCGGTGCCGGTGACGGTGCCTTCGCGCACGCCGCGCAGGTGGTTGGCGTTGATCTCGATGCCGACGCAGGCCTCGTCGTCGCCGACGCAGAGCATGCCGGCGCTGCTGCCCAGCGTCTCGGCCAGCAGCACCGAGGCGCCGCCGTGCAGCAGACCGTACGGCTGCCGGGTGCGCTCGTCGACGGGCATGGTGGCGCGGATGAAGTCGTGGCCGACTTCGGTGAAGACGATGCCCAAAGGCTCCATCGCGGTGTTGCGCGAGAGCGCGTTGAGGGCGGCGAGGTCCGGCGGGGTGCGGAAGGGGGAGCGCTGGGTGTCCATCGGAACACGATAGCGCAAGGCAAAAAAATGGGCCCGGGAGTCAGTGCGTCGTTACGGAGAGAATCCGACGCACCGGCTCCGGGCCAGGGGGAACGAGGATGTGGGTCTGTTCGGTCTGCTTATGGATCGGGTCCTGCATGTCCTGTCACGGTTGATCAGGGGTGGATCACGGACGGATCGGGGCGCGGAATGCGGGCGCCGCTATCGCGTGGAGCTGGATTACGCGCAACGGAAGCGCGGCTGCATCCAGTCCTGGGCGTAGTGGCGGTTGCTGGCGTAGCCGCTGCTGTTGCCGTAGCCCACGCCGAAATCGCGTTCGCGATGGATATGGCGCACCGGCAGCGGGGCGACGTTGGCGTTCGCGCTCGGGGCATTGGGGCGGGTCTGGACGGCGAAGAAGGCGTTCATGGCTTTGTCCTGGCGTTCGGTGTTGCGTGGTGGAGCTGGTGTTGCCTGACGCGGGTAAGGCGGATCAGGCGAAGCGGAAGCGCGGCGGCGCCCACTCGGTCGTGTAGCGGCGGTTGCTGGCATAGCCACTGCTGGAGCCGTAGCCGACGCCGAAATCGCGTTCGCGGTGGTTGCGCGACGGGGCGTTCATCAGGGCAAGCGGGGAAACCGGAGCGGACTTGGCGGAGGGGGCGGCGGTGTTGAGGGCGTTCATGGCGGATTCCTTCGTGGGGGTGGGGTAGTGCCTCGGTGTGTTGGTAAAGTACAACACCAGATCTATTCCGCCATGGGCCAGAAGTCACCCCACCGAAGACCTACTCTGCTGGGGCGCGGCTGATGCCGGAACTTGCTGATATAGATGGACATTTCGCCGCTTCCGTTGCCATGACTGATGGCAGGGGTCGCTTGGCGGCACGCAGGGCGACGCCTCCGGCTCTCTGACCGGGACGAGAGGGAGGGTGAAGACCGTCACATTCAGTTAGCTGAGTGGGCGCCGCCGGACGGGGGGCGTAACGGCCAGTGCGCAAAAACGGGCCCGCTTGGGGTCACGTAGCCCGGGTAAGCGGAGCGCACCCGGGACCCGTCACGCGCAACCCGGGTGCGCTTCGCTTACCCGGGCTACAAGGACAAGGGCTGCGCGTCGCGCCTTGCTTCAAAGAATCGGCGCCAACCCCGCCCCGAACGCCGTGAAGATCCGCGTCGTGATCGCCTTCATCCCCACGGCCACTTCGGGGAAGTCCCCCACCGGCTGGTAGCACGCGCGGAAGTCCGGATCGCTGGGAAGCAGCGGCTGCGGGCACTGCTCGCTGGCGACGAATTCGTAGCTGGTCGCGTAGCGCATCGGCCACAGGTCCAGGATCGGCATCGCTTCGAACATCTTGCCGATGGAGTAATTGAGCCCAGAAAACACCGGCGGCTTGTCGCGCCGCGCGATCACCCACGAATTCGCCGGCGCGATGTCGCGCCTGATGCTCGCGCGCAGCGCCTGCGCGAACGCCTCGTCCTCGATCACCACCGCGCTTTCGGTGTTGTAGTGATCGCCGCGCGGATCGAAATTGTGCGTGCCGACCACGCCGATGCGGCCATCGATCACCATCGACTTCGCATGCAACCCGATGCGCACGCCCGCGCGCTGCAGCGGCACGGGCTGGTTCGCCTTGCGCGTGCTGTAGCGCAGCGCGCTGTACTCGCGCGACATCGCGCGCTGGTACTGCGCGCGCTCGACGCTGCTGCGGCGGTCGTAGCGGTCGCGCAGCTCGCGGTGCGTCGCGGACAGGTCCACCGGCTCCGCGGCGTCGGTGTCGCGCCGGCCCGACGAGGACCCCGTCGTGCCGCCGCTCTCGCCGGCAAGCGCGCGCCCCGGCGAGATCGAACCGGTATCGGCGTCGGTTTCCTCGTCGGCATTGGCTTCATCGGGGAACAGGTCCGGCAACTTCGCGCCGGTGGTGGCGACGTCGATGGGCGCGTCCAGCGGGAAAGGTTTGTACTCGAAGATGTTGAAACCCAGCTCGCGCAGGTAACGGCGCTTGTACTTGTACGACAGCGCGTAGGCGATGAACGCGTCGGTCGCGGCCAGGCTGTTGGTGGAGATGATGATCTTCGGTCGCTCTTCGTACGGGCGCTGGTGCAGCTGGCGGAACATGTCCGTCGCGGCGTCCGACAGCACCAGATAAGGCGTTTGCAGCACGACTTCGCTTCGCGCCGATTCGATCAGCCCGCGCAGCGAACCCGAGGCGACGGCCTGCTGCTCGCTGTTCACCGCGCGGTGTTTTTCCGGGGTGTCGGAGATGTACCGCACCTCGCCCACGCGCATCGCCTGCGAGGCGAGGCGTTCTTCGACCAGCGCGCTGTCGGTGGCATCGCGCGACATGGCCTGCGCGCGTTCCGGACGTTCGAAATGCGCCGGCGGCAGCGCGGGAACGCCGGCCGACAGCAGCCGCCCGCCGACGTCGTTGAGCAGTTCCACCGGCACGCTGCGGCGGTCGTTCCAGAACAGCGCGAAGTCCTCGCGCATCACATGCGCGACGGGACCGGCGACGAGCAGGTCGCGATCGCGGAAGTTGTACTCGTCGTCCCAGTCGTAATAGTCGTCCTGGTAGTTGCGCCCGCCGGTGATGCCGACGGCGCCATCCACCAGCAGCAGCTTGGTGTGCATGCGCTGGTTGAGCGTGCGCCAGCAGCACGCGGCGGCCAGCGCGTATTGCGGGTAGGTGATCTGCGCGCGGCCGAGCACGGGGCTGTACAGCTTCAGCTCGAAATTGGCGTGCGCGCCAGCCAGCGCGGCGAGCGTGTCGACGTGCTTGAGCGCGGAAAGCTGGTCGATCAGCACGCGCACCCGTACGCCACGACGCGCCGCGGCGAGCAGTTCGTCGAGCACGAGCCGGCCGGCGTCGTCCTCGTCGAAGATGTAGGTCTGCAGGTCGATGGCGGTGGTCGCGCTGCGGATCAGGTTCACGCGCGCGAGCAGCGCATCCGGGCCGCGGTCCATGATCAGCGCGTAGTGCACGGGCGCGTCCGGCGTGGACTCGGCGAACGCGCGCCCGGCCAGCGCGCGCAGCGGCGAGCGCTGCGCGCAGGCATCCGGGCGGTCGCAATCGACCTGGGTCGAACGCGCCTGGACGACTTTCTCCGTGACCCGCTCGCGCTGCGCATTGGACAGCGAGGCGCACGCGCCGAGCGCCAGCGACAACACGGCCACGGCAAGACGCACGGCAATGCGGCCGGCCATTTTCACAGCGGCGCCTCGACCAGGCGCACGCGCAGCATGAAGCGCACGCGGTCGACGAGCGCGAACTGCCAGCCATCCAGGCCGTAGTCCTCGCGACTGATGCTGCCGTTGGCCATGACGTCGCAGTCCTTGCCCGGCGAGTCGCAATCGGCGCGATCGATCGTGAAGGTTTCCATGCGCGTCACGCCGTGCATCGACAGCCGGCCGCGCATGCGCCCGCCGGTGTGGATGAGGTTGTCGGAGTGCGGTTCGGAAACGAACTCGATGGTCGGATAACGCTGTGCATCGAAGAAGCTCGGGCCGCGCGCCAGCGCGGTGTAACGATCGGATCCGGCAACGACCACGCCACCGGTGCGCAACACGATGCGCACGCGATGTCGGCCGTCGGCCAGTGTGGAGACTTCGCCTTCGTATTGCGGGAACACGCCCGACACGCGCTGGCCCCAGCGGGTGCGCAGCTCGAAGCCGAAGCGTGTGTGTTGCGGGTCGAAGGTGCGCGAAGAGGTGGGGGCGGGGAGGTCGGGGACAACGGCCGTCTCCTGTGCCCATGCTGGCCAGAAGGCCAGCAGGCAAGGCAACAGGAAGCGGAGGAGGCGCGGCCGGCGTTCCCTCACGGCCACCAGAAGGCGCTGAGTTGCGCCACGCCGGGTTCCAGGCCGCCGTCGGCGGGCACGGTCAGCACGGCGATGCCGCCCGGCGGCATGCCCCGGTATTCGCCGGTCTGGCCGCTGTGAAGCAGTGCCGCCAGCCGTTCGAGCCCCGGGTTGTGGCCGACCAGCATCAGCCGCTCGGCTTCGCGATGCGTGTCGGCCAGTGAGATCAGCGTGCCGGGCGTGGCTTCGTAGATCGACGGCTCGATGCGCTGGTCGACGTAGCCGATGGCGGCCAGCACCGCTTCCAGCGTCTCGCGCGTGCGGCGCGAGGGCGAGCAGAGGATGCAGTCCGGGACCAGCTTGTTTTCCGCCAGCCAGCGGCCGGCGGCTTCGGCTTCGGCCAGGCCTTCGGCCGACAGCGGACGGTCCAGGTCGGCCTGTCCGTTGCCGGCGGGCTCCGCGTGGGCGTGGCGTAGCAGGATCAGTTCACGCATGCGCGGGCGACTCCGGTTGGGCAGGGACGGGCAGGATCATGGTCGCCATTATCACGTAGCCGCGTGATGGCTCACGCTTTCCTGAGCCATTTGAGCAAAGGCTGCCAATCGTCCTGGTGCTCGCGCACCTGTGCGGAGTGGTAGTCGAACAGGCTCTTCCCCAGCCCGGTGAGCACCACGTAGGCCTGGCTGTCGCGCAGTTGCGCCACCACCGGATACGGCCACGCGGCCAGCAGGTCGAGCGCCTGCTGGGAGGCGTTCGTCCACGGCTTGAGCTTGTTGCCCACCAGCCCGACGCGCAGCTGGCCCTTGCGTACGCGCGGGTGCTTGGCGAGCGAATCCAGGAACGGCACGGTCGCTTCGATGTCGAGCGCCGAGGGCTGCACCGGCACCACCACCGCGTCGGCCTCTTCGAGGAAAACGTCGAGATCGTCCGCCATCGCGCCGGCGGCGGCATCGATGACCAGCCGCTGCGTGTCGTCGGGCAGCTGCTTGCGCCATGCCTTGCGGCGCGTGCCGTCCAGCGGCAACACCGCGCTCTCCAGCCCGGCCCGGCGCTGCGCCCAGCGGGTGGAGGATTCCTGCGGATCGGCATCGACCAGCGCGGTGCGCAGGCCTTCGAGTGCCGACTGTGCGGCGAGGTGCGTGGCGATCGTGGTCTTGCCCACGCCCCCCTTGGAACTGGCCACCAGCACGGTCTTCATGCGGACTCCCTCTGGATGGAAGCCGCAGCGTACACGGGGCCGGGCGATGGAACCATGCGACGGAGGGTCAAGGCGGGGTGGCAGGTCGCCGCGTTCGCCCGTAGGCGAAGTCCGGGCCGCCGGGTCAGAGCCCCGAACCCCAGGCCGCCCAGAGCGGCAAGGTCGCCAGCGAAAGGAGCAACCCGTAACCCACCATCGCCGCCGCCAGCCTCGGGGCAAGGCCGTGGGCGATGGCGAGCGCCCCGGCCGTGACCATCGACGGCATCGCCGCTTCGAGCACGGTCACGCGCGCCATCGGCCCGTGCAGGTTCAGCAGCGGCACCAGCAGCAGGGCAATCGCCGGCATCGCCGCGAGCTTCAGCACCAGCCCCACGGCCAGTGGCCTGAGTTCGTCGCGTGGCAGTGCGAAGCGCACCGACAGGCCGATGGTCAGCATCGCCAGCGGCAGCAGCGCATCGGACAGCCGCTGCAATCCGTTGTCGAGCCACTCCGGCGGCTGCGCCGGCATCACGGTGAACGCCGCTACCAGCGCCCACAGCGGCGGGAACTTCGCCACGCGCAGCGCCATCTGGCGCCATGACGGCGCGTGCTCGCCGCTGTAACGCGCCAGCACCCACAGCCCGAACGTCGACAGGATCAGGAACGTGCCGAACTGGTCGTACACCACCGCATAGGGCAGCGCGTGCTCGCCCACGAGCGCACGCGTCAGCGGATAGCCGAGGAAGCTGGTGTTCCCCAGCGCGACGGTGAGCATCAGCACCGCGGTCTCGTCGCGACGGAACTTCAACCAGCGCGACAATGCCCCGACCAGCACCACCGTCGCGCCCAGCAGCAGCCACGGCACCGCGATCACCCCCAGCAGCGCCGCCTCCAGGTGCAGGCGCGGCACATAGCGCAGCACCGCCGCCGGCAGGCAGACGTAGAGCACGACCAGGTTCAGCGTGCGCGCCGAATCGGCGGGCAGCACGCGCAGCCGCTGGAAGAGATAGCCCAGCGCCAGCATGGCCAGCACGAGGGCGAAGGCGTCGAAGGCCATGCCGCATCCTGTAGATCGAATCGACATGGTCGCCACTGCGACGCGTGGGCTCAAGTTCGACCTTGGTTATCATCCCCGCTCCGACACGGACGCCGCCCGAGCCCGATGACCGACCTGCAGGACCTCACCGCGCTCATCCGCGCCAACACCCCGCTCATCGTCATCGAGACACGCGACGAAGGCCGCGTCGTCGAGCTCTTCCGCCAGGCCCTGATGCACGTCTGGCGCGCGCTGCATCGCTGGTCGATCACCGAAGGCCTGCGCCGAATCGACCTGGACCGCGAGGACCCGGCCGAAATCGCGCCCGATGCGTCCAATACGCTGCAGGCGATCCGCAACGCCGAGCAGCGCGGCATCTACCTGCTGCTCGATTTCCACCCGTACCTGGGCTACGCCGGCACGCAGCGGCAGCTGCGCGACATCCTCCAGCGCCGCGACTGCGAGCCGCACGTGCTGGTGCTGGTCGGCCACAAGGTCGAACTGCCGGCCGAACTGGAATCGCTCGCCGTGCGCTACACGCCGCGCCTGCCCGACGCCAACGCGCTGCTCAAGTTGGTGCGCGAGGAGGCGGCGAACTACGCGAAGGAAAACGGCGGGCGTCGCGTCGAAGTCGATGGCGAGGCGGTGCAGCAGATCGTGCGCAACCTGCGCGGGCTGGATCCGATCGACGCGCGCCGCATCGCGCGGCAGCTCATTTTCAGCGACGGCGCGCTCGGCCCGGACGACCTGCCCGAGCTGGCCAAGCTCAAGTTCGAACTGCTCAACCGCAGCGGCCACCTGCATTACGAATACGGCACCGCGCGCATGGACGACGTCGCCGGCGCCTCGCGCTTCAAGCGCTGGGTGCAGCAGCGCCGCGACGTGTTCGTCAGCGGCGAGGCGCCTGCGGGCCTGGATCCGCCGAAGGGCGTGCTGCTGCTGGGCGTGCAGGGCTGCGGCAAGTCGATGCTCGCCAAGGCCGTCGCCGCCGGCTTCGGCGTGCCTCTGGTGCGCCTGGATTTCGGCACGCTGTACGACAAGTTCCATGGCGAAACCGAGAAGAACCTGCGCGACGCGCTGTCGTCCGCGGAACAGCTCGAACCCTGCGTGCTGTGGATCGACGAAATCGAGAAGGGCCTGGCGAGCGACGGCGGCGACAGCGATGGCGGTGTGTCGCGTCGCGTGCTCGGCTACCTGCTGACGTGGATGGCCGAACGCAAGTCGCGCGTGTTCCTGGTCGCGACCGCGAACCAGATCGACGCGTTGCCGCCGGAACTGCTGCGCAAGGGACGTTTCGACGAGATCTTCTTCGTCGACCTGCCCGGCGCGGCGGCGCGCGAACAGCTGTTCGCATTGCACCTGCGCCGCCGCTCGCTGGAGCCGGCGGGCTTCGACCTGGCGGGACTTTCGGCGGCGAGCGATGGCTTCTCCGGCGCGGAAATCGAACAGGCCATCGTCGCCGCGCTGTACGCCGCGCACGCGGCGAGGTCGCCGCTCAACGATTTCCTGCTGCGCGCCGAACTCAAGCAGACGCGTCCGCTGTCGGTGCTGATGGCCGAACGCGTGCAGGGCCTGCGCGAATGGGCGCAGGGGCGCACGGTGCCGGCGGACTGACGCGATCGCCCCGGAGCATGACCTCCGGGCCACGCGCGGCGCACGCGCTGGCGTGAACATCGCCGCGAGTCCCGCGGAGCTACGCCATGGCACGCGCCGTTCGCCGTTTCGCCGTTGCCGCGCTGGCGGCCTCGTTCTTCCTGTCCGCGTTCGCGCAGGCGCCGTCATTGCCGACGAAGCAGGACGGCTACTTCCAGACGATCTCGCGCGTGGACGATGGCGTGTGGCTGATCGCCCAGCCGCAGCCGTTCCACGTCCAGCCCATCGGCAACGTCGTGGTGATCGAACAGTCCGACGGACTGGTGCTGGTCGATGGCGGCGGCTCGCCCGGCGCGGGACGGCGCATCGTCGAACTCGTGCGCTCGGTCAGCGCAAAGCCGGTGAAGGCGGTCGCGATCACGCACTGGCATGGCGATCACGTGCTGGGCCTGTCGTCGATCGTGCAGGCATGGCCGGGCACGGAGATCATCGCCACCGACATTACCGATGCGCACCTGCGCGGGCGCTCGATGAAGGCGTATCCGAAAGGCGCGCCGGATGCGACGTTGCAGGCGGCCTTCGACAAGCGGCTCGACGGACCGGAAGCCTTCCTGCGCGATTCGCTCGCCAAACCTGAACTTACCGAACGCGAGCGCGAAGGCTTCGAGGCATCGCAACGATTGTTCGCGCAGTATCGAATCGACACGCGCGATCTCGCGCTCGCGTTGCCGACGCGCACCTTCGTCGATTCGCTGAAACTGGACGATGCGACGCGTCCGGTCGAACTCCGTCATCCCGGGCGCGGCAATACCGACGGCGACCTCATCGCGTGGCTGCCGCGGCAGCGCGTGATGGCGACGGGCGATCTGGTCGTCGCGCCGATTCCGTTCGGCTTCAACGCGTACCCCGAAGACTGGCAACGCACGTTGCGCGCGATGCAGGCGCAACATCCGGCCGTGTGGCTTCCCGGCCATGGCGCGGCGATGCGTGACGATGCCTACGTCGCGCGCCTGATCGATCTCATCGGCCACACGCGCGATGCGGTCGTACCGCTGGTGAAGCAGGGCGCATCGATGGACGACGCGAAGAAGCGCATCGACCTGTCAGCCGATCGCGCGCGTTTCGTCGGCGACGATCCGTGGCTCGTACGATGGTTCGATCGTTACTGGACGCAGCCATTCATCGATGCGGCGTATCGCGAAGCGAAAGGCGAGCCGATCGAACAGGGCGAAGGCTGATCACACCGCGGCGAGGTCGAACGAGATGCTGATGCGCTCGCCCGCGCCGGTGTACGGCAACGTGCGGTGGAACAGATACGAAGGAAACAGCAGCAGCGTGCCGACCTTCGGACACAGCTGGCGCAGCGCCGCGTCGGGCGGTTGCGGCAGGCTCGGGAAGGGGCGGCCGAACTCGATCCAGCCCGCGTGCGTGTCGTCGTCGGCACGGATCGCGGGCGGAAGCTCGACGTAATACGCGCCCGACAGCCACGAATCCTCGTGGATGTGCGTGTCGATGAAGCCGCTTTCGGCCGCCTGCGTCGCCCAGACGTGCACGCGGTAACGCTCGGGTACGTTGCGCAGGAAGACGTCGTTGGAAAGCCCACCCGCGCGGGCGACACGGCACTGCGCGAGGAACGCGTCGATCGCCTCGCGCAGGCGCTGCTCGAAACCCACGATGGCCGGCGTTCGATCGGCAAGCAAATCACCGCTCAGGTACGCATTGCGCGCCGCGAGGCCCGCCGGTTCCCAGCGCTGCTGGCTGTGGCGGCGGATGTCGTCGGCAAGCGCGGCGTGGAACGCGTGCGCGTCTCCGAACGCATCGGGCACGGGCAGTTCGATCGCATGCACATGGCGATGCAGCCCCAGCCACTGCGCGGCGCGCGCGGCGTCGTCCCGCGTTTCGGCGACGCCCAGGTGCGCGATCGTTCGCTGGTCGTCCGGCGCACGGCGCAACGCATCGCGAAGTACGTCGCGCGATGCGTCGAGTCGACCGTCGTGCAGCAGCGCGATGCCGTGCTGGCGATGCAGCACGGGTGATTCGACACCGGCAGCGAGCGCCCGCGCGTACACCTCCACCGCTTCGTGCGTGTTGCGGTTGAGCGTGAGCTGCTCGCCCAGCGTGTCGATGGTGTCGATGTCGTGCGGCGCGAGCGCCAGCGCACGTCGCGCATGCGATTCGGCGCCGACGGGATCGCCGAGCTTGCGCGACAGGATCGCCGCATTGCGATGCGCTTCGGCGATGGACGGATCCAGCTGCAACGCGCGCAACGCGTGCTGCAGGCCTTCCTCCAGCGATGCGCGATCGAACAGGTTCGATTGCAACGCGGCCATCGCCTGGTGCGCGGTCGCATCGGGATTCAGCTGCAATGCGTTGCGCGCGGCGGAAATCGCGGCGGCGTAGTCCTGCCGTTTGCCGTGCGCGGCAGCGAGGTTGTTCCAGGCCTGCGTCCAGTCGGGTTTCAGGCGCGCGGCGCTTTCGAAACTCGTCGCTGCGCGTTCGTAATCGCCGGAAAGAAACGCCGCCGTGCCGTGGCGGAACGCGGCGCGCGGTTCCTGCGGCAGGCGCTGCATCGCCAGCGACAGCGACGCGAGCGCGGCGTCGATCTCGCCGGCGTTCAACTGCAACGTGCCCAGGTCCAGCGCCGTCGCGCCGTCATCGGGACGCAGGGACAACGCGCGTTGCAGGGCGCTGCGTGCCGAAGTGGCTTCGCCCAGCGCCTGCAGCGTCATCGCGTACAGGCGCCATGCATCGAACGACTCCGGCGCGTGTTGCAGCGCGGTTTCACAGTCGGCGCGGGCGGGCGCCGGTTGTCCCTGCTGCAACGCGGCCCATGCGCGTCGCAGCAGCGGAACGACGTCGGCGCCGCTCATCTCAGTAGCCTGCGGCCTGGCCGTCCTTGCGCGATTCGCTGGCCCCGACGTAACCGCCGTTCGGGTTCACCATGATCGCCTGGTAGCCGCCGTACGGGCCGTCGGCGAAGCGCACGCTGTGGCCCTTGCGCATCAGGGCGCGCACGGTTTCGTACGGGAAGCCCGATTCCAGGTCGAGCTCGCCGCCGTCGGTCATCGCGGTGGCCTGGCCGGTCGGTTCGGTCGAACCGTCATGCTGGATGCGTGGCGCATCGCCGGCTTCCTGCAGGTTCATGCCGAAATCGACCAGGTTCATGATGATCTGCGCGTGGCCCTGCGGCTGCATCGCGCCGCCCATCACGCCGAAGCTCAGCCACGGCTTGCCGTCCTTCGTGGCGAAGGCGGGGATGATGGTGTGGAACGGACGCTTGCCCGGCGCGAAGGTGTTCGGGTGGCCTTCCTTCAGCACGAACTGCTCGCCGCGATCCTGGAAGATGAAGCCCAGTCCCGGGGGCGCCATGCCGCTGCCCATGCCGCGGTAGTTGGACTGGATCAGCGAGACCATCATTCCGTCCGCGTCGGCGACGGTCATGTAGATCGTGTCGCCTTCGTTGAGTTGCGGGATCACGCCGGGCTCGACGGCGCTGGCGGCCTTGTCCATCGAGATTAACTTGCCGCGCTCGCGCGCGTAAGGTTTGGAGATGAGTTTGGCGACCGGCGTCTTGTAGAAATCCGGATCGGCGTAGGACGCCGCGCGATCGGCGAACGCGAGCTTCTTGGCCTCGGTGAACAGGTGCACGTGTTCGGGGCTGCCGAAGCCGTAGGACTTCAGGTCGTAAGGTTCGAGCAGGTTGAGGATCTGCAGCGCGGCGATGCCCTGGCCGTTCGGCGGCAGTTCCCACACGTCGACGCCGCGGTAGTTGGTGCTCACCGGTTCGACCCATTCGCCCGTGTGCGAGGCGAGGTCGTCGTAGCTCAGGAAGCCGCCGTTAGCCTTGAAGTACGCGTCGATCGTGCGCGCGATGTCGCCCTTGTAGAACGCGTCGCGGCCGCCGTTGGCGATCTTCTCCAGCGTGCTGGCGAGGTTGGGGTTCTTCCACATTTCGCCGGTGCGCGGGCCGCGCTTTCCATCAACGGTGAACTGCTCCGTGAAGCCAGGCCACTTCGACAGCGTCGGCACGCTGCGGCCCCAGTAGTACGCGATGACCTCATGCACCGGGTGGCCTTCGCGCGCGTAGCGGATGGCGGGGGCGAGGTCGTCCTTCATCGGCTTGCGGCCGAAGCGGTCGTGCAGCGCGAACCAGGCGTCGACCGTGCCGGGCACGGTGACCGGCAGCGGGCCGTGCGACGGAATGTCCTTGAGGCCGCGGCGCTGGAATTCGGCCAGCGTCAGCGACTTTGGCGAGCGGCCCGAGCCGTTGTAGCCGTAGAGCTTCTTCGTCTTCGGGTCCCAGACGATGGCGAACAGGTCGCCGCCGATGCCGTTACCCGTGGGTTCCATCAGGCCGAGCGCGGCGTTGGCCGCGATGGCCGCGTCGACGGCACTGCCGCCGGACTTCATCACGTCCAGCGCGATCTGCGTGGTGAGCGGATGCGAGGTGGCGGCGATCGCATGCGGGGCGTAGACCTCGCTGCGGGTGGCGAAGGGTTTGCCGGTGATGCGGTCGGCGCACATGGCGGTGAAGGGCAGGCTCAGCAGGGCTGTGGCGAACAGCAGGCGCATGACGTACGAAATCCCCAGGTCGAGGTCGCATCCTAGCGCGGCGGCGCTTGCGGGATCTGCCGGTTGGGCTGCTTTGGCCGATGCCCCGTAGCCCGGGTAAGCGGAGCGCACCCGGGTCGAGCGTGACAGGTCCCGGGTGCGCTTCGCTTACCCGGGCTACGAACTAGCCTGGTTCAACGCATGACCGCATCGCGGAGCCCAGCCCTCACCTCCAACCCTCTCCCGCAAGCGGAAGAGGGACGAAAGGCTGCGCTTACGGCCAGGCCGGCGGATTGGCCGCCCACGCGGCCTGCACTTCGGCCAGCGTCGCGCGTTCGGCATCGGTCCAGTTCGGCAGCAGGCTGGCGAACTTGCTGCTGCTGTTCCACTGCTGCGGCTCGGTGCGCACGGCGGCGCCGTACCACTGCAGGGCTTCGTCCTTGCGGCCGAGCGACCACAAGGACAGCGCCAGCGTCGGCGGCATCCACGACGCGGTGACCGAACGCGCCTCCACCAGCTGGCGCCACTGCGCGAAGGCGCCTTCGAAATCGTTCGCGCGGTAGAGGTCCCAGCCGTAGTTCCAGACGATCGCGCGCCACAGCGCGTCGCTGCGGTCCACGGCGCCCAGTGCGCGGGTGTAAAGCTGCTTGCCCAGATCCAGGCGGCCGGCGGTCATCGCCAGGTGCGCGAGCTGCGCGACCTCGCCCTTCGCGCGCGGGTTGCGTTCGATCGCCTTGACCAGCTTGTCGGTCGCGGCGTCGCCGGTCTCGCGCACGACGATGACGGGTTTGACGGTGTTCGCGTCGGCGTCGAAGTAGAACTCCGACGGACGCGCCAGGCTTTGCGCCGACGCGGCGCTGGAGACGGCCAGAAGGGCCGTCGCGAAAAGAGTGCGACCAAGCATGTGTGAATCCCCCTGTGCAACGCAGCAATCCTAACCCGTACCGGGGCGGGATCGGCGCGTTCGAACGTCCCAATCATCGGTATCGGCAGGGTCGGGGCAAGCCGAAGGGCGGGTTCGGCAAGGCGGGATGGTCGTCGCCCTTTAGCGCCGTAGGATGGGTTTCGCATCGCGAAACCCATCGTTCACCGCCGCCGCGATGGGTTCCGCGGTGCGGAACCCATCCTACGAAGCTTGCCGGGCGTTACTTCACCCCTCCCCAACCCCACGGCCATTGGGCATAGCCCAATGGCGTTCGTCGGGATGCGCGCCATGGCGCGCAAACATCCCTCCTCACCCCTGCAAGCAGGGGAGGGAGCGACAACGAAGGCCTAGTTGCCCTTCGGCAGCAGCGTGACCTGGTCCACCACCCACATCGGGTTGTACTCGCCCGAGGCGAAGGTGAAGCACAGGTCGTGGCGGCCGGCCTGGGTCGGCAGCGGCGCGGTCAGCGTCGTCAGGCCGTCGGACTTGCGGGCCGGGGCCAGCGGCAGGACCGCGACCGGCTCGCCCTCGCAACCGTCCAGCCGCACTTCCAGCGCGCCGCCGGCGATCTTCGCCGGACGCGTCACGACCTTGCTGGCGTCCTTCCACAGCGCGTAGTTGTGCGGCAGCTGCCCCACGCGGACTTCCACGGTGGCGATGCCGTCCAGCTGCGCCGCGTCGTAGATCCAGCAGGGATCGAACACGTCGGCCAGCAGCAGGCGGCGATCGCCGTCCTTGCCGTCGGAAGGCGCGTCGTCCTCCATGCGCAGCATCAGGTCCTTCTTGCACGAACGCAGCGCGTTGCTGCTGCGTGCGCGCAGGCTGCGGATGTCGAGCGCGAACGCACGTGGCGCGGCGAGCACGTGGTCGTCGGCGAACGCATTGGCCTTGACCGTCGACGGCAGCGCCAGTTCGAGCGGATGCGTGTACGCCGGCGACGTCGCCGTCGGCTCGCTGCCATCCAGCGTGTAGCGGATCGTGCCGAAGTTGCTCTGGTTCGACAGCGCGAGCGACCCCTTGCCGCCTTCGATCGGCTGCGGCGTGAAGCGCACCGCGAACGCGCTGTCGGCCGCATCGAAACCGGTCAGGCGGTAACGCGTCATCTGGAACGCCATGCGCTGGAGGAAATCGTTCCAGTCCATGCGCGATTCCGGCGACCACGTCACTTCCGCCAACGCCGCGCCGCGCGGGAACAGCTGGCGCTGCACGCGCTCGAACGTGCGCTGGTGTTCGGTCCACAGGTTGCCCTGCACGCCGAGCACGTGCTTGCCCTGCTCGGCGCTCAGCTGCACCGGCACGGCCTTGAAGTCGTACACGTTCTTCAGCGAGATCACGTCCAGCCGGCCCGGCGTTTCATCCGGACCGTCGCTCTGCACGTGGTCCAGGTACAGGTCGGGCGAGGGTGCCATCACCACGTCGTGGCCCGCGCGCGCGGCTTCGATCGCGCCATCGGTGCCGCGCCAGGACATCACCGTCGCGTCGGCCGGCGGGCCGCCTTCGAGGATCTCGTCCCAGCCGATCAGCCGCTTGCCGTGGCCTTCGATGTACTTGCCCAGCCGGCCCATGAACCAGCTCTGCAGCTGCATCTCGTCCTTCAGGCCGAGTTCCTTCTTCTTCGCCTGGACGGTGGCCGACTGCTCCCACTGGTCCTTCGCCGCCTCGTCGCCGCCCAGATGGAAATACTGGCCGGGGAACAGCGGCATCATCTCGTCGAGCACGTTCTCCAGGAACTTGAACGTGTTGTCGTCGACGTTGAACAGCCAGGTGTTCACGCCCCAGTCCGGCGACACGGGCGGCCTGTTGCCAGGCACGCCGAATTCGGGATACGAGGCGATCGCCGCCTGCGCGTGGCCGGGCAGGTCGAATTCCGGCACGACGGTGATGTAACGCTCGGCCGCGTACTTCACGATGTCGCGGATTTCGTCCTGCGTGTAGAAACCGCAGTACGGCTTCGGCTTGCCCTTCGCATCGCGACCGGCGGCGCCGGCGGGAATGCGGCAGCCGCCGATTTCCGTGAGTTTCGGGTACTGCTTGATCTCCACGCGCCAGCCCTGGTCGTCGGTGAGATGCCAGTGGAACGTGTTGAGCTTGTGCAGCGCCATCTGGTCCAGCAGCGCCTTCACTTCATCGGGCGTGCGGAAATGGCGCGCGACGTCGAGCATCAGCCCGCGCCAGCCGAAACGCGGCGCGTCCTCGATGCGCTGCGCGGCGATCGACGCCTCGCCCTGCGCGCCGTCGGCGAGCATCTGCCACAGCGTGACCGCGCCGTAGAACAGGCCGGCCGGCTTGCGCGCGGTGACCTTCGCGCCCTGCGGCGTGATGTCGAGTACGTAGGCCTCGTCGCCGGCAGGTGCGATGTTCGCATCGATGGCGAACACGACCGCGGCGCCTTCGGCAGCACCGCCGATCTGAGGCGCGAAACCGCGCGCCTTCTGCACGCGCGATGCGAAATCCTGTGCGATGCGCGCGGCTTCGGCGTCTTCGCCGACCACCGCGACACGCGATTGCGGGCCGAACGCTAGGCGGCCATCGCGCAGTTCGACCTTGGCCGGACGTGGGATCACCGGCGTGGCGGCGGCGCTGGCGGAAATGGTCGTCGTTGCCGTCGTCGCCGCTGCGGGCGTTGCGGCCTGCGTAGCCGTTGCATCGGTCTTCGGCGCTTCCTCGCGCTTGCAGGCCGACAGTCCCATCGCGATCGCCACGCTGGCGATGCCCAGTACGAGTTGCCGTTTCATCGTTGCCTCACTCTCCTGTCGCGTGCGCCGCACCGGGCGCCGGAAACAAGCGGGCCCGGCATGACCGGGCCCGCTGTGTTGCTTACACCTTACAACTCAGATCATCAGTACTTGAAGCGGAAGTTCAGGTAGTACTGGCGACCGTTGTTGTAGAACGCCTGCGGATGACCGTCGGCCACGTAGTAGCTGAGCGTCGGGTCGTTGAGGTTGAGCGCGTCCAGCGTGATCGACATCCAGTCGGTCGCCTTCCAGCCCACCGAGGCCGACAGCGTGCCGAAGTCGTCCTGGAAGTACTCGTTGGCGCGCAGCATGCCGTGGTAGAACGAGGAGCGGAACGTGTACGCGAGGCGGGCGTTCCAGCGGTCGTTCTCGAAGAATGCCGACAGGTTGTAGGTGTTCTTCGACGTACCGACCAGTGCGTCGGTGGCATCGCTGCCCGCCGGCACATCGGCCTCGCCGTCGGCGTAGGTGTAGTTCGCCGAGATGCCGAAGTACTCGCCGATCGGCTGCTCGTAGGTCAGCTCGACGCCGCGCACCTTGCCGTCGCTGTTGATCGGCAGGGTGACTTCGTAGTCTTCGACGTTGCCGGTCTGGTCATTGACGTAGGCGCGGGTCTCGGTGGCGTAGCGGACGTAGTTGTCCAGGTCCATCGAGAACAGGCTCGCCGCCAGCAGGCCGCGTTCGGTGAAGTACCACTCCAGCGAAGCGTCGAAGTTGGTCGAGATGATCGGTTCCAGATCCGGGTTACCGGCGGTACCGGTGTGCGTCAGGTTCGACAGCGACACCGCACCGGCCAGGGCCGAGTAATCCGGCAGCGTCATCGTCTGCGACGCGGCAAGACGCAGGATCAGGTCGTCGGCGAAGTTGTAGCGCCAGTTGACGCTCGGCAGGACGCGATCGTGCTTGTTGTTCTGGCGCACGTTGACGAAGTTGCCGAACAGGCTGCTCGCATCCGGCGTGATCGTCGCGTCGGCACCCAGGCCGCGCCAGAACTGGATGTCCTGACCGATGTCGACGTAACGCAGGCCGGCGTTGCCGCTCCACTTGTCGCCCGAGAAGTTCGCCTGCACGTAGAGCGCGGTGTTCTCCTCGTTGATGTTGAACTCGCTGCCGTAGTTGTGGCGGGCGCCGTCCTTGCGGACGGTGGAGTTGTTCTTGACCGCCTGCTCAAGCGCGCTCTGCGTGAAGTACCACACGCCCGGACCCGGGAACGAACCGCCCAGGCCCGAACCGAAGTCGCCCGGATAGAAGCCCGGCGAGGTGCCCTGCAGCGCACCGGCGATGTCGCCCGGATCGGAACCGTACGGGCTGTTCACTTCGCGGGTGTGATCGGCATAGCGCACGCCGAAGTCGACCGACGAGAGCACGCCGTTGCCTGCGAACCACGTCGCGTCGGCGGTGATCCAGGTTTCCTTGTCGATCACGTCGTAGTACTGGATGCCCCACGTACCGAAACCGTCGGTGGTCGGGCCGGACGGATTGTTGAGGTACCAGTTGACGGTGTTGTCGGTGCCGCGCACTTCCCAGCCACCGCCGCTGCGGCCGGTGACCACTTCGGCGATGTTCTGCGTCGGGGTTTCACCCTGGCCCTTGGTGTAGCCGACCTGGGTCTTCAGTGAGAAGGCCTCGTTGATGTCCCATGCGGCGTCGAAGGTGGTGTAGCCGGTCTTCGCGGCCGATTCCGGACGCGAGATCATGTCGTAGATGCCGTAGCCCGGCGCCGTCGGCGCAGCGGCGTAGTCGGCCTTCACCAGCGTGCCGTTCTGGACGATGTAACCCGGCAGCGGCGCCTGGTTCGGGACGAAGTTGCCCGTCCACAGCATGTAGTTGCGGTTGTAGTTCTTCGCGTCCATGTCGGAGTAGAACGCGCTCAGGCCCAGCGTCAGATCGTCGCTCGGCTTGGCCTGCAGTTCGATCAGGCCGCCCATGCGCTCGCGCGTCTGGGTGAAGTACGCCGAACCCGGCAGGTTCGGATACATCACGCCGATCAGGTCCGGATTGGTCGCCGCAACCGGGTCGGTCGCCGAGATCGTGTTGAAGCCGCCGACGATTTCCTGACCGTCGCGACGCAGCTCGCGTTCCTGGTAGAACGCCTGCGCCATGAAGCCGAAGGTATTGGCGTCGTTCTTGTAGTTGAACAGGCCGCTGACCTGCGGCTTGGTCGTGCCCGGCAGGTCGGAGTACACGGCACCGATCGAGCCTTCGGCCGAGATCTGGTTCGCGAAGTCCAGCGGCTTGCGGGTGATCACGTTCACCGAACCGGCGGCGCCGCCTTCGACGAACTTGGCCTGCGAGGTCTTGTTGACCACGGCCTGGCTGACGATTTCCGACGGCAGCAGCGAATAGCTGACGCTGCGGCCCACGGTCTCGGTCTGGCTCAGGATGAACCAGTCGGCGCTGCCGATGGTGTGGCCGTTGACCAGGGTCTGGGTCAGGCTGGGGCTGGTGCCGCGCAGGCTGACGCGGTCGTTCTCGTCGAAGCCGCCTTCGTTGGCGCTGGACGAGGAGATGCTCACGCCCGGCAGGCGCTGCAGGGTGTCGGCGACGTTATGCGCCGGCAGCTTGCCCACGTCTTCGGCCGTGACCACTTCGATGTGCGACTGCGCGTCGCGCTTGGTGTCCAGCGACTTTTCCTGCGCGCCGCGGATACCGGTGACGACGACCGTATCCAGGTCGGTGGCCTGCTGGCTCGAAGCCGGCGCGGTCTGCGCGGCCACGTTGCCGGCGATGGTCAGCGCGAAGACGATGCTGGCCGATAGTGCTGATTTGCGAAGCTTCATTGCTCTCCCTCCCACGGGTTGATATACGACTTCGCAATGCCGGTTCTTTCCTGCCGGCGTAGCAAAGCCCGTTTCCTGGTCTGCGCGATGGCGCGCACGACCGTATTCCTTGCCTGCTTCGCGGTGGCGCTCGCGCACCGCCGCACTTGGACGAATCGCGTTACGGCGAACTGCTTTGCGAAAAGCTGCCTTGCGAAAGAAATTCCAGGTACCAGCTGGCGGCGCCGATGACGCCCAGGCGGTCGTTCTCGATCAGGCGCACGGGCACGCGTTCCAGCGCGGCGTGCATCACGCCCTTGTCCAGAAGACGCGCGTGGAACTGGCTGTGCGGCAGGAAATCCTTCAGCTGCGGCAGAATGCCGCCGGCGATGAACACCGACTTGGCGCTGCTGACGGTGATCAGGTCGCCGATCGTGCTGCCCAGCAGCGCGCAGAAGGTCAGCACCGCTTCGCGCGCGGGCGCGTCGAAATCGCGGGCGGCCTGGGTGATGGCGGCGGGCGCGCGCAGCTGCGGCTCGATGCCGTCCAGTGCGCAGATCGCTTCGTACAGATTCACCAGGCCCGGGCCGGAAACGAAACGCTCCGTCGGCACGTGCGAAAAACCGCGCTGGCGCGTCCATTCGAGCATCGCCGTTTCGCGCGCGTTGCCCGGGGCGAAGGCGATATGGCCGGCTTCGGTCGGCAGCACGACGGTGCCGCTGCGATGCGGGACGCGCACCGCGGCGCCCAGGCCGGTGCCCGGGCCGACCACCAGCACGGGACCGGCGGCGGCCGCGCTCACGCCGGGCGTGAGCAGTAGCGAATCGGCCGGGTCCATGCACTGCGCGGCGTGCGCGGCGGCCTGGAAATCGTTGATGTAATGCAGTTCGGACAGGCGCAGGTGGCTGCGCAGTTCCGACAGCGAGATGCGCCAGGGCAGGTTCGCGTTGATGACCACGTCGTCCAGCACGACGCCTGCCGAGGCGATGGTGACGCGGTCGATGCCGGCGCACGCGCTGTGGCTGGCGATGAACTCGGCCAGGATCGCGCCCAGGCTCGGGTAATCGGCGCACACGTACTTGTGATGCGCGAGGACGACGACGTCGGATTCCCCTGCGCCGCCCGGACGGACCAGACCGACACGCGTATGCGTGCCGCCCACGTCGGCGGCCAGGAAGCGGGGTTCGACCTGCGTCAGCGGCGGCACGGCGCTCACCCGCGCAACGCGCGCTGGCACAGCGCGTTCGCGTGGCATGACCGGGCTCGTGCTTCCTTCGTATCCCACCGCATGGTTCCTCCGCTCGCACCGGCTCCGAACCGGCGCGGCCGAGATTGGCGCGGCTCTGACAACGTTGTCAACCAGAAGTTACGAAATTGTCAGAAACACCGGTATCAAGTCCGACGAACGGCAGTTTGTGCTGCGCCGCAGCACGAGAAAAAGCCTTGTGCGCCGCGTCAACAGGGGATTCCAGCCCCGGCTGGCTTGCAGACAGAACTTGTGACAACGTTGCGCCACCGGATGTCGTCACGGTCAACCGGCGCCATCCAAACCGCATTCCTTGGGAGGGGAATCCGCATGTCCACGTCCACGCCCACCGCGTCGCGCAGTCACTACGGATCCATCGCGATCATCGGCGCGCTGTTTTTCATCTTCGGCTTCGTTACCTGGCTCAACGGCCCGCTGATCGCGTTCGCCAAGCTCGCCTTCAACGTGAGCGAATCGGCGGCGTTCCTGATTCCGTTCGCGTTCTACATCTCGTACTTCGTGCTCGCGCTGCCGTCGTCGGTGATCCTGAAATTCACCGGCATGAAGAAGGGCATGGCGCTGGGCCTGTTCCTGATGGCGATCGGCGCGGCGGTGTTCGGCCAGTACACGACGGCGCGCGTGTATGGCGGCGCGATCACCGGCATCTTCGTGATCGGCGCGGGCCTGGCGATCCTGCAGACCGCATCCAATCCCTACATCAGCATCCTGGGCCCGATCGAAGGCGCGGCGCAGCGCATCGCGGTGATGGGCATCTGCAACAAGGTCGCCGGCATCCTGGCGCCGCTGGTGATCGGCACGCTGGTCATGCACGGCATGGGCGACCTGACGACGCAGGTGGCCAACGCCGATGCCGCGACCAAGGAGCAGCTGCTCAACGAATTCGCCTCGCGCATCCACGACCCGTACATGTTCATGGCGGGCCTGCTGGCGCTGCTGGCGGTGGGCATCGTGTTTTCGCCGCTGCCGGAGATCAAGGCCGAAGAGGTCAACGCCGACGGCGACGCGCGCGGCACGCGCAAGACCAGCCTGTTCCAGTTCCCGCACGTGTGGCTGGGCGCGCTGTGCATCTTCGTGTACGTGGGCGTGGAAGTGATGGCGGGCGACGCCATCGGCACCTACGGCCAGGGCTTCGGCCTGCCGGTGGACACGACCAAGTTCTTCACCTCCTTCACCCTGTTCGGCATGTTGCTGGGCTACGTGGTGGGCCTGGTGGCGATCCCGCGCTTCATCTCGCAGGAACGCTACCTGACCTTCTCGGCGGTGCTCGGCGCGGTGCTGGCGATCGGCGCGTTCCTGACGAAGGGGTACGTGTCGGTGGGCTTCGTCGCGGCGCTGGGCTTCGCCCACGCGATGATGTGGCCGGCGATCTTCCCGCTGGCGATCCAGGGCCTGGGCCGCTTCACCGAGTACGGTTCGGCGCTGCTGGTGATGGGCATCGCGGGCGGCGCGGTGATCCCGCAGCTGTTCGTGCACCTCAAGCAGGATCACGACTTCCAGCTGGTGTTCGTCGCGCTGATGGTGCCCTGCTACCTGTACATCCTGTACTTCGCGCTGCGCGGCCACAAAGCCGGGCAGCGGCACGACGTGGTGAACGGCGCAACGGCCTCGCAGCACGGCTGATCGTCATCCATTCGTTGGACAACGAGCGACGCGCCGCACCATGCGCCACCGGACGTGATTCACATCGCCGGTGGCGCTGGTTAGGCTAGTCGTTCTCATTGGACCGCCATGATGGCGGGGCCACGCGAGGGAACGGTGCGCAGACCCACGATCAAAGATGTAGCCGAGCGCGCCGAGGTGTCGCTCAAGACCGTATCGCGCGTCATCAACGACGAACCCAGCGTCCAGACGCGAACGCGCGAACGCGTGCGGCAGGCCATCGCCGAGCTCGGTTACCAGCCCGATCCGTCGGCGCGCAGCCTGCGCAGCGCGCAGCCGTATGCGCTGGGGCTGGTGTACGACAACCCCAATCCCTACTACGTCATCGCCGTGCAGAACGGCGTGCTGTCGGTCTGCCGCGAAACCGGCTACGGCCTGCAGATCCATCCCTGCGATTCCTCGTCGCCGAACCTCGCCGGCGAGCTCATCGAGCTGGTGCAGCACTCGCGCCTCGCGGGCTTGGTGCTGGCGCCGCCGATGTCCGAGCGCAACGAACTGGTGACCGAGCTGGTCGCGCACGGCGTGAACCTGGTGCGCATCGTGTCGGCCGCCGCAGATCCGCAGGACGGCAGCGCCTGCGTCTACGTCGACGACCGCGATGCCGCCTACGACATCACCGAACACCTGATCCAGCTGGGCCACAGCCGCATCGGTTTCCTGTGGGGCGGCAAGTCGCACGGTTCCTCGTGGGAACGCTACAAGGGCTACGAGGACGCGCTTCGCGAGTACGGCATCCCGCTCGATGCGGAACTGGTGGTCGAAGGCGATTACTCCTTCGACGACGGCTTCCGCGGTGCGCGGCGCCTGTTCGCGCTGACCGACCGCCCGACGGCGATCTTCGGCAGCAACGACGAAATCGCGGCCGGTGTCCTGGCGGCGGCGAAGTCCAGCGGCATGAACGTGCCCTACGACCTGTCGATCGCCGGCTTCGAGGACAGCCCGTTCTCCAAGCAGAGCTGGCCCGCGCTGACGACGGCCAAGCAGGCCACGCAGGAAATCGCGCGGCATGCGGCGCACCGGTTGTTGCAGGAAATCCGCGAACACGCGCCGAAGGCCGCGCCGAACGAAGGGTTCAGCCCGGAGCTGGTGGTGCGGGGGTCTACGGCGCCGCCGCGGCCGAAGGCGTGAGGCCTTGGCTTTTTCCTTCTCCCTCCGGGAGAAGGTGCCCGAAGGGCGGATGAGGGGTAACGGAGGGTCAAGACTCGAACTCGCAGTGCGGTGCTGCACTGGTGGTTTGAAGTTGACGCTCCGTTGCCCCTCACCCCAACCCCTCTCCCGATGGGAGAGGGGCTTTAACTCCGAGGGAGAAGGGACAAAGCACACCTGCCCCAAAGCCCTAGACAAAATCGCCCCCGAATCTCACGGCCGCGAAACGATCCGGGTGCTCTGCTACCCAGCCGGGCGCATCGATTGGGGCCGACCATGAACGCGAGTCCGCAGTTCGCTTCCGTGCTGGACGAGCCGGGGATCGCCCGGTTGCTGGAACAGGACCAGGCGCTGGTCGCGCTGGGACGACAGGTGTGCGTGCTCAAGGCGATCGGCTGGCCGGCGTCGATGGAGGCGAAATTCCTCGAGCAGTGGCGCCAGGGCAAGCCTGAGCTGCCGCAGCCGCCCACGCAGCCGGTGGACCTGTCGGCCACTGTCGATGGTCTGCGAACCCTGATGCGCGAAATCGACCGCCGCCATCCCGTGGGCCGCTGGCTCTACAAGACCGCGTGGAGCTACAACGTGGCTGCGCTGATGCTCGGCGCGATCGGTACGCCGGAGTTCACGCGCTGCTCGGCGCTGCTCTACGGCCGTCCCGATTTCCGCTATCGCAGCCAGGAAATCACCAATGTCGACAGCGCACGCGAAGTGCTGGCGATCACCGACGACCTGATCGACAGCCGCCTGCTGCCCGACGTGCCGGCCGACATTCCCGCCGACGACTTCGCCCGGATGCTGCGCGAACGGATCAACCCGTTCTTCCACCACGACAAGGTCGAGGTCGTGCTCGATCCGGAACTGCCGTCGAAGGCGACCGCCGGCAGCCGTCGCATCAAGCTGCGTTCCACCGCGTTGTTCTCCGAGCGCGACCTGCACCAGCTCGTCGAACACGAAGCCTTCATCCACACCGCGACGCTGCTCAACGGCATCCACCAGCCGCACCTGCATTCGCTGGGCATCGGCGCGCCGCGCACCACGCGGGTGCAGGAAGGGCTGGCGACGTTCTCCGAAATCGTCACCGGCGCGCTCGACATCGCCCGCCTGCGCCGCATCGCGCTGCGCGTGGTGATGGTGAAGCAGGCGCTGGATGGCGCGGATTTCATCGAGGTGTTCAAGGGATTCCTCGACGCCGGCCAGAGCGAGAAGGAAAGCTTCTGCAGCGCCGCGCGCGTGTTCCGCGGCGGCGACGTGCGCGGCCGCGTCGCCTTCACCAAGGACGGCGCCTACCTGGAAGGCGTGATGCTGGTGCACGTGTTCGTGCGCAAGGCGTTGCAGGAAGGACGCGGCGACCTGTTGCCGATGCTGTTCGCGGGCCGGTTGACGACGGCGGACGTGATCGAACTGGCGCCGTATCGCGAAAGCGGGCTCATCGCCCCGCCGCTGTACGTGCCGCCGTGGGCACGCGATCCGCAGCGCATCCTCGCCACGATGGCCTTCTCCACCGCGACGCAGCGCCTGCGTCTGGACCGGCTGGACCTGCAGCGGTTCGTGGAGTTCGAAGACGAGCTGATCGAGGAATCGGGGCTGAGTTAGGCCGCTCACGCGGCACTGCCGCGTGGCCTAGCTCAGGACCGGCCACGGAAGGCCGGGCAGGGCGATCGGAAGCCGGGGCGTGACGCCATGGATGGCAGCTGTAACGCTATCGAAGCCGATGCAACGCGCACTCGACCCCCACGCGGCCGGTAAGGCTCCGGCCCTGCGTTCACCTCCAAGCCCGCACGGCCACCCGACCCGCGCGGGGATCCTTTCGTCGGGCCTTCTGGCGAGCGCCCGACGGCCGAGCCCAGGACAGAGCTCCCCCGACACCATTCGAAGCCGGACGCCCCCGCTCGCCATGAGCAGGGAGGTTCCATCCATGAAACGCCTCACCCTGATGTGCGTCGCCGCGTGTGCGCTGCTGTCGCCCGCGCTCGCCCCGGCGCAGGACCTGGTCCAGACCGCAGGCAAGAACGCGAAGGTCGTGCTGGACAACGCCGACGTGCGCGTCATCGAGTTGAACATGCCGCCCGGCGCGAGCACGGGCATGCACGAGCACAAGACCGATCAGCTGGTGGTCTTCCTCACTGGCGGCACCGCCAAGCAGACCATGGCGGACGGGAAGACGAAGGAACTCACGCGCAAGGCCGGCGACATCGCATGGAGCGAGCCGGTGACGCACGACACCAAGAACGAGAGCAAGGCGGCCGTGCGGACGCTGGTGATCGAGTTGAAGAAGTGACGTTGAAGCCCCTCTCCCATCGGGAGAGGGGTTGGGGTGAGGGGTAACGGAGCGGGCGCGGCAAACCAGCAGTGCGGTGCTGCACTGCGAGTACGAGCGATACGGCTTCGTTGCCCCTCATCCGCCCTACGGGCACCTTCTCCCGAGGGGAGAAGGAAAAACCCATCGGGAGAGCGGTGGTGGTGAGGGGTAACGGAGCGTCAACGTTGAACGATCAGTACGGTGACAACGCTGCGAATCGCTTCTGCGTTGAGCCGCTCACCTCAGCCATCCCTGGCGAAACGCTACCGGCTCCGGATCGCCCGGCCCGGCCTTCATGGCCGGTCGTTCGCCGGGCCACGCGGCAGTGCCGCGTAAGCGGCCCGGCTCACCCGCGCAACAACGTCGCTGCCCGAGCCAACGCCTCGATCGCACCCCATTCCCCCGCCGCCACCAGACGCGAAGGCGTCAGCCACGAGCCGCCCACGCAGGCGACGTTCGGCGTGGCCAGGTAATCGCGTGCGTTGTGCGCGCCGATGCCGCCGGTCGCGCAGAAGCGGATCTCGGGCAGCGGGCCGTGCAGCGAACGCAGCGCGGGCGCGCCGCCGGCCGCTTCGGCCGGGAAGAACTTCTGGAAGATGAAGCCGTGCTCGGACAGCGTCATCGCCTCGCTCGCGGTACCGGCGCCCGGCAACCACGGCAGCGCGGAATCCTTCGCCGCGGCGATCAGGTCCGGCGTCGCGCCCGGCGACACGGCGAAGCGCGCACCGGCGGCTTCGGCGTCCTTCAGGTCCTGCGGCTTGCGCACGGTACCCACGCCGACAATCGCGCCGTCGACCTCGTTGGCGATCGCACGCACCGCATCGAGCGCGGCGCGCGTGCGCAGCGTGATCTCGATGGCGGGAATGCCACCGGCCACCAGCGCACGCGCCAGCGACACCGCGTGGCGCGCGTCTTCGATCACCACCACCGGCATCACCGGTGCGACGTGCAGTACGGATTCGAGCAGGCCCACTTCATTTCTCCAGATGGATGTTTGGTTTCTGCCTCCCGGCACGCAGGGGAGGCAGCGAAAAACGTTACGGCGCAGGATTGAAAATCCCGCCCCCCAGATGCGCGGGCGCGGCCGCATTGCGGAACACCGCGAACAGCTCGCGCCCCATGCCGAAATGGCTGGGCGTGAGGTCCGTCGTCGCGTTCTCGCGCGATTCCCATTCGTCGCTGGGCACATGCACCTGCAACGTGCCGGCGACGGCGTCGACGCGGATCACGTCGCCGTCGCGCACCTTCGCCAGCGGACCGCCGACGGCCGCTTCCGGGCTGATGTGGATCGCCGCCGGCACCTGGCCCGATGCGCCGGACATGCGGCCATCGGTGACCAGCGCGACGCGATGTCCGCGTTTCTGCAGCACGCTCAGCGTCGGCGTGAGCTGATGCAGTTCCGGCATGCCATTCGCATGCGGGCCCTGGAAACGCACCACCACGACGACATCGCGATCGAGTTCGCCGCGATCGAAGGCGCCCTTCACCTGCGACTGGTCGGAGAACACGCGCGCCGGTGCCTCGACGATCCAGCGATCCTCCGGCACCGCCGACACCTTGATCGCCGCGGTTCCCAGCGGTCCGTGCAGCACGCGCAGGCCGCCGTCGGGACGGAACGGCTCGGCCACCGGACGCAGGACCGTGGGATCGCCGCTGCGTCCGGCAGCCGGGACGTATTCGATGCGCTGTTCCGGTGCGAGGCGCGCTTCGACGCGATAGCGCGCCAGGCCCGGACCGGCGATGGTTTCGACGTCGCCGTGCAGCAGCCCGGCGTCGAGCAGTTCGCCGATCATGAAAGCCAGCCCGCCCGCCGCGTGGAAGTGGTTCACGTCGGCGCTGCCGTTGGGATACACGCGCGCCAGCAGCGGCACGACCGACGACAACGCGTCGAAATCCTCCAGGCGCAGTTCGATGCCGGCGGCGGCAGCGATCGCGATCAGATGCAGCAGATGGTTCGTCGAACCGCCCGTCGCATGCAGGCCGATCACGCCGTTGACGATCGCGCGTTCGTCGATGATGCGACCCACCGGGCGATAGTCGTCGCCCAGCGCAGTGATCTGCGCGGCGCGGCGCGCCGCTTCGGCGGTGAGCGCATCGCGCAGCGGATTGTCGGGGTTGATGAAACTGGAACCGGGCAGATGCAGGCCCATCAGTTCCATCAGCATCTGGTTGGAATTCGCGGTGCCGTAGAACGTGCACGTGCCGGGGCCGTGATAGCTCTGCGCTTCGGCTTCGAGCAGCTCCTCGCGCGTCGCCTCGCCCACGGCATAACGCTGGCGCACGCGCGACTTCTCGTCGTTCGGCAGGCCCGACGTCATCGGGCCTGCGGGCACGAAGATCGCCGGCAGATGGCCGAAACTCAGCGCGCCGATCAACAGGCCCGGAACGATCTTGTCGCAGACGCCGAGATACAGCGCGGCGTCGAACATGTCGTGCGACAGCGAAACGGCGGTGGACAGCGCGATGACCTCGCGCGAGAACAACGACAGCTCCATGCCCGCGCGACCCTGCGTCACGCCGTCGCACATCGCCGGCACGCCGCCGGCCACCTGCGCCGTGGCGCCGACGCCGCGCGCGGCGTTCTTGATCAGGAACGGGAAACGCTCCAGCGGCTGGTGCGCGGAGAGCATGTCGTTGTACGCGTTGACGATCGCGAGGTTCGGCGACACGCCGCCGCGCAGCGCGTCCTTGTCGCTGCCGCATGCGGCGAAGCCGTGCGCGAGGTTGCCGCACGACAGCGTCGCGCGATGCGGGCCGCGGCCGCACGCGGCGTCGATGCGCGCCAGGTACGCGGCGCGGCGTTCGTGACTGCGCTTGCGGATGCGCTCGGTGACGTCGGCGACGACGGGATGCAGGTTCGACATGATGTTCTTACGGACTCCAGTACAGCATCGGCGCGGCGGGCGCGCCGGAAAGCACCGAGCGGATCGGCAGCGTCGAACGCGGATCGCGTGCGGCGCCGTCGAGCACTTCGCGTTTCTTCGCACCTTCGATGTGCAGGTACAGCGAGGGCGCCGTGAAAATCGCGCTCAGCGTGAGCGTCATGCGCGGTTCCGGCGCCGACGCGCTGCGGATCGCCAGCACGGGCGCACGCCCGCGCGGTTGCAGGCCGATGTCGCGACGCACGAGATCGGGGAACAGCGACGCGACATGTCCGTCATCGCCCATGCCGAGCACGACCACATCCAGCGGCAGCGCTTCGTTCGCGACCTGCGTGAGCACCGGCAGCAGCGCCGCTTCCGGCGTCGCGGTCGGGCGACGCAGCGGCAGCAGCTGCGCCTGTGCGGCGGCGCCCTGGAACAACGTCTCGCGCAGCAGGCGTTCGTTCGAGCGCGGATGGTCCGGCGCGACCCAGCGATCGTCCACCGGCACCACCGTCACATGCGCCCAGTCGAGCGTCTGTTTCGACAGTTCGATGAGAAATGCGCGCGGCGTCGTGCCGCCGGACACCGCCAGACGCGCGGCGCCGCGACGCGCGATCGCGCCGCGCAGATCGGCCGCGACGGCTTTCGCCAGCGCGGTGGCGAGCTGCGCCTTGTCGTCGAAAAGATGCTCGCGCACGGGCAACGGATCGGGTGTCAGCACGGTCAAGCGCTCCGCCAGGCCAGATTTAGACTGCGTCCTCATGCCACGTCCTTCCGTCGCGTTCGATCAGGGCCACGGCCGAGCTGGGACCCCAGCTGCCCGCGGTGTACGCCTTGGGTGAGTCGCCGCTGGACTGCCACGCGGCGAGGATCGGATCGATCCACGCCCATGCGGCCTCCACTTCGTCGCGGCGCATGAACAGCATCGGATTGCCGCGCACCACGTCCATCAGCAGGCGTTCGTAGGCTTCCGGCTGGCGGCCGCCGAAGGTCTCGGCGAAGCTCAGGTCCATCGGCACGCGGCGCAGGCGCAGGCCGCCCGGGCCGGGAATCTTGTTGACGATCCACAGCTTCACACCCTCATCGGGCTGCAGGCGGATCACCAGCTGGTTCTGCGCGACCGGTTCGTCGCCGAAGATCGAATGCGGCACCTTGCGGAAGGTCAGCACGATTTCCGACATGCGATCGGCCAAGCGCTTGCCCGTGCGCAGGTAGAACGGCACGCCGGCCCAGCGCCAGTTGCTGACTTCGGCCTTCAGCGCGACGAAGGTTTCCGTGCGCGAATCGTTCGAACCGAGTTCTTCCAGGTAGCCCGGCACAGGACGGCCTTCGACGGCGCCCGCGCGGTACTGGCCGCGCACGGTGACCTGCGAGGCCGCGCCATCGACAACGGGCTTGAGCGAACGCAGCACCTTGAGTTTCTCATCGCGGATCGCGTCGGCGGCGAGCGAGGACGGCGGTTCCATCGCGACCAGGCACAGCAGCTGCAACATGTGGTTCTGCACCATGTCGCGCAGCGCGCCGGACTTGTCGTAGTAGCTCGCGCGGCGTTCCAGGCCGACGGTCTCGGCCACGGTGATCTGCACGTGGTCGATGTGCTCGGCGCGCCACAGCGGTTCGAACAGCGCGTTGCCGAAGCGCAGCGCCGTCAGGTTCTGGACCGTTTCCTTGCCCAGGTAATGGTCGATGCGATAGATCTGCGATTCGGCGAACACCTGGCCGAGCGCATCGTTGATCGCGGCGGCGCTGGCGCGGTCGTGGCCGATGGGCTTTTCCACCACCACGCGCGTGTTCGCGCCGGTCAAGCCGTGCGACTGCAATCGCGCACCGACGCTGCCGAACAGATCCGGACCGACGGCGAGGTAGAACACGCGCACGCGCGATTCGTCGTTGAGTTCGCTGGCCAGTTCGGCCCAGCCGCCGTCGGCCTGCAGGTCGATGCGGCGGTAGGAGAGCATCTGCAGGAACGGTTCCAGCGCGGTGGGAGCGCGCAGGTCGAAGGAGAGGTGCTTCTGCAGCGCTTCGCGGACGCGTTCGCGGTACGCCTCGTCGGTCTGGGTGTCGCGCGCCAGGCCGAAGATGCGCGTGCCGGCGACGATCTGGCCGTCGACATACCGGTGGAACAGGGCGGGCAGCAGCTTGCGCAGGGCCAGATCGCCCGTGCCGCCGAAGATGATCAGATCGAATGGCGCCATCGGCGCGATGGGGGCGGCGGTCACGAAGCGCTCCGGAGACAGGTTTTGAAG